>Ga0307511_10000191_pt1 | contig 60992 bp, 60 predicted proteins | sample 13_EM_MG_FD_200266 | JGI IMG/M metagenome (GOLD analysis project Ga0307511, IMG submission 200266) | Populus trichocarpa ectomycorrhiza microbial communities from riparian zone in the Pacific Northwest, United States - 13_EM | ecosystem: Host-associated > Plants > Roots > Unclassified | place... | reverse complement strand
CGCGTAGTTGGCCCAGCCGACGTACGGGGCGACGCCGGTGTAGAAGGAGGAGACCGTGTAGTCCTGGAACCCCATCCGCACGTTGGCGACCAGCGGGTAGAGGTAGAAGACCGCAATGTAGAGCCAGGCTGGCGCGAGGGACGCCACTGCGGCCCATCGTGCGTTGAGGCGGTGGCGCCGGCCGGCCCCGCCGCGCCCAACGCCAGGAAGGGCCCCTTCCTCTCGCCCAGCGCCAGGAAGGGTCCCTTCACCGCGCCTGGCGTTGTGAAGGGCCCCTTCCTGGCGTTCCCTGTGCCGTATGCGCAACATGGGCTAGCCCTGCGCCGTGAGCTGGGCCTGCGCGAGGGCGGCCTGCGGGCTGGTGGTGCCGGCCAGCGCGGCCTGGATCGCCTCGGCGAGGACCTGGCTGACCTTGGGGTAGTTGGTCCCGAGCTCGGCGGTGCGAGACTTGGCGGTGGCGATCTCCTGCACGAACGCCGACATCTGCGGGTCGCTGGCGGCTAGCTGCCCGGCCGCCGTCTCGTCACTGGGGACGTAACCGACCTCTTTGGACCATTCGGCGCTCTTGTCCTGGCCCAGTAAGCATTTCACCACGGTCACCGCCTTGGCCTCGCGGGCCGGGTCGCTGTGCGCGACTGTCCAGACCTCGCCGCCCAGCGGCGTGACCGGCTTGTCCGACGGGGTGGGCAGGGGGATCGGCACGATGCCGAAGTGCAGGTTCTTGTTGGCGTTCAACGTGGGCAGCTGCCAGGGGCCGTTGACCATCATCGCCGCGTTGCCGGCCATGAACTGGTCATTGACGTCGGACTGGGTCCACGTGACCACCGACTTGGAGACCGAGCCGGCCTGCACCATGTTCTGCCACAGCGCCAACGCCGCTACCGCTTGCGGAGAGTCTAGTTTGGACAGATCGCCGCCGCCGGTCCAGAGAAACGGCTCGAACTGCCAGGCCCCTTCCTCGGTCGCGGCCGCGCTGAACGCCAGGCCGTAGCGTGAACCCTGGGTCAGCTTCTTGGCCGCCGCCGACAACTCGTCCCAGGTCTTCGGCGGCGTCAGGCCCGCCTCGGTGAACAGGTCGGTGTTGTAGTAGAGGGCCAGGCCGTTGACCCCGGGCGCGATGCCGTAGGTCTGGCCCTGGTACTGGCCGGCGGCCACGATCGACGGGTACAGCCCCGTCGTGCTCAGCCCCGCTCCGGACAGCGACACCAGCGCCCCGGTCGCGGCCAGCTGCTGGAGGTTCGGGTTGTCCACCAGCGCGAGATCCGGCATCGAGCGCGCCGAGGCCTGCAACAGCAGCTTGGACATCAGCTGCCCCTGCGGCACCTCCTGCCGTTGGATCGTCACGCCGGCCTGCGCGCCGCATTCCTGGAGCAGCTTGGGCAGCACGGTGTTCTGCGGCGCCGCGTTGTAGTAGTCGATCTCCGTCAACGATGTGTCGGACGTGCTGCCGTTGTCCCCGCAGGCGGCCAGCGACAGGAGGGCGCACAGGGCGAGCGCCGCCCGGCGGTGGGTGTAGACCATGGTTCCGACCCTTCGTCGAATCGATTCGATGCAGGCCACGGGCTCGCGGTTGGGCGGCGTTTGAGGGAATCAGGAGCCGGTGCTGGCGCGGATGGTGAGCGTCGGGGGAAGCTCGACGCGGGCGGGCAGCGGCTCGCCCCGGATGAGTCGCCCTAGGCCGCTCACGGCCGCCCGGGCGATGCTGTCGGCGGACAGGGTGACCGAGGTGCACGGCGGGACGCAGTGCTCGGCCTCGTCGTCGTATCCCATACTCACCACGGAAATGTCTCTCGGGATCTGGCGCCCGAGCGCGCTCAGGTGGTGTACCACGAGCGGCAGCGCCCGCTCGTTGTACACGATCAGACCGGTGAGGTCTGGGTCTTGATTGAGGAGCTCCTTGACCGACTGGAGGGCACCGTCCGGAGTGGAATCGCAGGCCGCCCAGACGGCCGGGCGTCCGTAGAGTTCGTTCGCGTGTTTGAGCACCGCGCCGCGAGAGTGGGCGACGTAGGCCAGGCCTCGGTCGAGCACTGCCGCTGGGTGCCCGAGATAGCCGATGCGGCGGTGACCCCGCTCGTGCAGATGCTCCACCGCCATCCGGGCCGCCGCGTCGAAGTCGTAGTCCACTTGCGACAGTCCCGAAGGATCTTCCGGCGACCCCGCGATCACCGCCGGGCACTGGAGTTCCTTCAGCAGCCCGATCCTCGGGTCGTCCCGCTGGACCTCCATCAGGATCACGCCGTCGACCATCGCGCTGCCGACCGCGTCACGCACCGCCGTCTCGCCGTCGTTGTCGACCAGGACCAGCACCTTGAGGTTGATCTCCTGCGCCGCCGCCAGCACCGCCCAGACGTGCGGCATCTGCACCGAGTTGCGCCGGCCGTGCACCATCGGCAGCGACAGGCCGATCACCCCGCTCCGCCGCGCCCGCACCGACCGGGCCCCCGCGTGCGGCCGGAACCCCAGCTCCTCGATGCTCCGCTGGACCCGCTCCACCGTCTCCGGCGAGATGGACCGCTTGCCGGACAACACATAGGACACCGTGCTGCGTGACACGTTCGCGTGGCTCGCCACGTCCCCGATCGTCACGGCCATGTGCCACATCCTTGTGTCGAACCGATTCGACGGGGACTGTAGCAACGCGGTGAGGTCCCCACAAGGGGTGGATGTCGCGCGCCCAACGTCAGGAAGGGGCCCTTCCTCGCGTTGGACGAGAGGTTCGGTCCCTTGATCTTGGGGCGGAGCGGGGCCAAGCACTCGAGAGCTGGTGGTAGCCGGCCCGGTCGCCCTGGTCGATGTCGAAGACCTGAACGTTCATCAGTTGTTGAACAGGCCGGGGCGGCCGCCCTCGTTCTGCGGCAGGTACGGGGTCAGCGAATGGGCCAGGCGGTCGATGGGCAGGGACTGGAGCCACACCCGGCCGGGGCCGGCCAACTCGGCCAGGAAGATGCCGTCGCCGCCGAACAGCTTGTTGCGGATGCCGGGCACGGTGGTGATGCCGAACTGCACGGTGTCCTGGAACATGCCGATGTGCCCGGGGTGGGCGCGGATGACCTGGCCGGGCTGCAGGTCGTACGGGACGACCTCGCCGGACAGCTGCACCCAGGCCCGGCCCTGGCCGCCGATGCGCTGCAGCACGAAGCCCTCGCCGCCGAAGATGCCGGCGCCGAGCCGCTGCTGGAAGCCGGTGCTGAGGGTGACGCCGGGGGTGCCGGCGACGTAGGCGCGCCGGTGGGCCATGAAGCCGTAGCCGGGCTGGGGCGCGACGTCGACCGGGAAGATCTGCCCGGGCAGGTGGGCGGCGAACGACACCGAGCCGGGCTGCCCGGCGGCGGTGTAGTTGGTCATGAAGAACGTGCCGCCGGACAGGCTCCGCTTCAACGCGCCGAACACGCCGCTGCTGCCGGCCCCCTGGGTGGAGGTGGTCATCTGGATGCTGGCCGACATCCACGACAGCTCGCCGGACTCGGCGCAGACGGATTCGCCCGGATTGAGCATGATGTCCAGCACCGGCATGACGGTGCCGTGCACACGGTCCTGCATGAGATCCCCTCCCAGGTGGGTTGCCCCGGCTCTGACGTGGATCATGGCAGGACGGTTCCGGGCGACCCCCGCCGGATTCGACGGGGGTCACCGGATCGGGCTAGCTGACGGCGAAGTCGTCGGCGTAGACGGTGCCCTGGGCGTACCAGCCGTGCACGTACACGGTGACGGTGCCGGAGGCGCCGGTGGTGAACGGAATCGTGAGCTGGGTGTAGCCGCTGGACGAGGTCCAGGTCTCGGCGCTGGCCCCGCCCTTGACGCCGGCGTAGGCGAAGTTGCCGCGCACCCACACGGTCAGCTTGTGGCTGGCGTTGGCCGACACGGTGATCGTCTGGTCGCACTCGCCGGTCTGGCTGTTGGTGGCGGCCACGGACAGGGCATGCGTCCCGCCGTGCACGGGCGTGCCGACCACGGCCCCGCCGGACTGGCAGGTCCACGGGCTCAGGGCCCCGGTCTCCAGGCCCGGATTGACGATCGCGCCGGGCGGCACGGCGCCGTTGACGGTGAGGGTGAAGGTGCTGGAGTGGCTGGTCGAGCCGGCGGCGCCGGTGACCGTCAGCGGGTAGCTGCCGGGGGCGGCGCTGGACGTCGTGGTCACGGTGAGTGTCGCGGTTCCGCCGGCCGACACTGAGGTGGGGCTGACCGTGGCCGTGACGCCGGCGGGCGCGCCGCTGACGCTGAGGGCGACGTTCTGCGCGGAGCCGGCGGTGACGGCCGTCTGCACCGACGCGGTGGTGGAGCCGCCGGGGTTGACCGCGGCCGAGCCGGGGTTCACCGACACCGAGAAGTCGTTGGTCGGCGGCGGGGTCGAGCCGCCGCTGAACGGCGCGAAGACGTGGCTGAAGTCCCAGGTGTTCTGCTGGATGCCGGAGCACGAGTCGTTGCCGGGAGTGCCGTTGCAGCCGCCGTTGTCCCGCTGCAGGGCCCAGAACGACAGCGTGTCGATGCCCTTGGACACGGCCCAGTTGTAGACGGTGGTGGCGTTGGCGACGGTGAAGATCTCCGGCGGGCCGGTCTCGCCGCTGCTGCCGTAGTCGTCACGCCCGGGCATCTCGGTGACGCCGACCATGGCGTACAGCTGCGCCTGCGTCTTGCCCGGGTAGAGCGGGGTGATCTGGCTGATCAGGCCGGCGACCGCGGTCTGGGTGTCGGTGGCCATGTTGTGCTGGGCGTTGTCGTAGTAGTCGAACGTCATGAGGTTGATGACGTCGACCCGCGCCTGGTTGCTGACGGCGTTCTGCAGCACGGCCAGGCCGGTGGCCAGGCCGGTCGGCGTGGTCGGCAGCGTGTAGGAGAACTGGATGGCACGCCCGTTGGCGGCGGCCCAGTCCTCGGTCAGCTTGATGGCCTTGTTGCGGCGGTCGATGCCGGCGCTGTTGTTCAGCGAGTCGGCCTCGACGTCCAGGTCGATCCGGCTGATGTTGTACGTCGTGATCAGACTCTCGAAGCCGGCGGCGATCTTCGAGACGTCCGTGCAGCTGTCGGCCAGCTCGGTGTTGGTGGTGTCGGCGGCGTAGCCGCCCAGCGACGGGATGGCGTCGCCGCCGGCGGCCTGCAGCGCGGCGATCTCGGTGCCGAAGCTGCCGCCGCCGATGGCGGTGGTGCCGTCCCACAGCAGGGTGCAGGAACCCTGCTGGGCGGTCTGCAGGAAGGCCAGCGTCAGGTACTTCACGCCAGCCTGCTTGGCCATCGCCGACGGGCTCTGGCCGGCCTGGTAGGTCTCGAAGTACGGGGCGAACACATGCGTCGGCAGTGCGGTGGCCTTCGGCGTTGTCGCCGCGTCGGCGCTCGCGACCAGGCCGGATACCGAGGCGGCCACCACGGCCGCGCTCAGCAATGCCGTTCTCAAACGCATCCTGGCTCCAAGAGTGGGCGGGATAGGACTCGGCAGCGGCCTGCTCACAATTGGACTAGACCACCGGTCGTGTCAAGGGACCGAACGGTCCAGGGGTCGGCGCGGCCGCGATCCCGGGACGGCGTTTCGGGCGTTCCGGCCGGTGCATTCGGCCACTGGTTCACATCCGTGTGTTCCAGCCGGACCGGCGGCCGGTTATTCTCCCGCGAATGTCGTCCCGGACCACGTCGGCGCGCATCGAGGCCGCGATCGGGCAGCTGCTGCGCCGCAGCACCCGCACCCACCTCTACGACAACATGGTCGCCGGCCTGGACGGGGTGGACTCCACCACCTATCCGGTGCTCAGCGGCGTGGCCCGATGGCAACCGATCAGCGCCACCAACCTGGCCCAGGAGATCGGCATCGACCGGACCGCCACCACCCGGTACGCCAGCCGCCTCCAGCAGGCCGGACTGGTCGACCGGGTGCCCGACCCGGCCGACGCCCGGGCCACGCTGCTGCGGCTGACCCCGGCCGGCGAGCAGATCGTCGACACGATGCGGTCCCGCCTGGTCGGCCACCTCGAGGCGGCCACCGCCGACTGGCCGGACGACGAGGCCCAGCAGTTCGCGTCCTCGCTGGAACGGCTGGTGGACACCCTCAGCCGGCGCTGATCACCCGGGCCGCCGAGACCGGCCTCTCCTCGGCACCGAACACGCCGGCGGAGCTGGTGTTCACGCTCCACCGGTACCGGGTGAACTCGCCGGTCAGCTCGTCGGCGTAGAACATCATGTGCCCGTAGCCGACGCCCTGGGCCTGCCGGTCGCCGGCGATCCGGGTGTCCGGGAAGTCCTCGTAGTTGCCGACGCCGGCGAGGCCGTGCGGCTCGGCGGTGCAGTCGGCGACCTGCACGGCGTACTGGATCTCGCCGTCGAAGTTCAGCCCGGCCGACGGGGCGGTGTAGACGCCGCGCATGCGCCGGACCATCACCACGTGCCCGGTGTTGGTGTCCTGGGCGTTCGCGTAGTCGACGGCGATCAGGTCACCCGGCCGCAGGTCGGCGACCCGGCGGACCGGCCGGAAATGGCGAGCGCCGCCGGCGGCGAAGACCCGCTGGTAGTCGCGGGCAAAGGGGCTGACGCTGCCGAAGTGCCGGGTGAAGAACCTCGACCGGGCCCAGGACGGATGGGCCCGGCGCAGCACGGCGGTCACGAACGACGCGCACTGGCTCTGGTTGGACCAGGTCCCGGGCTCGCCCGGCACGCCCCAGGTGACGATGTTCGGCTCGTCGGGCTCCTTGTACAGGTTGGCCCCGGCGCCGGGCAGCATCAGGTGGTCGATGAGCGCCTCGGCCTCGGCCAGGTGCGGCACCACGACCCGTCTGGGTCTGAGCAGGTGGCGGGCCGTAGCCAGGTCGGCTGCGTGCACGTCGTGTCCTCCTTGGATGATCCGCAGACAATCTAGATGGTCGCCGCGCAGCCCTGACGCAACCCTGCCGCAACCCTGGCGTGATGCTGTGATCCGCGCCAGATGGGGGCAGCCATCGACGACGTCAGGAGACACCCGTGACGATGACGAATGTGGCCCCCCGCGGCGACACGGTGCTGCGGTCCGTGCTGCACCTCGCCGACCTCGCCCCCCATGCCGGCGGCTACCAGTGGCGGCTCACCGACGGGGCCGCCCACCTGCACCTCGACAGCCCGAGCAGCCCGTCGAACGTGCTGCTCGGGGTCGGCGCGGTGCTGCACCACCTGCGGGTGGCGCTCGCGGCCTCCGGCTGGGGCGCGCTGATCGGCCGCGGCACGATCCCGTCCGATCCGACGCACATCGCCTCGATCCGCGCCGTACGCCAGGAGCCCAGCACCGAGCAGGTCGCGATGGCCGCCGCGATCAGCGTCCGCGCGGGCGACGACGCCGACTACAGCGAGGCGGCCGTGCCGTGGACGCTGCTGCACCGGCTCGCCCAGCAGGCGCGGGTCGAGGGGGCCGAGCTGCACCTGGTCCTCGACCATGAGACCCGGCTCAAGATGCTGCGCCGCACCCGGTCGCTGCGTAACGCCGGCGTGCTGGCGGTGATCGGCGCCAACGACGTGGTGGCGGCCGGGGCCGCGCTCAGCGCCGTGCTGCTGATGGGCACCGTGTGGGGGCTGCTCGGCTGCCGCCTGCCCGTGCGGCCGCCGCTGGCCCGGCCGGTGATCGGCCCCGACCTGACGCCGCAGGTTGTGTTGCGGCTCGGCTATCCGTTGTCTGGAGCGTGAGTCGATTTGACTCACGCTCCAGACAGTCGACGCCTTGCGGCGGCGTCGGCCCGCACCAGTGGGTGTGGGTCTGACATGGGTTTCGTCGGGTTCGTTTAGCGTCCCGACGCAACTCGCCGTAGACGTGTCGCCCGCTCCCTCGCCAACCTCGTGGACGAGGTTGGCGAGGGAGCGGGCGGCATTGACCGAGCGCGAAGGCCTGAAGGCCAGTCTGGCTGGCGCTGAGGAGAAAATCCGCCAGCTCGATCGGGGCCACGGGCAGCGTGCGTCAAACGCCCTTCAGAACACGATCAAGCGCCGCCCGACCCGCAGGTCCCCAGTGAGGCTTGCCGCCGGGAAGACCGCGATCTCCGTTCTGCCCCATGAGCATCAGGAAGAGGCTCTTCATAGCGGCCAGCCCGCGGGCGCGCCGGATCGCCGCCTCGTCCGCATGCGCGTACATGTCGAAGAACCGTGCGGCCGTGCCCGCGGGGAGCAGCACCCATGCGGCGGCGAGGTCCCACGCTGGATCGCCGGCGAACATGTCACCGAAGTCGACGATGCCCGAGAGCGTTCCGTCCGAGACGACGACGTTCGCGGGATGGAGGTCGCCGTGCACCCACACCGGCGGGCCCTCCCACACCTGGGCCGCGACGGCGTCGTCCCAGACGGCCCGGACGTCGGCAGCGATGTCGTCGGGAGCAACGGCCTGGAAGAAGTTCTCGAAGCCGTCCGTGCAGTTTTTGGGATGGGCACCGCGGTCTGTCGCGATCGGCGCCTCGGCGGGCGCCTCCACGTGGAGCGCCCGGAGGAAGCCCGCCAGCGTGTCGGCCGCATGGGTGCCGCGGCTGATCGAGGCGTGGTCAAGCGGCTCGCCGGGAACCCACGTCATCACGGTCCAGTGCTTGGGGAAGCGCTCGGACGGTTCGCCGAACCGCACCGGGGTCGGCACCGGGAGCGGCAGGAGCGGGGCCAGCACAGGAAGCCATCGCCGCTCCTTGAGTTGGAGCTCCGGAGTGGGGGCCATGCGCTGCATTCGCACGGCCAACTCGTCCCCGAGACGCCACATTTGGTTGCCCCAGCCGCCCGCCACCTCACGGATGGCCAGCCCCGCAAGGTCTGGATGTTGCTCCTGCAGCAGGTCGCGGACCAGGTCTGCGGTGATCTCGATCTCGGTGTCGGCCATACGAAGTCACAGTACCGAGGCGGCAGGCGGAGCGGCTCTCGCCCTCCGCGACATCCCGCTGTTCCCTCTGCCGTCACCAATTCGGTGTCAGAGAACAGCCCGCACCCCGCACCTGATACGCGCGGAGGTGCTCGGCGGGATCGCCGAACAGGAACGCGGCGCCGTGCGCTCTTTTGAAGTAGCGCTGGGCGTCGTGTTCCCATGTGATGGCGATTCCGCCGTGCAGCTGCACCGTCTCGGCCGCGATCCTGGTCAGCGCGTCCGAGCAGTAGATCTTGGCCTCCACCGGGTGCTCGCGGTCGTAGGCCGCCGACCTGGCGGTTTCGAGCAGCACGTGCATGTCGGCCAGGCGGTGCTTGACCGCCTGGAAGCTCCCGATCGGCCGCCCGAACTGGTGGCGCTGCTTGGCGTACTCGACGGTCATCTCCAGGCACCGGGCGGCGGTTCCGACCTGCTCGGCGGCCAACGCCGACAGGGCGAACCGCTTCACCCGGGCTTCGTCGTACGGCCCAATGGGGTTCTGCGGCTGGTTGACCGTGACGGTCGCCAGGTGCCGAGACTGGTCCATGGTGGTCAGGGGTGTGATGTCGACCTGGTCGGGGCTCATCTCGTAGAGCACGTTGTTTCGACCGACCAGCAGGACTTCGGCGCGATCTCCGTCCAGCACGTACTTTTCGGCCTCCGGGCACCAGGCTGCCACTCGACCGGCCGCGATGTCCGGCAGCAGCCGTTGGCACGCCTCGGAGTTGCCGGTGGCCAGCAGCGCCTCGGCGGCGACGGCGGTGCCGAGCAAGGGAACCGGCGCGAGGGTTCGGCCCAGTTGCTCCAGGACCACTTGCAGCTCGGCAAGGGTGGCGCCGCTGCCGCCGTGCTCCTCGGGAATCGCCAGGCCCGGCGCGCCGATCTCGCACAGCGTGGGCCACAGGTTGTCGGGGCCCTTGGCCAGCAGCCTGGCCACCGTCTCCTGGAGGGCCAACTGTTCGTCGGTCAGCCACATAGCGCCGCCATCAGCCGCTCCCGGTGGAACGCCTCGGTGCCCCAGGCCGTGACCAGCGCGCGGACCTTGAGCAGCCACCGGCTCAGCTCGAACTCGGCGGTGTAGCCGATCGCGCCGTGCAGCTGCAACGCCGTGCGCATCGCCTGGTACGCCGCCGATCCGGCGGCTATCTTCGCCGCCGAGACGTCCTGTGGGTTCATCGTCACCGCCGCCCCGAAGACCAGCGGCTCGGCCAGTTCCAGTGCCACGTGCACGTCGGCGAGCTGGTGCTTGACCGCCTGGAAGCTCCCGATGGCCTGGCCGAACTGCTTGCGCTGCAAGGCATAGTCCCGGGTCCGCGCCAACAGTGCCCGGCCCAGGCCGACCAGCTGAGCGGAGCAGGCGAGCACGCCCCGGTCGAAGGCCTGCTCGTCGATCGGTCCGACGGACTCTCCCAGCTCATAGTCGAAAAGTCGGCGTGATGGATCTACTGAGGACAGTTCACTCGTGGGCGTGGCCAGATGTCGAACGTCGTCCACTATGGCGTAGGCGTGGTCGGCGTTGTCCACAATGTACGGAACGTGTGGCGGCCAGGCCAGCGTGGCCGACGGTTCCCGCAGCACGGCGAAGGATTCAACCACCGGCCCCGGCACCGCCGCCCGGCCCAGCTCGAGGAAAGCCACCACCAGGTCCGGCGCGGACTCGACCTCGTGCACACCCAACGCCAGCAGGGCGTCCCACGACGTGGATCGCTTGAGCGTGTCGCGGAGGGCCTGCGCGAAGTGGCGCTGCTCGTCGGACAGGGTGAACTTCATCGCGGCAGCCCCAACAGTCGCTCGGCGACGACATTGCGCTGGATCTCGTTGGCCCCGGCGTAGATCGGCCCGGCCAGCGCGAACAGGTAGCCGTCCAGCCAAGGGCCCTTGAGCTCCGCTTTGGAGCCCAACAGCTCCAGGGCCGTCTCGTGCAGGGCCAGGTCCAGCTGGGACCAGAACAGCTTGGTGACACTGGCCTCCGCGCCGACCGGCCGGTCCAGCGAGCCGAACACGTGCAGCCGATACGCCTGCGCGCCCATCCACGCGTCCAACACCTTGTTACGGAGAGCCGTGTCCGCCGGGTCGCCGACCTCGCGCCACAGGGAAAGCAACCGGTCTGCCGCCGCGCAGAACCGCCCCGGACTGCGCAGCGACAGACCCCGTTCGTTGCCGGCCGTGCTCATCGCGACCCGCCAGCCTGCACCTGGCTCGCCGAGCACGTCGTGATCCGGCACGAACACCTCGTCCAGGAAGATCTCGGCGAACCCCGCCTCGCCGTCCAGCTGCGGGATCGGTCGCACGGTCACTCCCGGCGTCCTCAGATCGAACAGGAAGTAGGTCAGCCCCCGGTGCCTTTCCGCGTTCGGATCCGTCCGGAACAGCCCGAACCCCTTGTCGGCAAAGGCCGCCCGTGAGCTCCAGGTCTTCTGGCCGCTCAGCAGCCAGCCACCTTCGGTTCGCACGCCCCGGCTGCGCACCGCCGCCAGGTCGCTGCCCGCCTCCGGCTCCGACCACGCCTGCGCCCAGATGTCCTCGGCCCGGGCCATCCGGGGCAGCAGCCGCTCCCGCTGCTCCACCGTCCCGTGCGCGTACAACGTCGGCGCCAGCAGGAAGATCCCGTTCTGGGCGACCCGCCCCGGCGCCCCGGAGGCCCAGTACTCCTCTTCGAAGACCAGCCACTCGGTCAGCGACGCACCGCGCCCGCCGTGCTCCACCGGCCAGGAGACCGCCGAGAGCCGCGCCTTGGCCAGGGTCCGCTCCCACTCCCGGTGCTGCTCAAAACCGTCGGCAGCGTCCATAGAGGACAGGCCTCGCGGCACATTGTCGGCCAGCCAGGACCGAATCTCCAGACGGAAGTCGAGGTCGGTGTCATTGAGGTCCACTGGCACCCCGCATCGACTTCGCGTCCATGCCCCCCAGCGAGTCCTTCGACACCTCGGCGTTGTGCGCGTGGGCCAGATGGTGCAGCCCGAAGACCGAGTCCATGCCGGACCGCATGCCCATCTGGTCCTCGGACTGGTTGACCGCCTTCTTGGCCAGCGCCAGACCGAAGCGAGGCATCTGGGCGATCCGCTCGGCCAGCCCGGAGACCGTGTCCTGCAACTCGTCACGGGGAACGACGCGGTTCACCATGCCCCACTCGTACGCCCGCTGCGCGCTGAACCGGTCGCCGGTGAACAGCACCTCCTTGGCGGTGCGAGGCCCGAGCACCCACGGGTGCGCGAAGTACTCGACGCCGGGAATCCCCATCCGCACCACGGGATCGGCGAAGAACGCGTCCTCGGCGGCGACGATCAGGTCGCACACCCAGGCCAGCATCAGCCCGCCGGCGATGCACGCGCCCTGCACCATGGCGATCATCGGCTTGGGGATCTCCCGCCAGCGGCGGCACATCCCCAGGTAGACCTCGCTCTCCCGGGCGAAGCGCTGGTCCCCGCCGGACTTGTCGACGTGGTCCCACCACAGCACGGCCTTGCGGTCGAACGACACGTCGACGTCCCGGCCGGGCGTGCCGATGTCGTGCCCGGCGGAGAAATGCTCGCCGGCCCCGGCCAGCACGATGACCGACACCTCGTCGTCGTTGACGGCGCGCTCGAACGCGGCGTCCAAGGCGTAGGTCATGGCCGAGTTCTGCGCGTTGCGGTAGCGCGGCCGGTTCATGGTCACGGTAGCCACCGCGCCGGTGCGTTCGTAGCGGACGACCTCGTCGGTCACCGGGGCTCCTCCCGTAACTGGCGTTTGAGCACCTTGCCGGACGCGTTCCTGGGCAGCGCGTCCAGGAACGCGACCTGTCTGGGCACCTTGTAGTTGGCCACCAAGGCCCGGCAGTGCTCGATGACGTCCTCGGTGGACAGTGGACGCGACGACACCACGAAGGCTTGGCCGACCTCGCCGAGCCGTTCGTCGGGCACGCCGATCACCGCCGACTCGAGCACGCCGTCCAGCCGGGCCAGGGCCTGCTCGACCTCGGCCGGATAGACGTTGAAGCCGCCGCACACATACATGTCCTTGAGGCGATCGGTGATCGTCAGGTAGCCGCGGTCGTCCAGGGTGCCGACATCGCCGGTGTGCAGCCAGCCGTCGGCGTCGATGGCCTCCTCGGTGGCGACCGCGTCGTTCAGGTAGCCGATCATCACATTGGGGCCACGCAACAGGATCTCGCCGGAGTCGGCGATCCGCACCTCGAAGTCGGCGGTGGGCCGGCCGGAAGTGTGGGACACGGTCTCGGCGTCGTCGTCGGGACGGCACATGGTCACCACCACCGCCTCGGTCAGCCCGTAGGCGGTGAGCACGGTGCCGAAGCGCTTCTGCATCCGCTCGGCCAGCGTGACCGGAACCGGTGCCGCGCCGGTGACCGCCAACCGCAAGGTGTCGCAACCGGGTTGGGCCAGCAGCGACTGGTAGATGGTCGGCGGCCCGGGCAGGATGGTGATCCCTTCCCGCTCGACCAGCTCGCGCGTGCGGGCCACGTCGAACACCGCCTGCGGCACGAGCGTCGCCCCGGTGAGCAGGCAGACCAGAATGCCCGCCTTGTAACCGAAGCTGTGGAAGAACGGGTTGACCACCAGGTACCGGTCGTCGGCGACGACGTTGCCGCAGTCGGCCCACGCGGCGGCGACGGCCAGCGCCTGCCGGTGCGCGCTCATCGCCCCCTTGCTCCGACCGGTGGTGCCGGAGGTGTACAGGATGTCGCTGATGTCGTCCGGCCCGATCGGCGCGGCGTCGGCCTCCTCGGTGAACGCCCAGTCGTCGACGGTCAGCACGAACTCCGGCGTCCCGCCGATCGCCTGAAGCTCGGCCAGCCGGTTCCGGCCAAGGAAATCGGTGGCCACCACCAGCGCGGCCGCGTCGCTGCGCGAGATGACGTCCTGCATCTCGCGCGCGGTGAACCGCGTGTTCAGCGGCACGAGCACGCCGCCGGCGTAGCTGGCGCCCAGCGCGGCGACCACCCAGTGCCAGGTGTTGGGGGCGCAGATCGCCACCCGGTCGCCGGGCCCGATCCCGCCGGCCGCGAAGGCGGCGGCCAGCTGCCGGACGCGCCGGCGCAGGTCACGGTAGGAGAGGCGGACGTCGCCGTCGACCAGAGCCGGATGGTCGCCGAAACGCTCGGCCGCCGTGTCGACGGTCGAAGGAATGGTGCGCGGTGCCACAACACCTCCTACCAAGCAACTGCTTGGTAGGCTAGCCTACGGGCATGGCGGTGACCAGATCCGAGATCCGGCGGTGGCTCGCCGAGCATCTCGTGGGGCGCTTCGCCGAGCTGACGGGGCTCGGCGGGCCCGGTCGCGAGCACGAGGCGTTCGAGCGGCGCCTGGAATGGGAACGACACCTGGCCGCGCACGGGTGGACCTGCCCGGCCTGGCCGGTCGAGCACGGCGGCCGGGCCATGACGTTCGACGAACAGGTCGCCTTCCACGAGGAGTACGCCCTCGCCGACGCGCCCGCCCGGGTGAACCACTTCGGCGAGAACCTGCTGGGGCCCACGCTGATCGATCTCGGCACCGCGGAGCAGAAGGCCCGTTTCCTGCCGGCGATCCGGAACGTCCAGGAACTCTGGTGCCAGGGTTACTCCGAGCCCGGCGCGGGCTCCGACCTGGCCTCCGTCGCCACCTCGGCCCGGCTGGTCGGCGACCAGTGGGTGATCACCGGGCAGAAGGTGTGGACCTCGCTGGCCCACCTCGCCGACTGGTGCTTCGTGCTGGCCCGGACGACACCGGGATCGGTGGGGCACAAGGGTTTGTCCTATCTGCTGGTGCCGATGCGGCAGCCGGGGATCGAGGTGCGGCCGATCCGGCAGCTGACCGGCACGGCCGAGTTCAACGAGGTGTTCTTCGACGGCGCGCGGACCGACGAGGACCTGGTCGTCGGCGAACCGGGCGGCGGTTGGGCGGTGGCCATGGCCACGCTGGCGTACGAGCGGGGCGCGGCGACGCTGGGCCAGCAGGTCGGATTTCGGCGTGAGCTCGAAGACCTGATCGCCATCGCCGACCCGGAAGACGTTGTGCTGCGAGAACAACTGTCGCGGGCGGCGGTCGAACTGAGCGTCATGCGCTCGCACGCCTTGCACACCTTGGGATCCGACCCGTCGGTGAGCAAACTCCTTTGGGCCGGCTGGCACCGGCGGCTGGGCGAGCTGGCCATGCGGGTGCGCGGCCCGGAGTCCATGATCGTGGGCGACGACCTGGACCGGTGGCAGCGGCTGTTCCTGTTCAGCCGGGCCGACACGATCTACGGCGGATCCGACGAGATCCAACGCAACATCATCGCGGAACGGGTGCTCGGCCTGCCGAGGGAGGCGCGCGGATGAGCAGACCAAGCGTGATCGACTACGTGCGCGGTCACCACTTGTTAGAGGACAAGGTGGTTGTCGTGACCGCCGCGGCCGGCGCCGGCATCGGGTCGGCCGCCGCGAAGCGGTGCCTGGAGGAGGGCGCCAAGGTCCTGATCAGCGACTGGCACGAGCGCCGGCTCGGCGAGACGCTGGACAAGCTCGCCGCCGACCACGGCGCCAACGTGGCCGCCGCGCCCTGCGACGTCACCGACGAGGCCCAGGTGCAGGCCCTGATCGACACGGCCGTGCACACCTTCGGCCGGCTCGATGTGATGATCAACAACGCCGGGCTGGGCGGCACCAAGTCGGTGCTGGAGATGACCGACGACGAGTGGTCGCGGGTGCTGGACGTGACGCTGAACGGCACCTTCCGCTGCACCCGGGCCGCTTTGAAACGCCTGGTGGAGCAGGGCAACGGCGGCGCGATCGTGAACAACGCCTCGGTGGTCGGCTGGCGGTCGCAGGCCGGGCAGGCGCACTACGCCGCGGCCAAGGCGGCCGTGATGGCGCTGACGCGCTGCGCCGCCGCCGACGTCGCCCCGCACGGGATCCGGGTCAACGCCGTCGCCCCCAGCCTGGCCATGCACCCGTTCCTGGCCAAGGTCACCGGCGAGGAGCTGCTGGCCGAGCTGGCCGGCCGCGAGGCGTTCGGAAGGGCGGCGCAACCGTGGGAGGTGGCCAATGCCATGGTGTTCCTCGCCAGCGACTACTCCTCGTACCTGACCGGCGAGGTCCTGTCGGTCAGCAGCCAGCACCCCTAGGAGAACCATGAGCCGTAGAGACGAGCTGCTCGCGCTGGCCGCGCGGATGTTCGCCGAGCGCGGCTTCCTCGCCACCACCGTGCGCGACATCGCCGACGCCGCCGGCATCCTGTCCGGCAGCCTCTACCACCACTTCGACTCCAAGGAGTCCATGGTGGACGAGATCCTGCGCGGCTTCCTGGACGGGCTGTTCGGCCGGTACCGGGAGATCACGGGCGCGGGGCAGCCGCCGCGGGCGGCCCTGGAGGCGGTGGTCGTCGCCTCGTTCGAGTGCATCGACCGCAGCCACGACGCCGTCGCCATCTACCAGCGCGAGGCCGTCTACCTGACCCAGTTCGAGCGGTTCGGCTACCTGACCGAGCGCAACGTCGAGTTCCGCAAGATGTGGGTCGGGCTGCTGGAGGAGGGCATCCGGGACGGTGAGTTCCGCGACGACCTGGACGTGGAGCTGGTCTACCGCTTCATCCGCGACACGGTGTGGGTGGCCGTGCACTGGTACCACCCCGGCGGCACGCTGACCGCGGACGACGTCGCCCGGCAGTACCTGTCGATCGTGCTGGACGGGATAGCGCAAGGGAGGGCCGATGGCCCAGGCGTACCTGGTTGACGCGGTGCGGACGCCGGTCGGCAGGCGCGGTGGCGGGCTCAGCCACCTGCACCCCGCCGATCTCGGCGCCCGCGCCATCGAGGGACTGCTGGCTCGGGTGAACGTGGATCCGGGCGAGGTCGACGACGTGATTCTCGGCTGCGTCGACACGATTGGGGGACAGGCCGGCGACATCGCGCGCACCGCCTGGCTGGCCGCCGGCTTCCCCGAGGAGGTGCCGGGCGTGACCGTGGACCGGCAGTGCGGCTCCAGCCAGCAGGCCCTGCACTTCGCCGCGCAGGCCGTGCTCAGCGGGACAGCCGACCTGGTGGTGGCCGGCGGCGTGCAGAGCATGAGCCGGATCCCTATCGGCGCCGCGATGACCGTCGGCGCGGAATTCGGCTTCCCCACGCCGTTTGAGGGCTGCGAGGGCTGGGCCCACCGCTACGGCTCCGAGGAGATCTCCCAGTTCCGGGCGGCCGACCTGATCGCCCAGCGGTGGGAGCTAAGCCGGGTCGAGATGGAGGAGTTCGCCTTCCGCAGCCACGCCCGGGCCATCGAGGCGGTGGACCAGGGGTGGTTCGCCGAGGAGATCGTCACCGTCGGCGACATGGCGGTCGACGAGGGCCCGCGCCGGGACACCAGCCTGGAGAAGATGGCCGCGCTGAAGACGTTGCGCCCCGATGGTCTGGTCACCGCCGCGTTGGCCAGCCAGATCTCCGACGCCGCCAGCGCCGTCCTCGTCGCGTCCGAGGAGGCCGTGCGGAGTCACCGCCTGCGGCCGCGGGCCCGGGTGCACCACCTGTCCGCTCGCGGCGCGGACCCCATCTACATGCTCACCGCCCCCATCCGGGCCACCCGGCATGCCCTGCAGCGGGCCGGCATGTCCATCGACGACATCGACCTGTTCGAGATCAACGAGGCGTTCGCCAGCGTGGTGCTGGCCTGGGCCAAGGAACTCAAGGTCGATCTGGACCGGGTGAACGTCAACGGCGGCGCCATCGCCCTGGGCCACCCCATCGGCGCCACCGGCACCAAGCTCACCGCCACCCTGCTGTCCTCGCTGGAACGCACCGGCGGCCGGTTCGGGCTGCAGACCATGTGCGAGGGCGGCGGCCAGGCCAACGTGACCATCGTCGAACGGCTGCCGTGAACCCCGCGAGTCACGCTCTCCGTCACACCGAAACGCGGTTTCCGGCAGAATCTGGACTGAGTCCACGTTCTGCGCGAAACGTACAGTTCGGTGTGCCGCTGGGCGTGACTCGCGGAAGGATTCGGTTCGTGACCCTTGCTCGCTCCGTGCTCCTGTTCGTGTTGGCCGCGGTGCTCGAGATCGGCGGCGCCTGGCTGGTGTGGCAGGGGGTGCGCAGCGGCCGCGGCTGGTGGTGGGTCGGCGCCGGCGTGATCGCCCTGGGCCTCTACGGCTTCGTCGCCACCCTCCAGCCCGACGCGCAGTTCGGCCGCATCCTCGCCGCCTACGGCGGTGTGTTCATCGCCGGCTCACTGGCCTGGGGCATGGTCGCCGACGGCTACCGCCCCGACCGCTACGACGTGATCGGGGCGGTGATCTGCCTGTTCGGCGTGGCCGTGATCATGTACGCGCCACGGGGCGCGTGATCAGCCGGGGACAGCCTGCGTCGCCGAGGTCCAGTACGTCCGGATTCGCCGCAGCTTCCGGTCGAAGTCGGCGTCCTTCGCACGTGTGGTGTGCACGCCCGGAATCCGCAACGACAGTCCCCGAGCCCGGACGGCGTGCACGTCGATCCACTCGCCGCCACGTACCCGGTGGGACCGCTGCTCGATCCGGGTGATGTCGGTCCACCGGATCTTCCGACGACTGAAGAAGGTGTGGAACTCCATCCCCTCGGCGGTGAGCAGCGTCCGACCGTAGCAACGGTTGACCATGTAGATGAAAGCGGCCAGCCAGCACACGCCGATGACAGCGATGTACCACCACGGGTCCGGATCCGGTCTCGACGCCGGTATCGCTGCCATGCCGGCGAAGAGCACCGTCAGGAATCCGGACCACCACCAGTTCCGGCGCCTGCTCGCGGCGTCGAGGCGGATCCACACATCGGGCACGCCGTAATGCTACTTCTCGTTCAGGCCAAGGTGATCCCGGAGCGTGGGGCCGGTGTAGTCGGTGCGGAAGACGCCCCGCTCCTGCAGCAGCGGCACGACCTTGTCGGCGAAGTCGTCCAGGCCGCCCGGGCTGACGTGCGGGACGAGGATGAAGCCGTCGCTGGCGTCGGACTGCACCAGGTGGTTGATCTGCTCGGCCACGGTGGCGGGGGAGCCGATGAAGTTCTGCCGGCCGGTGACCTCGATGATCAGCTCACGGATGGACAGGCCCTTGGTCTCGGCCAGCTCACGCCACTGCCGGGCGGTGGCCAGCGGGTCCCGGTACACGCGCACGCTGGCCCGGCCCTTGGCGATGGTGTTCTCGCCGGTGACGGGGTCGAACGCGGGCAGCGGGCCGTCGGGGTCGAAGCCGCTGAGGTCGGCGTTCCACAGCTGCTCCAGGAGCTTGATGGCGGTCGCCCCGCTGACCTGCTGCCGCCGCACGACATCGGCCCGCTCCTGGGCGTCGGCGTCGGTGTCGCCGAGCACGAAGGTGGCCGCGGGCAGGATGATCAGCTGCGAGTCCTGGCGGCCGTACTTGGCCAGCCGCCCCTTCACGTCGGTGTAGAACGCCTGCCCGGCCTCCAGGGTGCCGTGCCGGGTGAAGATCGCGTCGGCGGTGGCCGCCGCGAACTCCCGGCCCTCCTCGGAGTCGCCGGCCTGGATGATCACCGGCCGGCCCTGCGGGCTGCGCGGCACCGGGAACTGGCCCTCGATGTCGAAATGGGTGTCGTGGTGGGAGAAACGGCCGGGCGTGCCGCGAAGGAACTCCCCGGTGGCCTTGTCGGCGACGACCTCGTCACCCCGCCACGAGTCGAACAGCTCCCACGTGGTGCGCATGAACGTCTCTGCCCGCGAGTACCGCTGGTCCTGCGGCAGGAAGCCGCCGCGCCGGAAGTTCTCGCCGGTGAACGCGTCCCACGAGGTGACCACGTTCCACGCCGCCCGACCGTCGGACAGGTGGTCGAGCGAGGCGAACTGCCGGGCCACCTCGAACGGCTCGTTGAACGTGGAGTTGATGGTTCCGGCCAACCCCAGCCGGGACGTCACGGCGGCCAGCGCCGCCAGCACGGTGAACGTGTCCGGCCGGCCGACCATGTCCAGGTCGTAGATCTGCCCGCCCTGCTCCCGCAGCCGTAGTCCCTCGGCCAGGAAGAAGAAGTCGAACTTGGCCCGCTCGGCGGTCTGCGCCAGCTTCACGAACGAGCTGAACTCGATGTGGCTGCCGGCGGCCGGGTCGCTCCACACGGTCGTGTTGTTCACGCCCGGGAAGTGCGCGGCGAGATGGATCTGCTTCAGTGGCTTGGTCATCGCATCCCCCTCAGGCGACGTAGCGGTTGGCGGGCCGGTCCAGGCCGAGCAGCCCGCGCAGGGTGTTGGCCTCGTAAGCCTTGCGGAACGTGCCGCGCGAGCGCAGCTCCGGCACCAGCCCGCGGGTGATCGCGGTCAGGTCGTGCGGCAGCTCGGCCGGCCGCAGCCGGAAGCCGTCCAGCCCGGCGACGTGCCAGGCCAGCAGCAGCTCGGCCAGCTCGCCGGGGGTGCCGGTGAACACAAGCGCGTCGCTTTCCATCAGTGCCAACGAGTCCAGCCGGGCGCGGCGGTCGGCCGCCGCCCGCGAGGTCTCGTCCAGGAACACGACCAGGTCGGCGAACACCTGCCGTCCGCGCTGCGCCTCGACCAGCGGCCCGATCTCCTCGCGGGACTGGGGCGTCACATAGACGACGTCGACGGACGAATCGGCCACGCCTTGCACGGCCGTCACCAGCGGCTGGCCCTGCGGCGGTCGGGGCGTGATCGACGGCCCGCGCACGCTGAAGTACCGGCCCTCGAAGTCGATGTAGTGCAGCCTCTCCCGGTCGACGAACCGCCCGGTGGCGACGTCGCGGATCTCGGCGTCGTCCTCCCAGCTGTCCCACAGCCGCCGCAGCACCTCGACGTAGTCGGCGGCCTCGCCGGCGGTGTCCGCCCCGAACTCCCGCCGCCCGAAGTTGCGGTACTCGGCGGAGTCGGTGGACACGGACACCTGCACGCCGCCCCGCCCGGTGCTGACGTAGTCGAGCGTGGCGATGGCCTTGGACAGGTGGAACGGCTCGGTGTGGGTGGCCACGATCTCCGGCACCAGCCCGATGCCCGAGGTCAGCGGCGCGATCCGGGACGCGACCAGCACCGCGTCCAGCCGCCCGCGCACGCCGTCGGCCGGCAGCGCCAGCGAGTCGCGGAAGGTGACGAAGTCGAGCGTGCCGGCCTCGGCCTCCCGCACCAGGTCCAGCCAGTAGCCGGCGCCGAACACGTCGGCCGGCCGGGCCTCCGGCGAGCGCCAGGCGGCGGGATGCCAGCCCGCGCCGTCCAGCGCGACTGCGAGTCGCGGACCAGTTCCTCGTGTCATGACGGCGATTGTGCGCCGGTCGGGGCCCGCTCCGCAGGAGCGGCCACGCTGTGGGACATTTCGCCGGATCGGGAATAAGGCAGAATGCGATCATGCCGCACATCGGACTGGTCGCCGTGCTCGTGCACGACTACGACAAGGCGATCGCCTTCTACACCGACGCCCTGGGCTTCGAGCTGCGCGAGGACACCGACCAGGGCGGCGGCCGGCGCTGGGTCGTCGTCGCCCCGCCCGGGTCCGCGGAGACCGGGATCCTGCTGGCCAAGGCCGACAAGGCCGAGCAGCGGGCCCGGGTCGGCGACCAGACCGGCGGCCGGGTCGGCCTGCTGCTCAACACCGACGACTTCGCCCGCGACCACGCCCGGATGCTGGCCGCGGGCGTGGAGTTCGAGGAGGAGCCGCGACACGAGCCCTACGGCTCGGTCGCGGTCTTCCGGGACCTCTACGGCAACCGCTGGGACCTGATCCAGCCGGTCCCCGGAAACTGATCGTTACGGGTACTGGCTGAGCATGCCCAGGTTGGTCGTCGAGTCGGACGGCCCGCCGGTGGTGTTCACGACGTGGGCGATGGTGCCCTGGCCGCCGCCCAGCGAGAACGTGATCATGCTGTGGAACTTCACGCCCGGCGTGCGGGGCGCGGCGATCGCCCGGTCGGCGACGATCGTCCGGTCGATGGCGAAGATGCAGTAGCTGCCCAGCCCCCACGCCTCGTGCCGGCGCACGTGGTCGCCGACCGCGTAGGCCGGGAAGCCGCGGTGCGGGCCGTCCATCCAGCCGGCCTGGTTCGGCGGGTCGTAGGGCATCTCGTTCTGGAAGAAGTAGGTGCGGCCGTTCTCGCCGTTCCACTGCACCTGGGTCTTCTGGTGGTGCTCCACGAACAGCCCGTAGGCCACCACGTCGTCGCCGTTGACGACCAGGCCCTCGTCCACGGTGTTCGAGGTCCAGCCGACGCCGTCACCGTGGTCGGCCCGCCACAGCCAGGTGTTGTCGATGATCACGTTGTTGCTGTTGACCACCACCGACTGCTTGGTCTTGCCGGCCAGCGTGCCGCCGATGCGCGCGAACACGTCGTGCAGCGAGCTCGGGTTCGCGCTGTGGTCACGCCGCGAGCCGGCCGGGCCGACCCGGATCAGGGCCTCGGACTGCACGGTGCCGGCCTCGATCAGCAGCCCGGCCAGATGCACACCGTCCACATCGGCGACGTCGATGGCGATCGCGCCGTTGTCCGGGATCAGCGTGGCGTAGCCGAGGCCGAGGATCACCGTGTCCGGCTTGGTCACCTTCAGCGACTCGGACAGGTGGTAGATGCCGGGGGTGATCAGCAGGTGCTTGCCCTGGGCCAGCGCGGCATTCATGTCGGCCACGGTGGTGCCGGCCTTGACGATGAGGAAGTTGGCGATCGGGATCGACGTGCCGGCCGGCTTCTGCGCCTCCCAGCTGGTGGCCTGGACGTCCCGGCGCACGGCCGGCACGAACACCTGCCAGGCGCCGGCCGAGTCCACGTACAGGAACGGCTTCTCCCGCACCACCGGCGATTTCGGCACCGAGGTGACCGGCGGCGTCGGGAAGGTGGTGGCCGGCGCGTTGGCCGTGCCCACGAACACGATGTTCCAGTTGGAGCCGACCCAGCTGCCCAGCACCGAGTTGCGGGTGACCCACTGCTGCTGGGTGCCGGAGTTGATCTGCCCGGTGAGCTGGCAGTCGGCGATGTAGCCGCCGCTGGACCAGCTGCCGTCGGACAGCTTCAGGTCGCCCAGCAGGTATATCCGGCGATAGAAGGTGGCCTGCGAGACCGCCCAGGTGTCCTGGCCGCTGCGGGGCACGATGTTCAGGTTCTCGGCGCCGCGCCAGAAGTTGATCAGCGTGTTGTTGCCGTGGGCTTCGCCCAGCACCTGGCAGGAGCCGGTGATGCCGGACGACGCCGGCTGCAGGCCGAGGCCGGCGACGTGGGTGTAGTAGCCCAGCTTGACGTCGATGCCGTAGCCGCCGGGTTTGAACAGCAGGGCGTACCGGCCGCTGCCGAACTCGGCGTGCTGCTGCTGGGCGTACACGGCGTCGACCGTGGACTGGATCTGCGCCGTGGGGATGGATCCGTCGAACACGTAGACGTTGGGGCCGAAGTCCGGATCGCCGGCCTTGGGCTGGGCCGGTGGGGGAGGCGCGACCGGGTCGGTCGCGGCCTGGGCCGTGGCGTTGGAGGCGAGCGCGACCGCGGGGGCCGCGGCCAGCGCGGCGCCGAGGAAACCTCTTCGTGCTAAGCCGCGAGCCTTGACGTCTTTGTCTTCGGGCACCGGACAAGTCCTTTCGAACTCCTGCCTCGGCCGCCGCCCGACCGAGGCTTTGTTCGAGTCGTGATCTAACTCGTGAATTTATTCGGAAGTCAAGGTTCCCGGTTCAGAAGGCAGTGTGTCCATATAGTGGTGGCATGACCGAGACCGACCAGTCGCAGCCGATCCGCCGTGGCCGTGGCCGCCGTCCGGCCGCCGAGGTGCGCGAGCAGGTGCTGGCGGCGGCGGGGGAGCTGCTGCTGACCGAGGGCATGGCCGGCTTCACCATCGAGAAGGTGGCGGCCCGCGCCGGCGCCAGCCGGATGACCATCTACAAGTGGTGGCCGTCGCGGGGCGCGCTGGCGCTGGACGGCTACGCCACCAAGGTGCGCACTGTGTTGGAGTTCCCGGACACCGGCAACATCGAGCACGACCTGACCGCGCAAGTGCTGGCGTTCACCCATCTGCTCACGAAAACCGGCGCCGGCAAGGTGATCGCCGAGCTGATCGGCGCCTCGCAGACCGATCCCGAGCTGGCCTCGGCTTTCCGGGAGCGCTACTCGGCGCCGCGCCGGGCGTTGGCCGTGGAGCGGATGAACAAGGCCATCGAGCAGGGGCAGCTCTGGGAAGACGTCGACCCCCAGGTGGTCGTCGACCAGCTCTGGGGGGCGTGCTATCACCGGCTGCTCATTCCGGACGAGCCGATCACCGACGAGTTCGCGCGGGCGTTGGTGCACAACGTGTTGATCGGCATCAAGCGGTGAGGGGCGGGCAGGAGTGGCCCGCCCCGCGGCCGCTTCAGTCGGTCACGCCACCGTTGACGTAGATGACCTGGCCGTTCACCCAGCGGGCCGGGCCGGCCAGCCAGGACACCGCCTCGGCGATGTCCTCCGGCACGCCCAGCCGCTCCAGCGGCGCGGTCTTGGCCATCCGGTCGATGGTCTCCTGGTCCTTGCCGTTGAGGAACAGCGGCGTGGCCGTCGGGCCGGGAGCCACCGCGTTCACGGTGACGTCCCGGCCGCGCAGCTCTTTGGCCAGGGTCAGGGTCATGCCGTCCACCGCGCCCTTGCTGGCGGTGTAGGCGGTGTAGGTCGGCAGCGCGATGTGCGTGACCGAGGCGGAGAAGTTGATCAGCGCGCCGCCCCGGCGCAGCCGGCGCACGGCCTGCTGGTCGACCACGAAGGTGCCGCGCACGTTGGTGCGGTGCATCCGGTCGAAGTCGGCCAGGTCCAGCTCGGCCAGTGGGGACAGCAGCATGATGCCGGCGGTGTGCACCACCACGTCGACGCCGCCGTAGCGCTGCTCGGCCTCGTCGAACAGTGCGGCGACCTGGTTCTCGTCGGCCACGTCGGCCTGGAACGCGGTGGCGGCGCCGCCGGCCGAGGTGATCGCCTCGACCACCTCGTCGGCCCGCTGCGGGTTGCCGGCGTAGCTGACCACGACCCGCATGCCGTCCCGGCCCAGCCGCTCGGCGACGGCCCGGCCGATACCGCCCGACCCGCCGGTGACGACGGCAACGCGGTTCTCGCTCATTTCCCTGCTCCCTCCGTAGTGGACGCTGTGTACATATAACCATGGATGTGTACGTCGTGTCCATATGGGGGTCGGCGCTGGTCGGTGACGGTCGTCACTGGGCTACGGTGGCCGCGCCGAGCGAAGGGGGTGCCGAGTGGCGATCGTGCGGATGGACAACGTCCTCATCGTTGTCCAGGACCTTGAGGCCGTTGTCGCGTTTTTTGTCGAACTGGGCATGGAGCTGGAGGGCAAGGGGCCGCTCGAATGGCGCGGGGCGGAACGGGTCATCGGGCTCGACGACGTCCGGCAGGACGTCGCCATGCTGCGGACCCCGGACGGTCATGGACGGGTGGAGCTGGCGAAGTTCCACCGCCCCGAGGCGATCGCCCCCGAGCCGAGGGACGCGCCGGCGAACACGCTGGGCATCCGCCGCATCATGTTCGCGGTCGACGACATCGAGGACGTGATCGCCCGCCTGCGCGCCCATGGCGCCGAACTGGTGGGCGAGGTGGAGCGGTACGAGAACGTCTTTCTGCTCTGCTATGTCCGTGGTCCCGAGGGCATCGTCGTCGGACTCGCCGAGCAGATCGACTGAAGGCTGTCGCCCGGGTCAGGACCGCGGCCAGTCGGGCGAGCGGCCCAGGGCGGTGAGAATCCGGCGCAGCGGGTCCGCGTCCTCGCTGGTGGCCAGCGCGGGTCGGAATGGCGAGCCGGGCGCCAGCCGGCTGTCGCCGTCCGGCACCGCCAGCGCGATCCGCAGTGCCGGTCCGGCCAGTTCCGGGGGCAGTTGGTAGTCGAGTCGCAGTGATCGGGCCACGTCCCAGCTGTGCACCACGTAGTCGATCAGGTGGAAGCTGATCGCCTGGGCGGCGGGGAAGTGCGACACCGGCTGGAACTCCGGCAGGTGGAACTTCCGGTCCGGCACTCCCGGCTCGGCGAAGGCGGCGAGGAGGTTCTCGGCGGCGTCGTCGTAGTCGATCGCCGGGTTCGAGCCGAGGGGGTGGACCTGCCACGCCGCGTGGTCACCTCCTCGGCCGCGGGCCGCGGCGGCGAAGCCGTGGTGTTGGGCGGTCATGTGGGCCAGCAGGTCGGCGAGTGTCCAGTCGGCGCAGGGGGTGGGTCGGTCCAGGTCGTCGGCCTGGACCTGGTTGACGATGGCGACGCTGGTGTGGACCACGTCGCGGTGGAGGGTCAGCAGCTCGTTGATAAGCACATGCATACGATACGCACATGCTTATCATCTGGTCAACGTCGTTATCATGCGGATCATGGATGGTCCGCGACGGGATCTCGCCGCGATGATCGCGCCGCTGCAGCGGGCGCTGATCGCCGCCGAGCTGCCGGTGCTGCGCGCGCACGGGCTGAGCATGTGGGGCTACGTCGTGCTCAGCGCCCTGGACGGCCAGCCGGTGCGCACCCAGGCCGCGCTCGCGGAGGTCATCGGCGCGGACAAGAGTCGCATCATCGGCGTGCTGGACGAACTGGAAGGCTCCGGTCTGCTGCAACGCACCCGGGACTCGGCGGACCGGCGCGCCCGGCTGCTCGCCGTCACCGACGAGGGCCGCCGGAAGCACCGTGCGATCCAGGCCGATATCCAGCGCAACGAGGAGCGCGTGCTGGCCCGCCTCCCTCTTGCTGACCGGGAGGCCTTCCTGCGCGCGCTGGTCGCGCTCTCCGCGTTGCCGGCCACCGAGATCGCTGGGGAGTGAGAAGCCCGGCCGGCGCCGCGTGTCGCCGGTCACTGTGCGAAGCCTCCGGTTGTGGATACACTGTGTCCATATAACTGGGAGGTGCGAGATGCGCGGTCGACGTCCCGCCGCCCTGGTCCGCGGCCAGGTGCTGGCCGCGGCCGGCGAGCTGCTGCTGGCCGAGGGCATGGGCGGCTTCACCATCGAGAAGGTCGCGGCGCGGGCCGGGTCCAGCCGGATGACCATCTACAAGTGGTGGCCGTCCAAGGGTTCGCTCGCGCTCGACGGCTACGCCAGCGTGGTCTCGCACAGTCTGGAGTTCCCCGACACCGGTGACACCGAGGCCGACATCACCGCCCAGCTGCTGTCGTTCGTGCGCCTGGTCCGGGACACGCCCGCCGGCCGGGTGATCGGCGACCTGATCGGCGCCGCCCAGACCGACACCCAGCTCGGCCTGTCCTTTCGGGAACGGTACTCGCGCCCGCGGCGGGAACTCGCCGAGCGAACGCTGCGGCGCGGCATGGAACGTGGTGAACTCCGACCCGACTTCGACCCGCAGGTGGTCGTGGACCAGCTGTGGGGCGCGGTGTACCACCGGCTGCTCGTCCCCGACGAGCCGCTGACCGACGAGTTCGCCCGGGCGCTCGTCGCGAACATCCTGCCCGGCCTGCGCAAGGAGACCGCCGTGACAACACCTTCTGCCATCCAGGCGTTTGTCGACGCCACCAACAACGCCGACACCGAGGCGTTCGTGGCCGCCTTCACCGAGGACGCGTTCCTCGACGACTGGGGCCGCCAGTTCCGCGGCCATGACGGCGTGGCCAGCTGGAACAAGACCGACAACATCGGCGTGCAGGCCCACTTCGAGCTGGCCGCGGTGGAGCCGGCCGGCGAGCCGGACAGCTACACCGTGACCATCAAGGTGCGCAGCCAGCGCTTCAACGGCACCGGCGCCATGGCCGTCAAGGTCCGCGGCGACAAGATCGCCAGCCTTGTGATCTCCTAGTCGGCGTGTACTTCCGTGACGACGGTCGAGGACGGCCGGTTTTCCTGCTGCTGCACGGGTTCAGCGGCTCGGTGCGCTCGTTCGACGCGGTGGTGCCGCGGCTGGCCGAGCACGGCCGGGTGCTGCGCGTGGACCTGCGCGGGCATGGGCGCACCGGCGGGCACGACGGGCTGGACGCCGAGTCGCAGGCGGCCGCTGTCGTAGGCGTGCTTGACGAACTCGGCATCGACCGGGTCACCGCCGTCGGACATTCCTACGGCGCCGACGTGGCCCTGACCCTCGGGCATCGGGCCGACAAGATCGTGATCATCAGCCAGGCCCCCGACTACAGCTACGCCACCTTCCCGGTCGGCAACGGACTCCTGGCGCTGCCGGTGCTCGGGCCGCTGCTGCACCGACTCGCGCCGCCGTTCGCGGTGCGCAAGGCGATGTCCTACGCCTTCGCGCCGGGCTTCGAGTTCGACCCGGCGTTGTTGCAGGGGCATGCCGCGACCAGCCCGGCCGTGGCGCGGGCGGTGATCGTCGACCGGCGCAAGGCCTTGGCGCTCAAGCCGTTGGACGAGCGGGTGCGGGATCTCGGTGTCCCGACGCTGGCCATCCTCGGCCGGCACGACCGGTTCTACGACTGCGTCCGGACGGCCGAGCGCTACCGAGCCGTCGGGGCCTGGGTGGAGATCATCGAGGACGCCGGCCACAGCCCGCAGGTCGAGCGGCCGGACCAGGTAGTGGATCTAGTGCTTTCGTTGCACGCCAACTGCTCCGAATGACCTCTGGTGGCTGACCGAAGATCCAGTAGTCCATGGATCATGGCTGGCAGAAGGACAAGTGCGAACTGACCATTTCGCAGTCGGAGCACGACGCGCTGGCCCAGATGCTCGGCACCTGCCACTGAGGCGCGCGTCACACCGTGACCGGCCAGCGCGGCGGCCCACTCGAGCGTCATCCCGGTGTGACGACAGGGCGACGGGGTCGGGTGGCCATGGGCCCCGAGGTGACGGTCGGGGCGACGGGATCGTTCGCCCACCAGTTGTGGCGGCTCAAGAAGGCGGCGGGCGACCCGTCCTACGATCGGATGCGGGCCGAATTCGGGGCCCTGGCGTCGAAGTCGGCGCTGTCGGACGCGGCCCGCGGCCACAGGCTGCCGTCGTGGGACGTCACCTGGGAATACGTGCGGCCGCTGGCGGTCGGCGTGCTCGGCCAGGACCCGGCGGAGGCCCGCCGCGCCTGGCGGCTGCGCTGGGAAACCGCTGCCGCACAGCCAGATCTGCCCACCGCGGCGATCCCCGGCGACCGCGCGACGTTCGTCAGCGATCTTGACGTGCCCGACGGCACGACGGTGCCCGCGGGCGGCCGGATCGTGAAGACGTGGGCGCTGCGCAACTCCGGCACGGTCCCGTGGATCGGCCGATACCTGCGCCGGGCGGCGTCCTTCGGTCCGGACGAGTGCGTGACGCCGGCCGAGGTGCCGATCCCGGCCACGCGGCCCGGCGAGGAGGTCCGCGTCTCGGTCGACGTCCGACTGCCGGAAACCCCGGGCTACCACCAGGTCTACTGGAAGATGGTGGACTCGACCGGCCGGCTGATGTTGCCCGGCCAGCGGGCGGTCTTCTTCCTGCTCAAGGTCGTCTGAGCTGTTCGGCCGAAATGTTCGGTGGACAAATGCCCGACCTGCGGCGTTGCCGCGTTTTGTCCGAGATCATCGCCGGCCGCTTCCGGCGGCACCGGTCACGCTCCCAGGCTGGAGAAGATCCATCCGAGAGAGGGGACCTTCGATGAGGACCTGGATTCCGCTGCTGGCCGCCGGCCTGGCCACCGTGGCCCTGGCCGGCCCGGCCGTCGCCGCCCCGGACAGCGCGTCCAAGTGCGGCACCAAGTACTGCATCGACGTCAAGGGCAGCGGCCTGCACGTCGACTCGGCCACGGTGTCCCTGAAGTCCGGCGGGGCCGCCACCGGCTACTTCTACCTGGAGGCCAGCGACACCGGCGCCACCTTCTTCTGGTCGCCGAAGGAGACCAGCGTCTACAGCGTGACGTTCTACGACATCACCTTCTCGCACAACGTGACCCTGTGCGGCGGCGTGTCCGCGACGAAGTCGAACATCGATCACCCCGGGGACGGCTGCGTCAGCGTGCACTCCTGACCGGCTCGCGCCGTGGCCGTGCCCTCCAACACGGCCACGGCGCAACTTTCGGCCACATCTGCTCGTGGAAGCGGGCGGGGGCTGCGATCATGACGCGGGTGGATCCGCTGCCCGAGTCGGTGTGGAACGCGCCCGAGGTCCGCGACGCGGTCGCGGCCAACTCGCCGTCGGCGGTGATCGCCTTCGCCCGCCGGGCGCACGGCCTGCGGCAGGACGAACTCGGTGCGCTGGCGGGGTTCTCCCAGTCGGCGATCTCCCGGCTGGAGTCGGGCAGCAACCTGGCGTACGACATGCGGGTGCTGCGGATCGTGCAGCGGACGCTGAACATCCCGCCCCATCTGCTCGGCCTGGCCGAACAGGGAGTCGCCACGGCGGAGCTGCGGGAGCGCGGTGGCGCGGATGCGTTGGTGGCGCTGCTCGGCGGGGGACTGGCCGCCACCAAGGTGGCCTCGCCGGAGATCGTCGCGGAGCTGCTGGTGGCCCGCCGCATCATCAACGACGCCGACAACTTCCGGGTGTCGGCGGCGCTCAAGCCGGCCGCCCGCGAGCTGTACGAGCTGACCGACCTGCTGCGGCGGTCGGCCCGCGGCGAGCTGCGGCGGACCCTGCTGTCGGTGTCGGCCCAGTACGCGGAGTTCCTCGGCTGGCTGCACGAGGAGACCGACGACTGGGACGGCGCCGAGCACTGGACTGCCCGGGCCATGCAGCAGGCGCAGGCGGCCGAGGACCGCGACATGGTGGCGTACGCCTACGTGCGGATGAGCCAGCTCGCGACCGGCGACCACGACCGGATGATCGGCCTGGCCCGCGCCGCCCAGCGGGAACCGGAGATCAGCGCGGCGTTGCGGGTCCTTGCGCTGCAACAAGAAGCTCGCGGCCTGGCGCAGGCCCGGGAGGAGGCCGGCTGCCTCGGCCGGCTTGATGCCGCGCTGTCGCTGCTGGATCGCGTGCAGCACTTGGCGACCGAGGAATACCGGGTGGGGTACTGGACGGACGTCGAGCACCTGGAGACGGAACGGGCCGCCTGCCTGCTCGACCTAGGTCGTGCGAAAGAGGCGATCGACCTGTACGCCGGGATGCGCACCAGATGGGGGCACATCTGCCCGTGGTACCAGGGCGTGCACACCGCCAAGCTGGCCCGCGCCTACGCCACCGTCGGCGACCTCGACGCGGCCGAGGCGGCCGGTCTCGACGCCGCCTCGCTGGCCCGCGTCACCGGCTCCGAGCATGTCGTGCGTGAGTTGCGGGAACTCGCCCCCTGGCCCGCGCTGGGGCCGTATGCGAGTTCCGCATAGCCCACCCGGAGCCGGCATTCCCGCCACGGCAAGGCCCTTGGCCACGCCATGATCGACGTATGACCGAGCCGGCCACGCGGACCGAGGGCAGGGACGACCTGCTGTGGATGACCTACGGCGACCTGACGCTGCACTTCTACGCCACCCCGCACCTCGTGGTGTGCGAGGTGGGCGACGCCGACGCGGAGCCGATCCCGTCGCCACGGTCGTGAGACACGGCTACGCCCGGCCACCGTATGGCCGGGCGTAGCGCCGTCACATGCTCACTGCTGTTGCTGTTCGGCCTTGATCTGCTCGCGGACCTTGTCCATGTCCAGCCCCTGAACCTGGCCGATCAGGTCCTCCAGCGCCGCCGCCGGCAACGCGCCCGGCTGGGAGAACACCACCACGCCGTCGCGCACGGCCATCAGCGTGGGGATGGAGCGGATGTTGAACGCCGCCGCCAGCTCCTGCTGAGCCTCCGTGTCCACCTTGGCGTGCACGATCTCCTCGTGCTGGTCGGAGGACTGCTCGAAGACGGGACCGAACATGCGGCACGGACCGCACCACTCCGCCCAGAAGTCCACCAGCACCGTGCCCTTGCCGACGACCTCGTCGAAGTTCTCGCGGGTCAGTTCCACCGTGGCCATCGCCACCTCCTTCGCTGCTCGTGCAACGATCCGACCACGGTTTTCATTCCGTGGCGCCGACCGCGTACCGGCATGTCCCCGTGACGTCGGCCACGGTCACCCGCACGCCCGCGGTCCGGCACAGCAGCTCCAGGTCGTGCTCGTAGGCCGTCTCGATCACGTCGTCGGCGCCCATCGCGGCCAGCGCCGCCAGCACCTCCGGCGTGGTCGGCTCGGCGCTGCCGTTGTCCCAGGTGTGGTCGGCGACGACGGCCCCGTCCCGGAAGACCAGGAAGCTGGAGTCGGCGTTCACACTCATGTAGCAGGTCACCGCGAACGTGCCCGCCGACAGGTCGGGCCGCTCCCGCGCCGCCCAGCCGTTGTCCTCCACCAGCAGGGTGTGCCGGCCGATGGGGAACGCCGCGACCACGGTGTCCTCCCAGTCCACATCCAGGTCGTCGGCCAGCGTCCGCAGGTCGTCCCAGGTGCCGTCGTGGATCTCGACGTCCGCGCCCAGCAGCCGGCGCAGCGCCTCGGCCGGCTCGATGTCGTGGATCACCGTGGCGCAGTAGGCGGTGTCGTCCATCAGCGCCGACATCCAGTCCTCCCAGCCCTCGGGCTCGACCGCCTTCCCGTTGCGCCAGAACGCGTTTCCGTCCCGGTGCAGCTCCACGCCCTCGGGGGTGACCATGAGAGCGTCGGCCGGGCCGGCGATGTCGCTGATGGGGGAGCCGTCGGTGTTGTGCAGGCGAAGCCGGCCGTCCTCGCCCAGCTTGAGGTAGCTCCGCTCGGCGTCCCAGACGTACTCGTCCCACAGCCACGTGCCGTCGGCCGCCAGCTGCACCAGCCGGCGGTCGTCGCGGTGCGCGAACACCGTGACACCGTCGTCGGCGGTCAGCGACTGCCGTTGCAGCGTCTGGCCTTTGGTCATTGTGTTGCCACGGGCCGTGTTCATGCCGGGCTCGGTGCAGTGCCGGTGGCCGTCGAAGATCCAGTCGGTGCCTTCGAGCGCCAGGGTGCCGTCGTCGTTGACCACTACGCGGGTCGCGGTGGTGGTGCCGGCCCGCCATAACGGGGCGCCGTACATGGTCCGGACCACCAGGTCGCCGTCGGTGAGGTCGGCCCAGCCGTTGCCGCCCCACCAGGTGTTCGACGCCCAGACCGCCCGCTGTTGGCCGTTGCAGTACAGCACCAGGTTGCCGTCCTCCTGGTGCACCAAGGTGTGCGAGCCGTTCGGGGACGTCAGCGACTGGTGCCGCAGCCGGCCGCCGGCCGGCAGTTCCGGGCCGCCGTAGGCGTGCGGGGTGGCCGGCGGCGGGTCGCACGGGGCGTCGCGGTTGGTGTCCCGCCACAGCAGCTCGCCGTCGGCGTCGACCAGCACCAGCCGGGAGCTCCTGCCGCGCCGCTCCGGAACCTGGCGCCACGTCAGCTCGGTGCCGTCCTGTTCCAGCCAGCGGGCCAGCCACGGGTCCAGCGCGTGGCTCCAGCTCTGCTCGCTGACCTGCAACGACCCGTCCCGGTTGCGGGTGACGATCCGCTGGCCGCGGCCCTCCAAGTGTGCGGTCTCGGTGATCGCCGCGGCCGGGGCGGAGTCGCGCAGCACCGTCACCTCGACCGCGCCGGTCCTGGAGTTCACCAGCCGCACGCCGTCGCCGTCGAGCAGCTCCAGGTCGCCGTCGTCGGTGATCACGACGCGGTGCGCCCTCGGGTGCCGAACGGTTGACGTCCACAGTGGACGGTGATCTTCGTCCTCGGTGAGCAGCACGCCGTCCTGGCCCAGCAGCACTGTGCCGAATCCGTCGGCCTGCCAACGGATCTCGCCGGTGGCGGTGTCGGTCAGGGTGGCGACGCCGTTGTCGTAGCGCAGCACGTGCCGGCGGTCGCGGGAGGTGAGCGGCTCGTCGGCGAGCCGGGTGAACTGCCTCATCTCAAACACCCGGCGACCGTAGTGGATCTTCCTGGCGTCGGGCTACACCTTGGCCAACCAGACAGTGAGCCCCAGCTCGGCAAAGGTCGTGGGTTCGGCCTCTCCCTCGCCTTCCGTCACCTCCACGGCCAACACCTCGTCGGCCAGCAGGTCACTGTGCTTCTGGAGCGCCGCCGTCACGTCCGGGCGGTCGCTGATCCACCACAGCCGGATCCGGTCGGCGATCGCGAGGCCCATGCCCTTGCGGGTGTCCTGGACCAGGCGCACGGCGTCGCGGGCCAGGCCGGCCAGCGTGAGCTCCTGGTCGAGCTCCAGGTCCAGCGCGACGGACGTGCCGTTCACGGTGGTCACCGCCCAGCCCTTGCGCGGCTGCTCGGTGAGCACGAGATCGTCGCCGCTCAGGGTGATCGCCTCGCCGTCGAGGTCGACGGTCAGCGAGCCGTCGACCGGCACACCGGCGGCGGCGATGGCCTGGGCCAGCCGCTGCATCCGTGGGCCGAACCGCTTGCCCAGCGCCCGGAAGTTCGGCTTCACAGTGACCTCGACCAGTTCGGTGGTCATCGGCTCCACCGCGCGGACGTTGAGCTCCTCGGCGATCTGCTCCCGCAGATCCGGGGGCAGGTCGGCGAAGCCGGGGGCGAGCACCATGGCCCGGGCGAGCGGCTGCCGGGTGCGGATCTTGTTCGCGGCGCGGGTGGACCGGCCGAGCTCCACCAGGTCCCGCACCTGTCGCATCTGCGCCACCAAGGTGGGATCGGCCGGCAGGTCCGCGGCCGACGGCCACGCGGCCAGGTGCACCGAGTCGGCGTCGGTGTGCAGGTGCTGCCACAGGTAGTCGGTGACAAACGGGACGAACGGGGCCAACAGCCGGGTCAGCACGTCCAGCGCCTCGTGCAGGGTGGCCATCGCCGACGGCTCGGCCTGCCAGAACCGCCGCCGCGACCGGCGGATGTACCAGTTGGACAGGTCGTCGATGAACGCCGCCAGCCGGCGGCCGGCGCCGGTCGAGTCGAAGTCCTCCAGCGCCGCGTCCACGTCGGCGACCACACCGTGCAGCTCGGCCAGCAGCCAGCGGTCCATCACATGGCGCTCGGCCACCGGCCGGCCCGGCCGCCAGTCGGCCAGATCGGCGTAGCGCAGCAGGAAGGAGGCCGCGTTCCAGTAGGTCAGCAACACCTTGCGGACGATCTCGCTGAGCGCCTCGTCGCCGACCCGGCGGTCCACCCACGGCGAGCCGCCGGCCAGCATCAGCCAGCGCACGGCGTCGGCCCCGTAGCGGTCGAACAGCTCGAACGGGTCCAGGACGTTGCCGAGGTGCTTGCTCATCTTGCGGCCCTCGGCGTCGAGGATCAGCCCCAGGCACAACACTGTCTCGTACGAGGACTTGTCGAACACCAGCGTGCCGACGGTCATCATCGAGTAGAACCAGCCGCGGGTCTGGTCGATCGCCTCGCAGATGTACTGCGCGGGATAGGACGCCTCGAACTCGGCGAGGTTCTGGTGCGGAGCGCCCCACTGGGCGAACGGCATCGAGCCGGAGTCGTACCAGACGTCGATCACCTGCGGCACCCGGCGGGCCTCGGTGTGACAATCGGGGCAGGGGAAGGTGATCTCGTCCACGAACGGCCGGTGCGGGTCCAGGTCTTTCAGGTCTTCGTTGACCAAGGTGGACAGTTCCCGAAGGGAGCCGACGCAGGTCAGGTGGTCGTCGGCGCACCGCCAGATCGGCAGGGGAGTGCCCCAGAACCGGTTGCGGGACAACGCCCAGTCCACGTTGTTGTTCAGCCAGGCCCCGTAGCGGCCGTGCTTGATGTGCTCCGGGTGCCAGTCCGTGGCCTCGTTCTCCGCGACCAGCCGGTCCTTGATCTCGGTCGTGCGGATGAACCAGGACGGCAGCGCGTAGTAGATCAGCGCGGTGCCGCAGCGCCAGCAGTGCGGGTAGCTGTGCGGATACGGCTCATGCTTGACCAACAGGCCCTTGCTCTCCAGTTCGGCGACGACCGATTCGTTGGCGTCGCGGAAGAACAGGCCGCCGATCAGTGGCACGTCGGCCAGGAAGTGGCCGTCCACGCCGATCGGGTTGACCACCGGCAGCCCGTGCCGGCGGGCCACCGCCAGGTCCTCCGCGCCGAACGCCGGCGACAGGTGCACGATCCCGGTGCCGCTGTCCATGGTCACGTAGTCGGCGGTCAGAACTGTGCACGCGTCGTCGCCGAAGCTGCTGAGCGGCAACAGGTCCAGCGGCCGCTGGTAGCGCGAGCCGGCGAGCTCGCTGCCGCTGAGGCTTTGTTGGGTCTGTGCCTTTTCGGGCAGAAGTGGCTCCGCCGTGACGATGCGCTCGCCGTCGAGCTCGGCCAGCACGTAGGTGGCCTCGGGATGCACGGCGACGGCGGTGTTCGACGGCAGCGTCCACGGCGTTGTCGTCCACACCAACAGGTTCGCGCCCGCCCACGGGCCGCTGGTCAGCGGGAACCGCACCGTCACCGAGGGGTCGACGTCGTCCTGGTAGCCCTGCGCCACCTCATGGTCCGACAGCGGCGTCTCATCGCGTGGGCAGTAGGGCGTGACGCGGTGATCCTCGACCAGCAGGCCCTTGTCGAAGATCTGCTTCAGCGACCACCACACGCTCTCCACATAGGACGGCGCCATGGTCAGATAGGCGTTGTCCAGGTCCACCCAGTAGCCCATGCGCTCGGTCATCGCCCTGAAGTCGGCCACGTTGCGCAGCGCCGACTCGCGGCAGCGGGCGTTGAACTCGGCGATGCCGTAGGCCTCGATGTCCTGCTTCTTGGTGAACCCGAGCTCCTTCTCCACCGCCAGCTCCACCGGCAGGCCGTGGCAGTCCCAGCCGGCCCGGCGCTCGACGTGGTGGCCCTTCATGGTCTTGAACCGGGGGAACAGGTCCTTGAACACACGGGCCTCGACGTGGTGGGTGCCCGGCTTGCCGTTGGCCGTCGGCGGGCCCTCGAAGAACCCCCAGCGGGGGCCGTCCGCGGTCTGCTCCAGGGAGCGCCGGAACACGTCCGCGGCCTTCCACCGGGCCAGAATCTCCCGCTCGACCGCGGGCAGGTCGACGTCGGTCGGCAGCGGGGCGAAGGCGCGTTCGTTCACACTCACGACTGTATCGGCAGGTCAATTCGGTTTCAGCGTGGACCGCGCGATCTCGCGCCAGTCGGCGACCAGGTGGCTGTGATCGTCTGCCCTGGTGGCCAGCGCCACGTGTGCCGGCTCCACGTCGTCGAGCGGCACCAGCACCAGGTCCGACCTCGCCAGTCCGGTGGCCCGGGTCATCGGCACGATCGCCACCGCCTCACCGGCCGCGATATGTTCGATCTTGTCCTCCAGCACCCGCACCAGCGGCCCGTCCGGCGCCCTTCGGCCGTCCGGACGGGGGTCGATCCGCCAGAACTCGTTCCACACCGCATCCTCGCCCCGGGGCATCGGCTCGTCCGCGATGTCCGCCAGCGTCAGCGACTCCCGGTCGGCCAGCCGGTGGTCCACCGGTAGCAGCACGCCCCTTGGCTCGTCGTAGAGAACTGTGATGTGCAGGCCGTCGCTCGGGAACGGCATCCGCGCCACCACTGCGTCCACCCGGTGATCCAGCAGCGCTTCCCGCACGTCGTGCCAGAGCACGTGCAGCGTCTGCACCTCTGCCTCCGGTCGTCGGTTCCGCAGCTCCCTCGCAGCCTTCGTGATGATGATGTTCGTCGCATAGCCCAGCGTGATCCGGTTCGTCCTCGCCGCGGCGCGTGTCGTCGCGGCGGCCTGCGCCGCTGCCTTCAGCAACGCATTGGCCTGCTTGAGGAAAACCTCGCCCGCCTCCGTCAGCCTCGCCCCCTGCGGCGTCCGGTCCAGCAGCCGGGCCCCGAGGTCGTGCTCCAGTCGTCGGATCTGCCGGCTCAACGACGGTTGCGCCACGTGCAGCTCTTCCGCCGCCCTCCCGAAGTGGCCTTGCTCCGCCACCACCGTGAAGTACCGCACCAGCCGCAGATCAAAGTCCACGCCCCGAAGTCTACGCACCGCCAGCCGCCTCACGCCGGAGCTCCGACTCCTGGTGCCGTCTCACCCGCGTGGAGGCTTCGGCGGGCATCGCTGGCATCCTCGCCGTCGGCGACAGCGCCGTTGTCGAGCTTCCCTCGATTTATCTCCCTAGCCCTGCCTGGTCGTTGTGTCTCCCCTTGAATGAGTCTCCGCTCCAGCGAGTTCGCCACCACTTGTCCTGGCGGTGCCGCGGCCACGACGGCAGACCCCTTCGCTGACGACCGTTGGGGCCGTCACGGCCTCGCCACCTGAACCTCGGTCATCCCGAGTGGCTGAGTTGAGCGGGTGCGTTCGTCGGTTCGCCGTCAGTCGGTCGGTGGTCACCTCGGTGTCGCGTTGGTCTTCCTGTTCTTCGCTCTGGTCACTTGTTCATCACGGTTCACTCCTGTTGCTGGTGAGCTGTCGCCCGGGTGCGGTCGAAGGTCTTGGCTGCGGCTGGAAAGTGGCCGTGACGGGCTGTGGTGGGCACTGGATCTTTTGGACGGTGAGTACCGCCAATGGGGCGACCTGGGGCTAGAAGGTGGCGTCGATGTGTTGCGGGGCCTGGATTCTGGGCTCGGGGGAGGGGCGAGGAGGCGGTGAGCGGCGAGGGTGGCCAGTTCGGGGGAGGGGGCGAGCGGTCTGGCCAAGCATTGCTCGTGTTCGGTGCGGGAGGTCAAGGTGGAGGCGGGGAAGCGGCGGCGATTGTCGGGGAGGCCTCTGGGCGGGAAAGTGCGCCATGAAATTGCATGGGGCGTTTTCATCGGGGAACTGCAAATTGGGGTTTCGTTGGGCGTCCGACGGTCGGACACCCTCGTCCACGGCGGCGGGGGCGCGGCGGGCACAGCCCCGGTGTGCTGGGAAAACGTCGTACTGCACGTGCACGTGCACGGCCGGCCGGGATTTCAAACCCCGTTCACCTTTTTTGGCTATTTCCGGTACGGTCTTCTTCGCGGAAACTGAGGCCAGTTCCCGGGGGCGTGAGGAGTGTGGTCCGCGATGGAGGAAATTCGTCGAATACCAGACGTGGACGACGAGCGAATTGCCGGCGAACCGTCCATCCGGGTGCCACCGGGAGCGACGCAAGCCCCCACTCGAACCTGTCTTGGCCTACAACCGCCGGCCGACCGCCGAATTGGCCACCGGCCCCGCCCGATTCACCGCTCGCAGTGCCTGGCCGCGCCCCGACGACCGGGGCCGGAGCCGATTCCCGAGCGGAAACCGCAGGTGGATCTGCTCAAGTTCGGATGGCAGCTGTTCCGGGTGGTCCTGGGGGCGTCGACAACGGGCGCGGGACTGGCCCTGATGATTCGCGCCCGGCTCGGGGCGCAGCCCTGGGACGTGCTGCACCTGGCCCTGGCCAAGCTGCTCAACGTCTCGCCGGGCACGGTCATCATCGGGGTGTCGGTGCTGGTCCTGATGTTCTGGTGGCCGCTGCGGCAGCGCCCCGGCCTGGGCACGCTGGCCATGACCTTCCTCCCCGGCGCCTGCTGCGACCTGGTCCTCTCCATCGTGCCGGTGCCGGCAGACCTGGCGCCGAGGGCGGCGCTGCTGGTCGGCGGCATCGCGGTCTTCTCCGTCGGCACGGCCCTGGTGATCAAGGGCGGCCTCGGACCGGGCGCCCGCGACGGCCTGATGACCGGCGCCTGCGCCCGCTGGGGCCTGAGCGTGCGAACCGTGCGCACGACCCTGGAGCTGGGCGTGCTCACCCTTGGCCTGATCCTGGCCAACCCGGTCCAGGCCATCAGCGCCGGCACGGCCGGCCCGGGCACGCTGGCCATCGCCCTCACCCTCGGCCCGCTGATCGGCGTGCTGCTCAAGCAGCGCGCGGCCAAGCAGCCGCAGGTGAGCCCCTCGTGACCTCAGTCCTGCACGGCGGCCGCCGCGAGCTGGGCCCGCAGCTCGGGCGTCAACCGGGTCGCCATCCGCTCCACCAGCATGGACATCTCGTACGCGATGACGTCCATCTGGCAGTTCGGCGCGGCCAGCACCGCCAGGCAGGAGCCGTCACTGATCGACATCAGGAACAGGTAACCCAGCCGCATCTCCACGATGGTCTGCACCACGTCGCCGTAGTCGAAGCACCGAGCGGCGCCCTTGGCCAGGCTGACCAGGCCGCTGGCCACCGTGGACACCTGCTCGGCGCGGTCGGCCGGCAGCGCGTACGAGCCGGCCAGCAGCAGCCCGTCCGCGGACACCACCACGGCGTGCGCCACCTCGGGCACCCGTCGCACGAAATCGGTGATGAACCAGCCGAAGTCGCCGGGTTCCTGGTTGGTCATGCCTCACTCCACTCTCAGCCGCGGGTCTGGGCCATCTCGTCCGGCGGGCCGTCCAGCGCGTGCCGGCGGGCCCGGCCCAGGCCACGCTGGAAGCCGGACAGGCGGTTGCGGGTCGTCTCGGGGGTCCGCTCCGGGGACTGCGGCGGCCGGGTCTCCTGCACCTCGGGCGGCGCGCTGCGAGGCGCGGCCGAGCCCGGCACCAGGTGCTTGTTCGGGACCCGTTTGGGCAGGCCAGAGGTGGTGATCTGGTCGCCGGCGGGCCCGGACAGCTTGGTCCGCACGGTCAGCCAGCCCTCATCGGCCGGCGAGTTCCACGACACGTGCCGGTTGACCGGCTCGGGCTGCGGCTTCTGCTCCGGGATGACCAGTGGCTCGGGCTCAGCCTCGGCGGCGACCGGCAGTGCCGGCAGGGGAGGCGCGTCGGGCTCGTCGACCGGCCACTCGTCGACCGGCTGGAACCACCGTGACAGCACTTCCTCGTAGATCGGCAGCCGCGTCGTCGGCTCGGGCTCGGGATCCTTGGCCTTCACCGGCTCCTCGGCCGGGGCGGGCGGGGGCGCGGTCGTGACGACGGCCGCGCTGTCCTCGGCCGGCCGGCGAAACAAGCTGCCGTTCTGCTCGGGGATCACGACGTGAGGCTGGGTGTCCTCGAGCCGGATCGAGCGGCGCAGCGCCGGCTTCCCCAGCTCGGGCAGCTGCTCGTCCTCGCGCGGCGGCGCGAGCAGGTCGGCCGGCACGGTGATCACGGCCTTGGTGCCGCCCTCGATGAAGTCGCCGTTGCGCAGGCGGACGCGGATGTTGTGCCGCTGCGCGAGCCGTCCCACCACGTACAGGCCCATCCGGCGAGCCACGGTGACGTCGAAGTCCGGCGGGTCGGCCAGCTTGTGGTTGGCGGCGTCCAGCTCGTCGGTGGTCATGCCCATGCCGGAGTCGGAGATCTGCATGGCCAGCTGGCCGGCCCGCAGCTGCCGGGCCGCGATCGTGACCGTGGTCGAGGACTCGGAGTACGTCGTGGCGTTGTCCAGCAGCTCGGCGATCAGGTGGATCAGGTCCTTCACCGCCCGGCCGTGGACCAGCACGTTCGGCAGGCCGGTGGCCTTGACCCGGGCGTAGTGCTCCACCTCGGAGATGGCCGCGCCGACCAGCTCGCCCAGCGGCAGCGGCCGGACCACGTGCTTGGTCAGGCCGGTGCCCGACAGGATGATCAGGTTCTCGCTGTTGCGGCGCATCCGGGTGGCCAGGTGGTCCAGCACGAAGAAGCGGGCCAGCTGGTCCGGGTCCTGCTCGTTCTGCTCCAGCCGGTCCAGCTCCGACAGCTGCCGCTCCACCAGCGCCTGGCTGCGCCGGGACAGGTTGACGAAGATCGCGTTCACGTTGTCGCGCAGCACGGCCTGGTCGACGGCCATCCGCACGGCCTGGTCGTGCACCAGGTCGAAGGACCGGGCCAGCTGCCCGATCTCCTCCCGGCTGAACACCGACACCGGGTCGGCGGCGTGCTTGGCGGCCTCCACCGGATCGGGGTCGGCGAGGATCCGCTTGAGCGTCTGCGGCAGGCGGACGTTGGCCATGTCCAGCGCCTCCAGCCGCAGCCGGCGCAGCGGCGTGAGCAGCGACCAGGCGACCATCAGCATCAGGCCCAACGCGATCATCAGCGTGCCGAGCAGGGCCGCGATGTCCCGGCCGGCGGCCGCCGCCGCGTCCGCGGCCAGCGAGGACGCCTGCGCCCGCAGCTGCCCGATCAGGCCCAGCTCGACCTGGTGGAACTTGTCGTTGGCGAGGGCGCTGGCGGCCGTGAAGGTGTGGATGTCGATGTTGAGCGGGGTCGTCGGACTGGGCGTGAGCAGGGCGGACTGCTCGATCAGGTGATCATTGTCCACGTCCGAGCCGCTGTAGCCGTCGCTGAAGTTCTGCCGCTCCTGGCTGGTCGCCACGGCCGTGAAGTCGGTGACGGAGGCCGTGTACGCGGCGTTGGCCGAGCGGGCCAGGTCCTGGCTGAGCGAGGACTGGAACGAGTTGTGCGCGGCCGCGATCTGCAGCAGCGCGTCCAGCTGGGAGATCTGCTCCTTGGCCTGGTCCAGCGTCTGCGCCGCGGTGCTGGCCCGGGACAGCTCCTGGGTGGTGGCGGCCGCGGTGACCTCCCGGCCGACCTGCACCAGCGTGTCGATCACGGACGTGTACTCGGTGAACAGCGCCGAGTCGGGGTAGACGCCGCGCTGGGCCAGCAGCCGGAGCGCGGTCAGGGTCGACAGGCCGTCGACGGCCCGGTTGTACCGGTCCATGGCGCCGGCGTCGGGCAGGTTCAGCCTGGCCACGGCGCTGCGCAGCTCGGAGATCGCGGTGTTGCTCCGGTCCAGCTGGGTGGCCAGCGGGCTGCCGGCGGCCGAGCTGGCCGCGGCCGCGCCGGTGACCATCAGCACCCGCTCCCGTTGCAGCTGGTGGATCACCTCGGTGATCTGTTTTGCCGCGTCGACCTGGGCAACCGTGCGGTGGAAGTTGTTGGCGTTGTCGATCTCGGTCTGCACCCGCAGGCCACCGAGCACCAGGGCCGCGAGCGTGGGCACCAGCAGCACCGCGCCGACCTTGGTGCGCAGCCGCCAGTTGCGCAGCCGCCATCGGCCGCCGGCCGAGCCGACTGCTCGGCGTCCCCTGGCCGGTTGGGATGGCGGGTGGTGGTGCTCGCCCGACTCGCCGTGAGCGTCCCGACGCTGTGGCTCGGACACTTCCTCACACGCTCCCCTGGTCATCCGAACAAGGACCCGTCAGGCGAATCGGAGTTCGAGGGTGGTTGGTTGCGCGGCCCTTTTGTCGACAGTTGACGATGCGCACCCGAAAGGTTTCGGCCCGCCGGGTGCAATTGCACCGGAGCTTCTTAACACAACCGAGGAGGCCGTCGTCACGCGCGTCGGGGTGAAGCTCCACCAACGGACGCCGTTCCGGCTAAAGGTTGTCGCCGCAAGCAGTAACCCGTTTCCGCATCATGACGGCGGTTTTCGAACGCCCGTGCTCAGGATTCCGGGAGTGATCAACTATGCGAATTCACCCGCATGGACGCGAGCGTGTCTGCTAGCGAGGTCTAGCTATCGGTGAATCGACTCCGCGCTTCGGCGTAAACCGTGCGCCTTGACGGCCGTGTGGCGGGCCCGTGAGCGCGGGATTCGCCGTTCTCGGGACCCTGTGCCGCCGTCATGACGGTATTGCGGATGTCGCTAGAGTCTCGCTCGGTGGCGGGTGATCCGCATCACCGTCAATTGTGAATTCGGCCCTGAGTGGCGAGGAGAAAGATCATCATGAGTGATCCACACGCCGGTCCGACAGTGGACAGGCCCTGGTCACGGCGGCTGTTCCTGTCGGTCACGGCGGCGGCCGCGGTGGCCGCGGTGGACTCCGGGTGCAGCCTGCTCGGCGGTTCCTCGACCGCGGACGTGCAGGCCGCGGGCAACACCACGGTGGAGAAGTCCAAGATCAGCATCTCGCTGATCCCCTGCACCGACGTCGGTCCGCTGTGGCTGGCCAAGAAGAACGGCTACTTCGCCGCCGAGGGGCTCGACGTCACCCTGGTCAACAAGCCCAGCGGCCCGGACGTGATCAACAGCGTCTTCGGCGGGGACGCCGACTTCGGCTTCGCCACCTATCCCGCGCTGGTGCAGGCGCAGCTGAAGACCAAGGGCAAGGCCAACCTTCGCGTCGTCGCCGACGCCTCGGCGGCCAAACCGGACACCACCGCCGTGGTGGTGAAGAAGGGTTCGCCGCTGACCCGGGCCGAAGACCTGAAGGGCAAGCGCATCGCCGTCACCGCCCGCGGCACCATGTCCGACCTGGCCGTGATGGCCGGCCTCCGCGCGGCCAAAGTGGACTGGTCCACAGTGGAGTGGAAGCAGATCGGCTTCGCCGACATGCTGCCCAAGCTGGAAAGCGGCGAGATCGACGCCGCCTTCTACGCCGAGCCGTACGTGACCATCGCTCAGACCCAGGCCGGTGTCACCACCGTGTTCCAGCCGCTGACCGGCGCCCTGGACGGGATTCCGCTGAGCTGCTACCTCGCCACCGAGCAGGTGGCCAAGGAGCGCCCCAAGATGGTCGCCGCCTTCCAGCGGGCCATCCGCAAGGCCCAGGCCGAAGCCGCCACCCAGCAGGGCGACGCCGAGGTCAAGCAGACCATGGTCGACAACGCCAACGTGGCCCCCGACATCGCCCCCGTCATCCACCTGCCGTCCTACCCGATCTCGGCCGACCCCACCCGCCTGCAGCGGGTGCCCGACCTGATGCAGCAGTTCGGGGTCATCAGCCAGAAGTTCGACATCAAGCCGATGATCCTGCCCGAGCAGGGCTGAGAGATGAGGAGGCCGGAAACGGCAGGCGGGCGACGCTGATGCGCGCCGCGCTGCGGGGACTGATCGGCATCGGCTGCCTCCTGCTCGGGTGGGAGGCGGTCGTGCTGGCCGGCGTCGTCCCGTCGGAATACCTGCCGCCGCCGTCGGTCGTGTTCCCGCAGCTGGCGGTGATGCTGATGGACCCGGCGTTCCAGCTGGCGGTCGTGGCCACCGTGCTGTCGTGGGCCATCGCCCTGGCGCTGGCCGTCGGCATCGCGGTGCCGGCCGGCCTGCTGCTGGCGGGCGTGCCCTGGCTGCGGGTGGCGAGCCGGACCGTGGTCGAGTTCCTGCGGCCGATCCCGGCCGTGGCGCTCGTGCCGCTGCTGGTCGTGTCCATCGGCGGCGGTCCGGCCACCAAGATCGCCCTGGCCGTTTTCGCCGGCCTGTGGCCGATCCTGTTCAACACCATCTACGCCTTCGGTGAGATCGAACCGTTGCAAGTGGACACCGCGCGGGTCTACCGGGCCCGTGTGCTGACCCGAGTCGCCCTGCCCAGCGTCGCGCCCTTCGTGCTCACCGGCGTGCGGCTGTCGGCTGCCATCGGCCTGGCTGTGGTGATCTCCGCCGAGATGCTCACCGGCGCCAGCGGCGGCATCGGCCAGTTCATCCTCGCCGCGGCCAGCGGCGCGACCCGAATGGACCGCGTCCTGGCCGGTGTGGTGGTGGCCGGGGTGCTCGGCTACGCGATCAACGCCGGCCTGGAACGGTTGCAGCGCCGGTACTTCTGGTGGCACGGGGCGGAGGTGGCGTCATGAGCCGTCTGCACAGCTTTGTCCTACGCTGGGCCGTCTTCCTCGTCCTCGTCACGGTGTGGCAGCTCGTCACGGCGGCCATTGACCACCCGTACTTCCCGCCACCGTTGGAGATCCTCGCCGCAGCCCAGCAGATGTGGTTGTCCGGCACGGCCGCCACGCTCTTCCTGAGCCCGGAAGCCTTCGACGCCCTGTTCCCGAGCATTGGCCGGCTCGTCGGCGGCTGGCTGCTGGCCGTGTTGACGGGCGTCGTGCTGGGCACGGCCCTCGGGCTGTCCCGGCGACTTCTGCATTACACGGGACCGGTGTTCGCCTTCTTCCGGTCCCTGCCGCTGCCGGCGCTGGTGCCGGTGTTCGTGCTGCTGTGCCGGCTCGGCACGCAGATGGTGCTGACGGTGATCGTCTTCGGCGCGGTGTGGGCGGTGCTGCTGAACACAGTGGACGGTGTCCGGACCGTGGACCGGGTGCAGCTGGACACCGCCCGGGCGTTCCGCGTGCCGACGGCCCGGCTGCTGCTGCGCATCGTGCTGCCGGCGGCGCTGCCGAAGATCTTCGCGGGGCTGCGGGTGAGTCTGTCGCAGTCGGTCACGCTGATGGTGGTCGCGGAGCTGTTCGCGGCCAACGGGGGCCTCGGCGGCGAGCTCCGGGACGCGCAGGACCAGTTCGACTTCGCCCAGATGTGGGCGGTGGTCGCGCTGATCGGCGTGCTCGGCTACACCCTCAACACGATGTTGCTCGCGGTGGAGCGGCGGGCGCTGGGTTGGCATCCCTCGGCAGGCGAACCCCGCGTGCCGGCGAAAGCAGGAGGACGACTTGTCGACCATGCTTGAACTGGCTCAGCTGAGCCATGTCTACGACAACGCCGCGATCGCCGAGCTGTCGTTCACGGTGGACGCCGGCGAGCTGGCCTGCATCGTCGGGCCGTCCGGCTGCGGCAAGTCCACCTTGCTGCGGGCCATCGCCGGCCTGCTCGCGCCGACCGGAGGTTCGGTGCTGCTGCACGGATCCCCGGTCCGGGGCGTGCCCGAGGACCTGGCGGTGGTGTTCCAGGACTACAGCCGCTCCCTGTTCCCGTGGCTGACCGTTCAGTCCAATGTGGAGTTTCCGCTTCGAGGTCGCGTCGCCCGGTCCGAACGCCGCGAGCGAGCCCGGTCCGCGCTCGCCCAGGTCGGCCTCGCCGACGCCGCCCACAAGCATCCGCAGCAGCTCTCCGGCGGCATGCAGCAACGCGTCGCGCTGGCCCGAGCGCTGGCCTACCGGCCCGCGTTGCTCCTGTTGGACGAACCGTTCGCCTCGGTCGACGCCCAGACCCGGTTCGAGCTCGAGGACCTGCTGCTCCGTGTGCACGCCGAGCAGGGCACCACGATGCTGCTCGTCACCCACGACATCGACGAGAGCGTCTACCTCGGGGACCGGGTGCTCGTCCTGTCCGGGGCACCGGCCCGGTTGCTGGCCGACATCCCGGTGGACCTGCCGGCCAGCCGGGACCAGATCACCACCCGCGAGTCCGAGACGTTCGTCGAACTCCGCTCCGAGGTCGCGCGGCTGCTGCGCGGCGCGCCGATCCCGGTGTCGACCTGAGGGCGGTCCACTGTCGCGCGGGCCGGCTCGGTGTGGCTTTGGCATGCTTGACCCGACGAGCAACCGGCGCAGGGGAGAGCACCCGATGACCAAGGTCGACTTCTACTTCGACCCGATCTGCCCGTTCGCGTGGATCACCTCGCGGTGGATCCTGGAGGTCGAGCGGCAGCGCGAGCTCGACCTGCGGTTTCGGATCATGAGCCTCACCGTGCTGAACAGCGGGCGGGAGGACCTGCCCGAGGAGTACAAGGCCCGGCTCGAGGAGGGCTGGTGGGCCGTGCGCGTCGCCGCCGCGCTGGCCCAGCTCAACGGCGAGCCTGCCCTGCGCGACTACTACACGGAGTTCGGCGTCCGGTACCACAACCAGGGCATCCACGACCGCCGTGAGGTCATCGCCGCCGCCCTCGCCGCCATCGACGCCCCCGCCGATCTTCTGGCCGCCGCTGACACCACCGCCTTCGACGACGCCGTTCGCAAGAGCCACCACGAGGGCATGGACCCGGTCGGCATGGACGTCGGCACCCCCACCCTGCATATCGACGGCGTCGCCTTCTTCGGCCCCGTCCTCAGCTCCGTCCCCCGAGGCGAGGCCGCCCTCAAGGTCTTCGACGGCGCCGTCGCCCTGGCGTCGTACCCCGACTTCTTCGAGCTCAAGCGGACCCGGACCGGCGACCTGAAGTTCGACTGACCGCACAGCGCCGGGGCTAGTCGGGAGCCGGATCCCGCCCGTGCGGGCAGAGGCCTGTCAGCCGGAAGTCAGCTCTCTTCGTCCCGGATGATGTGCACCGCCGCCTCCTCGGCCGACGCGCCGGCGCCGTCGATGCCGACGTCCACCGCCAGCAGATCGGCGTCCCATTCGTCGCCGCCCACGCTCGCGGCGTCGGACGACACGTACGACTGGCTGACCAGGCGGCCGGCGCGGTCGTCGCCGACCTCGTCGTCGCGGAGCTCGCCGTCGGAGTCGGAGACGTCGCCGAGGCCGTCGTCGTCGAACTCGCCGGCGCCGACGTCCGGGAGCTCTCGGGCGAGCCGGTCGTCGAGGCTCTGGCCGTCGTGCTGCTCGCGGGGCGTGGTGCCCCAGTCGTCCAGCGCCCACGGCTTCTCGGCCGGGGAGAAGCCCTCGTCCAACGGGTCGCCGGGGCCGCCGTCCAGGGTGTCGATGGAGTCGAGCTGCTCGAACGCGTCGTCGTCGATCTCGTCGCGGTCACCCATGGCGATCCCCTTCGTACTCGCTGGCCGCGGCCAGGATAGCCGCGTACGCCCGACGGCGTAGGCCTCAGGTACGTCCTGCGTGCGATGTCTGCCGTCCGGTAGAGGTCATACCGTCTTCCGCATGACGATCCGACGGGCTTGCCACCTCATCGCGGCGGTGCTGTTCGCCAGCGGCCTGGCGCACCTGGGCGTGCAGGCCGTGGTCGGCGGGCCCTGGGACGGTCCGGTCTCCTGGCGCAAGCCCGCCGACTTCGGCGTGGCGTTCGGCCTCACCCTGTGGGCCGTCACCTGGGTCAGCGGCTTCCTCAAGGTCCGCCCGGCCGTGCTGGCCTGGTTCGCCGCCGCCAGTGTGGTCGAGGTTGTCGTGATCTCCGTGCAGGCCTGGCGCGGCGTTCCCTCCCACTTCAACACCACCACGCCCCTCAACGCCGCCTTCGCCTTCAGCGCCGCCGCCGGCGGTGGCGTGATCATCGTGACCACCCTCTTCCTGCTGCGGGCTGCCTTCCGCCCGCTCGACGCCCCTCCCGGCATGCGGCTCGCCCTCCGTGTCGGCTTCTCCAGCCTGCTCGTCGGGCTCGCCGTCGGTGCTGTCATGATCGCCGTCGGCACCACGACCGCCCGCATCGTGTCCCTCGACGCCGCCTACACCGCCGCCGTCGTCCTCGTGCCCGCCCACGCCGCCGCCATGCAAGGCATTCTCGCGTTGCCGATTCTGGCCTGGTTGACCCGATTCACCCCCTGGCCTGCCTCCACTCGCTACCGCGTCACCGCCGTGGGCACCGTCGGCTACCTCGTCTGCGCCGGGGCAATCGTGCTGGAGTCCTTCCTCGGCATCGACGCCTTCTCCCCGCTCACCGCCCCCGTCGCCGGCACGTTGATCGCCGCTGCCGGCGCCCTGGCGCTGGCCGGCGCCGGGATCACGACCCTGTGGTCGTCGCGCGGGACGCCGCTGGCCAGCCGGCAACTTTGAGGCATGTCGGGCACTTTCCCGCTGTGGATCACTACCGTCGACCCCTGGGAACACGCTGACTCCATGGGGGTGTCGAATGGTCTTCAAGCTGGGGGCTGTCGCTCTGGCCGGTCTCGCCGCATGCGCATCGCTGACGTTCACCGCACCAGCGGCCTCCGCCGCTCCGGCCGACGGCCTGTGCACCGTCACCGCCTTCGACGTCAGAGCCCGTAGCGGCCCGGGCACCGGGTACAGCATCCGCACCCTGACCTCCGCGGGCGCGCAGCTGGTCAACCTGGGCGGCGCCTGGGGCAACAACCCAGTGGATGGCAAGTGGTGGGTCCACGGCGACATTGTCAACGGCGTCCAGGACGTCTGGATCCGGTCGGACTTCCTTCGCTGCCAGTAGTGCCGCCGCCGTCACTGACACGGAGCGGGCACGTCCATGTCCGGGAAGTATGAGGCGAACTTCTCCTGGGCGTATCTGTCCTGCTTGACGTGGTCGCAGATGCCAGTGGTCACCTGCCGCACATCCAGTGTCGCCGACACGTCGGTCTGGGTGGTGGCGATGGCCAGTGCTCCGTCCGGCGTGAAGGCCACCGCGAGCACTTGCCCCCACATGTGCCACACTCGGCGGCGTCACCGCCACAGGCGGCGTCACCGCCACAGGCGGCGACATAGGCCAGTGCGACAGATTTGCTCGGGAACTTGCGCCCGCCGGCGGCCTCGGACAGCACGGCGACGGAGTAGTGCGCACGGGTGCGGAGTGAGCGGTAGGTCGGATTGCCGGCCTGGGCGCGTAGCGCGCGCAGCTCGGCGGCGAACCGCAGCAGCGGTGTGTCGCCCGCGTCGAGCGGGTGCTCCGGTCGCGGCATCCCAACCCCCAGGACAAAAACTACCGACCGCGATGTTTGCGCTGGTGGCGGTTGTCTGGCAAGCGGGTGTCGAGGACGAACGACCGTCAGCGGGGATTGCCGGCGCGCAGCCAGGTCAGGTAGTCGGCGACGGCGCGTTCGGTGTCGTACGCGGGGGAGTAGCCGGTGTCGGCGTGCAGGCGAGTGATGTCGAGAGGCGGGCGAGGGGTGTCGGTGGCCGGGGTGAGGGAGAGCTGCGCGTCAGGGGCGATGGATTTGACGGCGGCGACGATCTCGGCGTTGCTGGTGAGACGGCCGGAGCTGACGTTGTAGGTGCGGTGCTGGAGCCGGTCGGCGAGCTGGAGCAGGGCGATGGCTTGGCCGCAGTCCTTGGCGTAGCAGAGGTCGATGGCGCCGTCGGCGGTCTCGAACGGAGTGCCGGAGGCGGCGGCGTGGACCAGCTGGGGAGCGGCGAAGAAGGGGTCCACGGGACGGCCGAGCGGTCCCCAGATGGCGCCGATGCGGTAGTTGACGATGTCGAGGCCGGCGGCGCCGGCGAGGTAGTCGGCGAGCAGCTCGCCGATCTTCTTGAACGCGGGGATGACGTGGGGCGAGGTCATCGGCAGCGGCAGGTCCTCGGTGAGCGGGGCGTCGGAGGCGACGCCGCCGTAGACGCCGATGGTGCTGGCGAGGCCGACGCGGGAGACACCCCAGTCCTGGGCGACCTGAAGAACGTTGAACAGGCCGCCGAGCGCCTGCCGGGAGGCCTCGATCGGGTCGTCCTGGCTCGGCGGCCAGGGCATGGAGCCGGCCAGGTGGACGATGCCGGTGATCTTGTGGCGGTCGCCGACGGCCCGCAGGGCGGCCAGGTCGGTGATGTCGACCTGGACGACTTCGCCCAGGTCAGAGGGCTCGGCGGTGGGCCGCCGCTGGGCCAGCGCGCAGGACTCGCCGAGGTCGCGCAGGGCCTGCGCGGTGTGCGAGCCGATGAAGCCGAGGCCACCGGTGATCAGAATCATCAGTGCTCCAAACGAGTTGGTTGGCTGATCGTCAGTACGACTGACAATCAGCGTAGCGGTAGGATCGGCCGGTGTCGAACGACGAGGGCCCGGGGCCCGGAGTGACCCGCCGGCTGGCCTACCTGCTCAAGCACGCCCAGCTGCGGATGGCCGAGCTGAGCGAGCGGGCGCTCGCCCCGTTCGGCGTCAACGGCCGCGAGCTGGGCGTCCTGAACGTGCTGATGGGTCGCGAGCCAGGCTCGCAGCATGAGGCCGCGCAGCGCCTGGGCATCGACCGCACCACCATGGTCGCGCTGCTGGACACGTTGGAACGCAAGGGACTCGTCTCCCGGCATCCGCACGCGGAGGACCGCCGGCGCAACGTCGTGGAGCTGACCGAGGTCGGCCACGAGACGGTGGTGAAGGCCAACGCGGCGGCCGAGGTGGCGGAGGCGGAGCTGATGGCGCCGCTGAGCCGGGCCGACGGCCAGCAGCTGCGGGAGTCGCTGCGGGCGATCGTGGCCGGGGTCCGCACGCGCGAATAGGCAGTGCGCACAAGCGAATGAGCGCCGCGCACATGCGAACAGGTTGCCCAACGCCATAGGGTCGATGGCATGGACACACTGCTGCGGGGCGGCCGGGTGATCGATCCGGGCGCCGGCTTCGACGGAATCGCCGACGTGCTGGTGGTCAACGGCAAGATCGCGGCGGTCGGCCCGGGGCTGGACGCGCCGCCGGGCGCGGCGGTTGTGGACGTCGCGGGGCTGATCGTCGGCCCGGGATTCGTCGACCTGCACAGCCACGTGCACTCCATCGCCGGCCACCGGTTGCAGGCGATGGACGGCGTGACGACCTCCCTCGACCTGGAGGCCGGCCTGATGCCGATCGCCAAGGCCTACGCCGACGCGGCGCGGGCCGGGCGGCCGCTGAACTACGGCTTCTCGGCGTCCTGGGGCACGGCCCGGGCCCAGGTGCTGCTCGGCGCCGAGCCGGACGCCCGGATCTCGACCGGCCTGGCGATGCTGGGCAATCCCGCCTGGCAGCGGTCGTCCTCGCCGGCCGAGCTGACGGCCTGGTTGTCGCTGCTGGAGAACGAGATCGCCGCCGGCGCGCTGGGCATCGGCGTCCTCATGGGCTACGCCCCGGCGAGCGAGCCGGCGGAGTTCCTGGCGGTCGCCGGACTCGCGGCCAAGGCCGGGGTGCCGACGTACACCCACGTCCGCGAGCTGGTCGAGGTGGACCCGGCGACGCCGATCGACGGCTCGGAGGAGGTCGTCCGGGCGGCGGGGGAGACCGGCGCGGCGATGCACCACTGCCACGTCAACAGCACCTCGGGCTTCCACATCGACCGGGTGCTCGGCACGCTGGACCGCGCCCGGCGCGCGGGATCGCGCGTCACGGTGGAGGCGTATCCCTATGGCGCGGGCAGCACGGCGATCGGCGCGGCGTTCATCTCGCCGGAGCGGCTGCGGATGAAGGGGCTGGGCCCGTCCAGCGTGATCCTGCTCGAGACCGGCGAGCGGATGGCCGACGAGAAGCGGCTACTCGAGGTGCGGCAGAGCAATCCCGGCGCGCCCTGTCTGCTGGAGCACTACGACGAGAGCCAGGCCGAGGGGCGCGCCATGATGCAGCGCACGCTGGCGTTCCCGGACGCCATCGTCGGCAGCGACGCGATGCCGGTCTTCTGGCCCGGCAGCTACGAGAGCACCGAGTGGCCGCTGCCGCCGGGCGGCACGACGCATCCGCGCACGGCCGGCACGTTCAGCAAGACACTGCGCCTGATGGTGCGGGAAACCGGCGCGTGGACCTGGCTTGAGGCGTTCCGGCGCTGCTCGTACCTGCCGGCCCGCGTCCTGGACGACTGCGCACCCGGGGCCCGCGCGAAGGGGCATCTCGGGGTGGGCGCCGACGCGGACATCGTGGTCCTCGACCCGGAACGGGTCACCGACGCCGCCACCTACACCGACGGAACCCGGCCGTCGGTCGGCGTCCAGCACCTGTATGTGGCCGGAACTTCCGTTGTCCGGCAAGGGGAACTGCAAACCGAGGCGCTGCCGGGGCAGCCGCTGCGTGGGGAGGCGCGATGACCGACCTGTTGGCCGACATCGAGGAGTTGGTGCGCTGCGAGTCGCCGTCGAAGGATCACGAGGCGGTGGCGCGCAGCGCGGACGTGGTGGCGGCGATCGGCCGCCGGCTGCTCAACACCGAGCCGGAACGCATCCTGACCGACGGGTGCACACACCTGCGCTGGCGGTTCGGCGATCGGCCGAAGGTGCTGCTGCTCGGTCATCACGACACCGTGTGGCCGCTGGGATCGCTGGACACGCACCCGTTCTCCATTGTGGACGGTGTGCTGCGCGGCCCGGGCTGCTTCGACATGAAGACCGGTGTCGTGATGGCGCTGCACGCGGCGGCCGAGCTGGACGACCGCGACGGCGTGACGATCCTGGTCACCGGCGACGAGGAGATCGGCTCCCCGCGGTCCCGGACCCTGATCGAGGACGAGGCCCGCGGCTGCCAGGCGGTGTTCGTGCTGGAGGCGTCCGGTCCCGGTGGGGCGCTGAAGACCAGGCGCAAGGGCACGTCCATCTACCGGATCGTGGTCGAGGGCAAGGCTTCGCACGCCGGGCTGGAGCCGGAGAAGGGGATCAACGCGGGCGTGGAGCTCGCCCACCAGATCCTCGCCGTGTCCGCATTGGATGATCCGCAGCGCGGAACCACCGTGGTGCCAACGGTGTTGGCCGCCGGAACCACCACGAACACCGTGCCGGCGCAGGCAACGGTCGCGGTCGACGTGCGGGCGTGGGACAAGGCCGAGCAGCGGCGGGTGGACAAGGCCATCCGGGAACTGCTACCGGTGCTGGCCGGGGCCCAGGTCCGCATCGAGGGCGGCATCAACCGTCCGCCGCTGGAGACCGCGACCTCGGCCGACCTGTTCCGGCTCGCCTCGGAGCTGCTGCCCGGGCTCACCGAGACCGCGGTCGGCGGCGCCTCGGACGGGAACTTCACGGCGGGGCTGGGAATTCCGACGCTCGACGGCCTCGGCGCGGTCGGCGACGGCGCGCACGCCGACCACGAGCATGTGATCGTCGACGAGATCCCACGGCGGACGGCGCTGCTGGTCGCCCTGCTCAAGTCGGTCCTGGCGACGCCGTGAGGATCGACGGCGTCGAGCTGATCAAGCTGCGGATGCCGCTGGTGTCGCCGTTCCGGGCGTCCGTCCTCTCGATGGACGCCCGGGACCTGTTGCTGCCACGGGTGGTGACACCGGCGGGCGAGGGCTGGGGCGAGTGCGGCGCGTTGCCAGATCCGGTCTATTCCGCGGAATACGTCGACGGCGTGGCCCAGGTGCTGCGGAAATACCTTGTGCCGGCGTTGATGCAGGCCGGCGAGGTCAGCGCCAACGCGGTCGCTCCGTTGCTGGCCAGGTTCAAGGGGCATCGGATGGCCAAGGCCGCCCTGGAGACGGCGGTGGCCGAGTTTACGGTGAACCGGGAATTCATCGATTAGCGGGGGAGGTTGCGCATGACCCGACACACGAGGATCGACGACCTGTACGAGATGGCGTTCCCGGCGCAGCCGGCGATGTCGCCGGACGGCCGGCGGATCGTCTACACGCTGCGCACGGCGGACCGGGAGGCGGACCGGAACGTCACGAAGCTGTGGCAGGTCGACACCGGCGGGGGAGAACCGCGACAGCTCACCCAGGGCCCCGCCGATTCGTCGCCGGCCTGGTCGCCGGACGGAACGACGATCGCCTTCCTGCGGGACAAGGACATCTGGCTGCTGCCGGCGAACGGCGGAGAACCCCGACCGGTCACGACGACCGGTGCGGGGACCCCGGCGTGGAGCCCGGACGGCGCCAAGATCGCCTTCAGCGCGGCCGTCGGCCCCGACGCGCCCGACCGGCCGCTGGTGATCGACCGGCTGAGCTACAAGTCCGACGAGGGCGGGCCGATCGGGTTGAAACGCCGGCACATCCACGTTGTGGACGTCGCCAGCGGACAGGTCCAGCAGGTCACCTCGGGCGACTGGCACGCCGGCGATCCGGCCTGGTCGCCGGACGGCACGCGGATCGCCTTCTGCGCCGGGATGGACGCCGACGTGGATCTGACTGACCGTTCCGCGGCCTATGTCGTGGAGATCGGCGGCCAGCCGCGAATGGTCGGCAGCGGCGAAGGCATGTGTGACACGGTCGGCTGGACCGTCGACGGCCGTGCGCTCCTGGTCGTCGGCAAGAGGACGGCCGCCGTCGGGAACAGGCGGCTCCTCAAGGTTCCGCTGGACGGCGGCGACACCGTCGACCTGGCGGAGTCGTTGGACCGCAACGTGATGCCGGGCGGGCCGGGCTATCCGGGTGCGCTGCCGCGGACGGTCGGGGACGCCGTGTACTTCTGCGTCCGCGACCGTGGCTGCACGCACCTGTACGTGGTCGAGGACGCCCAACCGCGGCTGGTGCTCGGCGGCGCGGGCCGCATAGTGTCCGGTGTGGACATAGCCGACGACAAGGCGGCGATCGTGCTGGCCACGTCGAGCTCGTACGGGGAGATCGCGGTCGTCGACCTGGCCACCGGCGATGTAGACGTGCGGACGGGCCACAGCCCGACCGATGTTGAGCCGTTTCCCTATGAGGAAAGGGAATTCGCCATCTCCGATGGCACCGTGGTGCACGGGTGGCTGCTGCGTGACCCCGACCGTCAGGGGCCGTTGCCATTGCTGCTGGACATCCATGGCGGCCCGCACAACGCCTCCAACGACATCGCCGACGCCGAGCACATCTACCGGCAGGTGCTGGCCGGGCGGGGATGGGCCGTGCTGCTGCTCAACCCGCGCGCCAGCGACGGCTACGGCGAGGCCTTCTTCACCGCGGCGATCGGCGCCTGGGGCTCTGATGCCAAGGACTTCCTTGAGCCGCTGGACCAACTCGTGGCCGAGGGCGTGGCCGACCAGGACCGGCTGGCCGTCTGCGGCTACAGCTACGGCGGCTACATGACGGCTTACCTGACCAGTCGCGACAACCGCTTCTCCCGGGCGGTCGCCGGCGGACTGGTCTGCGACCTGACCAGCTTCACCGGAACATCGGACGCCGGGCACTACTTCGCCACCAGGGAGCTCGGCGACGCGACCGACTCGAACCCGCTGGCCCGCGCCGACGACGTGCGCACGCCCACGTTGATCCTGCATGGCGGCAGCGACAACCGCTGCCCGGTCGGGCAGGCCGAGCAGTGGTTCAACGCCCTCTACACGCGGGGCGTTCCGACCCAGATGGTGCTCTACCCGGACGCGTCGCACCTGTTCGTCGTCAACGGGCGGCCATCGCACCGCGTGGACTACAGCAATCGGATCGTGGACTGGGTTGAGCAGCGGCAACGGATCCGGACCGACCACTGGCGGCGTCGACTGGCCGAGCTGTGCCGCAAGCACCACGTGCCCGGGGCGGCGCTGGGGATCCTGAGCGGTGACGAGATCGCACAGACCAGTTTCGGTGTGCTGGACAAGGCCTCCGGCGTCCCGGTGGCCGACGACTCGGTGTTCCAGATCGGCTCCATCACCAAGGTCTGGACGACCACCCTGGTCATGCAGCTGGTCGACAACGGCCAGCTCGATCTCGACGCGCCGGTCGCCGACGTGCTGCCGCACCTGAAGCTGTCCGACCCGGACGTGGCCAAGCGGGTGACGCTGCGGCACCTGGTCACCCACACCAGCGGCATCGACGGCGACCACTTCGTCGACACCGGCCGCGGCGACGACTGCGTCGAGAAGTACGTCGACGGCCTGGACCAGGCCGCACAGGTGCACCCACTCGGCGCGACGTTGTCGTACTGCAACGCGGGATTCGTGTTGGCCGGACGGGTGATCGAGCAGGTCACCGGCCAGAGCTGGGACGTCGTGCTGAGGGAGCGCCTGATCGGGCCGCTCGGCCTCAAGCGCACGGTCACGCTGCCCGAGGAGGCGATCCCGCTGGGCGCCGCCGTCGGCCACGAGGCGGCCATCGGCCAGGAACCTCGGCCGGTCAAGGAATTCATGCTGACCCGCAGTCTCGGTCCGGCCGGCCTGATCACCGCCTCCACCGCCGATGTGCTGGCGTTCGCCCAGATGCACCTCAACGGCGGCGCCGGCCTGCTGAGCGAGGCGTCCACGGCCGCGATGACCGAGTGGCAGGTGGACATGCCCAACCCGCACTCCCTCTGCGATTCCTGGGGGCTGGGCTGGATGCGGTTCGACTGGGACGGCCGCCAGGTCATCGGCCACGACGGCAGCACCCGCGGGCAGTCGGCGTTCCTGCGGATCGTGCCCGAGCTGGGGCTGGCGATCACGTTGCTCACCAACGGCGGCAACACGGCGGACCTCTACCACGACCTGTTCAGCGAGCTGTTCGCCGAGCTGGCTGGCATCGTCCCGCCGCGCCCGGTGGAGCCGCCCACCCAACCGCCCACAGTGGACACTGAGCGGTACCTCGGCGCCTACGAGCGGGCCGGCGGCCGGCTCGAGATCTTCCAGGGTGACAACGGGTTGCGGCTGAGGTCCACCGTCACTGGGCTGTTGGCCGAGGTCGTGCCGGAGCCGGTCACCGAGTACGACCTGCTGCCGGTGACCGACACGCTGTTCGTGTATAGGCCGGCGGGCAAGGTGTCGTGGACGGCAGCGGTGTTCTACACCCTGCCTACCGGCGAGCCATATGTGCAGATCGGGGTCCGCTCCTACCCCAAGGTCTGACGCCGTTTCACGCGGAGACGGGGAGGGCGCGAGGCCCTCCCCGTCTATCGGGTGATTGCGATCGGCGCTAGGGGATCAGCTCAGCGTCACCGCCGTGTCGTCGACGACGAAGGACGTCTGCAGCGAGCTGTCCTCCACCGCGTTGAACTTCAGCGCGAGGGTCGACCCGGCGAACGACGACACGTCGATCGTCTTCTGGACGTACCCGGACGCCTTGTTCAGGTTGGAGTAGGTCGCCAGCGTGGTCGTGCCGCCGGTGACGGTCAGCTTGTCGTACTGAGTGGACGTGGTGGTCTCGCTGGAGTCGATGTGCAGCCAGAACGTCAGCGTGGCGTGGCAGCCGGCCGGGATGGCCACCGACTGGGACAGCGTGTCGGTGTGGCTGGTGCCGTAGCCGTCCATCCAGGCGTTCCAGGTGCCGCCGTGGGTGGGCTGCTGCGAGCCGTTCTGGCCGATGACGCCGGAGGTCGCGGTCCAGACCGTGTTGCCGGACTCGAAGTCGGGGTTGCCCAGCTTCTGACCCGTGCAGTTCCCGCCGACTGTGCCGACGGTCCAGCTGAACGAGGCGGAACCGCTGTGGCTGGCACTGTCGGTGGCGGTCACCGTGACGCTGCTGGTGCCGGCGGTGGTCGCGGTGCCGGAGATGACACCGGTGGAGGCGTTGATGGACAGGCCGGCCGGCAGACCGGTGGCTGTCCAGCTGTACGGCGCGGTGCCGCCGCTGGCCGACAGCGGCAGGTTCACGGCAGCGCCGGTGGTGGTGGACTGGTTGCCGGGGTTGGAAACGGTCACCGTGCCGGTGGCGCTGCACGTGGGGTCAGCCGACTGCGCCGGCACGCTGATCGCGTCCCAGGCCGCCTTCACCGTGTTGAACTCGGTGCAGCTGCCCGGGAACAGGTTCTTGGCCGCGGTCAGCGTCCAGGTCCGGTACTTCAGGTAGGAGCTGCCGGTGGTCTTGAGCAGCATCGCGTTGTAGAAGATCTTCAGCGCGTTCTGCACGCCCAGCCCGGTGACGGTGCTGCTGTTGCAGGTCGTGCTGGTGGGCTGGCCATTGGTCGGGTTCGTGCCCTCAGCCAGCAGGTAGAACCAGTGGTTGCCGGGGCCGGCCGCGGCGTGCACCTCGGTGCTGGGGATGGAGCTGTCGTAGCAGTTCTTGTCGCCCAGCGCGGACGGGTTGTACATGTTGCGGATCGGGCCGGAGCCCACCAGGTTGATCTGCTCGCCGACCAGGAAGTCGGGTACGTCGTACGGCGCGGGCTCGTTGGCGAACCACTCGGTGGACGCGCCGAACACGTCGGCGACGAACTCCTGGGTGCCGTTGCCCGAGATGCCGCCCGGGGTGTGGTCGTCGATGCCGTGGCCGTGCTCGTGGGCCACCACGTCGATCGAGCCGATCCACTGGTTGTTGCTGTTGTGGCCGATCTGCACCTGGCTGCCGTCGTAGAAGGCGTTCTCGTCGGCCAGGCCGACGCGGATCGGCCAGCCGCCGCCGGCGCCGTCGAAGCTGTTGCGGCCCAGCCACTGCGACAGCATCTTGTTCTCGGTCTGCACGCCGAACAGGGCGTCGACGCAGCCGGTCTCCTTGCTGGTGGCGTTGCCGGTGCCCCAGGTGTCGCTGGTCTTGGTGAAGGTGGTGTTGTTGGCCGCGTCCTGGCAGCTGACGTTGGTCAGCACCGGGTCCTTCAGCGAGAAGTTGCTGCCGGAGTGCGTGGTGTCCAGGTGCACCGGGTTCGGACCGTTCCAGGCGGACGTCCCGTCGCCGAACATGACGTGTTCCTGGGTGTGCAGCACCTTGCCGGTGTTGGCGTCCACGACAACGTCCAGCTTGCTGGGCTCGCCGGCCCTGATGCCGGTCACGGTGCTCTGCCAGGCCAGCGCGGGCGTGCCGAGCGCGAAGGTGACCAGCTGGGCGGCGCCGACGTTGTCCACCGTGGACAACTGGGTGCGGGCCACGGCTTCGGCGTCCTTGGCCGACAGCTTCGGCGTGATGGAGGCCAGGCTGATGGTGTTGTCCTGGGCCACCGAGGTCGCGACGACCTGGCCGGTGGAGTTGGTGGACACCACGAAGTCGCCGCCGACGACCGGCAGGCCCTTGTAGGTGCGGTCGTAGGGGACGTACTTCATCCCGTTGGTGGAGGAGATCACGCTGTGCTGGACGAACGTGTCGTCGGCGCTGGCGTGCAGGGCGGCCGGCCGCGAGGCGACCAGGCTCTGCGCCGCGTTGGCGGCCATCGCCTCCGCGGTCAGCGGGGACGTCGTGTTCGGGGTGGGTTGCGCCTGTGCGGCCGTGCTGGTGGTGACGGCGGCGACCAGCAGGCCGGCCGCGACGACAACGGTGGTACGTCTCAGGATCATCGGCAAGTTCTCCTCCGAGCAGGGGCTGCCACGGCCCGGGTCTCGGGCCGTGTCCGGCAGAGGTGGAAGGGATCGTCGACCGCGGACCAGGATCCGGGCTCGGCGAACCGGGAACAACCGACGAAGGTAGTGAAGTTTGCATGAATCGCCTGAAAGGCGCTATTGCGACGAATGGCTGACGTCCACTTGGGCTAAGTGACCGCGTTTTGTTGCTGTGGCTAAAAAAGGTTCTTGGCCTGTTGCCGCTGCGTGTCCCTGCCGTAAACCGGTTCGCCGCCAGAGTCAACCGGCGATCGTCGTGAGGGCGTGGCCACAACCGTCCTCCGCCGCCTGTCGCTCTGCGGCGGTCGCGGTGGCGGCCGGCGCCGGCAGCGTGGCCAGCCGCGCGCACCGTGAGTCAGTCCTTTGTGGTCGCGCGTCCGAGGCGGATCGCCGAGACGAGGAAGAAGATTCCACCGAGCGCGGCGTAGCCGGCCAGCGTCGCGAGCGACGCGGTCGGCTGGGCCGCCTGCACGATGAACGAAGCCCCGGCGACCGTGGAGATCGCACCGCTGATGATCATCGGCCACTGGCCGCCCAGCCCGCGGCGCACGAGGCCGGCGGCGAGCTGGATCAGTCCGGAGACAATGGCCCAGGTTCCCCACACACGCAGGACTCCGGGGATGCCGGACGAAGCGGCGAACGCCAGTCCGACACCGGCGAGCAGGCTGATCGCGATGTTCACGTACAGGCCGATGAACGGTTTCGTCTCCTTCGCGGAGCGAGCGTCGACGACGGCGGCGGCCACGTCGAACACCGGGTACAGCACGAGCAGCGCCACGCTCAGCGGACTGAGCGCCGACACCGTCGCGGCCACCGACGCCGCCCAGACCAGGGCGAAGGCGAAGCGTGCGAAATACAACCGGCGCAGCGACGGCGCGATTCCGGATGGAGTGACCGTGGCAGTGCTCACGTGCGGTCCTTTCGAGCATTGTCCTGCGGGAACTACTGGAGGTATCTGCGGGTGGTCACGGTCGGCCCGCCGCGTGACGCACCCGGGTCATGCCGGCGGCCGCAGCGGCGGGATGTCGGGCAGGTAGACCCGCCAGCAGTTCCACGATCCGCACGCCGAGCAATGCCCCGGTGATCGCCACGATCAGGCGGGTTCGCGTGGGTGCGGCGGACATGGCGGATGGTGCTCCTGTTCGCGACTTTCCGGGACAACGCGACACTCGCACCCGGCGCGCCGACGCGAAAGCCGCCCAGGATGTCCCCCGACCGGGTTGTCCTGGGACAGCGCAGGCCCACCCGGAAAGGCCGGCCTGCTGTTAGATTGCGCGGATGGGCGGCAACGAGCTGGGCGATTTCCTCCGCGCCCGGCGCACCGAGCTGACCCCGTCCGCGGTCGGGCTGCCCGGCACCGGCAGCAGAAGACGGGTGACCGGACTGCGCCGCGAGGAGGTCGCCGCGCTGGCGTCG
>Ga0307511_10000190_pt1 | contig 61063 bp, 91 predicted proteins | sample 13_EM_MG_FD_200266 | JGI IMG/M metagenome (GOLD analysis project Ga0307511, IMG submission 200266) | Populus trichocarpa ectomycorrhiza microbial communities from riparian zone in the Pacific Northwest, United States - 13_EM | ecosystem: Host-associated > Plants > Roots > Unclassified | place... | reverse complement strand
AGAGGGTCGCCTCCAACCATTCCCTGGATCCTCTCATCCAAACTCTTCGCGCATGCGTACAGGACTTCGTCGGCTCCTTGGCCGGCTCTGGTCTCACGGAATACTTTTCTGACTTTGGTAACTATGCGGGGCGTGGCCAAAACACAAATTTGCTGCCTCGTCGTAAGAAGAGTACCGTGGATCGCGGGAGGGGCTGAAGTCGATAAGGTGGCTTCCACTTCAAAATACGGGAACAGGTGCATAGATCGGAGGAGTGGATTTGCGTCCAGTTGGTAGTAGATGATTCAGGAGTAGGATGAGATTGCGAGGTCGGAGAACTACGGGTAACCCGTACGTAAACTGAAGGAGGTCGAGGGATAGTATGAAGCGGAAAAAGGTCAGAGTTGGGCACGGTTCTGGAGATGCCAAAGGCTTGGTTGCCAGTAAGGAGCATTACCGTGTTTTCCGGTTTCGGTGGGGAGCATATCCAACTCGACCCGAAGCGACCGGGGCACTACTGTGTGCAAGAGTTATTATTACGCTCTACCCCGCAAGAGGGACGACCGGCAGAACGCGATCCCAGCTCCATGCAGAAGAAATAACCGGGAGAGGCGAACCACGGCTGCCAAATGCGGGCAGAATCTCGCTCGTTCAGGTCGGCTCCCCAAAGCTTGAGGGTTCATGGAACCGTTGTTCGCAAGGAAGAGCGACCCTACCGCGAATGTGAATATTAGGGAGCGCGAGAACGTGTAGAAGAGCGGAATCCCCTGGTAGAGAGTACACGCGGGCTCGTAGGTGTTCGATACGTGGTACGGAGCGATTGCATAGATCGGACGGGAAATTCAAACTTGACATGGTCAGGTCAGGCGATCGCACGTGATCGAGCTTGGAATGAATCTCTCTTGTGAGTGCTTATGGGTCGCTCATATTTATCATTTAATACGGAACTGACGATACTACCTTTTCACTAAGCGTACATCGCGATTGCCGGGGCCTCTCTGACAACGGGGTACCTCGTCGGGCGTTACGTTTCGGCCGCCAACGAGTGCGCTGACGCGTCCCCCCGTAATGAGACCAAAGCTGCTGAACCAGACGGGGATGACTCGAAAAGCGACGCATCGAGCGAAGTTGGAGACGGCGACCTAGCTCAGGTGGAGCCGTCTCTCGAAGAAGAGTGCAAACTGGTTGGTGTCTGACATACAGCCCCTGGGTTCCGTTGGTCGGCGTCTGAGGACTTACGTGTACGCAGGTGCTCGTGGTGCGAAGCGATCTTGGAATGTCAATTGGGAAAGTTGCCGCACAGTAAGCAGACATCTTTGGGAATGGACAAAACTTGACTGGAATCCACTGCCGACTGTTGGCGTGTTACACTGTAGATGCTCGTACGTGATGACATCCGAGATTCTTCCGCGGTGGTCGGACTAACGAACCTGCGTATAGACATGCTACCTTGGCATGCTATCGTACCCTATCAGCATCGAATCCGAAGGTAAGCCTAAATTCCATGCGGGGCAGATCATGGCACTATACATCACGCAGCTTCTCAAGCACTGGGAACGAACGGGGTATGATCATTTGTCGTTCTCGTCGACCGCATGTTCTGACACCCTGCATGACAGGCAGACCAAGATCACGTTGAGGTGTTCCGATGAGGAGGAAATGCTTCTCTTGCAAGCGACTGCCCAGAGCTTGAACCTCTGTGCGCGGTCCATCCAGGACGCGTTAGTCTGCCCGCATTCACCCTGCCGTTCTCGTGTATGTCTTGACTACTTTTTTTTTGTCTAGGGGTCGGACACAAGTTGCGGCAGGCAGCAGAACCGTGTTGGGGATAGGTCCTGGTCCGTGTTTGCTCACTACTTCTGTTTTCCTAATCCTGAGGTATTATCCGTAGGGCCGGCCCGATTGATCAACCAAGTGACGGGAAAGTTGAAGCTACTGTGAGAGTTGGATAGCCTCTGTAGTGATCTCGATAGTAGTAGCTTCCGGACCCGGGGAATGTCACCTCAGGTGACTGTAGCCAAAATTCAATCGCAATCACACGCTTCCCATACGGCACATCACTTGGTCCAACTCTGATCCTGCTTGTTGCTTGTTACATGTGATTATCATCACGATCGTGGAAGGGCGGACAGCCGCTACGACCATTCTTTGTTGAACACGACGATGGCCAGCATACAGCACATAATCTCCAACCCAGCTTACCACGACTACCTCGGAGTCTTGAAGGGTGCTCGGAATGGCTTCGTCTACGGCGTCAAGATCCGTTTCCCTCATGCGTTGATCATGGCCATTCTGTTCGGTCGTGGAGAGTGAGTCCGCTACCCATCTGGTCTCGGGATGCCGTGTACTCATCGCTTGTAGCTGGAGCACCCGGGCACGAACGATATTTCAGGCCACCAAGACCCACGCTACAAACCTCATGAAATACGTTGCGTTGTACAAGACCCTGCTGCTGGTCCAGAAGAAGGTGAACGGTGGCAAAGAGCGAAGTTTCGATACGTTCTTCGCCGGCCTCGTTGGCGGTTACATCGTCTTTGGGGAAAGAAGCGCGGTCAACGAACAGGTCCGTTCACACTCTTGATTTGGCCACCTTATAGGACAAGGCTGACGTATGCGCCTTGCACGCACATGACAAAAGGTCGTGCTATACATCTGTTCGCGTGTAATCGCATCATTCATACCCCGCGCCACCGCAAGGCCACAATCCCCGGCGACGGTGGTGAAACCTATCCCTCCGGACTCGCGATACTTCTCCATCTTCGCTGCAATCGTGTGGGGTTCCGTGATGTGGTTGTATGAGCACAAGGGCGAGACCATCCAGCCGGGGATGTTCAATTCGATGACGTACCTCTACCGAGATTCTAACTATTGGACTGATTTGCGAACCTTGTTGTGGCGCAACCGGTGAGAGTAATCATTACATATGATAGAAGCAGTATAAGTATACCAGCGATAGATCCCTTCGAATTGCGTTCTTGCCTCCTCCGATAGGGCCCAGCCTCTGAGCTCGTCCTTGAGTTTGATGACCGGTGAGAAAGTACAATTTACCACCCGCGGGCCCAAAATACGTGGCGAAGCGAGGTGAGGTTACACAGTAGCCGGAGGGTTTTACATCCGCCCAGCTCGGCCAAATGAACGGAGGCTCATATGACCCGCCCATAATGTTTAGGAACCCAAGAGAAAGGTAAACAGACGCTGATCATCAGACGACATGGATGAAATCCAAATGCTTAGAAGAAACGACGAGCGAGTTAGATGAAATGAGGCGATGTGCACTTGACTTTGGCTCGCACGGCGTGTGCCCCGTCCAAAAATAATCGCACACGGAAAAGAAGCAAAGGGTGGCTTTGAATCCCTTTCACATGGGTGCGTCACAAGGCTCGCGTAGCGGCCGGCCGGGGTCCCGGAGACGTGCAAAAGCAATACAGCCCTAGAGAGAGGGAAAGTACAATGGAAGACCTACAAACCGTTCGGCATAGCAGTAAGGATGGGGCGAAGAGGAAACGGAGTGGTATCATCAAAACGCAGCAGGTAATCGAGAAAAGAAACAAGGTCAAATCTCTATAACGTCGAGGTGGGGTGGAGAGAGAGAAAAACACAAGGTCCAGAATATCCCTACAACACCACGCACTTAATCCGCCCTGATTGCTTTGGTGGTTTTGTTGGGGGAGGAGGGGGAGGAACGCCACGGTCAACGTTCTCCTTGCTCGACCGCAACAGCCTCACCAGGTCTGTGAAGAGCTTCTCCACATTCATGGCCGTCTTGGCCGACGTTTCCAAGAACCTGCAACCAAAATCGCGGGCCATAGCGGCACCTTCTTCTCTGGAGACCTCGCGCTCGTATTGTTTATCGCACTTATTGCCAACGAGCATGAATACCGGTCGGTGACGCTTCACCTTGAGCATAGCCTGGCGGAAGACCTCGAGGCGCTCGAATGTCGCCCGCGAGGCAATCGAGTAGACGAGGATGAACCCCTGACCTTCTCTGAGGTAAAATGAGCCGTGTTCGAGGGGGAGAAGATGGTAGTGATCGCACCTGACCCATTGGTCCCGCAGGGTAGCGTACTCCTCTGGATGTCGGCGGTCATTACGTGGAATCCGGTGAGAATTATGGCAGTAGACACACCTTGACCAGCCGTATCGATGACTTCCACAAAACACATTTTATTGTCCACTACAAGTTGTTTTCGATACGCATCCTCTATTGTCGGGTCGTATGTCTGATACAGGGGCAAGTTAGTGAGCAGGGAGGGGTGAGCGGCGGGAGAGGGGACGGACCTCTGGTTAAAGTGGGAGAAAAGGGGCGAACGAGGGCGATGTCGTCAATATTGGTAGAGAGGAGAGGGGTGAATTATCGTCAGTAGCTCACCAACGAAGCAATTGAGAGTAAACTGGGAGTGAGGTCAGGAGTCGTCTTGGTTGGCATTTACCGATAGACGGTGGACGAACCTGTACAGCCAGCGCGGTTTTTCCAACACCTCCATCTCCAAGCACTGCAACTCTCCAGCTATCCATATTGTGCTGCAAGTTCGCGGGGAGAAGAAGAGGGGCGTAGTTAGAACGGGTGGAGGAGAGAATTTGGGGTTGTATACCTGTCAAGGTAGGTTTGAACGTGGGGTAAGGAGGTGGGGGGGAGGAAATGAAACGAGAGAGTGGGTTTGTGGACGCAAGGGAGGAGAGAGAGGGTGAATCTGATGAAGGGGATGGGGAGGGAGTCGGGTGCAGGTCGAGAGGGAGCTGGATTTGGAGATAAGTGGGAGTTGGGAGAGATTTGAACAGGTTTTAGAGTGGAACAGATTCGTCGTGGGGTCGTGCAGGGTCGTTAAACGGAAAGCAGTGGACTCGAGAGGCTCAGCACAGCAAGTCGAGAGGGCGAAACCTGACCGTCAGTTTGTTGGTAAAACAGAAGAGAGTTTCCCACAACCCGCCGCTCTCTCCTGTTTTCCCGTCACGCGAAATAATAATTAAAATAAATATTTATCGTGTGCTCTCTCGTATTTAGACTATTCATCCCAGGAGCAAAAGGTTACGCCAATCTCCGCCAGTGGTCCGAGTCAGCTGTCCTCAAGGAGAAAAAAAAAAAAGCCCGGGGGTACAGATCTGGTAACGTCCTCCAAAGTGGAGGGGAGAGGATCAAAGTGAGGCCCGGCTACCTTTCGCGTGTAAGTTCTATAAGTAAACGTCAACTCCGACCGCGAGTGTGGTCAAGCGATCGCCAGAGTTTCGCGAGGGAACAGCACTCGAGCTAAAAGAGAGGTAGGCGATCTGCCTGAGCGCCGTCCCCTTTGCCACAAATGGTCCGGAGTTTGTCCAGAGTGACAAATGCCGCCGGGTCGACCTTGACTTTTTTTTTTTTCAAATGGAATCGCAAACGGTCATAAGGCCGAAGTCGAGCCGGGTCGTGCAGGGTGAACCGGGTCAGTTGTGAAGAGATATGGGGGTCCGTCCTTGCCAGGTTGAGCGGTCTCAGGCACCAGGCTCGAGATACGGAAGATTACAAACTTTCTGTTGGCCAACACTGACAAACACACGTAAGTAATTTTGCCACAGGAGCTCTGTATTGGCCCTGACAAGAACAGGAGGGGTCGATTTAAGGTTTGTTCCCTTGCAGCGGGTCTCTTATCTACGAATCGTGAATAAGCGTTTGGATGTGCTGACTTGCCTCCTCTCGCGCGACCTGACCGCCACAAACCTAACCAGAACGTCGTCCCACGCTATTTGAATGTTCGATGCGTGCGACGCCTCCGATCAAGTCGTGGCGAAGCGCGAATAAATGGTAATCAACTCATCGATCACGAAACTGGGGAGATTGACCCAGGCGGGCGACGCTGTTCATCAGACCGAGCTGTGGGCAAAAGCGTCCGGCTGACGGTTGCACCGGGCAACAACCAACACCGTTTCGCATGGCAACACCAGCCAGAGTCTGTTCAAGACAACGTCCCTGAGGATATGATTGACAAAACTACAAACGTTTCAATCTCTGTCTAATTTGGCACGTGCGGAATGGAGGGGGGGCACATGCGATCGAGATGAAACGCGGGCCGGCGCATCTGATGTTGGGCTGAACGAGTGGCGCCGTTACACTGACAACTTGGCAGTGTACAAGAGAGAATCCGAGGTGGGTAGGAGGGGGAGGGGTTCGCCGAAGGAGGCTCCATTGGGTAAACGAGGATATAAAAAAAGGGGCGACCAGGGGGGACATAGAAAGTGGAACTATGGAACAGGGCCTATGGAGGGTCCTTCGCGGATGATTACTGGTACATGATGTATTCTTCGTTCGTGGTGTCATGGGTGGTACTTTTCTCTCCCTGCGAGGCTGAGGTATGAACGCTTGAGCGATAGGTGTATGTGGAGAAGGGCTTCAATCCGTCCTTGAGAACTCTGCCTGGGAGAGATTGAGGACAAAGACGGTTTGGGAGAGACCGTCCGGGCAATCCAGGAGTTTGCAGGGTTTCTTGGGGGTCGAGTTGGGTTTGGGGATTGAAGCGAAAGGACGGAGTGGGCGCGAGATTGGGAAATGTGGTTTCGCGAGCGTTGGGGGGGCAGATGACCTGGTTGTGCCGATGGCGAGGGGAGAGGAGACGGAGGGACGAGAGTACATCATGGCTGGTAGCTAGAGAGAGGACGTCAGAATTGTGGGAGGAGGGAAAGCGAGAGAAACTTACGACTTGAGGGAGGGGGAGGGGTTGGTGGAGAGTTGAGCAAGAAGGCCAGCTTCGAGCGGATATATAGGCGAATCGTCAGAATGGATGTCCCCAAAGAACTCGGCTCGAACGCGAACTGATCTTCTGTTGGGGGGTCGGAGAACGTCACGTGGTTTGACTTCTAACCAACTTTGGGGATGCCCCGCTATTCAAATGTCCATTTTCGGTCGATTTGCCGTCAATTCCTCCCCCTCCCCAGCCACCGATGTCGAACCCACAGCCCAGGACCGCGTGCCTCCCACCTCTCCCTGGGGTGAAAAGGTCAAAGGTCAAACGCTCACCGGCACCTGCTGTGTCAACTTGGTTCCGTGTTTCGGGCGTATGCTATCCCCAGCCATGGCACATGCGCTTCCGGGCCCCAAACCTCGTCATCCTTGTCCCGCATTCGTCCGTTCATCATCGATTTCTGCGGCCGTGCCGGTGTCCGAGCGAGCCACGCGGCAGAATCGTCTCGACTGCGCTGCTGGGATCCCCAACGATCGCTTGCTTGTATTCTAATACTCGGTATTAATATAAGAACGTCCTGTCCCCACTTCTCTGTCTGCGGGGAGGCCAATCCGGCTCCGCCACGCCTTCCCCCAACCCTCGAAGCGAGACGTCCCGATCTTCGCCCTCTCCGCATCACGGTCCCAGTCTGTACATAACGCTCATCGTTCCCATCAATTGCGAAATGCTCGACAACCGCACCCTGTACCGTTGGGGAAATTTTTAATCGAGCGCCGATTTGCGAATAATTCCAAACGGAATCTTCTCAAGTCAACGGCGTGCGTATATGCGCTGACCCATCCACCCCTGCAATCCTCTCTCCTGAAACAGGTACGCGAGTCACCGAACCTTGCGTGCACGTGTAGTCAGATCTACACGAACCGAACCGCCCGGCCATGGAAGAACCTCCTTTCCATTCGAAACGAGGTTAGTGGTTCGTGGTATCCACATACGCAGAGGAAACGGCTGCACTAGTCCTTCAACGGCCTGGACCAGAATCTTCCAGGCCCAAAATTTCAAAGCTTCAATGGACGTATGATTCGCTCAGAGTGTACGCAGTGTGCGGACCCTCAACGCCTCATGTCCGCACGCACACGTCCCATCGACTGCTGACCAAATCACAATCGTGCTCATTCGATTTCTCCCCAGACGGTACAAGATGGAAGGGTGTGGAAATGCAGTATGGAAGTATGTACGCAAAGGTTCGAGCGCTTAGCAACGAAATCGACTCGCGCCGCACGTCGCGCCTGTTTCTGTCTAAGATAATCATGGGAAGAAAGGCGTGAGCGAGTGACGGGCGGGTAGGTTCCCCTTGCCGCTAATTATCGTCGAGGTGGTGACGAGAATACACCGGATACCACGACCGGGGGCGCAGCATAACCAAGGTCCATGGGGAGGGAGGAAGAGCAATCCTTGCGTTGTACCAAATCCAAATGGGTCAAGGACGTGTCAGGGCCGAAGACCGGGGCTTCTCCGAGCGGATGACGGCATCCGTCGCCCATCTTCATTGAACGTCGACGAGCAGGTTTCGTTCGAGGATGTACTTGCCCTCTTTATACTTCTGTGAAGGATCGTAGGCTCTGTCCTGAAATTAAATCACTTCATTAGCCAGCGTTGTGGCCAGCTTATAATGCCCGAAACGCTCACATATTTCCACCCGAGGGTGACGCCGCACTTGACACAATATATATCTCGTACCGTGTGGTTGCCGGTCGTCATCTGGCGATCGCATGGTTTGCCTTCGACGACGTTCACCCTGCAAACGCATGTCATGTGAGCTTCTGTGCCCAGGTCGAGAAACCGGTCAGGTGAAATCTCACACTCCCTCAAAAAGATATGCCCTGCCGTGTTGACCATTGAAAGCCTAAGATCGTTGTAGGATATGTAAATCGCTCGCGATGACATCTAGCCACAAAAAGCAACCCGGGCTCACCCTCGAAAGCATCGAATGGATGGTAGCCAAGTGTGTCTTGCAGGCTGAACAGCCATAGATTCTGGCTCCTGCCAAGTACTGACGATAGCTCATGCCCATGGCGGAGTGTTTCTAAGGGTGGAGACGGTAGGTGGTTTGGGACGATAAGAGACGATGGTGGTCCGGTCGAGAGTGTGTTTCAATCAGTGAGACCAGGACTGGAATATCGCACACCCCACTCCCACGTTCTCTATTTAACACCCTCTCTGTTCATACGCATTACGCCTTCATCGTCCTTACCTCCGTCCTTCGTTTTGAAGACTGGAACTTGGTGAGTGGCCCTCCAGTGGCCAAGGGATTTACGGGTCTGGCCTGAGTGGCGGAGGTGTACTCTTTATGGCAATTGTTTCCCACACTTGCAACACTTGCAACCATCTAAAACTTAAACGTTCAAGGCCACCACGGTCCGCCGACTTGACCAATTCACGCACGCGCTCTCTCTCTTCCATCGCTCGCCTCAAGAGGGAGAAACATTGTCACCTCTCGTTTGCGGCTCTTTCGATGACACGCTTAAAGCGCCAAGCCTCACAAGAACTCCTTCCCACTCGCCGCCCGAAACTCGCCCGACGAGACCCCTCCGTTCTATCTCGGCTCGGCGGGGGTGTCACTACCGCTGCCAAATTTCTCTCCACAAATCTCCACGCATTTTATGAAGGTACTCGTCTCGTTCGTTTAATCGTTACCTGCGTGATCCGATTCAGTCGCAGCTGCTATCGAGGACGTGATGCCCAAACCGTCTCACCGTCCAAAACCATCCCACCCAACGTCGCGTACGTCTCGCAAACCGACGCGTCCACCTATCCCAAGCGATTTCAGGGACGGAACACAACCTTCTGTTGCAACATCGCCTCCGCGTTCCCCAACACCTTCACCGACTCGCCAGCCTGAAACCACTCGATCATCACTTCCCGCTCTCCCCACACTTCCCCAAGCACACACGCCTGCAGGTACCTAACCCCCTGATTCACCTGATTCACCAAATAAGCTCACGCTGATCCGTATCGCCTTAGTCCTCCCCTCAACAATCACTCAACAAGGTTCGCAAGAGAGCGTAGAATCCCTCTTAGTATCCGCACAACGACGGCGAAGAAATGGGCTCAAGAACCACACGACCAACGGACTTCCATCCTATTACGAGAGTCGTGACCACATTCATGCAAAGCGGGTGTGTGCATTCTGGATATCCGTTTTCCGCACCCGCTTCGGAAACTTATACCCACCATGCAGCATAAAGCTAGAGTGCAAGAAAGTCGCAAGGAAGATAGAGAGGAGATGCTTAAAGCCATCTACGATGATAGGCGCTCGAAAGGTATCTGGTTGTTTGGTTTTCCACCTTCCACATCGTATCTTCAACTGCCATTAGGGTACCGTTCCAGTTACAAGGATTTCAAAAGTGCGTTTTCTTCCCGCCACTGGTCTACAACGCGATGTTAAATACACTGTTCCTAGGTCTCCTGAAGTATGAACAACACCTCGAACAAGTGGATACCAGTCGTGGCCACCTATCGTGTACGTCACTTTCCATCTCATGGCCCTGCCGTGACGATAATAATGGGTGTTTCAAGCGAGGTCCTCGATGTCGGACTTGCGCTCGGAGGTGGGCACAACGCCAAGGGAGCAACGCCGTCATTCGTCGACAGATTTCCCCCAGACTGTGAGCATTCTACCCGGCATTTCTCGCCATGAAACTTGACCGACCCACCCACAGGAACTCGCCGAAGATTTCATCAAACGCCTTTTTCAGAAAGCGAAGAAGTCGCTGGACGGGTGCGCAATCTACCCACCACGCTAGCCATGGTTTTAACCGTTTATATAGACCCCCACCCACACGTCCTTTCATCCCTTCCCTTGAACAAATCCGGCTTTCTAGAAAAGCAAAGGATGAAGAGATTGAACAAAGCATTAGACCTGAGAAGGCACCATTACCCCCGCGTCTCCCAGATGAGGACGAAGCCTATGTTGATGAAATTCTCAGAAAACGAGGCGTATTATCTAAGGCAGGCAGAGAGCAAGTTGCAGACAAAGATATTGCTCGCCTCCGGCCTTACCAGTGGCTGAACGACGAGGTTATCAACTTCTATGGGCAATTGATCTTGTCGAGATCCGAGAGCCAAAAGGAGAACTCAACGCCTATTCCCGCTGGTGGTCACTGTAACGGTTTCGTCGAAGATATCAAGGGGAAGGCCAATGGGAAGGCCAAGAAACCCCTGTTGGACGTTCACTACTTCAACACGTTCTTTTGGCCGAAGTTGACCGGGGAGGGTTATGACAGGGGCAGGTTGGCCAAATGGACCAAGAAGGTAACATCCAACCTGAACCTTCGCTCACAATGTATGCTCATCCCTTGTTCCTGCAAAGATCGACTTGTTCTCGAAGGATGTGATTCTGATACCCATTAACCACAACAACTCGCATTGGACTGCCGCTACTATCAACTTCCGCCATAAACGGATAGAGTCGTACGACAGCATGGGCATGAACCGTTCCGCGGTTTACAAGGTACTTGCTGCTCTCCTTTCTTCATTGTGGGACTCGGTTCACCCTACCCCCGAAGGAGTTGCGCAAGTACTTGAATGACGAGCACCTTAACAAGAAGAAGAAACCGTTCGATTTCACAGGTTGGGAGGATGCGGTAAACGAGGTGCGCGTTGTGCCTTTTGAACGGCGGACCCCGATCTCATTACCCCGACCTCAGAATCCGCCACAACAGGAGAATGGTTACGACTGTGGAGTCTTTACATGTCAGTTCCTGCAAGCCTTATCCCGGGGAGAGGATTTTGGATTTTCTCAGGTGGACATGCCATACCTGCGGCGCAGGATGATATGGGAGATTGGAAATGCCAAGCTCCGTGACGACCCTTGACCTCGATGTGTCCCTCCATCCCCCCATTTTCACTTCGTTTCATCTTTTCCTGGGTCCCTCGCGTAGATACAGCATCTCTTGTCTTAATGAATGACTCTGTCGGCGGCTGTAAGAAATGCTCCGCCGTTCAAAGTGTTGCGAATCCATTAGAGTTGCATCGACTCAAATATTAACATCAGGTGGCTAAGTAGGTCGACCAAGTTCTGGAGTTCTCGGCCTTTCGTACTCCGAATGTATCTACTCCGAGTGTACCGGTGTCGTTAGATAAGGTATCCCGCCAAGCACATGAGAAACGTAGGGACGGGGGGAGGCCCGGGGTGAACTGAACACCAGGGATCACCGCCGCCACCACCAAACAAAAATGAAGAACCAGAAGACGACAATGAGGAAAATCATGTACCACAGCCACCGACAGCCCTGACGCTGGGACATGTTGTTCATGCGACGAAAGGTTCCGTTTAGGAACCCAGACGACTCCGCGAACGTGTCGGCCTATCAAGGGGGATTCAGATCCTAAGGACGAAACGGAGGAGTTGTACCCGCACCAAGGTATCTAGATCCGGGACCGAATTTTTTACTTCGTTGCCAATACCCATAGATATCTAACAGACCAGTTCAGTTGCTGACCATAGCCAGAGACAATCGGGGGGCTCACATCTTTTAGTAGCTTGACCTTGGCCGTTAAACCTTCCAGCCTTTCATCGTTTTGGCCCTCCAGGTCGTCCGCGAACCGTTGCCCGCTCGGCGCAAGGTCGTCCCTGTACATAGGTAATGGTGTCGATCGACCGGAAGCTGGGGGTGTGCTATATGTCTCCCCAAGAAGGTTGGAGCGATCCCGGAGAGTGGTTTGGGATGGGTAAGCTCTGAATCTGTATTCCGGGCGACCGAGGGGTCTCAGTTTCGATTGTTTGGCTCAAGATACGGGAGATTCGAACCGCTGAGACATTATAACTGAAGAAATTATAGGTTATAGCGCACTGGTCATGGATGTGCGGTTTGGGAGTAAAGGTGAAGTGTTGCGCCACATCATCCACGCCGATCACAAATGGCGGCTTCGGCAGCGGGAAAACTTGATCACAACTTACCTCCCGACCGTCGACGTGTGTTCGAGATGATACATCTAATTGCTAAAGGCTAAACCCTCAAATACCAAGCCAAGGAGGAGACTGGAAAGGAACCAGAGAGATCCGCATTACTAAATCGAATGGGCAAAAAATCGAAAACAAAATCAAGCCCGAGCGCGATATGAATAGAAGGAACATGACCATGCGCTCTGGAGGTAAGTCAAGATGGGGGTGTGGGATTATGCTGAACTCGGAGGTGAGAAATCCCTCGACCGAGGGTGCGTATTCTCACGGGTGAAAGTAGAAAGGAGTGGATTGCGTTTCGGAAGCGGTTGGTAGTAGACAGGGAACGTCCTCAAAAAATGAAAGAGCCGGTAGAGTGGGTTCTCGGTCAACGAGAAGCAGCATGAGAAGAATACAAGTTGATGATGCACACACATAGTCCGTTTCGTAGGGCGAGAGGAATGAGGAGGGTGGTTTCAATCGATGCTCATTCGATTGGGGTGTGTGCGCATCGGGCCGCGATGCATGTATTCTGTGCCGCTTCGCGTCAGACCAGCGGCCTTGGACTTGGACTTTTTGGCCACTGATATAAATAGTTCAACGAAACGTCGATTGTCGACACCACAAGAAAACTCACGTTGGGTCTTCAGTCCGCGATCAAAGTTATACATCACGATCCCGGCAAACGCGATGGTGATGAGAAGCATGATGATGGAGAGTACGGCTGAGATCCGTGTCAGCGGATGGCGGGTCGGAGAACGAGAAGCACCCACAAAAAATTGTTAGCGATTTCCAGGCAAGCGCAAACTCGCCGCTTCTGCGGGAAATGACTTTCCCAAGCTGGAGTAGTCGCGTGAGCCGGATATGCTCTTGGGGGAGGGATTTGGGGGTACCCACCTTGTACACGAAATAAACCAATGCGCCGAAGCAGCCCGAAATGAATGTGTACATCATCCACTTGTTCTCATGCCTCGCAGCCAAGTTACCCTCCACCAACACGATGATTGAGAGTGGAAGCGCTGCGACGGTGAGGTAGTATTCCCAATCTTGCCGTTGAAGGACCAGCCAGATCAGTTGCACGCAGAATGCAACCCAGAAGAACACGTCGAACTTGACGAGGCACTCAAAGACTTGGAACTGCGCATACATCTTCTTGATCTGGCGGTTTGCTCCAAGGAATTTGTAGACCTGCCAACCAAATTCGGTATAGATCTTCCAGCCTAGTCCAATGTACGCCAGTTCTGCGGCGGCAATTACACAAGGGATAATTGTGGTGAGTACGTTGATAGGAATGTCCGATATTCCGGTTTGTTCGCTGAGGGCCCCGCCGATTTCGCGAATTTCACCGATTTGGATGATGGAGTATACCATGAACGACAGGTTGAATGCTCTGGAAGGGGTGTCCATGTGAGGGCCATCAGCTAGCACAATAAGGAGGTACTCACGTGAGACAGAAGACTTGCAGGGTGTTCCGGTTGTATACAGCATCCAAGGCCATAGCCAGCTGGAATACGCTGTAAAAGTCCTGGTTATGACCCGGGGGAATAGTGAAAGGAGTGTCGACGTACTGTGCAAGGACGAAAATCCCGAGGTAAACGTTCATCTTCCGGGACGCTGCTGCTGTGTCTCCGCCCAGGCCAACACCAGCTTGATGAAAGCGTACGAGTAGTTCGCCCTCAATCGCCAGGTCGATGATAGTCTGAATGACCACTGTCAGTACGTAGAGCCGGCAGTATATCGAGTCCGGGAGTATCTGGAATCGAGGTCTGGTCAGGGCCATTGTGCGTCCTTTGAATAAGTGAATAGGACCTTCTGCCAAAATGGCCGGGACCGTTCCTTCTCACCGGCCGGTGCGGACGATGACGGGGGATAACCCCAGTCTACGGCTGCCCCAAAGCTTGAGCCCTCGGGTTTGTGGGAGATGGACGACTGGCTCTGGTTGTTGAGAGGGAATGATGGGCCACGACGGTGTTGGGGGGTTGAGGCATAGGCGAGGGTTGGGGATTGGATGGTGAAGGTTTGGTGGCTTGGGTTCTTGTTATAATCCGCAGCATATTCGTCGAAGAGGTCATCGTAGTTGGCCTTGTTGTCTGTGGGTGATGGAATGGGGGGAGAGGCGGAGCGTGACTGGTTCTGGGGTTGGGTCTGTAGTCGGTGAGCCATGGTTCAAAGGAGTGTCGATGGTTATTCGGCCTGCGAAGAGCCTGGCGAGGGAAAGGGGGGGGGGGGCAGTGGAAGCACTGTTCAAGGGAATGTGAGCCCGTTGTTCTGAACGACCGGCGAGATCGCTCGGGATCGAAATTGCCAGAGTAACCCGTCCACGTGACCACTCCCCGAGAAATTTGAGAGAAACGACTTCTCCTGTTACCATCGTGCACATTATATATCGGTCGTATTTACCATGAGTAGTTCTAGGTATCGACTTCGTCGCCAAACCTGAACCCCGAAACCAACTTCCACTCACACTGAAACGGCGAGGAGGTTAATCACTCGCACGTGAAACTCACTTCGGTCACTCACCCAATCCTGTTCGCCCGGTCGCCCGTGCACATCCGTACTCGACTTGATGATAACAAATCGACGGTATGCATACCTGATAGCAGGTTGGTTGGACATCTTCACCAGGTCCTGCTCTAGGTCCGACAGAACCAATCCATCCCGGTCCTGCTTGGCGCTACCGTACGCATCCTCATACATGCCCTCGCAATCCTCCGTGATCTCCTGCGGGTCAAGCAGTGACTGCATGTGCTGGTATTCCACCCACATGTCACAATCCTTTGCGTATCGACCCAGGTGGGAGTTGGTGGGAGGCGCGATCATACAAGCAATCTTTCCCTCCGTGATCCGCTTGCCCAGTCGATCGGAAATGACAGCAGCTCTGGATTGTGCGTCGATGTCAGAACTTATCGAGGGCTGGGTGTTTGCAGACTCACGAGGCGGGGTTCCCTGAGTCCTTCGCCCGCTGCACAGCCGCACCCAGTACGGTTGGCGTTATATAGCATGCCCAGTGTTCGTGGTTGGAAACTCGCTCGATCAATCGGTCAACACCATCCAGGTCGCTTGCAATTGCATTTGGGGTAAATGTCAGGATACCACCTGTGGGGAAAGCGTTCAGATAAACGCATAACAACAGAAAAGAGGTACATACCAGATATATTGAATCCACGAATTCCCCATTCCCGCGCCGGGACACTAGGGTGGGCACCGTAGGTGAGAAATTGGAGATCGAGGGGTGTCCCTCGCATACGAGCGATTCGCGGCATATTATGTACGTCTTTCATCCGTCCTACGTGGACGAAGACGATTCGAGCGGCAATACGTTCACTAGGGCTGAAAACTTTCGCCCGATGATGGTCCAAGACGAATCGAAGATACTGAGTATCCTGAGAAATCCAGGTGTCGTTTGTCGTATTCTCCAGAGGCCAGATAACACACAGCCGCGGGCCGCTGCTGAGGAATGTGACGAGGGACTTCGGGACCCCGAGGATATGTCGTGCCAGATGGTACGCGGACAGAAACACGGAATCCTCCAGATCAGGCAGGGTATGGAATCGAGTTTTCACTTCTTCACGAAGCTTAACGATTCCAATCTCCTCGTGATACTTCTTTGTTGGCACTGTCAACGGAGCAAGTGCAACAAGGAGAGTATTCTTTTTTTCCATGTGCTCAGGAGCGCCAAGCAAAGCTAACGCTGACTTGCTGGTGGGAGTGATGAACATGTATGCGACAGTGTCGTTTTCCACTTGAACCTCATTGACAAAAGAAAGGGCGCAGTAGGTGAACTGAGACGGTCAGCGTGGACACTCCCGTCCGTAGCTGTGCACGAACCTTCTCCTTCAGGAACAGGTACTCCTGCATTACAGCAAACGCCTCCTTATCCTTGTCTCCGCAGGGGACCAGAGAGGCAAACTGTGCAATATGTTGGAAGGATGGAAGGAGGAGATCGAGATCTGTGAGATCATGAAATTTCCTCAACCGGATCGAATCCGACTTTTGGAGGAATAAATCCAACTTCAGGCCACCTCGAGCAGTCGTATGATCTTGGATGGTGACTTCGCAAAGCTTCTCGGCATCTGTTTCTGAAACACAGTTGAACAAATTACCAGACCACCTCGTGTCCCTACTTTGATCAAGGGTAAGCACCACCGTAGTCTCACACACCACTGGCCCGCACCTTGGTGATTCTGAGGGTGTAATCTTGGCTGACGACCGTGCAGCAGGTTTCTCTGAAACCTTGGGCATCAGTTCAGGAATCCTGTGCCACTGTCACTGAGACTATTCGGTCCTGGTGGTAAGGTGAAAATCTCACTGCTGAGGTATTATCGTGTGTAGCAGATCGTCCGCTGCTGTAAGGTTCCTCGGTCGGGGAGGGGAAGGGGACGGGCTGGTTGATGCGCATTAAATAAGGGCAATAACAACGGGAACAAACGAACCCAGGTTGGTCCACGTCCATACGATCTAGTTCTGTATCGTGGGATGGCTCTTCCAATTGAGGTGGGGGTGGCGAGTGTTGTTGCAAAGAAGCCTTCCTTGTTGGCACCTGGTTGATCTGTCCATTGGACGAAAGTGGCAATGACGTTCTTTGGGGCAAGTCGAAGGGAGTTTGTGGGCTTTTCGTTGCCGATATGATTGGAGATCCAGATTCCTCAGATGGATTCACACCCTTTCGAATGCGCATTCCCTTGTACTTGGATTGGTTGACAGGCGTTGGGCCATTTTTCATGTCTTCCGCAATGCGAGCCTTTGTCGACAAGGCACTGGAGTGCTGGATGGAGTAAAGAACTGGTTGTGTTTTCTCAGGGCCACGGTGGTCGCTTCCAGTCGCCTGATTCGTTGGTTGACGGCGGGAAGAAAGTGAACTTGCTTGTGTGTCAACAAAGGAGTCATGTGCGACCAAGTGTGGCGTTCGCGTTTCCGCTGGTGACCTGGCCGCCGAACTGGTTTCGGGAGATTTTGAGGGTCCAGGTTCTGGTTCGTTCGCAGAGGTGAGGGGCGGGGGGTTGGTGGCTATGGGTGGCAATTTTTTCTGTAATCGGGAATTAGTCGGCAGCGAGCCCGTGGCATATCGTGAGGGGGGTTACCTTAGCGGAAGAAGTATCCGTCCGTGCTGCTCTCTTCGTTATCTTGTTCGAGGCAGCCCTTGTGGTGTTCTGCAAGTGACGTCAGGGATGCCCGAGGTGGCCTGGGTGAGCTTACAGTGGCCGCGTCAGATCTTTGCTCCTGCGGCTGCAGGAGCCCAGTTTCCTTGAAAGTCGTTGGACGCCGGAGGGATACCGACAATGGTTCGTCATCGTCGGAACTAGCGACACCTTCGATCGACTTCTCTACCAGCTCTCGAAGCGGTATGTCGTCCTCGTCGGACTGCCTCATTAATTTACCAGTTCTTTCGGGGACTAGCGGTATCACACACCTCGCTCTGGACTGCTTCACGAACTGCTTTCTGGGCTGCTTCCCGGGGTGCTCTTTCCTCCTCTTTGCGCGTTTCCCTGAATAACTTTTTCTCTTTCTCTGACGCGCACGGCTAGTTAGATACAGGCGAAACTAGGTCACAACGGGCACGCACCAATCCACTGCTTCCTTGGGATGACCTCGATCTCTTCGCGGGTCTTCTCCCTCTTGTGTTCGCCGACCTCCGCCCAGAAGCTGTTCAGCAAGCGTTCGCAGTCATGAAAGTTCTCGGTAGGCTCCCAACTTAGGTCGAGAAAGTTCAGTAGTTGTTGCGGAGGGGATGAAGGAGCCATAATAGTGTACCTGTTTTCGTCATCACCAAAACCATACCACTGCGTTTGAAGGTGAGCTGGACATAATCACAGCGGCAGATATGGGCAATGCACCTTCACAAGATATTCCTATACGGATATCAGTGCATGACGTGAAGAAAGAGGGGCAGGGGACGTACCCATTCGCCGTCGACCTTTCGAGCTGCCTTTATGACCTCTACGGGAGCTCGATGAAGTTTAAGGACAGACAAGGCAACCTAGCAGACTCACCGACAGAAAACTGGCCCTCTGCAGGTGCGTTTACGGGCGACGGTGTCCGTCTCTTCTTCCGCTTGCCCATTAAGAGGATGTTGAGATCACGAGGTGGTCGATCACCGCCTCTTTATCCACAACTGACGATATGGCCACCCCCCCGCAACAGAAATCGAAATCGAAGTCGAAATCTAAGCAACAAGAGGCTCTCCAGTTCCTGGATGACCTCGACTCTCTCCCAGAGGCCCCTCTTCCAACCAAGAAACCGGGCGGAAAACAGCCAGAAGAGACTGGGGATGCATCTGAAGTCCTCGCCTTCATCGATCAAATCACCCAGAAGAGCTCCGAGCCCACTCGTACCACCTCTGCGATCCTCGAGCGGCCACGTTCTGCAACCCCAACCGTGAGGAAGCCCACCGAGAGGGTTAAACTTGGGGGGTCCTCCTCTACCCCCATCCCTGGCTCCATCTCCCAAACACCTTCTCAAACGCACACACCTCCTCTCCCTCCTGTCCAACAAGAAGAACAACTCCCCTCCGGTGGAGGTTGGGGTCTTGGTGGATGGGGTAGCAGTGTCTGGTCAAGCGCGTCTGCCGCACTCCAGCAAGCCAGGTCTGTTGTGGATGAACAGGTTAAACACCTCCCCAACAATGATCAGGCGAAGAAATGGCGCGAAGGGGTTCTCGAGTACGCTAAAAACGCGGACCTTGAGAAAATCACTGCCTTAGGTGTGTTTAAATCCTCTTGTTGTGTCACAGGCGTGTTTCCCATCCCAAAAATATCAGGCCAAAACATTCAACGTGTCGGACTCTCCACACTCAACGACATTCTCAACGTCGTTGCTCCACCGATTTCAGAGCACGAGGTAATTCAGATATGGTTAAGCCACGATATGCAAGGCTACGATGGTGTGGAGTCAGTCGTCTATAGAGCGTTTGCCAAGGTGCGCGTGTGCAAGTGCTTCCATTTTTCAGTCGTATTCAGAGCGGGTTAGGTCATGGAACAAATAGAAGGCGGTGACCTCGTTGTAAACAGGGGAAACGAATCAAAACCCAACGGAGGCGAAGAATCAGACCCGAAGCGGGATTTGAACGTGGTGGATAACTATGACACTGCGCTGAAGCTTTCTCAGGTATGCACGACTGTATGAGTACCAGAGATCGGACGGATTTATAGTTGCCCATAGGCGAACTTGGAGGACGTCGTCAAACGGAATCCTCAGCCTCCAAATGCCGATGCCTCGACAGCACAAAACCCTACCACCTATTCCTACGTCTACCTCCGTATCCAACCCTTCTTCTCATCCTACACTCCCCAAACCGAGAATTCACACCAGTCTCTCCAGTTCCTTCTTTACCTCTCTGACCCTAGCCACCAACTCTTACATTCCACGGTGACCCAGGGTATACCCGGAAAATGGTTAGATCTTTGGGACACCTATTCGTGGGTCGAAGATCTTGCTGTCGAGGCCTTGAGAGTTGGTGTCGAGGTGCTCGGACAGGAATACATCAGCGGTAGGATGGGCTGGACCCCAGACAAAGAAGAACCCTCGGAAGAGTCTGGTTCTGAGGAAGGAAGCTCAGAAGAGGAGGGGTGAACCGAGTCTGAACCTCAGGGGCATTGTATCTTTATCGTGTATTACGAAGAAATGATAACAGTAAACGTATCTATTTTTTCTGTTCCTCCGGTTGAGGTGGGGGTGGAAGGGGTTTGAGAGTATCCGGTCGCTTTGGCTCAACGCCATCTCCGACCTGTTCCCAGGGAGAGAGTGCCTCGAAGTTCCTATGAATTAATTTTAGCGATAGTCGCTGGGTTTATAGGTGTGATACTGACCTGAACGCCTGGGTGAGTTGCAACGGCTCGTAGACGACTCGTTTCCTCTCTTCATCATATCGAACCTCGGTATAGCCCTAGGACAGGTTACTACAAATATTCGGCCATCTGCACCGAGGTAAAACGTACCGTTAAGGGAAAGTCCTTTCGAAGAGGGTGTCCCTCGAAGCCTGATCGAAGGTTAATGACATGCACTCCGGCTTAATACTTCCTAACGTACCGTAGTCGGTAAGGATGCGACGGCTAGGAAATTGTCAGTGGTGTGAGCTTGTTGGGTTGAATCCTACGTACAGGTCTGGGTGGTCCTCAAAGAAAATTCCGAACAAGTCCCATGCTTCACGCTCATACCTAGGGTGTAGGTGTTAAAGCGCGTGGTTAATCACGGTGGGAAACCAGGTACCAGTCAGCTCCTCGAAAAACAGGGACGGCACTAGGAACGGCGTCTGCCTCTCCGGCATATGTCTTGACACGGATCCTTCCCGCTTCGGAGAAGCTCAGGAGGTGATACACAACCTCGAACCTTTTGTCACGCTCCGGGTAGTCAGCACCACTGATATCAACACAGCTTTTAAACTGGCATCGAGAGTGGTCCCTCAAGAAGGTGAGAACGGGGACGACCGCGCTCGGAGGAACATAGAGCGTGAGTTCATCCTTGTACACCGAAAACTGTTGAATAAACCTGGGGAGACATTGCATAAGGTAGGTTCCGTATGTGTGGAGGGCCTCGGTTGTTTCAGCATGCTTGACTATAGCAGGGTTTGGGGAGGTGGGTTCGGAGAAAGGGGAGACAGAGGCTAGGGAAATATCGAAGTTGATTAGAACATGGTTCCCCCGTGCTGCTCCGGGCTACCTTTGGAAGATGACGAAGAATGTATGCGCCTAGAATAGGAGGGTAACGAGCGCAGGATATAACGCGAAGAGAGGGCAGTCGCAGCAAGCTGGCGGCCAGCACCGCCGACGACTCGCAGGGACATTGTCGAGGACGGCTTTCAGAACTGGGTGAACGAAGCGTGGGAGCAGCGGGAAACCAATCCCTTCCGGTTGATTCGATTCATGGCTACCGCCATCTTTGACGCCCTACCGTACTACGACAATGATCTCGAGGTCTACCCCGACCTCAGGTCCAAGGTTGAAAAAGAGTTAGCACGGGAGGGAAAGCCGCCAACGACGCTTCACCCGAAGGTGCCTCCCCCAATCGACCTTTTCTCAGTTGGTACCTCGACTATTCGCCCCTACGCGGTTTCTCAATATTCAACGCGCCTTTAGCAACGCCCGTTATTGGCAGCAGAACTGGTCCGTGTCGAGGCGAGCCAGCCTATCCCACCCTTGGACACGACGCGCCATCAATTACCAGGACCCCTCAGTACACCCGCGACGGAGGAGGAGTGGCAGGCGGCAGTTAAAAACGCCCATGCTCAGCTCGAACACCAGCGGTTACGGTGCGTCGGTTTGCATGGTGTAGGATTATGGGGATTGACGAAGAGACAAGCCAGACAAACATAGCCTTATTGCAACAGTATGGGGCGAACTCTTGGAGAGTACACAACTACCTGCTCGAGGCGAATAGCAAACAGTTGGAGAAGGCGGTCGAGGATCTGACACAGTTGACCACGGATCTGAACCGTGACCGCAAAAACAGCCAGGTGCGTCGTCTCTTGTTATGGCGGACGAACTGCCGCTGACGGGTGCACGATAGACTACGTTTGGAGCGCAACTGACTGCTTTGGAAACAAGATGGACGGAGCTGATCTCGAATGTGCTTCAAATCGAAATGGCGAATGTAGCTCTCGAGGCTGAAATTGATCAGTTGATAAAGAAAGAGGCTGAGCTGGCTATTTCATGACTTTGTGTAGAGTAGATGATGATTACGACCAACCGAATATCCCGCATCTGCTGGGTCTGCCGGAGATCTGACGCTCGGGTTTGACTTGACTGCTTAACTTTGTCGCCAACCTCGCTTCAACTGAGGGGTTCACTGTACACAACACTTCGGTGAGTCTCGTCCGACACATTGGGGTCTGCGGCATAATCATAACCCCCACCCTCTGTCACAACCTCCGGCCACCGTCTTTTTTCGCGATCGAAACAGAACAGAGGTTCCGACCCTTGAAAACTCGATAACTGGCGTCTCGCGACGCGTATATGGCGAATATCGACGCAGACAAGCAGGACTTGACAAAGTCTTCGGATGCAGGGCTCGTGACAGGAGACGCAACGGGAGAGGAGTCCAAAGCCCCCCCACAACAAGTGACGGTACCTAAGGATGCGCCATCCACTACAACCCCTCAGACATCCGTTACTCCAACTTCGAACGGCGGGGCCACATCTACGACCGTCACGAAAGTACCCCACCCGAAGAAGTTTAGTTCTGTGAACATTAACAAGAAGTTCCTCGAGAACAACTCTGCCACACCCTCCCAATCAAATTCGACCTCGGCCTCGTCATCCACGAAGGTCGGAATCGTCAATCGTGAGTCCATGTGGTCGAGTTTCTGTGCGCAGAACATGGGAGGTTGACTGTGCGAGATAGCAAAGCCCGTTTCTCAGACATCGGTCCCCCACCCACGCCTCACAACCAAATTGACGACGTCCACCCAGCCATCTTCCCTTGCTGGTCCAGGGTGGTCGCGTCCATCATCTGTTACTCCAACCCCATCGAACACAGGCTCCCCTCCGACGTCCGGTCAGACTCCTTCGAGCACGGCTTCACATTCTGCACCTCAGCTGCCACATGTTGGGAAGGTAATCCAACCTCAGCCGCGAGGTTCACTGCCTGGGAAGAAGGACAGCGCTGGTCCAGTGTGGGGAATGGTGAAGGGTTCTTTAAATGTCTCAGCTTCGGACCTCCAGACCGAATTTCCCACAGCAGCAGAGGTGGCCCAAGGTGCGCAAACGGTCCGTGAACGTCCTTAACGTCACTAATTACGTCTCCGTCAAGTTCGATCGGCTATGCTCACCGAAAAGCAAGAAGCTGCCCAGAGCGCCGCTTTACAGAAGCAAGCAATGCGAGCAGAGGCTGACGCTTTCCGTGGTGTCCATTTGGACCCAAACGCTCACCACTGGGATGAAGTGAGTTTTCCACGCATACCACAAATTGTTGGCGTCTAAACCCCTCAATCTCAAGATGGAGGAGGATGATGATAACTTTCTCGCAGAGGTGATAGACTTCGGTGATGGGAGACAGTACACCGTACAGCATACAAGCGACGATCCCAGAACGGTACCAGCTGAGCGGCCTTCGGAGACCGATGGGGATCAAGGTACCAATCCCGCGGATGCCCCTGGCCTACCTGTGCGGAAGGAAGATCGCTTCCGTGACGACTTCGACCGCAGTTGGCCACCTTCAAAGCCCCACCTGTTACCTGTCCCCTCAGATACCGGTCCGAATGGCCAATCACCGTTGTCTCCCAATGGACCCTCGAAGGCTCTGTTCAACGAGCGGTCAAACAGGCTGGAACCATATTCGGGGCGCCAGGGTTCACACACCAGTCGCAGGGGCAATCGAGACGCCCAGTCACCGACTGAGCCTCGCGGGGGCCGCGACCTCCCTCCCCACACACCTCACTTACTACAGAGGCACGAGCCTTCATCTCAACGGCAGCGGCGACCCGGGGATATGGGACCGCCAAAGCTGGACACGGGTGTTACGAGAGACGGGAAGACTGGTTGGCGAGAAGGACATTCTCCCTCATCCTCAATTGCTTCTTCGCACCCTTCGTCGATCGTTCATGGTCATTCCCGGCGGTGGAGTCGAGATGACGCACCAGGACGACGACCGTCTATGTCCAACGGGCGACCATCATCTCGGGATTTCGTACCTCCGCCTCAGTCTTCGATATCACCTTCCTCCCCGTTTCAGTCTCCGCAGCTCCCGAAGGAAGAGAGGCTACCTCAGACGCACTCGCCGTCCCTTTCTGTCAGGTCCTTATCGTCATCAGTCCATCCTGTGATGTCTCCTGCCGTTGATGATGATGAAGTTCGACAAGCGGCTATGCACAATGCTGCGGAGCGTGCGAGGATCAGGAGACAACAGGAGGAGGAGGAAAGGGAGAAAGAGAAAGAGAGGGCAAGGAAGAAGGCTGAGGAACTTGCGGCTAAAATAGAGGCGCAGAAGGCTGAAGCTTCAGCATCTCAGGTAAGCGAATGATGCTCTTTTCTCAATGGATGCTAAACGGTTCGCTAGATACCCCCGACACCCACACCGGAGATCACCAAACCTGCGTGGGGAAGGACGCCTTCTCTTGGTGGTACCCCCAGGGATGGAGCATCTTCCCGTCCACAGTTTCCCCCACTACCGCAGTCCACCACGGACTCTGTTGCATCACAATCGGACTCATGGAGAGCACATGCAGGTCCATTGCCCACGCCGCCGCCCACGACTGCCGCCAAACACAGACCACTCGCTACCAACAACGACCTGGACTCTTTGTCAATAAAGGAAGGGGAAGATGTCGAAACCGTGGACTTCTCAGACTTCGGGAAACTGATTGGTGGGCCTGAACACACCCAGGACGAATCGAACCCCGTACCACCAGATTCAGTCACACCCCCTTCAACTGATTTGGTAGATGCTCGCCATCGAGAACCGCCAATACCACCAAAAAGTGATACTTCCACTTGGAGGCGAAAGCAAGAGGAATCTCATCCAGAACCTGGACTGGGTGGTTCGAAATCAGGCGCACTCGAGCTAACTATTACGACGGACGGGCCTTCAGCGCGAAGCTCAGTCGATCAGTTACATCCACAGTTCCTTCCCCCACAACGATCTCCGCGAACAAACACTTTCCGGGAAGCTTCGATGAATTCGCTGGACAATGCGCTCTCTCGGATAAAGGGAGCTCTAGATCACATGCATGAGCCTCTGCCCTCGGAGGAGAAGAAGAACGTAAACGCGGACGGCCAACTACCTCGCTCACAACCGCCCACCCCTGTCCCACCTCCACAAACCCCGAAACCAGAGCCGCCTAAACCATCTCGATGGTTGCCCCCAGCGTTACGCCCCAAGGATCACGTGTCAAATCCATTCGGTTTGGACGTAGAGGAATATGTGACAATGGAGCCCCTTCCAACACCTCCCTCTGAGGTGACCACAGTTGTTGTCCCCAAGGTTGGTTTTGCGCGAGGACCGCTGACCAAGCGACAGCTGGGTCTATCGAAATGCCCGCCCAACGGTGTCAGATGGGATATCCTGACCTGGGACCCGCCTGTGGAAGGCATGAGCAAACGAGATTTCTCCTTGAACGAAGTGTTGTTCCGTAAGCCGGGGTACTCTAAGGGGAAGTTCCGGCCCCGCGTCAACCTACCTCGGCCGGACAACCCAAGGTTTAGGGGTCCAGGGAAAAGTCCGTCGACTGGGGCATTCGGACGTCCGAGAGGAGGGGATGACGCGCAGACTTGGCGACGTTCGGAGCCACTTCCAGAGGTCACCGAGGTGCCTGAGCCTGCCAACGCTCTTGATACCGTCAGCGTCTCTCCCCCACCCGCCCCGCAAGATGAGATTAAGGCTTCGAGGTCCCCTGCGGCTGTAGTTCCACAGTTGCCTGCTGGGGGCAGCGATACCATCGGTCGACAGAAAGCTCATAGGAAGGTGCTCGTAGGAGAGGACGTCGCTTTCTATCGGACAAGAGTGGACGCACCGAACGTTGAAGCCTGTTCGGCAGTATCGTTCACGGTTTCCAGTGAACTTGACGACCGTTCTCGACCTGGGGAGCACGAGGGGACAAAAGCAATCGTTCCCGCATCGGCTGGGTCACCGACAACTCGCGTTATGGAGGGCACTGTCGACCCTCCGGTACCCACGTTAGCCCAAAGTCAAACAGACAGCAAGAGCTCAGATGCATCGGTGAGAAAATGTTTCTTGGCGGTATGCGTTCAAATCACTGATCGCTGTTCGACAGCCGGAAACTGTTCCGATTACGCCACCGCAGCAGCATGCCAATGGAACTTGGACAAAGTCACCTCTCACGTACCAGATGAAGGAATCCCCTTCTCGGGCTCCGGATCCAGAGCACCTCAGGATCGTTTGGTCGAAATCTGGAGGGAAGGACCCGTTACCCTCGGTTAATTCGTTGGAAGGTATCGCGGATGATCTCACGAACGTACCATTCAGTCTCCAGGACGTCAAATCTGAGGATGGCGAGACTCCACCACCAACTGCACCCTCCCGGATGTCACTTTCAGAGGTCACGCGTGCATTCCAACAGGTCCCAGTTAACAGCCGTCCAGTACCCCCACCATCGTCCTCTATGTCCTCTCCACCTGAACGACTACACAACTTCACGGGACAGCCCCCTATTCAACAGCAGAACAACCGCCAAACTTATGGGCCAACGTATCCGTCACCGCTGACGAGTCACTCTCCCGCTCCAGGGCAGATGGTGTACACGCAGGGTAGTCCGGTTCCTAGCAGGATGGTGGTCAGTGGCCATGGTTCTCCGTATATGCATCCACAACCATTGTGGGTACCAGTACACCAAGGGCCTGCTCCACCCGGTCAGACCCCCGGATCGATGATGCGCCCCGTTCCATCTCCATTCCCGAACCAAGTGGTTGCCTACCCTCAAGGGGTGTATGGCAGGCCCCCTCCTCCGATGACGAATGGCCCCATTCCACAACAACCAAATGGAGTACACCCCTCCCAAGGCAGGGGCCGCGGCGGCATGATGAGCCCGATCATGGCTCCCGCAAACGCGATACCTCCATACCAAGCTCACCCTGGAATGATGTACCCCCCGAGTCCTGCGCTAATGCAACCGCAGCTGGGAGTTCCTGGATACCCGCCGCACATGCAGCAGCACCCGGGAGGGAACGGTGGCGTAGGACGCGGACAGATGAGAAATGGGTACGATGGGATGCCTGGGATGCACGGACCCCCTCCTCCTCATCCGCCATCGACGCCTGGTCAAGGACCTCCGCAGCCTCTACATACGTACCCTATGTCCCCCTATCGGCCACTTGGTAATTAATACGTTGTCGTCGTCAAAGTTGCATACACAAAGTCGATCTGTTTGTCTGCTCATATTCGATTCTCTTGATCTTACCATCGCTTTCCTCTCGTCTACACTGTGATATATGTTACCTCTTTTTGTCTTCTGTTCCTCTGTTCATCATCTAGCTGTCGCCGTTGGACGTTGTGTTGTGTTTTCTCATGGTGTCATCATGCCTCGCATCGATTTAGTCTGCAGCTTTCTTTGCCATTTTATGATACAGCCCGTTCATAAATTTGATTTTAAACTGCCAGTTGAAGGTTCTAATGCTAACGTGAGTCCATGGGAGAATACGTGCGGTTGGCGTGTACAAGGCGGTTGTGAGGTCTATGGGTCCTATGCGAGTGAAAGAGTCCGTGACAGAAATGCAGTGAGAGGGAAGAGAGGCTAGGTAAAATAGGCCTGAGCAATCTCAGGAACGTCATCGAGGGTGGTGCATGGCCATCGACCTTGTTGTATCATGTCCTCCCAGAGTGTCTGGGACCGAAACAGGTCAAGACAAGCACGAGCGATCTCGAGCTAAACACAGACAAAAAGTTTCTGGTCACAATAACGCGGGGGGCCGGGGACGATGATGTGCTTACTGGGTGCTCATACCCGTACCCGATTTCTCTGCCCATGAATTTGTTGACGAGAATCTTGAGAGGGACCGTCTGAGAGCTTTTATAACCTAAACTCGTTCGGAAGGGCACAAAGGAAGCGACGTCCCGGGTGTCGATAGCCGGATGGGATATGCCCAAGAACTTTAGGACGTTCAAGTCAGAAATTCGGCGGGGTCGAAAGGGAGGAGGCAGGCGGACCAGGAATAACTCCCATAGCTGGTATCCCACAACAACCTTGCCCAGTAGCAGCTCCCGGACAGATTTCCGGACATCTTCAATCTTCGGAGCGCTGCGGAGATGATGGGACCGTAGACCCGTCTCGGATGATCTATAGTCCGTGACCGGTTGGCTGTATCGGATGACGTTATATGGGAATGGAGTCGGAGATAAATATCAAGATGGACGGACGTCGGACGAACAAACGTATCCAGCAAGACGCGCCCTTGGAAATCTGTTATGCTTATCCGTCTGAAGTCCTGACCAACTGAGATTTGTGAGGACAATGTAGGACGAGGTAAAGTCGCACGCGAGCATGGGTGTCCTCCTCGCAGAGTTACAAAAAACCCATTGGCACGAAGCGCCAAGGAACCTCTCTGGGTGAGGCACTCTACTACGCGAGTGGTGAGGCGTTGGCCGTGGCGGACGAGATGGTTCCTGGGGGCCTGTCGGCTGGATGAGGTGGTTGGGGTGGGTTTGGTTCGGGAGGTAGCATGGTGCGCTTTGACCGTAGGGTGGAGCGATATTGGGGGGATGAGCGGGGCTGTCAGTTGGGCAGTGGTGCCAGTACGAGTGAGCGTCCATGGGGGAGAGGGCAAGTTAACGAACAGCCAGAAGGTTTTTATTTCAGCCCGATTTCATTTTCCCGAGTTGTAACATGGGGTTCAACAAAATAAACTTTAATTCCGATTCATCCCCTTTCTGCGAAGCTAGCCATCCCCTCTAACCCCCATTTGCTCATCATTGCTTTGTCCTGTGTGTTGGAATCAGTACAGTCAACTCTCGCACGCGCTCAGTCGCGAGCCATACCTCGTCCCAAGGGGAGCCTTGACAAACGGGTCAGCCCGATCATACCTCTGCGAACGAGGGGAAGTAACTCACAGGGTGTGGTGAGCATCTGTTCGCCAGTGAACACTGCATTTGCTCCCGCCATAAAGCACATCATTTGCTCAGGCTCGCTCAGAGTTTGTCTTCCGGCGGCAAGGCGGATGATCGTCTTGGGGAGGACGATTCGGGCAGTTGCAATCGTTCGGAGCACAGTTGGGAACGGTACCGGCTAATTGAAACCATTAGCACCGCGAACCAGAGCTGGGCATGGCAGTAATCACGTCATTTTTCTCTAGAGGTGTCCCAGGGATAGGGACCAGTGCGTTAACCGGGAATGATTCCGGGTGTTCAGGAAGGCTGCCGGGTGTTTCATTGTATCAGTTGCTCAAGAAAGGGTAAAACGAGACGGCAATACTTGGACAATTCCCAGATCAGCCCGACGCGGTCCGCGTCCGTCTCCCCTAGACCCAAGATTCCGCCAGAGCACACACTGATTCCGGCCTCGCGGACTGCAGCGATGGTCTCTAGTCGTTCGTCGTACGAACGGGTGGTAATAACCTAGATGCGATGCATTGGGTCACGATCACCTTTCCGACCAGCCTTCAATCTGCCCTTACTTTGGGATAATATTCCCTTGAGGTATCAAGATTATGGTTATAGGCGGTGAGACCACTAGGAACCAGGATCAGCGAAGATCAGTACAAGAAATGTCCCCTCGATGCTTACGCTTCCTTCAAACGTCTGGCTTGTTCCGGGGATAACATTCCGAGCGTGGTACACACCTCCATGCCCATCCCTCTAACCTCTCTGACCATGGTCAAGATACGCTCGAATCCGCGCTTCCGTCCTGCGAGATCTCTCCAGGCGGCACCCATACAAAATCTGGTGCTGCCATTTTCTTTGGCCTGACGGGCGGCCTTGAGGACGGGCTCGATATCGACGAGCGGGGAGGCTTTGGTTGCGGTCGAGTATCTCGATGACTGAGAGCAGTACGAGCCTAGATAATCGCAAAGTCAATCTGCCTTGTGTTGATCGGGGGTGGCGAGACGCACAATCTTCAGAACATCCGCCGGCTAAAGTGAATAGGGAACGACGTCAGTCGTACGAATGAACCGAGCCCGGCATGTATCCGGAACTCACTTTTTATGTTCAGTAGCGTGCAGAGCTGGATTTTTGACGGGTCGTGGTGTTGCCTGTGGACCGATGCGGACCGGAAGGTAAGGTCGAGGAGGGGACCGTTGAAGAGTTCTTCAACTTGGCTCCTCTTCCATCGCTGCGGAGCGAAGACGGGTTCGTCTGGCTGGGGCCGCACTGCCGTCGCGGCGTGGGTTGCAAGTGTCCGCGATGGGTTGGAGAGGCGCACCAGAGATTGCCTGAACATGGAGAGCAAAGGGGACAGAGCCAGAGACTCGGTCCCAGTAAAATTCTCAAGTGGCGAAGGTCCAATCAAAACCCAAGTTGGGTCACGAATATCTTACAGGAAAACGTGTATGTACGCAAAAACCAATACCAGTGTCTTGAAAAATGCCTGTCGTTCTCCTGAAGCCCCCATGTACGGTCAATCTACTTCGTTGAGACAAACGCCATGAATATTCACCCTACGAGGGACTAATGACCTTTCAACCATTTGCCCAAAAGTTTACCGATCTGTGCTTGGCGGGTGGGCGATTTCGATTCGCCGTTGCTGTGACCTGTAGGCCTGACAAAAACAGAGTGGGTAGAGGGGGAGATGTTAGTATGACTGCATCCAATCTCGAAGCGACACAAAACCTGACCTCCGCGCGCGCGGTTGGAACTCGATGGCAACTTGCGGTTGTTGCGCTGTTGCTCCGCAGGCGCTTGAGTTTGTGCTGATTGTTTGTGGAAGGTTTCCCACTGGCGGAGGGTATACGTGGCGAGCTCCTCGGAATAGCGTCTCTTCTTGTCCTCGATAGACTCGATAGAGGATGGCATGGTAGAGTGAGAATGTTTATCGAGAGGTTGGGTAAGACTGAGCAGTCGTATGGTTTTTGGTTCGAATGGGGGGGAATGTCGGGGACTCGGCCATGTTTTTATGTTTCACCACCCCGTCGGGGACGTCATTATGGAGCGACCGGCGTGGGTACGACGTCTCGATTGGCTCGGAGGTGCCAAGCGGGTTGCTTCCACTCCAATCTTGTCACCGGGCTCCGGGGCCCCAAGCCAGAGCACGCATGCGCCCCGTGCGAGACGGAAAAGAGAAGGTGCCAAACGGCGATCATCTGCCCGAGGGGTTACATTCAGATAAGTACGAACAAATCGTGTTACATGCAGCGCAACCATCCGTGTGTATACCTGTCACATTGCTTCTCGGCCGACGATCTTGTCCATAAACCGGGTGCCTAGTATTTTGATTTTCCTAGCACAGCATCGCTGCCTTTGAAAACAAGTGTGGATGGAGCAAACCCGAAGCTTTCGTCCGCAATCTTGACGTTCTGTTTCAGGCCGCTCCAAATCAACCCGTAGTTCATGCTCGGTACGGAGGAAGGGTCATACCAGTTCACCAGCGATGACGCGGATCTGGAACAATGGAACGACCGTAATTCAATCCAAAGGATCCCATGCTCGTGACGGGGGGTGATGAACTTACCATAGACCAGTGATGAATGGCATGCAATTCGCAGAACCACAACTAGATGAACGAAACACGGATGTGAAGGGATATGACATTGAGGGTTGGGAGGTTTGCGTGAATCGGGGAAAACCCGGTCGGAGCACTTACCTCCCTGCCAAACGTGGTCTCGAACACCTGGGGGTATGGAGTCACAGCATTGAGGGTCAATCTTTCATCGACCAGAGCTTCGTTAGGAACGAGCTTCTCCAACCGCCCAAGGGTGTCCTTCAGGGCCTCCTTAGCTGCCGCCTTGCTGCTCTCCATCGGTGTGTTTCGCAATCGGACGTCATAGTTAACCACCCGAGATTCCAACGCATCTAACAGTAGCGTGTAGTGGTCCCTAGCGTGTCGAAGGTGTTTGCCTTTAAACCGAGAACGAGAGCCGGATCAAACTATGCAATCCCACCCAAATACGACTGCTGACAGACCATACCGATTGTAGACCCTGGAAGGTACTTGGAGTCCCCCGTCAACTGTTCGTCCGACTCGAGGAGATCAACGAACTCGAGAGCCTGTGTGAAGATGTGTCTTGCAACCAGGATCAGCCGTTCCAACGAGTCTGCCGACTTGTCGAATGTTATTGTAGTGGTGGCGGTTGGGGACATGTCGGTGTTTGTGGTGGTCACCCGCTCGCAGCCCCCGTCTTATACACTACGGGACACCGTACCGGCCTCGCTGCTGCGTCGTTTCGTCGTCGAAGTCACGTAGGCGGCCTCGGGCGGGTTTCAGAAACATGTTCCTCATCTAAATTTCGGGTAGCCCACTGTAGAAAATACAAGAGCGACTCGAACTCAACGTGAGGATATAGCTATGTTCTTCCAGACCTATAAACCCAGAGGGTCGAGAGACTCACGGCAGCCCTCGAATGAGAAAAATCCTCTTCGCACGCTGTCCATCGTCATCGTCGGTCTGAAGTCGTAATGAAACTTGTCCGACCCACGTGCTTTCCCATCCGCCATCCTGTCTCTTCCGCATCCCTCCACCCAATAATGCTCGCCTCCCTGCGGAAAGCTACTTCCCTTACCAGGGTTAGAACTCCTTCGTGTCCATCCGTTAATTTTCTGACGCGTCGGTTTAGGTCGCTGCTGCCAGCCAGAAGCGATTCCTGTCCATTCATGAATACCAGTCCATGAACTTGCTCAACTCGGTATGTTGCTCGCGGAGGCTCCGGAACGACCAACCGAGACCGACCGTCCCCTGGTCTTGTATAGTATGGCATTCCGACACCGAAAAGCATTGCCGCGAAGACACCGGAGGAGGCTTTCGAGGCTGCCAAACAATTCAGTCCGTCGCGTTCTCCAGATCCCGAAACTCTTTCTCACCGCACGGCCGACGCTTTTAGCCACTAGCGGATCCGTCATTAAGGCGCAGGTTCTCGCCGGTGGACGTGGAAAGGGCCGATTTGACACCGGTTTACAAGGGGGTGTGCACAAGGTTGACAGGTATGTTCCTCTGCCCCGCGGTGCACCCATGCGCAATCTCAATACGAATCTGCAGCCCCGAACATGCCAAGGAGCTCGCTAAGCAGATGCTTGGCTCAAAACTCATCACGAAGCAGACCGGTGCTGGAGGGAGGATCTGCAACGCTGTACGTGGCATTTCAAACTTGAACCTTCAGTCAAGACCAATCCTATTGGACAGGTCATGTTGGCTGAGAGGCGTGATCCCACACACGAGTACTATATCGCCGTCTTGAACGATCGTGCTTCCGAGGGACCCGTCCTTGTTGCTTCTTCCCAGGGTGGTATGAACATTGAGGAGGTTGCCGCTAAGGACCCCGATGCCATCATTACCACCCCCATCGACCACGCCAAGGGTTTGAGTAAGGAAGAGGCTTTGGGAGTTGCCGGCAAGCTTGGCTTCGAGGGCCAGTCCGCCAACGAGGCCGCCGACATCTTCATCAACCTCTACCGAATCTTCAAGGACAAGGATGCCACTCAAATTGAGATCAACCCGTTGGCCCAGACGAGTGACGGACATGTCCTTTGGTGAGTAACTCGAAACGATCAGATCCGTCGCAAGGCAGACACTAACACTGCAATAGCATGGATGCCAAGTTCGGATTCGACGACAACGCTGATTTCCGCCAACAAGACATCTTCAGTCTTCGTGATATCTCGCAAGAGGAGCCTTCCGAGGTCGAGGCCCAGAAGGCTAACTTGAACTTCATCAAGTTGGATGGAACTATTGGGTGCCTCGTCAACGGTGCTGGATTGGCTATGGCCACCATGGATGTGCTGTCTCTTCACGGTGGCAACCCAGCCAACTTCTTGGATGTTGGAGGTGGAGCCACCCCTGAGACTGTCAAGAAGGCTTTCGAAATCTTGATCGCTGACCCCAAGGTCAAGGGCATCTTCATCAACATTTTCGGTGGCATTATGCGGTGTGACTACATTGCCGAGGGCGTCATCAAGGCCACGAAGGAACTGGAGATGAAGATTCCTCTCATCGTCCGACTCAAGGGAACCAAGGAGGCTGAGGCTAAACAGTGCGTTCCTGATTGAATTCCAGGTTGGACGTTGTTGACATTCCGTGCAGGATGATCAAGGAGTCGGGTCTGAAGATCCTTGCCTTCGATGGATTGGATGAGGCCGCGGAGACTGCCGTCCGTGTCTCCCTATAGACCTTCGAATAGACGACCGATATTTAATACCTTTGTACATTGGCTCGTCGAACTGACGCCTACATGCGATCGAAATTCGACGATCACGCTGGCGTTTTGTTGCGCGTCTCCACGGCAGCAACGGAGGCCCTCAGGAAGCTTGCGTGGCAGATTCCATGACCCCATCCACGACAAGGTCACCAACGCGTTGTACCGATTAGAGGGGAAGGTATATGGTGGCCTCCCGTTCCTCAAAGCGATAGGCGTGGTTACGGACATGTCGCTCGGACCTCCCGATTGCCTTTCATCCCACTCTTAAACGACCCCGCCCGAGTATGGTTGGGGTTTCCACTTCCTCGAACAAAACCACACGGAACAACCTGAGACAGGGTTCACTTTTCCGCCTTTTGGAGCGCTAATCCAGATGTAGGGGGGTTCTGTTGGGCCAACTTTGGCCGTGGCCATGGTCATGGCCCACATCGAGGACCATGGACCATGAGGCGGGCGGGTAACATATAAGATGTATTGCCGTCGCCATTGTCCCCTCACCCCACCCCCTCCTCTCTCCTACCACCCCGACCACCAAGGGTGGCCCATCCGACATGGACACAACGCTCCCAGCGGACATCATTCGCAACAGGTGCTTCATCTGCGAAGATGACGAGAGCAGACCATGTTCACCAGCCCCATCGATACCCGATCTCGACATCCAATTCTCAGACGCAGAGACGATTGTCGCAAACGAACTCCTGGAAGACATCGGGCTCGCCTCAGTCGAACTCCCCCGATACATGATCCCGCACCAGTTCACTTCCGAGTACGATCTCAGAGGACACGCGTCACTGGATGTCTTCGAAGATCTCCGAGTCCAGGCGACCTACTTCCCGTTCATGCCGGTGAACTACATCCACTGGCTCGACTACGCCATACCCTTGTCGAGGTTCTTTTTCATCAACGAGAAGTGGATTTCATGGGGAGATGCTCAACGTTGGGAACAGGAGGATCAGAGGCAGTATGAAGAGTGGAACGCGGAGGAGGAATCCACCTCGATTAACACCAAAATCCAAGACGTTCAAAACAATTGTTCTGACACTCCTCCCTCTCCATTCAAGCGGCCGTCCAGGGCGCCTCGGGGACTGTTATCCATCCCTTCCACCGAAGATACAAAACGCCGTCGCACGATCTACCACGCTCGGCCACCCCCTGTGAGGGTTGATTCCGATGCAGTGGGGGTGGACGAGGAGTTTGGGAGGACCAAGTGGATATCCTCCTCACTCTCCTCCGCTTCGGAGATGTGGCCATCCACTCGCAAAGGATCAGACGGTACCGATGGTGCTCGACGATTCTTCCATATGTCTGCAGCTATGGGGTTCGAAGACATCCAGGAACGCCTCAGGAAGGTCTTCCACGCCACCAACTGAGCTCCCCATATCGTTATTCACACACACATACACTGTACTACCCCCAAATAGCTTGTAGCAATAGCCACTGTTTGATAGCCCTTTTTAATCCTTACATACGCTCCTTAATTTCAAATCCAACTTGCATTTCGACCATTGAAACGTTTGGTCCTTGATGAAAGACGGGGTTCGCGATCGCGACACGATCGAGCCCCATAGGTGTGATGTCAGAACCACCACGACGATCAACTCGGTCGCGGAAAGCCCAGCAGCCTGCAGAACCCTCCCCTACAAGGGCATTGGGGGCAAATGAGGTCCTAGAAGAGATCGAAGTTGACGACGTCATGACGAACCCGAAGAGCAAACTGACTCAGGTGGATCTAAGCGTGAGCACTCTGACCCTTTCCTTTCAATTACGTAGGCGCGGCCGGCTGAAAAGCTACGCGTAGGAAGAGATATTCACTTTTGACGCTTGGCTATCCCTGCCTCCTGAGTCTCGGGCAGAGCTAGCCAAGCTCTTACCCCCGACAGCGTTCACCACGTTCATCCCCACGATCGACCCTGCCCACCCGTCCGTCGCGGGAGGGGACTCGATGGACATCGGCTCATTGTCAGAGCAGGCCCCAGATGCGCTGGACCCGATGTTCTTTTCGGACTCGCACTTCCTCGCGGCGCTACGGACGTTCCAGGATCACTTGCATAGCGGGTGGTTGACCGAGGACCATAGGATAAAAACTGACAAATACCGTGCGGGGATCGAGAGTGGAACCATGCACGCTGCATGGAAGGATGACGCGTGGAGTCAGAGCCAGGTAGAGGAAGACACCGCCATTGCTTCGAAATTGGGCTCCACCTCACAGAGGTTCGTCCCCCATCCTTTGGTAACAAGCTTCCTCGATCTGGTGGAGAGCTCAGCTCCAAATCGTATAGACAACCGAGAGAGATCAGACTAAGCGATCTTCTCGAGGGTGGTTTCCTCGGAGTAGGTGACGTGCTCGTCTACAAACGAACGTTTTCCCATATAAACGTCACCGTGGAGAAGGATATTATGGTGCGGCTTTTAAAGTTCCCGAATGCTCCACCACAACATAGTAATGACAACAACACGCGATTTACTTCACAGATCGCCGGGGGTGGCGGATCTTCTAAATCAATCGTGGTGCTGGTTCCATCAGGGACGACTAAGTACCTGCCACCAGCCCTCGCGTCATCCTCAATACCAACCGAGGATCTATTTCCCGAGGATAACTCCCTGTTGGAGGTATCCATCGCGAACCCATCGTCACTCGAGTCCGGTATCCTCGATACAGACGGCAGAGTCAATAAACTCCAGCGGACGAACGGTAACGCCTGGAAGTGCCTCTCAGTATGGAAGTCCATACAAGGTGGTGGGACCAGCGGGTTCGCCTTCCCTGAGAGAGGCGGAAGGCAAGATACTGGAACGTTGCACTATCTTCGAAGCTCTGTGTATTACGGGCGTTAATCCTACACACATATCTCCCGCAACGTTTACGTTCGATGAATCGACACTGGTTGGTATCACGGTAACCCTACAATCCACCAGAAGACACCCCCTCGAGCCACTCGACGTCACTCCTGACGGTGGTGAAGTTCTCGTATCCGTTCTCGGTGATAGTAATAACATCTTCGATCCTAACGCCCCCCACGTTCTCATATTTCGCGAGGACCCCGTGATCGATGTGTTTGGATCCCCGAACTGACGCTAACAAATGGGGTGAGAAGTAGATCCCTGGCTCGACGGTCTGTTTACAAACGTAAGACCTCGATGCCCCACTCCATATGCAGTGGCAATGACGAGAGGTATTACTCACCACAACCATGCCAACTTCCAGCGGCAGCCTCAGACGTAGATAGGTGTAAAAGTCTGGGTGTCCTAGCTCTTGCCCTTTCTTAATCGTGGGGTTTACCAAAGGTTTTGAGGCGCTGGGGACGTCATGGACGTCCATCCCCAACGAATGACCAACACCGTGAGGGAAGAACGCGGCACTGACACCCGAAGCGATGATCGCCTCCTCAGAGTTCCATGATCCGGAACCGGGGCTGTTTGGAGATTTGAAAATGCCCAACTTTTGGAAGCCTCTGACGAGGGTCTGGTGGCAGATGAGTTGAATCGCGTCCCAGTGGAGGCCGGGTCGGATCGCCTCAAACGAGAGGCGCTGCATCTCGTGCACGAGCGTATAGATGGCCTTGGCTTCTGGGGTGAATTTACCCCCATTGCCAACCGGCGTTGTTCGAGTGACTGAGGCAGGAGTGGGTCATTGATCAGAAAATTCGGATAGCCGAGAAGGAACGCTTACTGTCGGATGCGTAGTTGACCCACTCACATCCCGCATCAATCAACAGAACCTGAGGGGTCAGGTCCCTCTCACTCCCGTGAGCGAAGTCGTTGCGGTTGTGGTGATCGTGAGGTCGAACAGGCCCCCACGAGAATTCCCTGTCGTTGCAACAGTAATGTAGAGTGGACGCCCTAGTGGAGGCGGCAACTATGGGAAGATACGCTTGGTGGATAGACCCCTCCCTCCTACAAGAAGCGACAAAGATTGCCTCGGCTTCGGCTTCCTTCTCTATTAACCATTCGCCAGGTAAAAGTGGTCGGGTTTCTCCCGCCCCTTCACCTTTGGTGATTTTGCCGCGGACTGCGGCGCCGAGGACCCTCATGACCGTTTCGTGCGCGCGAGAGCTGATTTCATTCGCCTTCTTGATAAGCTGCAGTTCCTCTGGTGTCTTTATCAACCTTGCCTGGTGCAAAGCAGAGAGGAGGTACTGGTCCGTGACCTTCACCTGGGACGACGCAGCGAGATCCGTAAATTCCTGCGGGATGACTGGGAACAATACGCTGTCCTTGGGGAGGATGTGGAGAATCGGGTCGGTGGAGGATTTAGTGAGGTCGCGCAGCGTTTTTGTGAGATTGTCCGGATGGCCCACCCGGGTTACATCGTGCGTTCGAGAGGCAACTTCAAGGGTGGGAGGTGGAATGGACCACATGATATCCGCAGGTTCGATTCGTGGGATGAACAGGTCGTGAGCGGCGGCTGTCACGGGAGACGCTTTGCCGCGGAAGTCAACTAATAGGAAGGAGCCAGGGATTTGACATCCGGACAGGTAGAAAAAGTTGGATTCCTGGATAACCATCGTGAGCCTCCGCCTGATGGCTCCAAGCACAGAAGGCTCACCTGACGGAAGGTCATCTCACGATCGGTGTCATTCCTGCGAACAAAGTGCCAGCATAGGCAAGGTCCATTCTGGATGGCTATATTCGAAAACTCTCACCTGAAAGGAGTGACAGCACCGGCGAGAAGGAGGATGTGATGCTGGATCAATCCTAGGTCAAGGGGCGAATCCGGGAGGATTAGATGACTGCGCACCTTCGTCTTATCCTCCTCCGGAAGAAGCGAAACGAACTTCTCCAGGGTCCTTGCCAGATGTTTCTTCGCTACGAGATGTTCAGGAACCTACGCGGACCATCGGATCTTTGGGATGCGGCTGACCTGGGTATACCATAGTGGCGGATGACAGGAAGTGGTGAGCAGCAAGCGTCAAGTCGAGTTTCCCACGATTGCTCACTCATACGCTTTTGGTCGTGTGAGAATCGTGGATGGTCTTCCGCTCGTCTTCAATCCTCTACCGCTCTTCAAACCCCTGGATATCACGACAATCTCGCGACCCGTACGTAAAAAAACGCGTATTGGACTCAAACTTTTATCGTTCCCGCTCCGCCTTCAAGCTCGTCGAGATCAATGACAAGTGGAACGTCATCACGCCAAATTTACGCGCAATAGTGGATTTGGGAGCCGCTCCGGGGGGTTGGAGCCAAGCGGTTTCTAGGACTTTGGGGTGGGACTATGAGCAAGGCGTGGACGATGACCGTCGTAGTGCTGGAGGGGAAGGAGAGGTTGACGACCCTTTGGCGATGTGGCAAGCGATCAAGGACTTGGACGTGGACCCTCCCACAAAGAAAAGCTCTCGTCCAGTAGGGTTCGGGATCAAAGAAGACACTCGTCCCATCCCCGGTGTAATAGTCGCCGTGGACAGGCTCCCTATGAAACCCGTGCCCGGGGTGCTCACGCTCCAGGCTGATTTCCTCCAACCTGCCACGACAAACACCATAAAGCGAATGTTAACCACCCCGTTTAATCGGGATGGGAAAGCGGACCTTATCCTGTCAGACATCGGCGCAAACCAGTCCGGTAACCGCGTTCGCGACGTGGAGCAAAGCCTGGAGATATGCCATGCAGTGCTCCAGTTCGCAAGGAAGCATCTACGGAACGACTCTGAATTGACAAAGGATGTGAAAGACCGTGGAGGCGTTTTATTGTACGTTCTACCCTACTTCGCGTTCCCCGGGGAACCTGGAGCACCTAACATTGTGTGTGTTTTTTGTAGGCTAAAGCATTTCGCACATCCGGACATTGATGAGTTCCGCAAGGAACATCTGAAGCCAAGCTTCCGCGAGGTCCACTACCTGAAACCAAGTTCTAGTCGGTCCGAGTCCAGTGAAGGATATTTCTTGTGCCGTGGTTGGCGTGGTGACGACGAGTTTGGGCTTCTTTGAACACGCCTTTTCGGCTCTGGCCGTTATTCGGTTCAATCAGACGGTTGTGTGTATGGCGCATTGGCCTTCGAAGAACGTCCGATGGAACGAGGTCCTGTTCTGTAACAATGTATTCTTGGATATTTGGATAATGCGTAAAGCAGTGCGTGGGCGTCGACGGACTACCGATTAATGTCCGAATAGATCCCGAGGACAAAGAGTAGTCGTCGAGAGGATGTGTGCAGGTATCACGAGATTCAGACGAGCCAAGACAAATAATTGTCAAACAAGTTTTGTTTGCGTTTCTCTTAGATTGACCTAGCTAAAGGCTCCAAGAGGGGGAGACGGAAAGAGGAAAAGCACTACACGAGACACAAAGCAAGTTATAAAACACAAGGTAAGGCGAGTCTCAGACGAAACACCAGTAGTTACAGCGGTGGAAAGAGCGGAGGGAGAACCCGAAACGAATAAACCCGAAAGTCAAGCCCTGATGAGAAGGGTGTGCGCAAATGAGTGTGCAAGTCCGATTAGAAACGAAGGCGGGTAATGTATGCGAGTTGTTGTGATGCGTGCACGGGCGTTTTGATGAGTGTAATGGCTACAAAAAAGATTAGAAGATGTTAGGATGCTACAGTAGGCGTTTTTATATGGAAAAAGTCCGAAAAGTTCTGAATGGCGTGTCATCTGAAGAGGAACGTGTGATGTGTGCCTTCGTGTCTCAACTGCAGCGACCGGTTCTCAGAAACGGGAATTGAGAGATTCGTGGGATCGTCGAAGGGGTATTGGAGGTCATGCCATTTAGCAACGGTTCATGCGCCAGTTGGCGCTGCTGGCAGAAAGGGGTTTGGAAACGGGAGAGGAAGTGGGAGATTTGGTTTTAACAGGGCTAGCACCGAGCATGACACCGCCAGTGAGGACGGTGGTCTTTCCACCATCGTAGTTGGTCACCTGGTTCTTTGAGTTGTCAACAAAGACCTTGGCGGTGCGGGCACGCTCCCTACGAGACATCTTTGGCTCGGAAGCGTCGGAGGTGGCGAGGGAATCGACACTCCCCGGATAGGAGAAGACGGAGGAAGAAGAGTAGGATGAGCGAGAAGATGACCTAGAGTGGGTGGAAACGGGAGAGCCGTTGGAAGACCTGTCAATGGAGGAGAGAGAGTCGGCGGAGAGTGGGGACTGGACGGGGGGGAAGTTGGTCTTGATGGGAGTGATCCAAGTTGGCTCCCGGACGTGGTCTGCGAGAATAGCAAACAGTTCATTCTCTTCCTGAGAGTCATCTTCGAGGAGTTGCTGAGCGAGAGTCTTGCTCTGAATAGACAAGGGGGCCATCGTGGGTTTCGTACGAGTCGTGGACTGGGTAGAGGATGCCTCTGACCAGACGGTGAGGCACTTTCCGACCTTGTTGCCCGCGGCCCAGTTTCCAAAACGGACGGAAACGGTGCCGGGGTCAATGAAGAGGTCGAATTCGATTCCGCCAAGGAGTTTGATCCATTGGGACCACTCGATGTTGGCGGATTCGCAGGCCTTGTGAACGGGTCGGGGCGGGAGAGAGGCGGGGGAAAGGGTGAGGCAGCGACGACCAGAACCGCGGAGAGGGTCCTCGGGACACCAAGTAGAAGAGTACTGGGCGGTGAGGTTAGCCTCGAGAGCAAGCTGAAGCTTGATGATGGTGGTAGCGGAGTACTGGACGATGAGGGGACGGGTGAGGTAGGCGATGGCGTGAGCGAGAGTGACAGCGATGGAGGAGGACATTTCGAAGGGGATTAGGAAGAGATGTAAGGGAGGGTATGTGTTTGTGCGTGGGAGAGAGGTTATAAATCGCACAGCGATTGAAATGAAACTGAATTGTAGACAAGTAAGTATTTGGATGAAAGGCGGGCTGGCGGATAATTACCAAGAGAGAGAGAGAAAGAGAGCGAGAGAGAACTGAGGACATTCCCAACCGCAATCCCCTCGTATTTAACCAGAGAGGATCAATGGCCGAGGTTGAGAACAATAGCGCATTGTCCCCCTATTGTCTTGTCTCCCAAATATGGAAATCCCTCCCATTCACGCGTGTGCACGGTAAGGCGCCAGTTTGGTGTCGACTTATCTCTCTCTCTCTCTCTACAAGATACAGTATCATGATCACCTTCAATCCTCCCCTCGACCAGACCACAATCCTCAACATCCCTTTTCATCCCGGCAATCTCACCTTCACCGCGACAGTAACAAACGGACAGCTCGACGCTCACTCCATCATTCAGATTTGGTCTGATATCCCAGACAATAGCCAGCCTTCAATCGACCGAAAACAACAAGAATGGTCCCCCCGCTCCTTCCAATTCTGCCAGAATACCTCCGCCGCCGAACTCTCCATTCCATTCCCCGATTTCATCCACCCCTCCCGCTCCCAGTTCTCCTTTACCTACCGCATTCTTCATCCCGACGGTCGAATCCAATGGCTCGGTGACTTTGGAAAGAATGGTGCCCTTATCGCGAACAGATACGACGACAGATTCGTCCTCTTTGGAGACTGGTCCACCAATGACACTGGCCATCTCTTCACCGCAAAGTCGGCCATCAAAGCCCCACTCCAGGCCTTCAGCCTCTCAGACAAGATACAATGGCGTTGCTGGGATCTCTCTTCCAGGTTCGCCTATCTTCTCCCATAATTAATCTTCCATCAACCTCACCTATTGCTAGCGTCCCGAGGCTATTGTCTGGCGATGATGGACCCTCGCGCATTCACTCCGCTCTCCTCGTCCCCAGCCAATCGAGAGCGTCTATCGTCCCCCTCTCCCCCGTCTTCCTCACTTCTCAGGATGCCCAGGTAACCATCCATCTCAACGCTCGGTCCGTCTACATCACCTCCCCTTCCAGGGGCGGCCTATTGTCCCTCCAAACCCTCTCTCCCGACGCCCTTATTGCCTCGCTGATCGCCGCCCTTCCCTCCGTTCTTTCCATCCCTGATCCCGATAACCACCACGCCCTCCTCCTTGCCCATCCCGATCAAGCACCCACCCGCCTCTTTGTCATCCCTTTGTCCGCCCATGCTTCGACTTCCCCGCCGTCCACACTCTCCGTGCCATTATCCCCCATCCTTTCTCACGTCCAGTCCCTTTCAAACCCCTCTTCCTATTTCTCCATTTCGAACCCGACACGCTTCATTCCAACTTCTGCCGATCAGATTCAACTCGGCATCCCCGACTTTGGCGGTGCTCAGTTCTCCCTTTCACCAGTGTACGATCTCGTCAAACCCGATGGAGACGCTCGCTTGTCCCTCCTCTCCAAACACAGCAGGATAGCGAACCACACCGGTCACAGTTTGCTCACCCCTCCCCCATCACCTCCCCTGGATCCTACCGAGACCGAGACACAGCCATCGCATTCCCTAGAGGACAGTCATGAGTTAACCGACCAACTTCCCGCGGTTCATGTTCATCACGTCGATGACCAAACGTCTGAACCGATTGAACCCGCCTTGACTCCTGGACAATCTACCCCAGATCCGCGTGTTCAGGAACAGCTCGGGTCCGGTCAAACGACTCCCAAGCCCCGGCCCGCTGCCAATGGTCCAAGCGCGGCTCGGCCGGTCAAGATGGGGACGATCAGGAAGCTCATCTACTTCGTCCTTCGCATTCTTGCCTTTTACACTCGCATCCTCTCCAGGGTCATCCTTACCATCTTCGCTCGACTCTTTCCCTTCAGTGTTCCAAAGAGAGAACCCGTCGCTACCCCGAAAGTCGGAACTCTCGAACTGGACGACGATCAGGCAGAGGTCAAGCCCACTTCTGTTTCCTCCGCTGTCCATACTCCCGCCCTCCTCACTCCCAGGGTTAGTACGCCAAGACCTCAGCGCAGTGGAGCGTCTACTCCCCTATTCCACGAGGACGCTCTCAACCACCTCGATCAGAATCTCCAGGGTATCGCGGAAACCTTGGGGGCTGCCACCACGAAGATCGTCCCTGAGTTCACCGCCAAGGTTGGAGAGGAGAAGCCACAGGAGGACCTTGGTGGCTCGTACGTTCAAGAGCTCGAGGCCAGGAACGAAAACTCTGGCCACAACGAAAAATGGGAGGTCGTCCATCGACCAGGGATCGTCTTTGAGCTCACCGCTCTTCCATCTTCGCCTGTCACAGCTGAAGGAAAGGTCTCACAAAAAATCAAGCCGATTCGTCTCACCCTCGACGGGGCGGAGAGCGTGGTGAAAGGAATCAAGTACTACCTCGACGACACCGAGCTCACCGACGTGAAAGTTGAACGCTTGACCGGTACCGAACAAGAGGGGCTGTGGACCGTTGAGGTTCCAAGGATGAGCCGGGATCTCACGACCCTCAGGATTTTCTGACTTGCATAACGAACAATATTCACCCCGGCCAATGTTTCCCAGATTCTCATTCACGAATTACTCATTCTCCCCATAGACGTTTTCATCTTTTATTTACCCCCTGCATTCATGTCTGTATGTTTCTACCACCCCACATCATCGTTTCCATGTCGTATCGTCCTCCATGTTGTGCCCACCCTCCGCTATTGTATCTGTATACCGCTCGGATTGACTCCTAGCTCGGAATGTATTTACCGGTGCCACCATTTCCCTTGCGACGAGATCAAATTGCAAGAGAGCCGCAAACTTAGGCCAGATAGATCCGTACATATATCCGATATGAGCCATGACCCGCCTGCGGGGATGACCGCGAAAGTAGATTTGTTCTCAGTCGTATCCGAACTCTGCACAGTCTCCCTCCCTCCCTCGAGATTCCCCAGGCTGTGCTGTATCAAGCGTCCTCAACACGATATCGCCGAGTATATCGTGAGGCAAGTCGTATTCAAAACACCGTATCGCGACCGCATACGTAACTGTTCCGCATCCCGCGTCAGCGTATCCCTTCACCAGGGTTAAGGTGTGTCGGTTCACCCACCATTCTCGATCTTTTGGAGTGATTCTGCAGTAACGCGTTGTTTCTTTCTCAACTCCCTTGAGTGAGGGGTGAGGGTCCCGAACTCTGCCTTGCATTGGCGGAGAAAGGTGCAAACGGCGCCCGCGGTGGCCTGACCGCCCTTGCGCGGAATGGCGGTGATGGCGAAGCGCATAAGCTCGCCCGTAAGGTCGGACAGGCCGAGCAAATAGTCTTCGACCGGCAGAGGAAAATACTAGCGCGTTATGGTCAGCCACAGTTTGCCAAGACAGGGCATGCGGTGTGAAACGTGAGAGAGAAAACGTACAGGGGAACCAGATTTGTCGGATAGGCGATCCTGGATTTCCTTCCAGGTAATAAGGGAGTCGTGTGCCAGGTAATGTGCGAAACTGATGGCTTCGATGTACTCCTGGAGGCCAGGAGATATGACCCTTTGGTACCGCCAGAATTGATCACCCTCTAAATCTGGCTTCATCTTCGCGAATAGTCCCTCAATATGTTCGAGCTTTGGGTGCGCGATTTCTGTGACCTTCTGGCCCCTCTCAGTCCCCTCATTCATGACGTGGTGGAGGTGAAAGATGAGCTTCTTGGAGAAGTTTGTTATATCCCGACTAGCCTAAGTATGGAGGAGACGGAGAGAGGGTGGAAAGTGACGATGGGTCAGGTTTTGGTTGAGCGAGAGCTGTGTGTTAACCTTGATCAGTTTCTCTCTCGTGTCATGGTAGTTATCGAGCTGAGAGCTGAAGATTCCGAACAGAGATTCTATTTCCTGTTTCGAGCGCAGGCCGCCGTCGGACGCGCTCATTGTCGCGCTAATGGGAGTGGGGATGATGATGATGGGAAATGATAAGAGAGACAAGCGACGAAAGGCCAAATGGACGGGTGACCGGGCCGCCCCCGGGTTGTTTCGCTTCTTGCCTTTGCACCTTCATGGCCTTCGCTCCAAAGCCAGGATGTCCTATGTGCGGGATCGTCAACACTGCATTCCACTCCCAAATAAACTCGCCGTCCTTCAATCCGACCCCCCGGCCAAATAAGCCCGATATCCTTTGGAAGGACGACAACTTCACTGTCTACAGAGAGACCGCGAACCCTGTGTCCAGCATCGCACATGTCATCATCGCATTCAAGTCCGTGTTAACCCCGCTGTAGAATTATCTCTGTGTCCTGCTGATCCTCGCCTCTCCGTTCTTCTCCAAACAGCCTCCACGTTCCGTCTTTGTACCGCCTGGTGAGCTTCGCTCGAATCTCTCGTACGGGTCAACTTGGCTGAATACCCGTGTGGCGAAACGACGAACAGTCATCTACAGATCTCCCTCTCCTACTGAACGTCAAGGAACTAGCCGTCCGCTACCTCAACCACTTCTCTCCCGCCGTCTCGCGTTTACCTTCCTCTCCAGGACAGCCATTCCTCTCCGGCAATGGTCCGGCTACACCCACCACCGCGGCTTCCCCAACACAACTGCCCACTCTACCCATCCCCGTTCAGTCCCTTTCCGCAACCACACCAGCGGACACATCCAAGTTTCGCATCGGTTTCATTACCCCGCCCTTCCGGGATACAAAAATACCCGTCACGGATCACCTCCATGCCCACGCTTATGTGGAACCAGCCGACCTGATGGGCTGGTGGCGCTCCGTCGCGTATAGCCCGGTCGCCTGGTACTCCATTGACGACCTCATCGCTGAAATCCGGTAAGCTGCGCACACCTCTTCCAAATTCCCCAAGCTGCGGCACTCATCGTTATCATCCCTGCATTTGTAGGGAGGAAACCTCCAACAACAGGATCAGATCTTCTATGCCAAAGAACGCCTCACGCCCGATCGATCACGTCCCTGCTGCCGGCGCACGCACTGGGCACGCCAACGGTTCAGAGACCACAGAGGTCGGACTGAATGCCTCTGATGCAAACCTAGAGGACGGCGAGGGCACTTTGTCACCCCTCCTTTCTCCTGGGTCGACTCAGAGTCCCTACAACACAACGCATTCCTCGAAACCAGCCCCTCTAAACTTCATGCCTGGCAGTCAAGACTCGCCACCAACCCCGTCATCCGCCGTCTCGCTAGTCCCATCTTCACGAATACCCGCAGTTTCTCTATAATATTGCCTTTTCTCGAGGCTCATCGTTTACGCCTTCACTTTCTCCATTCACCATTGTTCTGTCAACCTTCATCCTGGCAACCACCCCCGAGGTCCGTCTGTGGCTACGCGCGGTGTGGTCGTGTATTTTTAGTGTCCTTGCCCAAGTCGCAAGCATTTTTCACCGGCCACCTTGGCGCCAACCCGTCCGAGAGTAACTCAACCGTCACCTCGTTACGCAACACTGCGCTGAACGGAGATCCGCATGCCGGCTTGTATTTCTCACCAATGAAGGCACTGGGTTCGCCTGTGCCTGTGATCATTCTAAACCATGATCGTTGTATTTATGATGAGGCGTGATTACAACATGAAGAGAAAGCACTGTGGGGAAGGCAGCCGTAAGGTTGCATCAGGCATCTGATCCCCATGATCAGCAACGATTAGATTCCGAAACCCAAAAGAGTGCCCTTACAGTAAGAAGATCCCGTCAGCAAGGTCGAGAGCGCCGAAAGTTGCTCCTCCGTGAACCGTTTAGAGTCCTCGTGCCAGGTGTCTTGATGCGTCTTCTTGAAGTTACTGGCACACTTCCGGACGGTAGTCGAAATCGGGACCTGGCGGGTTTCAGGGACGAGAAACAGTTGAGTGCGAACGTTCCACAGACGCACCGGATCGTAAGTGTGTTCCGCCAGGACGTTGGTCAACAACTCCGGCATGAACTTCTCTACCGTATACGGGTAGCTCTCAATCAAGGCACACACACCGAGGATAGCGGCATGTCGTTGGCGAACAGCTAAATTGTATTTTACCGACTTGCGATCGGCCGGAATTGATGTCTTGCGCAGCAGCCGTAGGAACCGATCCTAAATTATCTCGTCGGTTAGTTCACCATCTCCGGATTGTCATATGAGCGACCCCGCCGCACCTTGAGAGCAAGGATGCTCCTGCGTGGTGACAAACGAAGAATACCGGATAGTGTGCTGTAAACCGGGTGAGTGCGGCAGACTCATCTCACACTAGACACAGTGCATACGTGGCTGCCTTCTCTCTGACCTCGACCACTTCATCGTCGAGACAACGACACACGACCTGACAAAGCACCGATGAGCGGAACGCCATGATCCGCAGTCACGATAATCCGTACTTCGACTATTTCCACGATCTTTCCCTCGCTAATAAGAGGCACCTGACGGAAGTAGAAGACTGGTATACCGCTTAGCTTCTGTTCAGAAAATGCTAGGAACTACGTCAACTCACCTTGCAACAATGGGAGAACCTTCAACCTGACTCTCCAAGACTACGATCAAACCAGGGGTGAGACGTATCCACAAAACATCCACCGAAACGTACAGGAGATGTCTTGATCGCTCTGAATATCGAATCAAGCATCGGCGAGATTAACGACCGTGGGGGTATTACGCCACACATTCTAACCAGGAGGAGATCCGCACGACCCGCCAATTCGTTGTTATCGTTGACTGAAAAATCATCATTACACCAACCTATGGGTTCGAAATGGGTCTTACCTTCTGAGAAACGAAAGATCTCAGGCTGTGCGAGGGTATTCAGTGAAGGCGGATCTGATCCGTGTGAGTGTACCCACCATTAGTGGAAGCACGTAATCAAACGTTGACATGGCGTTAACGTCGTGCAAGAGCTGGAAGAGCCACTTGCAGACCATCACACCAACACTTCGAGGACATCAGCTTAGTCGCAAGGGAACCAGACCACACGTGGACGAACCGATCGTAGGTCGACTGGAACGCTCGTGCGCCAGGTAGTCTCTCTTCCCTCCACACCTTAAACTTTGCAACCAACTCTTCGACCCTATCCTGGTGATAGGTTCCACGGATCGACATGATATCATAGTCAAATGGGAGCGTCCTGCATTCCACCACGAACGCTTCGGTGGTTGGAACGGATGGTTTTGGTCGGCGCTGTTACGATATTAGACCCGGAGAATTACTGTGGCCGATGGCTCACCTTCGCTTTCTCCGCAACGGCCAACATCTCCCCGATGTACGACCTAACTTCGTCGTGTTCGCATCCGATCTCCGTCCAAGTACGCGTAATCATGTCGTCCGCCCAGGGCTCAAATCTCCAACCGAGCTCCTCGTAGAAGGCACGATAGAAACAAAGGACTTGCGAGATGGCGAACGTCGACTCTCCGTTGAAATCAACGGAGTTGAATCCATCGATAAGCTGGTTTACCAGTGGCTGTGCTCTTCTGGGATCTCTGTGGTAAAACATATACTAGAGAAAATACTTGAGAAGTCACGACAGGATCAAACCTGTATCCCTCCTAACCTCGAGGAAAGATGTCCAAACGGGTAGCGTATCCGTCTTGATGTTCTGTTTGAAGATCATGCCCATGTTTGGTGCGAACCAATTCCACATCTTCGTCTGTTTTTCGACGGACCAATGTTTTGAAGCTTGAAAGTTCGCGTGGGTCATAAAAACCATTGTGAAATGACACGGATGCTTACCGCTTAGTATCCCTGCGAGTAACTCCGCGGCGCCTCGTTGCTTGTCCTTGTCTGCGACTGTGATGTATTTTTCGATGGTGGCTTTGCAGACGTCAAAAGGGTCATCTCCCAGCAATTGGACTGGTGAAAAGTTCAGCGGGGCCCCCGGTGTTTGCGCCGAAGCTTACAAATCGATTTAACCGTGGAAATGTTGTCTTGAGCGAGCTGAGAAGATTGGTTCTCCGAGGTATAGTGAACGGCGAGCTTTTCCCAGAACTTCTTATCCCGGACCACCTCCCGAACGGCCAAAATCGCGGGTTGGGAACCCTCGTCCCACTTTTTGTACGCCGGTTCCTTTAGGTCGGCACCGAGGTAAACCCCGGTAGCTTTGTCCCAAGCAAGCCATCCGGTCAAGGTCCTCTCGAAGTAAATTCTAAGGACCTGTGATGAGGATTATAGGCGCTGCCACGATGCATTCGAACTCACGGCATTCCGGATACGTTTTTCAAATCAACGGGCGTTTTCAGATCCGCCAGGTGTTTGGATGTGAACGAGTGGGAGGGGTTGTCTATCTCAAGCGATTTTTTCAGGGGGTTACGATTCCGTTCCAGTACAAGGTCAGTGGGGTCCGCGGTCGTGGTGCGCAGTTTGATGAACCGTAATATCTTCATGATAGCTCTTTGAGAATACTGCGAAACGTGAGTGACTTCCGGTGGAGAGCACGCAATAACTTACGTATCGCTACTCACAAAGCCGTATCAGTATCAGATTACCATTGCCTACTGAAGAAGGACGTACAATGGAGGGGTGGTCATCGCACGTCTTCTCTACAAAGAATTTGAAATGCGGAGCCGATATCGATTCGTCCTTCCTTATCAACGTGCGTAGACAGCGCACTGCAATGATGTTATAGCGCCAGTGTGTCTTACTGGACCCCGCAATATCAAGAAGCATACTGATCTAAATGCGACTATCAGTGAAAAACCCTCTGGTGATCACTCTTCACATACCAGTTCGCGGTTCGCCGAGTTCATGAGTTTGATTCGGTCAACCCTCTTCTGCCGACAGCGAACAACAACCAGGTTATCTTCCGGAATGGTGATCGTTGCCTTGAGTTCTGCTGCAGCGCGGTCCAGATCGGGAGAGTGGATGTCATAGATAGAATAGCAAGGTTCGATGAAGCTGTTTAGACCTTTTGGAAGTGTTAGTTACTTACACTCGCTGGGAAATGTGTAGAGTTATTTACAGTTATCCGCCGTCGCACTGACACACTCTTGTATGGAGGGCTGAGAACGATCAGTGAACGTCGCTCGACAGTCCGAGGGCAGGGGTAAAGTACCTTTTCGTTATGTTGACAGCCAAACAAATGTTGGGCAAGGTCTGGCGCGAGCGTTGGTTCTGCGGAACGTAATCAATCATTGTAAGCAGCCAGCCATTTGCTGTCATACCGGAGATGGCGTATTTTGCTGTGGTTGAATGCGGTTAAGAGAATGTTCGTATGAACTGGATAAATCGCGTACCAAACACGGGCACATTAAGTGCCCACAACGCGCCCTTCATCCTATCGTCCTCTGTACCGGGTTCGAGGGCCTTGTAGAATTTTGGGAGGCAACGTCGTCTAACTCCATCGAAGTTCTGAAGTTTGGAAATTAACATCGTGACAGAGAATAACTGACTTCAGGAACGTACTGAAGACAACGCTTCAAGAGTCGTCTGACTAGATTCCCGAACTGCGCATTTGGATGAGAACCAGGGTCGTAAACTTCATCAAGTCCGCCCTTACCGCTTGGATAATGCCACATCGACCATTCAGCTAAATCGTCGATCAAGATATCCTCAAGTGGCCCCCGCCGCCTCTCGATCGCGCTCCACCTGAGTCGAGCTGAGTGGTAAAACCTCGCCTGCCTGACGTAGACGGCCCTCGGCCATACTTTCTGACCAGCGTACTGCCGGGCGATGCTCATCTCACCAGTGTACCTCTCTTGTTGAAGGAAATAGCTGGGACGTCCGTTAGAATGATCCCCAGTAGATTTCTTACCGCTCACTTGTCCCTGCTGTCACCATACTCCAACATGTAGGTCCTGATGGACCGAACCAGCGCATGCACAGCGTCGAGCGTGTTCTCCTCTCCCTGCTGACGTAGAGAAACAGAAGATTTGTGCAGAAATTCACCGAACCGTTGACGAAGGCGGGTTATATACTGATGCCGAGGATCAGATGGATCATCTAACGAATAACCAGCACTGAGGGACTCGATGGAGGCGATCATCTCGGGGATTTCATTCCTGCGGGGGAAGAATTAGCGGCGGTGAGAATGAACAGGGGGGGGGTCCTACAGAATATCGCTGGTGACTACCCCAGCCTTAATGTCGGCCTCCGATATGATTTCCTTGGCGAGAGTGGGGGTCCCAGCAAAAGCGTTGCGAACGAAACATAGGTACCTGAAGCGGTATGGGGACGCGGCGTCGCAAAATTCCGTAACGCTTACCTGCAGAAGTCATTCCTCCACACCGCGTCCCTCGTCACTCCTTCTGGAAAGTCAGCTCGACAATTTACACGGGAGGAAATGAGGGAGATACCATCTTCCAGTAATGCTTCCAGCATTCCCAACGTTGGCTCGACGATCTCCCTGAATACTTCGAGGATAAACTCGATCTCCTCCTCGCTTGGAACGTGCCACGACATCTGGGGGGAACATCTGAGGAACGGAACCAAGACAGCTGCTATTCAAGGGCTTTCGTACCTTGATCTCGTCAGGTCGGTACAGCTTTCCCCAGTGTTGGTGGTGGTTCGTACAGAATTCTACTCAGGAATAAAACCTCCAAAAAAATGACGGGAATTCGCTACAAACCTTCACTGTTCCATTCCTCCGGGTTGACAAACCTGTTCTCCAGAGGATAGGTGTGTGAAAGGGTGAGGAGCAAGCTGGATAGGAGCTTCCCGCTCCATGCATAGCCGCGCTTGGAAAACGTCTTGTCCCTGAGCAACCGGAGAAGGGATAGTAGGTCTTTCTTGTACTTAAGAAGCTACAGGTCCGTTAGGAACATCGCGAGGATGAACTATGCGCGGATGTTTTACCGCTTTGCCATCGCTAGTGAACAATGGCGTCAAATTGAAGTTACAACAAGGTGCGCATCCCATGCAACTCACTTATAAACTGCGCCTCTCAGGATGGCGAGGTCTAGTGACGAACATTCAACTTGACCGGAAACGTTGGATTGATACAACACTCACTCCAATGTAACGTTGCGTCGGAAGGCAGTGAGATGGAAGATGTAGTCGTAGTACGGAGCGAACTCGCGCCGTTCTCGAGTTCCGTCCTGATGTTCTTCTCACAAAAATAAAAGAACTTAGCCAACGTCTTCTCCGGGTTTGCGTTCGCAACGCATTCAACGAGTTGGTGAATAGCCCGGACGGCATTTGACCGCACGTTGGTACTCGCATAGTCGAAGATCATCTTGAGGACCATGTCGTAAAGGTTCTCCGAAAGGTGAACGCAGATCTGGCTGCAAGCACCGGAGACAGCATCGATTACTTGTACTGAAGGACCGGCGTTCAACTGGACGTTCAGTGAGAGTAAAATAACCCCTACCCTCAGTCGCACCGTCAGCATTGCCGCTCGAATCCTCGTCAGGCAAGTTCTCCAGTAAGAGTATAACCCGTCGGATGAAGTTTTCGATCCAGTCTGGGAGATCCCCGGTTGAATCCTTCAACAGTGCGTCTTCATCTTGCTTGGAAAAGGTCCCTTCCATCCCAGGCTCGATACCGGCAGGATATTTTTCGGTGATGGAAGTATTCCCGTCGGTGGCCATCTCGTCTCGTGCTGGACCGCCGGTGAGATCACTTGTCTTGGTGCCGGATTCTGCGGTCAGGTCTCCTAGCTTTATATACTGCGAAACTTCGCTGAGGAAAGCTGTGGTGCAAAGCTGTGGAGACGTTCAGTTCCTGTGGGGCACGCTAGGAATAATCCATACCGTCTTTAGCGGGTCATTCTAGAAATGGGCTTGAGCAATGGGCACGAGAAAAGACAGAGAGAGACGTACGAGATCTATGCCGGGTATTAGGAGTTGTAGGATAGGGATTAAGTGTTTCGCGCCGGGGTAGTATACTTCACGCGAGACGATCGCGGGTGCAACAGCACCGAGGGCCTTGATGACCGCGATCGTTCTTTGAGTCTGAGTGGACAGGGTAAGAGAAGTTTACGCTGCTGGAAGGCAGAATGCAAACCTCTACTAGGGCTTCCAAGGAGGGGACTGCGCGTTCCAGGATCGAATGAAGAATGAGATCAGGTTCCATGACGCTCATCGACTTCAGGCCACTCTGGATGTTCGTGACGGTTGTGGAATCTTGAGAGAACATTGCAAGTAGAGCGACCGTTCGCAAGCATTTGACGAGTTCGCGTTTCATTTCCCTGGTTAACCGACGATGCTGACCACAGGCGTGTCAGTGAACTCTTTGGGTCATCAAATGATTTGTTTACCGTCGGGGTCTTGCACTCCGGTTGCATCTCCTCGTGCCAACCTACACAAGAACTGATATAAGCGACCGCCGGTATGACTATTTTTGGTACACACGCTTGTTGAAGTCATATACGATGTACTTGATAAATGCGCTCAGCTTTTAAGGGTCAGTACATGACGGGACACGCTCCGAATAGGGAAAGCCTCACATCGGCCGTCCAGGTCCCTGAGTTTGATGGGTGAAAGAAGCTTTCCACAGTGGCGATTAATTTGGCGAGACTATCTAGCGCCCTTGAACCGGCAAGATACGTTTTAACCTTTCCGTGTCCACCTTTTCCCAACGGGGCAGAGAGGTAATCCCCGATCGCACTCTTACGAGTGTCGTGAGGTATGGGGGTGCTCATTCCAGATTGGAATGGTGTCAGTGCTGGGGTTGGGGCGTTTGAACCCGGCGTAGGTATACCATCCGGTACCATGGAGTAAACGATGATTCGTGCGAGGGATGCTGACGAAAATTCAACCTGAGACATAGCACACGCCAACGTGGAACTCACATATTCGCCAACTGGGTTTCGGGAGTCTATCTACCTCAAAGGTTGCCTGGCTATCCGCAGAAGAGCCTGTGTGAAGTGATCCTGAGTCGGCCAATTGGATCTCTGTCGCGGGAAATAGTCAGCAGATGAATGGATTAACTTTAGTGAACTGACCCATGGAAGCCAAACATTTGGTCATAAGGAAAGCCCAGTCGTATTCGGTGAAAATCCCGACATCCTTGTACAGACCACCCCAGTGGGTTCCGTTGGACTGCAAATCTTCATTCGGCCACTGCGGTCTACCCTCATCGTCCGAGACGGCGTCGTCGGGTAGATCCCTGATCTTGCGTGGGTCGCTTGCTGTGGGGTCCACGTGCATCTCCGCCAAGCGGGCGAGAAACTGAAGCATACGCTCATCATACGCATAGGAATTTACCGATTCCCATATTCTGAATAACATTGGAAGATAGGATTGAGGGTGTGACAGTGGGAGGAAGGTTAGCATATAATATTGCGACGCTAGCATACTCTGGAGGTGTGTGAGGGACGGGTGCATCAGAACATGGGAAGTGGCCATACATTCAACTCAGTCCCGTTCACCCGTGGGACGAATGTGGACAGCATTTCTTCGATGGCGGCGGGGTGAAAAAACCTCCGGACGTTGTCGGCGATGTACCCCATGTACCACGATATTTGGCTACAACACACGGTTGGACCCAGGCGCGTCTACGAAAATGGGGATAAAATACCTGATTTCGAACTGTCGCCGGCTGAGGAAGAGATCATTGTCGAGGATATTGAATAGAGGCTTCCATGGAAGCCTGAGGTCTTCGATAGTAAGTTTCTTCTTGGACCTTGTTAGGACGTGGAGGCCGTCTGATACCGTGGCTACGATGTGTGTCGGCATCCCGGGAAGGGTAGCGAGATGGAAATATATCCAGATCAGGTGGATCCTCTTCTCCTTCGGAATTGGGTACTTGAGCATTAACCAACTTTGGACTTGCATTAGATAGGAAGTCCGAAGGGCCCGAACAACACGCGCGAGTGCTTACTAGGTGAGCATACTGTCCCACTGAACAAATCCTGGATCAAAATCCTTGGCCTCGACACACTGGCACAACCGGAGGCAGATGAAGTCGAGCATCTGCTGCATCCTGGAGTTGCTCTCGATTGAGTATGGGAGAGAATTAGCATAATTCTTGAGTTTCTCGAGATAGCGATCAGGCGCGATGTTTGAGGAATTATTAAGATTAAGTTGATTAGGGAGACCGTTTGGCCCACGGTCGCGGATGGAGAGGTTAGAAAGGAGTTTCAAGTCCATTTGTGCGTCGTAAGGGAAAGGGAGGAGGTAGTGGAGGATGAAGTTTAAAAAGTTGTCGTACAAGACAACGGTCCGAGAGTGTGGAGACGGATCACCGAATCGCCGCGCCACAAGACCTTGTCCCGACCACAACTGAGACTGGGCACTGTGGACCCATAGCAACTCTAAGAATAAGCAGCCGCAACATCCTCCAGCTCGGCTATCGCACGCTCTCGTACCATTTCCCATACCCCGTCCCTTTGTGCTCGAACGGTCCCAAGCCCTTCACGTATCTCCTCCAGGCGCTCGACGTACTCCCGACCATCATCTTGCAGCTCTCGTAGGGACGCCAGCGATTTTTCCAGGTTCTCTTGCTGCATCTCCGGAACAGAGAAGTGGGATGAGGGTACTGCGCCGTTTGTGTATGGCTTTAGGAATAGTTTGTGGACGGGAGGTGTCAAATCCGGCAGACGCGGTTCGTTACGCTCTCTGCCATGACCTTCATCTTCGTCCTCGTCCTCCCGTTTAGTTTGCATTGGAACATCATTCCATTTCACATCAGGGTCCTCGCTCATAACTTGCCAAAGCTTGCCCAATGCGCGCCGCATGGCGGCTTCACCTTCGATAAGGCCATTGGTGGCGTGTTCGAGATCGTTGAGGAGATCGGATCGGAATGAGTGAGTAACGGCCTGATCGAGGACAAAGGAGGAATAACTGAGATGTTGGGTGGCTGGCGGAGGGTATGGGGCTGAGGCGGGGGGAGATGGGGAACGCAGATGAGGTAGCTTTGGCGTCAGTGGACGCGATATCTCCGGGGGTGCCACCAATTTCATGCGTTTCCTCGCCTGTTCTTCATACTACGGGCATTTCAACGTCAGTCAAGGACACTCGCGGTATTAGGCGGAACGCACGTACCCCCCAATCTTCATGACCAGGACCCCATGCGGCTAGTTTACCCGTCCGGACCCATCTGGACCCTTTCGCTTTTTTCTTCCCCCAGTTTCCGCGCGAGATTCCATAGTTCATTAAATCTTCGTCTGAGTCGTGTCCTTGGGAGGGAAAGTACCAGTTGTTGTTGTCGTGGAATGGCAGGAGCAGAAGACTACGGTGGCTGTGGGTGAGTGCCACACACGACCAGACAAAGGAAACGGACCTGGATTCATCCGGGGCACGCTTTGAGGCTGCGGATCTCAACGGAGGGCGGGTGGACGAAGAGGCAACTTGGTTTTGTTCTGATGCCATGGCGGAGGTGGCGGGGCAACTTGACTTTCGATCAACCACTGAGACGCGTTCTGTGAGCAGTCCCGCGCTCTCATCATCTATCTCAACTTTGGACGTGACCAATCGCTCGCCAGATATCGCGTTTGGCCATAATTCCATAATGATATCTCAGGATAACGCTATGGCTGAATCCGACGGTTCGTCCAAAAAGCGTGTGGTATGTCCACCAAACCCCGCTCCCTTAAACTGGCTGACGGCTTAATCTCCCGATAGTGTTACTTCTTCGACTCAGACATTTCCGGATTCCATTATGGCCCCGGCCACCCGTGCGTGTTGGTATTTTGTGTGGCTTCGACCCTCGCGATGAACTGGTTCCCGCAGGATGAAGCCAACTCGGATACGCATGTGCCATTCGCTGGTGATGAACTACGGTTTATACAAGAGGATGGAGATATTCGTGCGCACCCACAGCTGTTTTGATTGAGATTCTTTTCCAACGCCCGACGCCAGCGAGCCAAACCTGCCACGAAAAGGGAAATGACACAATTCCACTCTGACGAATATGTGGAGTTCCTCGCCCGCGTAACCCCGGGGAACATGAATTCTTACATCAAAGAGCAACACAAATGTGTGTACTTTGGTTTACTCCAGCTGTTCTCGCTGGTGACACACGTTACAGGCAATGTTGGTGACGACTGTCCCGTGTTCGACGGGTTGTTCGAGTTTTGTTCGATATCCGCTGGTGGTTCCATGGGTACGTTGTCCCCACGCATGACGATTCCGTCTCGTGGCTGAACGCTGCTCCTCAGAGGGTGCGGCTCGGCTGAGCCGTGACAAATGTGACATCGCGATAAATTGGGCTGGTGGCTTGCACCACGCGAAGAAGAGCGAAGCTAGCGGATTCTGCTACGTGAACGGTACGACGCTCGAGTAACTGAACTGGCAATTGCCTCATTCTCGACTGTATAGACATCGTTCTCGGAATCCTTGAACTACTGAGGTGAGTGGCGTTCACACCACGAGAAAAGCATAATGTGAAGGTTGTGGTAGGTATCATAACCGCGTGCTGTATATCGACATCGATGTACACCACGGGGACGGCGTAGAAGAAGCATTCTATACCACAGACAGGGTGATGACAGTCAGCTTTCACAAGTACGGAGAGTTCTTCCCTGGGACAGGGGAACTCAGGGTGAGTGGTCACGCCACAGTTTATGCGCGGGTCTTTGAAGAAATTTGATCTAGGATATCGGTATCGGAAAAGGAAAGTACTATGCTTTGAACTTCCCACTCAGGGACGGGATGTCCGACGAAAACTATAAAGGCGTTTTCGAGCCGGCACGTATTCTCCCTCCCACAGACGCCCGCACCTAAATTCGAATTCCAGGTCATCCAAGAAGTTATCAACTCCTTCGACCCTAACGTGATTGTACTACAGTGTGGAACCGACTCGTTGTCCGGCGACAAGCTTGGGAGCCTGAACCTTTCGATGCGAGGTACTTGTCATGCATCGTGATCTCGCTCCGGTCCTCCTAACGAATGCGTAGGTCATGCTAATTGCGTGAGGTTCGTGAAGTCATTCAACAGACCGTTGCTCATGCTTGGCGGTGGCGGTTACACGATGCGGAACGTGAGCCGGGCATGGGCATACGAGACCGGTGTTGCGACGGGCGTGGAACTGGGCCCGCGTAAGTCCTCAAATTTGTCGCCTGCACCTCGTCTTTTATACTTCACCCGACAGAGATACCTGTGAATGAGTACTACGAGTACTTTGGCCCCGATTACGAACTGGATGTTAAATGCTCGAACATGGAGGATCTTAATACTCCTGGGTACCTGGAACGGATCAAGAACATCGCTTTTGAGCACCTGCGCCACGTTGGCGGGCCTCCCAGCGTTCAGATGCAAGGTACACCATCCGGTCGTTTCTTGTTACATTGTGCTTGACCGTGTTGTAGACATCCCTCATTTGCCGATCGATGAACTGATGGATGACCTAAACCAAGACGAAGATACAATCGACCCGGACGATCGCAGAAACCAGCGCATGCTTGATACTCGAGTCCAGGCTGATGGTGAACTCTCGGATTCGGATGACGAGGGCGAAGGAGGACGGAGGAATCGACACTCACATAAAGGCGACAGCGGGATGGTATCTGCGAGGAAGTTCGTCACGACAACAGGGATAATGAATCCTGGAGCCTCTGCTGCGTCGCACGGAGCTGGTCCTAGTGCTCATCCTCCAACATCTATCCCTACCGTCTTACTCACGGAGAAGGAGACGGAGGTGATGGATGTAGAGGAGATGGACGGCCGCCCCGCCGAAAGGCCCCCTAAAGACGAACCCAAGCCCGCCGATACGACAGAGAAGGAGGGCCAGCCTCAACCCATGGCCGAGAGCGCTGTGGTGGAGGAGAAAACTGCGCCGGCACCCACACCACCAACAGATGATACGGCTGTCCAGGATAAATCAATGGAGGAGGCGGATCAGGGTAGCACCGCTGTTGCTGAAACCGCCCCCTCTGCTCAATAGTTTACACTATAAGTACTGGTAGTTCAATGTATGGGTTGAATGACACTTGGGTTATATCGTGGTACCTGGAAGGTTCCGAGTCAAGGTCAGGACAACTGCGTGACGGGTGTGACCGTCGCGATTTCAGACGCGTCTACTCATTAATGGATAGACCATCAACGCCTCCACCAACGAACGCCTCTCGCGCGCAAGATGCAGTTTTGACACCCGAACGGGTAAGACAAGTTGAAATCAATCGATTGCGGGCGAAGGCGAGGCAGCGTCAGAGGGAGGAGGCCGAAGCTTCGTCATCCTCATCGGTGAACGCGCATGGCAAGAGACCTATCTCAAATAACGCCGTTACAACGTCCCCTACAGCCCCAGGGAAGCGGAAGCCCCTCGCGCGGGATTCTAGGCTGGGCAAATACTTTGATTATGACCTCTCAAAGATGGTGAACACCAAGGGAGGTTTCTTGGTCGAGGATGACAAGGAAGTGGACGAGGCGATGATAGCAAAGGAGAAGCAGCGCGAGAGGGAACGAGCGAAGCATAACCTGGAACCTCGTATGTCTCCATCTCTGGGCCTTGTTTTCCGGAACGCACTGAAGTGTCGAAAGAAATATCACTGGACCCGAAGATGAATCCGAAGTGCAACGAGTGCAAGTCGATTGATATTGACCACGACTTCAAGAAGACGTTCGGTTGCCTTGTCTGCAACAAATGCAAGAACGACCTCCCTGAGAAGTACAGTCTGTTAACAAAGACTGAATGCAAAGAGGTGCGTTCCTACATGATCTGATTTCTCGCGCGGCCCAACGAGATTTGTGCAGGATTATCTGCTGACAGATTGTGCGTCCTTCCCGCCTTTTTACTGCGCAGAAGGCTTACTACAACCAACAGCAGAGCTTCGCGATCAAGAAGCACTGCCTCACCTCCTGAAAGCGAATCCCCACAAGTCCACGTTCGCAAACATGATGCTGTACGTGCGATATCAGGTGGAGGAATTCGCGTGGAAGAAGTGGGGTTCGCCGGAAGCACTCGATGCAGAGTACGGACGTCGAACGGCGATAAAGAAGAAAACCAAGAACCGAAAGTTCGAAGAGAGCCTCAGGGACCTCCGGAGACGCACACGGGAGACTGTTTGGCAAAAACGCCAGGATGCCGAACACAAACACGTTTACGGGCCGGTGGAGAACGGCACTCAGGTTTGCCACACGTGTGGGTTCACCATTGAGGTGGAGGAATTTTGACTCGATTGTGTTCCTCCATTTGGACGATATGATATACCGTAATCCTGGATCGTACATATATGCACCTCTGACTCTCGTCTTTTCGGCGCGCGTTTGAAGGAGTGGGGCGATCACTACGGCCGCCGACTGTGGCGGAGTGCACGACCGACCA
>Ga0307511_10000189_pt1 | contig 61352 bp, 55 predicted proteins | sample 13_EM_MG_FD_200266 | JGI IMG/M metagenome (GOLD analysis project Ga0307511, IMG submission 200266) | Populus trichocarpa ectomycorrhiza microbial communities from riparian zone in the Pacific Northwest, United States - 13_EM | ecosystem: Host-associated > Plants > Roots > Unclassified | place... | reverse complement strand
AGACACCACCACAGTTAGGACAAGTCCCCTTTCCCGGTGCGGGACGTCGTACCCCTTGGTTGGGAGGCATAGGTAGGTATCTTAGATTATGATCGGAATGATATCTCGTTATCTTTTCGCTTGCTTACAGCTACTAGAAAAATGCCGACTTCACGTCGGCAGAAACCTTGCTTGCGGATACTTTGTATAATTCGGTCTCTCGCATTCAGTCAACGTGGCACGAGCAGGGATGAGTATTGTAATCTGAAGGATGTACTACTATCTAAAGAATGTAGAGTAGGCAGAGGGGAATACGAGGTTTTAAATGAAAGAAAAAAATCAAGAAATTTGTCACGCCATGCCAAAGTGCGGCTGGGGTGGGGGGCGAGGTTTTAAAAGGAAAGACCAAGAAATTTGTCGCTCTACGCAATGAAGTGCGGCTGGGGCAGAAGGCAGACTTTTCAAGAAAGGGTCATCTAAAGTACGCAACTCGGCATGATTAACCACGGCTGGACGAAGCGGAGGTGGAGGCTGTGGCGGAGACTCTGGAACACCGGTCAGTAATCGCAAAATGATGGATGACGGCACGGAGAAATTACCTGAGGGATTTCAACGGCCGTCCGTTCTCCTTATCATCGTCACTATTTTCATCATCCTCGTCGCCCCTACCACGCTTGGTGGGGGTAAAAGAACCGAAATAATCATCCCGGGGTAAGACCTTCTTTTTTCGGGGAGTTGCAGGAGATGCCCCCGGAGGGGGGAGGATAACCCGTAGTTGGACGACCCGTGCACTAAAAGTGTCGACTGACGGCTTGTCCTTGCTACGGATCAAATAGTGATTCAACTCGAAGCGGATGATGACGGTTGCGCCATCCAAGCGCTTGGTGTAGTACTGGGGTTCCACCAGCACACCGTTTAGATCATATGCCGGTAATGGATTGACCGAGTGAGTCTCCGCTGCAACAGCTAACGCGTTGGCAGCTTCCGGCGATGATGTCGGCCATGCTCTCGTGTACGCAACATCTACATGCCATATGAGTAAGCGGTTGTGGAAACGCGTCACTAAGCGACTTACCGGCAGGATCAGCCGCATCGGCATCCTCATACTCCTGAGGTCCGGAGTCAGCAACGAGGGGGAAATTTTGAGAGTCAAATAAGTAGGACAGACCGTGAAGAGAGGGTGGCGAACCCTAATCTGATTGGCTGGACCAGAGAGGATTGAGTTGCGATCGTTCTTGGTGTCTCCGACCAAACCCATGATCTCGTTCAAGTTCGCGACGGCTGTACCGTAGTCGTTCGCAAAGCGTGGATGGTCGGCGGCAGCTCCGGTGCAGAGCAGTTTCACGTCCGTGAACCTTCGTACGAACTTTGTAGGACCAGTCCACCGGCCATCTGGGTACAGCCAGGATTGGCCTGGGACAAGTTGAACAACGATGGATAAGACTGCTGGGGCTGGGGGGTCGGGAGTGGTGTCATCCGACAGTGGGCCGGTGGGTACGTTGTCCGTGGGATGAGAGGATGTGTCGGCAGCGTTGTCAGATGGCGAGGAGCTGTCGAAGGGGTTGGGGCTGGTGGGTACGGATCCGTCGGGGTGAGGAGTCGCTTCACGTGTGTTGACAGTGGGTGAAGGGTGAGGGAGGAAAACGAGGCGGTGGCCTGAGCCAACAGGTTCCCAGCCGACCCTCTCGGTTATCATCGGATCGCTCAAGTACTCTCCCTTAGCCATAAGACCTTGGCGTATAAGTCCCATCTTCCTAGCAATGCTGCGAGCGGCCTGCGTAGGGGTAGCTGGGATGAAGGGGATAGACATGGTTGGGATGGAAAGATGAGAGGCGATGCAAACTTGGTATGCTGACCTCGATCCACTAACCGTGCCATACTTATACCCAGGAAGAACTTGCGATAATTTGCAATGCGGAGACTCCTGTCCTTCCATGCCCTCCAGTAGACATTAGACATGGCAGGGAGGTCATCGCTCCTTCACCTCCTCCGATGGATAAGCGGCGAGAACGCACGGCCGGGGTGTCAACACCAAAAGGTTAAGAGCCGTCCAAAACACTAGACCATTATTTTTCGTGCTTCCCTGAAAATAAACGGTGGGAAAGTGCAGCTGGGCAGAGCTGACTGTCACGCAAGCGGTGAGAGCCGTTCTGAAATTCCAGGAGTTGTCTTCTAGAACTCTGTGTGAGCCGGCTCTGAGCGAGTAAGCGGCGGAGATGCACGTTTGGGGACAGGACGAACAGTCGGATGAACGCTTAAGAGCTGTTCTGAAATCCAATTTCTTGTCATTGTGGCAGCCTCTGGTCGCCCCGATGCATCCCTCCGACGTCCTCTCAAGCCTGCCAGTTAAAGAAATTCTGGACGCCGTTCGTCAGCTCGTTATCCCCGCACCATATCGTAGGAAGAAAGCTGTCCTCACAAAATTCATCCTTGGGAACCTCACTCCCGAGATCGAGAAGAACCTCCGCGACAAACTGGTTGCGCGTACCTCTACACCAGGACCCAGTGCTTCTTGCGGAAAACGGAAACGGGACGAGCCCCAGCCAACCCCAACCAGGAAATCATCCCGGGTAGACGCCGACGAGCCAAACAATGACGGCGAGTTCTTGGAACTTCCGTCGGACGCCACGCTCAAGTCTTGTTATCGTCAGTTCTATGAGGCGACCTCCAACGCCGCCCTAGAACACGTTGTGTGTGCCATCTGTGCGCGCGAGAGAGGCTGCCGACTTGACGACGTCTCAAACGTCAACCTGGAGGATATCCCATCACACTCGCGCCTGGTTCCGCATCAGCCCCACCCTGACCACACCCTCTTTGATGGAATGCTCCTTGCCTCGGAAGGAGTGATCCGTCAGGAAGGGAAGTCAACTGCAAATATCTGTCGCGAATGCTTAGGTGATTTGAAGAAGACTTCGACGCTTCCCCCCAAGTTTTCTCTGGCGAACAACCTATGGATTGGTGCAGTTCCCCCCGAACTCAGCACCCTGACTTTTCCGGAACAGCTTCTGATTTCTCACCTGTACCCGCGGGTGTACGTCTTCAAGCTCTTCCCGAAGTCAGGGGGCGGTTTGGCAGCAGGGTTGCAACGCGGCATGCGCGGCAACGTCAGCACTTACGAGCTCAATGTTGATGCGATGGCGGCGATGGTTGAAGGGAAATTGATGCCACGGCCCCCCGCCGTTCTCTCTTCCCTGATCGCGATCACCTATATCGGTGCCGGTCGCATCCCCAAGAACTGGATCCACTCAACATTCCGAGTCCGTCGCTATCACGTTTCCAGGGCTCTTTGTTGGCTCAAACTCAATAACCCCAAATACTACGGGGATGCCGTCATCAGCCAACAACAGCTCGATCAACTCCCTGAAGACGACGTACCAGATGAAATCCTTGGGGTCATCAGACAGTCAAGCGATACAGGCCTAGTTGACCAGGAATCCCAAGGTTATGTGCGGGCCGATGAAATAGGTGTGTTATCTTTGTCGCAACCAAGTGCCCCAGAACCTGAAACCACTACCTACAGGAGATCAATCGGCAGGCATTCTCCATGAAGACAACAACTCGGATTCACCATCCTGTGTTGGTGGTACGTGTATTTTCTCCAAGACTCAGTGGTCACATCAGGTTATTGAACCAGATTTAGATGAATTGGCACCCAATGTGATTCCCCTGCAGATATCGGGGTCCGTGGATTGTGACCTTTCCAATGTCACAGCCAACGAGCTGATGAAGTGGGGACTTGCGAACTTATGGAAGGACGGTCGTGAAGGAGGGTACGCTGTGCGGCACGGACATCAGCCGGTTTCCGATTTCCCACCACGGGAGGCCGGAGATGACGAATGCCCTGGCGATAAACCAAACTTCTTCGAGAAGGCATTCCCCTGCCTTTACCCTTACGGTCGAGGTGGGCTTGAGAGCGGGCGGCCCGTTCCGCTCGACTTCCCCGAGCACGTTCGCTGGTCACTTCAGTACTTCGATCGCCGATTTCGCAAACATGAAACATTCCCTTTCATCACCTTTGGCATCTCCCAACGCCGACAAGCCCTGAACTCCGCTCGAATCCAAATGAAGCGCAGTACATTCGAGCGAGAAGCTCACACAGTTGCCGCCATTACCGCTGAGAAGCTTGATCGAGCGAAGGAAGAGGAGGAAAGCGGCCTCCCAATATCCGATGAAGCAGTGCGAGCACTCAAGAGACACGTTTATGCCACTGCTGCGCGGGTCTCGGGTACAGACCAGGCAAGATACCGATTGCGAAGTCAGATTTGGTCGACATCAACGGTCTTGGGTCCGCCGTCGCTCTGGATCACAATCAACCCTTCTGACCTCCATGATCCGATCGCCCAAATCTTCGCCGGGGAGGAGATTGACATGGATCGCTTCGAGGCCACCCTAGGACCTGATAAAACGAGGAGAGCAAAGAACATCGCAGACGACCCATATGCTGCCGCAAAGTTCTTTCATTTCATGATCACGACAATCTTGGAGACGCTCTTCCAAGTAAAGGTCACACCTTCACAAGTGAAAAGTGGGATGGGTGTGTTTGGGAGGGTTGCCACATACTTTGGTACCGTTGAATCGCAAGGCCGGGGGACATTGCACCTCCATATTCTTGTCTGGCTCCAACACGTTCCTTCTCCGGAGGAGATCACGGCCCTCCTCAAAACCGAGGCTTTCCGAAATCGTGTCCTCGCCTACATTCAAGCAAATTTCAGGGCCTACGTTCCAGGCCTAGAGTCTGCTGAGTCAATCGCGCTCCTCCCTCACAACAATGAGATCTCGTACAGCCGTCCTCCAAATCCCAAATGTGAAGACTACAATGGAGAAATACAGCGCTCAGAGTTAGAGTTAGCCCGAATGGAGCAAGTTCACGTGTGCAAGCCCCGACGTTGTTTGGTTTACGATCGACACAACCAATTGGTGTGCAAACGCCGGGCCCCCTTCCAGGTCGCTAACGAAGCATTCGTCACTGATACGGGCATGTGTGGACCGAAGCGGTTGTATGGGTACATCAACTCATGGGTCCCGTCCATTCTTGTGAACGCTCGGTGTAACAATGACGGCAAGTTTTTGACGAGTGGCGCGGACACAAAAAACATCACCTTCTATGTCACATCCTATGCCGCGAAGAAGCAAGGCAAGAATTACAACGTCTCTGCTGTCATGGCTGACGGCTACGCATATCATCTTGAACACCCCAAACCTGAATACATCGACAGCATTCGGGATCAGCAACGTCTCCTTTTATTCCGCCTTGTTCACTCCATCAACCGGGAGCAAGAGCTTGCAGGACCCATGGTCATGTCGTACTTGATGGGGTGGGGTGATGTATTTCGCTCTCACACCTACTCGCCAATCTACTGGGGTTCCTTTACAAACGCCTTGTACGTAGCATTCCCTGAGCTTTCGAGGCGAACCCAGTGAGTCATTTCCAAGCACATGGTAAAACGACTTATCGGCTCACCTCGTGGGGTAGACCTCCATCTCCACCATCAACCGACGCGGTTGTGAGCGCATCAGACTCCCAGGAAGGTGGAACTGGGACCCAAACGGTACGCGAGCCCAACCACTCCGGAGCCAGAGATTGACCGAGCTGAACAACACCCAGGTTGACAGCGTAATCACACTGGACGTGTCTAATTCAGGGAACATGATTGTCAAATCCCATGTCGTTGACTATCAATACCGTGGGGTTGAATTAGAGGACTACAATGTCCTTGATTTTTTTGTGGACACGTACGAAACGGAATTGACGAGGGCCGATCGCGATGCAGAAATGTTCAATGAAGACGTCCACCGTGGTCCCGGCCGACCACGCAATCCCCGCGTACGGTACCTGACAAGTCACCCAAAGTCCGGGACCGTCCATCGGGTCATCCGCTCTCCAGGACACCGCAACCTCCCAAACTTCCTTGGCAGGTGGTTTCCACGAAACGACGACGAGACAATCCACGATTTCTATTGCGCAAGCATGCTCGTGCTGCTGAAGCCATGGCGGGACCTCACAACTGATCTCAAGTCGCCTACCGAAAGTTGGGCAGCATCATTTGAGAGATTCCACAGCTCGGCCACCCCACGAGTGCGACGAGCGTTGTCTGGAATCCAGTACTTCCATGAATGCGAGTCTGCAGCACAGAAAGATAGCGCGAGTCCTCACCCTAGTCAGGTTCCTGCAGAAGCTCAGGTTCTGGACGACGAGGCCGGCACGGATCACGTTCCTCGCCCCCAAGAGTTCTCCGAGGAGGGATTGGTGCTCTTGAAGGAGGCGAATGTGTCCCTGCGCGAAGAACTCCACGGGCGCATGGCGATTGAACTCGCAAGGCACCTTGGCATATTTGGCAATGAACAACACGACTGGACCGTCGACCAACTCGCAACCCCGTCAAACGCAACTCCGGAAGATTTAGCACGCATCTCCATGTGGCACAACCTCCTTCAGTCCGCTGTTGATGAGAGAGCCGGCGCGCCTGATGCGGTCCTACTTCAGAATACCAGCACTGCCACGGTTGAACGTTCAACCCTCCCAGATGGTCCCCTACCCGATATGCCAGCTGCCATTCTCCTTCAACAAACTGCATCCGAGCAGGCCTTACCAGCTGTGGATCCAGAATGCCTCAAACCAGACCAACTGCGTGCTTACCGCATCGTGACCTGGCACCTCGCCGAGACTTTGCGCGGTGGCAATGCTCCCCCCCTTCGCATGGTTCTGTATGGTGAAGGGGGGACCGGAAAATCGCGAGTCATCCAAACGATAACCGAGGCATTTGCCGCCCGTGGAGTGAGCCACATGCTCATGAAGGCCGCTTATACTGGAGTAGCCGCGTCGCTGGTGGACGGCAAAACAACCCATGTTATTGGCTGCCTGTCCTTGGGTTCGAAGGACGATGTCAGCGATGCCGCAAGGAAGAAACTCCAAGACTTTTGGAGGAATGTCCGTTACCTGATCATCGACGAATACTCAATGCTCTCGAAAACATTCTTGGCGGCACTCTCTCGTAATATTTCCATCGGGATGGAGGGTTCACAAGGATTCCAACGGGGGAAGTCCTTTGGCGGGCTCAATGTGATCCTCTGTGGTGATCTTCACCAATTCCCGCCCGTGGCCTGCGGCAAAAGAGAGCCGTTGTATTACCCAATTAGCATGGAGGAACCAATTCCATTCCAAGTTGGCCGGAAGATCTACGAAGAGTTTTCTACGGTTGTCATCCTTGGAGAACAGATGCGGGTGACGGACCATACCTGGAGGGATTTCCTCAATCATCTTCGCCATGGAAGAGTGGAATCACGACATCTGAAGATGCTCAGGACACTGCTTCTCAAACGTCAGACACCGAACTCTCCACTCGCGCTCCTTCCGAACACAACCGCTGAGTTGTCCATCGACTTCTCCACCCAGCCATGGGTTGACGCGTCATTAATTACTCCTCGCCATGCTGTCCGTACGCGCTGGAACCAGGCTGCGTCTCAAAAATGGTGTGCTGACTCAAAGTCTCGCATACTCATTTGCCCGGCACTCGATACAATTAAGGGATCGCCGTTGACTCTCGAGGAGCGTTATGCCCTTGCTAGTCCACCCAAGAAGGGCAGAAGACGACGTGATAAAGGCCTCCCAGAGTCAATCCACCTAGCGATTGGTATGAAGGTCATGGTAACCAACAATCTGCAGACCGACTTGGACATTACAAACGGCGCCCGCGGTGTTATCACCGACATCATTCTCAATCCCGACGAACCCCCCCTGGGAGAAGAATCTGTGGCTACACTGAAATATCTGCCGGAGTGCATCCTCGTAAGGCTGTCTCGCACCCGTGCAGCGGCCCTTCCAGATCTGGAGGAGGGGGTGATCCCAATCAAGCGTGTTTCCACGAAAACACAGATTCGCATCCATGGGAAGTCGCGAACGGTGACCCGCACCCAGTTCCCAATCACCGGAGCATACGCCTTCACCGATTACCGTGCGCAAGGGCAGACTATCCCTTACGTCGTCGTTGATATCGCGTCTCCTCCTACGTCCGGGCTTTCACTCTTCAATCTCTACGTTGCTCTCTCACGTAGCTCTGGGAGGAACACGATTCGGCTGCTGAGGGACTTTGATGACGACACATTTCTACAGGCTCATGTCCCAGAACTGCTCGAAGAGGATGAAAGACTCGAGGAATTGGATGCAATCACGAAGCGGTGGTGGGCCAAGATGTCACAGTAATTTGAATTTGAATGTATTAATAGTGCTTGATTGTTACCGTAACGGGCGGGGTTCCAAATTGGGAAGTAATGTTTGGCGATGAACGATACCTTCACTCCCTTCCCGGAAGGGAGCGCACGAAATCTAAGAAAATGTGAGTAGACAGATTGGTTTTAGATAGGTGAAATACAATGTCCTGCTAATAAATTTGCTTCGCGCAGCGAAATCGATAGATCCTGCGCACCGAGCGTTGAAGCTGACTAGGATCCCGGGAATCATTTCCCCGGTGCCGGTGATTGCGCCGAACCCTGCTTTGGTTCTTAAGCGACATTTGTACTGTACAGATGTACAAATATACAGACAACGCGCGCTTATAATATAGGGGGGTCAGAGAAACCTTGCAAGCAAGGTAATATTCACTTCGCTATAACCGCGCTTTGTGCATTCACCTTTTGTTTCGACATAGAAACCCGCCCATCTTATCTTTTCACTATTGTCATCCATTCGATATAAGATGTAGCTAGATTTTTCGACGTCCCTCAGTGTTCGCTCTTTTATTTCGCGCACTGAGGTCAGTTATCATTTTATTCTCTCACACAAATATCTGTATTTACTCTTGAATAGCTCGCTATCCCGCTCGCTCTCTAGGTAAACAAATACAGTGTTCGCTCTTTTATTTCGCGCAGAGCTCGCTATCCCGCTCGCTCTCTAGCTCGATCATTTCACTCGTATTCCGGCTCAACATGACCGTCCGTCGGTTCTCATAACACCTCAGCAGGCCGGCAACCTATGACGGTTGGTGTGCACTATGACGGTCCAAGTGGACCAAAAAGAATTCCCATCACGCGCGGGGAATCACGTCGCACGCGTGCCAGTTGGACGGAATGCCGGTGGGATTAGCCGGGCCCGTGATCCGATCAACTTCTGGGGCGTTCCGATCATTCCCGGCTAGCGAAGGCTGCAACTGGTCGTCGTTAGCGCCCAATACCTCCTACCGAGTGCCCACTCAATGTAAAACTCGACTGTAATGGTATCTTTCTACTATGTTTAGGGTATATAGTGTTACTTCCATATTTACCCTCCAAGAATTATAAGAGGAATTTACAGTAGTTCACCGGTCACCCGGTCACAAAAAGAGTATTTTCGCCATTTTGCATTGAGAACCTTACACTGTGCTGAGAAAATAGTCTAGAACTGTAGTACTATATCGCACATTTGTGGGGCTGTGAAATAATTGTCTTCCTATACGATTTACACCCTGTGGAACAAACCCGCGAGAGGGGCCACGAGGCGCCCAGCCACCACTCACCCGGTCAGTCACACCTGGGATGTCACACTTCGTTGGGAAGTCATCTTCATCTGGCTCTACAGACTTGACCTGGAAAGCGCAAGCTCCGGAATTTATTATCCAACCTGTGCTACATATATATAATCTTTCTATGCAAAAAAAAGTACCCAAATTGTACAACGGCCAAGCTGAAGAGGCTCGAGTCTCCCACCCTCCGGTGTGACGAAGTGCGGCCTAATCGGGAAGGTCACGTCACTCGTTGTCACACGGTGGAACCGTTTGGATGAAAATATGGGATATTTGTTCAAGTAGCACACCTTTTGCCACGGGAAAAAGACGGGAGTGAGCGCAGTGGAGGTCTCAATAAGATGTTACCCAATTTCCACCGCTTTTTTGATGCAGAGAGCCTCAGCGTTGCCAACGATGTTCGATCAAATATCAAACCATGACGCGTCTTTGCTATTTTGCCTCAGTTTTATCGTAGAATAACCTAAAAAGTACATGGGGCCATGGACAACTATACTAGCGATAATATGGTACTGAAATTATGGTTGGGCCGTGGTTGTGGAAGGAGAAATGCCCGTTTGACCGGGTGAGTGGGGGTGACCGGGTGACCGGTGAACTACTGTACCACCACGAATATCTGACAGGTCCGGTAGTCGAACCAAGTCACCCACGGGCGAGTAAGCGCCCGTTACGGGTAATCCCACCGGCATCCGTCCAACAGAAAAAACCGGGGATATCCCCTCGAAACCGCCCTCAAATATCATAAGAATTGACGGTAGAGTCCCCTCCGTCTCCGATTTAATTGGGGGAAGGCAGGAAACCTCCCCAGGTCAAGTCTGGATCCCCATGCGACGCAAGATATGGTACGCGCGCGACGCAACTTACCCGCGTGCGACGTGATTCCCCGCGCGTGATGGGAATTCTTTTTGGTCCACTTGGACCGTCATATTTGTGCACATCAACCGTCATACACGCTGGATGAACGTACGCGCACGTGGAAGGAAGTTTATGATCTCGCGAGACGCCCCGAGGACAAGGTCAAAGCCGCGAAATATCGGAGCACGGTCGACGAGAACCCCAGACACCATATAATATGATATACGAAAGGTTCAAGGAACACGCCGTACCCATGCACATAGGATAATACCCACAGCAAAAGACAAGGAACAGAAACTATAACAGACGTACGGACACGGTCGGCATTGGGCCTTGGGGAAGTACGAACTCCCCTCCCCCCACCGCCTACTATCCGAGGACGCACGACCGCACGCGATGCACCCGAGTGACCCAGAAACTACCCACCGCAGTGGAGTGAATGGCCACAGAATACCTAGACTCCTCAGGAACCTGTCACCGTGTCGACGGCTCTCCCACTGTCCGGTTGATTTCCAGTCGCCAAGGTGACGGGACATACTTCACGCCCCACAGAGATTGACAAGAGTTATCAGAGACCTGATGACCATGATCACACTCTGGCTGGGGATGTTATTTTGACCAAACACATAGCTCGCAACCGGCCCGGACGGCGGACGGGACGGTCCTTGAAAGTACTAGGCACCAACCTTTGGTGCCGTGAGGTCTTACCAGTGCCGTTCTCGTGCCTTGCGTTCGGAGCGGTGATGTAGGTTGGTAGGATCCCATGTCGTTTCGATGCAATTTGGGATTACGACGATCAAGCCCGCCGTCGAACGGGTCGGACTATCAGATAAGCCGGATTATATCCGCTTTTTTCGTGCGGAAAATGTGGACCTGGCCTCAGAGAGTGGATCTGTAATAACTCTCACATGCGCCTTTGCTCTCCTAGGTGCACATGTCGTCGGTCAACCCATTTGGAAGGCTTCCTGTGACGTACCCCGTCTGCCTTGGTGAGCGCTCGAGCTCGAGCAGAGGAAGATTGATTTTCCTGATGGCAAATAGTCATTGATGGGGTGATGCCGGTGTGATCGTCGCTTACCCGGTTGAGCGACCGAACCTCAAGTTCAGGGTCATTGGTTGTGTTTACAGGGTCACCGGGTTTAGCCGGAACACCGCATCCATCAGGTTGTGGTATCTGATATCGTCGTGGTAAATCTCGTTCAACCAGGGCCGATGATGATGACCTGGGAACTGAGTCAGCGGTGGCCGGGAGACCCACCAGGAAACCCGGGTGTCAGGTGGGGTAGTTGTCGAGATCACATGTACACTTGACTCCCGGACCCTTGATGGACTTGCCTTCCGTATCCGAAGTCTGGCCGCGCCAGATGACCTTCGAATCTCGATTTCTGCGACATCGTCCCTTGAGTAAGTACCAGGCGGAGAGTCTTCGTGATATCGCCAGGTATTTCCGGGTGGGCATCGACAGCCTGTAGGACACAGTTTGGCTGCCCTGTTATTCTTTTCCATAATGCGGCAGCGTCGTCTGTATTTTGGACCCACGCTGTGATTGACCTAGAAGCAATCTCGTGGACCGGATCATCCACCGACAAGAGCACCACCCACCTCCGCAGAATGCAAAGAAACAGGGATGTGGCTGCTGATCGAAATCGAGGGTGACCTAATCGCCAAGAATAAGGACAAGATGAGAGTGGAAGGGGTGTTTTAAAGGCGACAAGAACTTGAACCTTCCCCCGTCCACCCACGAGTTCCACACGAAGTGGTCTGACAAGCCGCGTTAGCCAATTGATCCTGCACGAGCGGATATCCTTACCTTTGACGAGTGGATTCAACGTGGGGCTCGCCGAAATCTAGGCTGTGGTTTCCTCTTCTGCGCAGGTCTCGACATCGCGAGACTCCTTGTGTTCTAGCCACAGTTCAACCCACCATTGCTGCTCCCTGGTGGATGCTGGGGGTTTGTGCTCAAACGCCAGCGGATCTTAGAGCTGAGCCCGCCGGTTGGTGGACGCGTTCAGAAGCGACCGGCCCTGTATCCAGCCGCATTTGGTTTCCATTACTGGAATAATGTCTTTCCGAACAAGAAGACCGTGGAGGGAAACTTGCTTACGATTTCGTCAACGAGCCCGGAGTTTCTGCACGCCAAAGTCGTAGGCACCGTGGGTTACATAAGCAGAGCAACGACAAGGCCATGTTTGGACAAACCTTCCTTCAGAAAGAGTTAATGTTGGGGACCGCTCAGCACGGGGGTAAAGCGACGATTCTATACTTAGAAGTCGGGTAGTTCGTCTACACGGAATTCGGACGTAGCGATCGGGTCCATAACTGAGGGCATCCGCAAACGGTCCGTGCCTTTTATCCCTGTATGGTCGTGATCGTTGTAAATCGCGGTCGCCGAGGCGGAGGAGTCGAGAGGGGATTGGAGTGGCCACCGGTCACGCGCTATCGTTTGGGTCGGCCACCAGGGTCAGCTTTCTCCAGCAATGTTCAGAAGGATCGTCAGAGCCTTCGTCGTGGAAGGCAGGAGATGAGGGATCCTGAAAGCGAGGGTAGACCCACTGCCCTTCGTATCAGTCAAATGAACGGAAATCACAATATGCCCAAAACAGCACTCACATGACGGTCGCGACGAGGAAATTTTACCCCGTCCTGGAGGGCGAGGGTCTCGGGTCACAACGTACGTTATACAATATAGCGCAATCTCGTGAAGGCTATAAGCCCCGCCTGCGATATGCGCGCCCCCAATCGCGAGGCGAAGAAAGCCTGGACGCGAGCGGTGGTGTCCCACGTTCCCGAAAATAAATCTGTCAAATCAGGTGCGCGCGGTGAGCACGGAAAGCTGGTTGGCACGACCGCACCACTCGCATCGGGAACTTAATCCTCAAGGCCTCAGGTGGGCGGCCGAGTCTGGTTTGGAATCCTGCGGGGACCAGTCTGTGCGAGGAGTTTTTCCGACGGTTAGAGTCCCGACCTCCGCAAACGGAAACCTTGCTCGTCAACCAGAATGATCGGAAGGTGTCTGGCAGGAAAAGCGAGATATGTGATTGACGGCCGATTGACATTTCAAAGGGAGCGAGAAGCAAAAGTCGAGCCAAGGCCACGACCCGAGCAGACGAAGACTGAGGAGGACGTGTATGAACGAGGAGGACGAGCAAACTGCGAGTGCGCTCATACCGGGAACGCTCTAGCGGACGAACGGGGTGAGGTTAGTGATATTTGGTGAATCTGGGGAGAGTATTATGGGCGTCGAGAAGACTCGGATAGCAGCGTAACGGCCGCGTTTTGGCTGTCAGGCTAAGCGCTGTGCTAAAAATGGAACCAAGAGCGAGCTTGACGCGGCGGCCATCTATCGGCGAACCCTGATCGGGATTCCCGGGGTCCCCCACCGGTCACCCTCGGTCACAGCTTTGCTGATAGAACACTGATTCTGGTTCGAGGACGGCTCTCACCCCAACTGGCTGGGGTGTACAGAAGGAGCTACAGCACCCTACCCGGCGGTAAGCCGCGACTGAACGGGGCAGGGAACGATGGTGATGGACAGGGACTAGAAGAGCGCTCGCTCTTCGGATTCCCTTCTGCATTCTACCGCCGCCTTTTTACACGTACGCTCCTGAAACCTCTCCCTCGCGGACAATTCGAAATTCCTGACTGGCGTGGTTCCGGGGGACCTGTTTACGTAATACGAATATGGAGAGTGAAATGCTTCTGTATAAAACTCGAGCTGAATGCGAAACGGTAACAACATCCCCTCCCTTCTCTCCTCCCACGAGCCTTTCGCCGTTACCCCACTTCTATCACTATGAGCAACCTCGCTAACGACAAGGGTTCTTTCTCTGATCCTAACGGCGTTGACCACCGCACCAGTGGAGGACATGGCCCTCTCACCTACGTCCAGGGCCCATCCCCGCTGAGGAAGATCGGCAACCCAGGTCCTCTGTAAGTGCTTGCCCGCCTACCTGCATCCAGTTAACTGACTGGATAACTTGCAGTGGTCTCTTCTCTTTCGCTACCACCACCTTCATCCTTTCGATGTACAACGTCCAGGCTCGCGGTATCACTGTCGCAAATGCCGTCATCGGCATGGCCTGCTTCGTCGGTGGTCTTGCTCAGTTCATGGCTGGAATGTGGGGTACGTCGCCAGCATTCATTGACCCGATGAACGCAATTCACTGACCACGCGGTCCAACAGAGTTTGTCACTGGTAACACTTTCGGCGCGACTGGTTAGTATTGGTTTTTTTTTGATGCGTGTTAACCTTGAGCGCGGTGCCGCCAATTTCAAATGCGACCCTGCACTTGGCGCATTTTCTAAATCTCGATCGCTCTCTCCTATTTGCTCAACACTGCCGTGTTACGTCCGTCCCATACTGACGCCTTTCCTCCATTTCTAGCTTTCACCAGTTACGGCGGCTTTTGGTTGGCCTACTCTGCCTTCCTTCACCCCAGCTTCGGTGTTGGTGCCGCCTACTCCGGCAAAACTGATGAGCTCACCAGCGCCATCGGAATCTTCTTGGCAGCCTGGTTCATTATCACCTTCCTCTTCCTGTGAGTACCGGAGAAGCTACACGTTCTATTCTTAGAACCGCATCTGATCGCGTTGGCCTTTTCCAGCCTGGCGACCCTGAGGGTCAATGTCGCACTTATCGTCCTCTTCTTCCTCCTCGACCTGACCTTCCTCCTTCTCATGACCGCCGAGTTCACCGAAAACAAGACCATCCACAAGGCGGGTGGAGGTGTCGGTATCGCCACTGCCTTCGCTGCCTTCTACGCTGGTCTGGCTCAACTATTGACCAACGAAAACTCCTTTTTCACTCTCCCTCTTGGCGTCATTCCCCACCGCCGCCTCGATTAGGCCCACTGCCATCTTCTATCCCACATCTCCATTTCCAACTCAATCTCCAGCTCCGTTGTGGCTCTTTCGCCCGGCTGACTGTAACGATTGTTCGTCCCTCTTTGAACCGTTGTACTGTACATATTGTCTCGCCTCTTTCCCTGACCTTGGGTGGACTGTCCGTAACACCAGACAATTATATATCCGTTCCAATATGGTTCCACTAGTTGATGTCCCTTGATTATCGTTAATGTCTGAAGCTCTTCGAAACCAGCGGCCACGATTCCAGATGTGCTGTTTGGGAATATGCATGTTGCGTCCTCAGGGACGGTCGCTCATTCTGGTCACAAAGCGGAAGGGATGCCCTTGTCTCCCACCATTGCACACAACGGGATACACATTAGGACGCAATGTGGTGATTTGGGGACCGGGGTCGCGCCTCGCCCAGCCGCTGGATCTGCGCTTCTAGCAGCTAGAAGATAGATGGTGGCCGATGGTTCTTTGATGTTGGGAAAACTATCAATTGGTTATAAGCTCAGGGTCGTACCCCACCTTATCATCATCATTCATTAGAGGATGATAACGTCCAGCTTTCGCGCCCACCACATAATACCCCCTAGATGAACTGTGCCACCTCGTTTGTATAGTTCACGGATCTATAGAAATATGGGACACGGGGATCGTGGCGTGATAGTTGTGAAACGTGGGGGGTGGAGATGCCCGTGGATTCTGTATGTAGACTCGCGCGGTTTAATTGAAACGATCCGCAGTGGCTCCACGATACATATGTGTGTGACGAGGTGCTATCTCAACCGGTACTATACTCTACATCCTCGGATCCTGCGCCGACTACATCTGGACTGAGTCGTTTTGCGTGGACTCGCGTGTTACACCAGGGGTGGCTCTGCAGCTTACCAGGGTTCGGGGCGTTTCACGTCTTACGCTTGGCTTACCACAGATACTGGGCGTCTGTGGGTTTCGTGGTTTGTTGTCAATGGGGCCGGGTCAGTCGCGGATGCCTGATTTGGAGGTGCGCATATGCGAGATGAGCGAATAAACGGGCAAGTTACGGCCCAAGAGGAAGAATAATGGAAGTGCAAGTGTCCAAGTGTGATGGATCGAAGGTTTAGGCGAGGATGCGGCGTGCTGGCGTTTGGCTACGGAGGGCGGCGTGGCGGGGTGATGCGGCGGCGGGGCGAAGGTGGCACGTTGGAAGGAGAGGCTCCCCAAATCTGTTTATATTTGCTGATTCCCTTTTCCACGAGTCAAGGGAGAAGGAGACGGATCTTCCATGGACGCGACGCTTTTTCAAAAAACACGGGACGGAGCTTGTACAGTATGACGGGGATGACAGGCGAAAGGTTGCTTCCGATTCTGATCCGCTGTCGGCCGGTTCGTCGGAGAACGAGGGAAGACTTGGTATGATGGGCGGTCCGACCGACAGCCGCTCCACGGTCGAGATGCACAACCTTCCCGACCACAGAAGCAAGGAGGGACCCATTGTCACCCCGTCATTTCTCTTCACGGGGAGCCCAGAGAAAGAATTCCAGGATGACACGAGGGTGGTCTCCGCGAACTGCCAGGGAAGTTGAATTTGAAAGAGTTCGTTCGTGGCCACGGAGAGACCGCGTCGTAACGTCGTATAACGTCGTAGGGAAGTGGGGATCACCAGTCACCCCTCGAGCGACTGCCAGGGCCAGAACAACGTACGGTTCAAGAAAGAAGCATTGATCCACAGAAGAATTCACAGAAGGATCTAGACGACGGTCATCTACAATGCACTCTGGGACCCGCGGCAAAGCAGACTCTGGGGATGTCCGTGATGTCCGTAGTCACGAGAAGGACGCAGTTAAACCCAGCCTGCGCAGTGGTCTCAGGACACGGTCAAGCCCCGTCGCGATGACTTTGCTCTCATGGTTTGAGAGGAAGAGGAGAGTCGGATAAAAATGGGATTTCTTTGAGGGATCAGTCGAGGATGGCAAAGACCGAAACTCCGCCTTGACCGTTTTTCGTCCCGCGAGGCCGTCGGCAGGACAGAGATCTCCAAAATCTTTTTTCTTTCTTTCCTCCATCTCCGTCCCTCCTCGTCTCCGTCCAGATGTCTTCCAGCCTCCCAATCAACCAGGGGTTAGATCTCACCGCCCCCACCCCCCAGAACACGCCCCTCCAGCACGCTCCACTCAGCACCGGTCTCTCTCGTCCGACCGTCCCAGATATCACTGAGGGTGATGAACCTGAAGAAGATGGCCCAGATACAACCGACCTCCAAGGTGCCCTTGCTGGTCTCGTTCACGGCAGGCTAGCCGGCCTCCTCGGAAAGAGCTCTGGCTACATCGAAAATTTACCCACCGAGGTCAAACGGAGTCTCGAGGGTCTCAAGGGTCTTCAAGTCCAGCAGACTGCCCTTCAGAACAAATACAAGATGGAATGTCTCGAGTTGGAAAAGAAGGTGCGTCTTTGCGATTATCGTCCCTTCTTTCCCGATAACGGTTTCCTTCTTCGTTTTCGTTCTCTTCGGATCTACAAATCCTCCTATCCCTTTCATCCATGTAACCCCGTTTCGTTTTCTTGTTGCCTATCGCAACCCTTGCGTCGTCTTTTCTCTTTTGTTCGAGTCTCGAAACGGGCCCGCTAATCGTAACTTGCCTCGGCAGTATCTTGACCTGAACAAACCACTGTACGAACGTCGTCTCGCGATCATCTCCGGATCCGAGAAACCAACACCAGAGGAGATCCAAGCGGGGGAGGAGCAATCGGTCAAGGACGATCCAGAGTACAAAACACTTCCAAAGGATTCCTCCGATACCGCCCCGATCCCAGAATTCTGGCTGACTGCGTTGAGGAACCATGTCGGCACCTCTGATATCATCACCGATCGTGATGCTGGAGCTTTGAAGCACCTCGTCGACATCCGTGTCACCTATACTTCCCCAAAACCAGGCTTCAAACTTACTTTTATCTTCTCCCCCAACGAATTCTTTGAGAACGAAGAATTAGAGAAGACTTATTATTATCAGGAAGAGGTTGGGTATTCGGGCGACTTCCTCTACGATCGTGCTGTTGGAACGACGATCAAGTGGAAGGAGGACAAGGATTTGACAAAAGAGTTCGAGATCAAGAAGCAAAGGAATAAGAGTGCGTCTGATATATACCTCTCCCTCCCCTCGGTCCACTAACCGTATACCGTCGACAGACACAAACCGGACCAGGCTGGTTCGCAAAGCCCGCCCAGCGGAATCCTTCTTCAACTTCTTCACCCCTCCTGTCCCTCCCACCCAGGATGCCATAGATAACGATGATATCGAGGACGAACTCCTTGACGAGCTGGACGAGAAACTCGAGATGGACTACCAACTCGGAGAGGACATCAAGGAAAAGATTGTTCCCAAGGCCGTGGATTACTTCACCGGAAAGGCCCTCGAGTACGACATGATGGATGAGGACGACGACGACTATGAAGATATCGATGATGACGATGACGACGACGATTTGGATGATGTAAGCGTATCTCCGTGCGGCCGTTTGGTTCCCCCCCATCTTACGCCATTATAGGACTCCGACTCAGATGCTTCCGCCCCACCGCCAAAAAAGGGTGGAAAGAGTAAGGGTGCAGGGGGTGCGAACCCTGAAGAGTGCAAGCAGCAGTAAACGACTTGGGCTCGGATTGGGTTTATTCGTCCCTGTGCGCCATGTCCTCTCGTCCGCTCATCTACCCGTGATCCAATCTCTCCGCCCCTCCCCGGTCTGCTTCGTATGTATTGTATCCCATGTGTTTGTGGTTTTAACGATGCGGTTCACCCTCTCTTGAGTCGTCCTCGCTTTCGTTTGCTTTAACCCCTTCCTGCGGTGCGTGTAGAAAACCCCCACTTCTTCGCAGTCTCCCGAACATATAAAAGATCAACCTCATGTACCCTTAATACCATCCGTTACTTCAAAAAGGTCTTGTTCCTCCCAATTTTTTGGTACATATAAACCGTGGTAATCTTATCCGCTCTTTCCGTCCTCCTCGGAGACGCGTCTCATCACGGAAAATGAGGACGCGCTTTGCCTGCACGTGATCGACTGACTCTCCACACCCTCTCCTCCAACTTCCATCATGGCGACGACCCAGTTCGACGGAATCTACTATGGGCTATCTCCAGAGGTCGGAAGTGAGTGTTAATCGCCAAATGGGTCCGCAGGTATCCATCGTTGACGCAGTTCCCTTGCTTTTGTACAGAGTTTCGAGTAGCCCAGAGTGGGATGGGTTGGAAGGGAGAAGAGAGCGCAGCCACCAAGTCAATACCCTCTACGGATATCAAGTGGGTTCAGTGGTTACGCGTCGCCAGGAACTATCGGATCAGAGTGGCCATGAAGGACGGAACGAGGGCGACCTTTGATGGTTTTTCGAGAGATGTGAGCTCCTTCATGCTCCTCTCTTCGTCCGCCTCCGGCACTGATAACTGGTGTTGGCGTTGTGTTGCGGCGCGTCCCGAAACTTCTTCTTTTCAGAACCATGATAAACTGGTTGCGCTGTTCAAGCAGCATTTCAGCATGCAGATCGAATCGAAGGAAGTGTCGTTCAGAGGTTGGAATTGGGGTTCAACTGATTTCCAAGGTTCTGTCTGGATTCACCGACCATTCGGTCCTTCTCGCACTTGCTCACGGTGATCTTGTGTTTTACAGGCCAAGATCTCGTGTTTCTCGTAGGAAACAAAACGGCTTTCGAGCTCCCCCTCCAGTTCGTAGCGAATTCGAATATTGCGGGCCGAACAGAAGTCTCTCTCGAATTCCAACCTCAAAACCTCACAAAAAAACCGTCCAAATACGCTCCGGACGAAATGGCCGAGATCAGGTTCTATGTGCCCGGAACGCAGGCCAAGAGTTCGCGTTCCGATGGTGGTTCGCAGAAGTCTGACGCGGAGGACGAGGGAGAAGAGATCAGCTCTGCCCAGGCGTTCCATAACACCATCAAGGAACGCGCCGAGATCGGTCAGGCTACCGGAGACATCATCCTCAGTTTCGAGGAAGTCCTGGTCCTCACACCACGCGGACGATACGACGTCGATCTGTATCACGACTTTTTCAGGCTCAGAGGAAAGACTTATGACTACAAGATCATTTATTCGACGATATTGAGGCTCTTTTTGTTGCCAAAGGATGATTTACACGTGTTGTTTATCGTGAGTCTCGGTCATCTTTCGACGCATTGGAGATTTCTGGTCCTGATTCAGTCTTTTCGCCAGATGGGCCTTGGTATTCCGATTCAGCAGGGTCAAACGAGATATCAGTACCTCGTGATGCAGTTCACCAGGGAAGAGGAGACCACCGCCGAGCTGAACCTGACAGAGTGCGTTCCCCATACTCTTTTACTGTGTTTCAGATACCGAAACTTGGTCTTCGCAGGGAAGAGGTCGCCACTTATGACCGAATGAAGAAACACTACGAAGATCCTACTTTTGAAGTTGTGTCAGGGATCTTCAGAGCGTTGTCGAAGAAAAAGATCGTCGGAGCTGGTAGTTTCCAGAGGTGAGTATCCTCTGCCTTTCTCGTTTTCTATCCCACCGAGTCCTGAGCCGCCTGACTTCAGTAATAACGGCCACCCGAGCGTAAAAGCCAACCTAAAAGCCGTCCAGGGCGATCTGTTCATGCTGGAGAAATATGTCTTCTTCGTGTCGAAACAGCCGGTGCTCATAGAACTCGTCGATGTCCACCAAGTCATCTTCTCCCGTCTCGGTCAGGGGATGGGAGCGAGCGCGTCCAGGTCCTTCGACTTGAAGATCACGACGAAGAGCGGACCAGAGTACGTTTTCTCCTCGATCATAAAGGAGGAGAAGAACGGGGTGGAAGCGTACTTGACCGAGCGGAAGGTGAGGGTGAAGAATGAAAAAGTGCCAGAAGAGGAGATCGTTATGGTGGGAGACGACGAGGAGGATGAAGAGATGGCGAGCATCGCCAGTGGGAGCGATGCCGATAGGGCCAAGCCGAAAAAGAGCGCCGGTGCGGACTTGGATAGTGAAGAAGAGGGTAGGTTCCGGTATCGGGGGACGCCTGTTGTGTTCCACGTGTGCTGACGACCTGCCCACAGATGAGGACTTCAAGGCTTCAGGCTCGGACTCCGGCTCTCCGACGGACACGGATTCAAATGGTTCTGGAGGCGAGACCGCCTCAGACGCCAGTGGTGACCGGGATGTCGCCCGAGGAGGGAAGAAGACTCTCAAGAAATCCTCGAAGAAGGGGAAGGGAAAAGGAAAAGCTACGGATGGGGAAGACACGCCCGCTAAGAAGGTCGTGAAAAAGAAGAAAGCTAAAACGAGCAAGGATGAGGACGCCATGGATGTTGACGAGAGTGGGGGCGAGAAGTCGAGACCTAAACCAAAACCCAAGCAATCGAAGCCAAAGACCAAGGCAAAGGATGCGGAGGATGGGCCGGTAAAGAAGAAGCAAAAGACCGGCTGAGATTGCCGTACCACAGAGGTTCGTAATGGCCCTCAAGACCAGTTTCCGTGTGGCTGACTGTAGACTCTCCGTCACGGTTTGTTTTAGGAGAATGTGTTAGTCCCTTCTGCCACGAACGGATCTTTTTTACCGACCCTTTCCTCACTCCCATCTACTTGTGATCATGCTATCGAGAATTGCATATTTGGTTCATGCCCATTATTTGAGCAACCGATCTAGCTTTGTTCTCCCAGTAGCTGAGCTTGTTTAGTCTGATGGTCCGACCAATCCGACACAAGTCTCAGCACGACGAGCTTCCGGACGGGGACGGGCGGATCAGCCCCGCCGGAAGCTTCCGCCTGTTTGTGGAACCTGTCATTGTTTGATGCTCGTTACTCCCATCCAACGGTTTTCTACTCGGTCAAGACATCTGGGGTTTATAGTTGCAAGAATGACTTTGGCATCTTCGGCAACGAATGGCGCGGGTCCCTCCATTCCCCGACCTTCCGCCAGTCTGATCGTGGTCAACGACAGGAACGAAATTCTTCTCGTTCAGAGGAACCCAAAGTCACGATCTTTCGCCGGTGCACACGTTTGTCATCGTCCATTGCCTCTTTCCACGGCCCGCTCCTGAGCTCACTGCGTAGGTGTTTCCTGGCGGGAACTGCGACGAAGATGACGGGTCCCACCGTGTGACAGCGATTCGGGAAACGTTCGAGGAGGCGGGTCTGCTGTTGGCGAAAACTTGTCCGGCCTCTACTTCTGAACGGCCAACCCCTCAGCAGTTGGACCAGGACGCATTGAATAGCGCGAGACGGTCGATCCTCCTTGGACAGACCGCTTTCGGCAAATTCCTTCAGGATGCTGGACTGACACCTGCCGTCGATGAGCTCCTTCCTTTCACCGAGTGGATAACACCAGTCCAGCTTCCAAGGTGCGATATTTTTGCCTTACAGTTGTTTGATGTGTATGTTGAAAAGGGTGTAGGCGATTCCATGCCCGGTTTTATGTCACCTTCTTGCACGATACATCGCTCTCTGGCTTCTCTCACGGAGCCAAACGAGAATTTATCCCCACCCCTGATGGCGGGCAGGAAGTCATCTCTGCCCGGTTCATTCACCCATCCGAGGCGCTGCAAGCGTTTAGGATGAAGGAAATGGCTCTCATGCCACCGCAGTATTATCTCATCAGTACCCTCGCAGAAATACTGTCTAGTAGTCGGAACACCGAGGCTCAGCGGATGCAAGTTCGGCGGCTCTCTGGAGGTGCCTTTGGCAGGATGGTCATCCTCCCGCGACAGTCGAAACTTGAAAGCGGGAGGTTTTTGCTTGCGTACGAGGGAGACGAAGTGGTGGACGGTCCATTGGGTGCGAGGCATAGATCGATAATAAAAGCTGGGCAAGGGGGGGTGAGTTCGACCACAGTGTGGTGAATATGGACTGACGTTCGCTGACACGGGGGCAGGTACCGACGGAAATCCACCTGGAGAGAAATCTTGATATCTTCGCGGAAGAACTTGCGACGCTGAGTGCCAAGATGTAAGAGAAGCAGCGGTATATTATCCCCCTTCCATCGGGTTATACAAACGTTTTGATTCAAACTTGTACCTGGGAGCGACCCTAGAGAATTCCCGACCACGCGGTTCCCTGGCTAGCCGAAATCCAGCTGGTCTATTGTTATCTTTGATTCCAACCCCCGAATGCGGCGTACGTCAACGTGAGGTGTTGAACACCGTCGAAATCCGACCGCCTACCTTGGAATATTGAATCGACGAGAGAAATACAAAGTACCACTGCCCAGGGTGTGGTATAGTGGGATAGGCAGAAACCACGTGTACCGTCGTGTTGAATGGTCGCTCCGGCGATGTTGTTTCGCGTTTGAGGCTCTTCTCCGGTGCACCCCTCTTATCCTCGCTCGCCGGTGGTCAAATATCCCTCGGAGGCTGGCGGACCAGCCCACGTATTTTCCGCGTGACTCCTTTCCAAGCTCATGTCACCAAGGGGAGGTCGGGGGAGGTTAAACCTATGGCTCGAATCTAGAACAGTAGGAAAGCAAGGTTCCCAGCTGCCTGAGCCCGCTGGATCTTCTTGCCTCTGCAGCCTCATTCGCTCACTGCGGTTACTGTAATCGTACGCGAATTCGTTTTGGCGGAGGGGGCCAGATCCACGCGTATTCAACTAAAGCATGGAGCAGTCACAGCAGGACAGTATAATCATTCACGTTCATGATCGACAATGTCCAGAATTTAAAGAGGGTTACACTAACGATCCTCGCTAGAGCGTGACGCAGGAGGAGGGGTCTACGTGATCACGAGGGGCTCAAGAAATGTATGGGGATCGCGGTCTGTACCTCCGCTTACCTCCTTTGACTCTCCCCGGGTGCTCCATTCCGCAGAGGTTATCGTGTTGGAGTGCCCTCTGCTTGATAAGCCCCCGTGCCGTGATTCGCAGCGTTTACGATATCGATGCCCTTGGTCCGGGCCCATAGCGTCACCACTTCTGCGGTGTTCCTACATCCAAGCTTCTCAAGGCATCCAATTGCCGAAGGAAGTCCTGTCCAAGACCCCACTTCCTCTTGATCCATGTGTTTAATGGCAAGGTTCTTGCCCTCTTCCGTGGAGATGATATCTTCACAAGAGGCGAAGTTCGAGTGGTGAAGATGGTCCCGCCACAGGGCCGATGCTGCAAACTTGATTAAAAGGATGGCGGTGAGCATGGGTTCGTAATAGGTTGTAGTCGCCGGTTGCCCGTCCTGAGGGGGAAGGTCTGGGGCAAATCTGAATGGGTCTCCGACTGCCTCGAGGAGCCTTGCACGGTCTGTGTCCGAGAAACCTTCGGCCTGCGAGGAGCACCACTCAAGCCCAGGGCGTTGGAAGAGCTGGAGAGCCAATGTCCGTGACTGTAGAGGGTGGTCTGACAACAAGGTTGACGTGAGGATTGGTAAAATTGTCGGGTCGAAGGAACGGTGTGGTGTGGCATCTAATAGGAACTGTAGGGCAACGACTCCTGGATATGTTGGGGATTCTGCGGAGTGTTGTCTCCCGCTCAACAAGAGGAAGTCCAGCAGAGGACGGATTCCAGTGGCGAGAACACGGGAGTAATGTTCCGGAAACTGGGGACCAAACTGTTTGCCTAGGAGTGCCACTGCAGAACTTGCCATAGAAAACCGCTCGTCCTCTGGATACGAGGAGTTGACAACTTCATCTATCCAGGAGACGCACGCTTCTCGGAAGCTTGCAATCCGGGGTGTGTCGAGGTCGTTCAAGGTGGAAAAAGTTGAACTGATGAAGCTGGATCGGACGTTCCCCGACTTAATGATTGTCGACAACTGCTTCTGAAGACAATCGAGTGCTGTGAACAATGCGTAGCTGATTATCGGTGAGACTGTGTGCCAATTTGAGGGGGGAGAAGCGGCGTACTCGTTATTGGGGGGGAATAAATCGCGTATGTCCACCGTAGCTCCCAGACAAATCGTCAGGGTGAGGATCCAGGTGGTTTTGAAAACAGTGGGGACCCGGTCACCTTCCGCCACCAGCTTTTTGCAGGTTGCTGCTATCCAATAAAAGTCGATGGTCGTCGTGTGGTGTTGAATGCGTCGCCATCGCCACACCGTTTGGAGGATTGTCCTTCCAAGCCAAAGCTTGAGTGTGACCGGGAAGTGTTTTGGCGGGGGATTTCGATTGATTCCGGTTCCAAGAGACCCTCCATCGGCGATTTGGAACGGGGTCTGCGAAACAAAATCGAGGACCGACGCGACCAACTTAAACGTCGCCTCGGACGAGGATGACAGGTCGACGTTGTGAACGATGCGCTGACGTAGCTGGTTGAGGTCGTCGTTCCTGGGTTCCACACACAGCTGGATGCTGAGTATCGACGCCAACGTCATCCCGATCAAACTTCCCCGCTCCGCCCTCCCAGGAACAACCCGCCGATCCAGCTGGCACTCGAAGAAGAGATCGGTGAGGATATGGGGCGAAAGGGCACCTGCGATCTCAGGGTACCAAATGAAATCTGCGGCAAAGCGAACGGTGGAAAAGATCATATCGCTATCAGTGGTGAAGTACAAGAGCCATGCGACGCAACGGGTGTCCGCTTGATAGCTTTCCCAGTCCAAGAAAGTGTCCTCAAAAATCCGGACGGGCGGTGGTGTTACTGTGAGTGGTATTTCTGGGGTTCCCGGCGGTACGCTTGCTGCGCAACCTAAGCCACTCAGTAAGCTCCACGCTCCTGAATGAAGGCGCCGGAATAATCGTCTGATATCCTTCACAGGATGTTTAGAGACGGGTACCAGGGGTATGGGGGGAGGGGTGTGGGCTGGGCGGTGGTGTGGGACCAGAGACCGAAATATGAGGGAAGCAGGGGTTTGGTAGGGACAGTCGCGGAAAAATGTTGCCGCAAGGGTGAAGCAGATGTAAGAAATGACTCCAAGAAGTGTAGCTGTGATAGCCACTCCAGCGACGGTGCGGCTGATCGTCCAAAGATATGGTGAGAGGGCACAGCCGAGCAGCAACAAAGCGAGCTGAAGCATCACAGGGAGACTCTCGATCACGATGTGGAAGTACCAATTCTCCAGGCCATCCAACTTCTGCTGTCTATCCCGGCTCTTGTCGGCTGCGGAACCTCCACGGTTACGGAGATACCAGCTGACCCACTGCTTCCCGAGCATCGCGAGAAATGCCGCTAGGAGCGACGTTGCCAAACTCGCGTAAAGTAGAGACTGAATGGTAACAATTCCTGGAGGGGGACCGGTCCAGGTGGTTGAATCTGGGTCCACATCGGTGTAGAGCGAGCTGTTTACTGCGTGAATGAGGATTCGCATGTATGCAGCGGTCATTTCGTTCGGATCGGGTTCTAGCTTGGATTGGACGTTGACGATGAATGCTGAACTAACAGCCGAGAACAGACCGGCCTAGTTTGGGGATCGTTGGTCAGGGTGACTACACGAGGGTCAGGAGAAACGTGGCACCCACGAAGATGAGGGAGGTGTTAAGGTCTCCGTCATACTTCCCTGCATAGTCGCGGTCAAATTCGTCAGACTCTTTACGATAGGCAGCGAAAAAGTCGGTGCGTGGATCGTTGGTCCTCAGCGGCTCGAAGAACTCTTTGAGGGCGGAATGAAGGCTACAGTGGGCCTGAGTGATCAGCGCAACTGTGGCCACGGATATCGGGTGGGTTGAGCGCACCACTTTGGGTCGAGTTGGACAAATATGGGCTCTTGCGTCTGCGATAGTGCTGGGTTTGACCCTTGAGACAGGGGTGATGTTTGTGCCATCCAGTAGGTTTGTGATAACTCGGATGGCCCAGGAGCGCCCTGTCACGGGCTTGACATTTTAATCAGCCCAGCTGACATCTCTTCCGGAAGGGGGTCATAGCCTGACGGCTCCCCTTCGCGTGATCACGGTCACCCCATACAATGGATGCACAGCTCTGTTGTTATCTAGTCTAGTACTGACAGACTCCAACTCATCGCACGGGACTTCTACGTGATCGGCGGTAAAGGGATGGGAAGAAACCTGAGCTTTACGATATGGAATCTGAGCTTTACAAGACAGTGGAAACCTGAGTTTTACAAGAGCAGAGAGAACGAGAAAAGCAGGCGAAGGGGATAATCGGGAAAGCAAAGAGGATGAGAGAAGAGAGCAAAGAGGATGATGGGGCGGCTAAGGGGACGGGAAAGGGGGTCGGTGATGCATTGGGATTCAAGCCAGTCCCAGTCCCAGTCCACAAAACCACGTCCTCCAGGCTGTTATTCATCGAGTTTCCACTTCAGTACCGGTGACTCGGAGAAACGGAAGGATACTTACTCCGTCTCTTGGGCCGCACTTGGGCATCCACGGTCGGGCGAAGGACGACGGGCGATTCGGGATTCGTGGTTTGGAGTTCCCTGAGCCGAAAGCAACGTCAGAAAGGCACTGGGGTGGGAATTATACTCGCTTGGGGACCTTTGTACGCACTTGATTTTGTCGAAAAGTTCCAATGTTTCCACCACCTCACCAATTGTCGGTCGCTCCATAGGGTTGTGGTGCCAGCACCTCCGGAGGAGATCCTGCATCTGTGCAGTGAGCCCAGCGTTCTGTGGAAAGTCGGGTCTCTCTCCCCGGAATATTAAGAGAGCGGCCGTGGTGCGTGACTGCCCATCGAATGGGGGCTTGCCCGTTAACACCTCATAGGCGAGCATTGAAAAAGCAAAAACGTCGGCAGGTCCAAACTCCACATCCGACGCAATTGTGGCATGGATGAGTTCGGGAGCGAGCGGACCCTCGACCGCGTCCGGAGTCACCGCTGCGGTTAATATTGGATCGTAGCTTAAGGGTGCCAAACCATATTCAGTCAAACGCGCATGGCCGGACCCATCTACCTGGACAGTCCTCTATGAAATGTGCGCAGAGTCAGCAGATTGCGGGACTAGGTGCAAAGATTACGACGCGGCAAAGGGGGGGCTGGGATTGAGGCCAATCTTTCAAGAGACGACGTACCGCTCTCAGACCTCCATGATGAATACCGAGAGAGTGAAGGTATTGGAGTCCCTTCGTGACCTCCAACAGCTACCGGACGAGAGTCCAGTTAGTGACGAGCTTACTCTTCACGGTGGATATAGCCGTACGCACAAGTCTCGTCCGAGATGCCCCTGGATGCGACATGACGTACTGGATGATGTTACCGTTTTCGCCCCAGTCGTAGACAAGGGCGAGTTGGGACAGCGTCATGTTCACACCACGAAACGGGAGAACGTTTGGGTGAGATAACCTTATCCACATGGGGACCCGCGTCCAAAGAACCTGCGAATACATCCAGTCTGGAGAACGACTTGTCACGCATATAACGCGTACCTTCTTCACCCTCCCCAGGTATTGAGCGGGGTAGTTACGTAAGGCGTTGATGGACACTGGCCGGTGGCCATACTCCCCCCGCGACGTATCCATCAACCCTGCGGAGGTTACAGGAGTGTTGCCGGATTTCTTGAGCCCCTCGGAGAGTACAGCTGAACTGGGTAGGTGTTCAGTGGCACTACAGATGGCTCCCAGCGCCTCAACGAGCTTCACGCTTTCCGTATCAACAGTAGGGAGAACCTTTGTGAGAGCAATGAGGGAAGATGTTGAACGGAGAACATGGCAGCGACCTCGGCGCACCTGATCGACCCTATGGACAAACCTCTCCTGGTCTTCTGGTGTCAATCCCAAAACCATTCGTATGAGCTCCTGGTTGTTCAGAAAGAATATCACCATTGCCCTGAGCCGTTCGAGGGCCAGGTTATTATTGATAAACTCATGAACCACGGGGTCCATTTTGGTCGTCGGCAAGTTGTCTTGGTGGAGGGGACTGGAATGACAGGGTAGATATAAGTTTAGTTTTGGCAGTTTTCTTCGGCATCGCCCTGGCATGAGGCGGCGACGATGAACCCTAACGCTGGCGTACCAGTGCTAAGTGACATGAGGTCCAGCACGAGGGCACAGCCCCTGATATCCGGGTAGCATAGCCTGCGAAAAATATGGTGGAATTCAACTAACTGTCGTAAGAACGAAGATCGCCCACCCCGGAGAGATAACCTAAGGACCTCAATATGGAGGGTTACCTTGTCCACAATCGGTTTGTTACCGCGCCCGTGGCTCAACTTCTCAATGGAAGGGTTCAATGCGGCTGTATCTACATCTTTTTGAGCGCGCACGTCCCCGATGCTGTGCCGACCCTGATGGGGTGCTATGCCAATCCTAGCCTTCGCTGTTATATACCGCTCCCCAGGTTTCCACTCCCCCCATCCACATCAACCGGAAAGATGGCATTGACGGATTTCTTCGACGACCTCTCAGCCCTTCCCCCCTCCGTCCCGGACGATGTATGGTTCGAGTGTCCTCCAAGCCCTTTTTTCGAGTGTTCTCCAAGCTCTTGGTGGCTCGATTGTTCTCTAAGCCTCCCTTGGTTTGAGGACGTTTGTCCACCCTCTGCTCCAACACCTTCAAACGTTCCAACCTTACAAAGCGTCCCAAGCGTTCCGCGCACTCCAAGCAATTGGTACATGATCCCGCAGACTAAGTATTCTGCGCGCAAGGTGCATATCTCACCATGGACATGAATCTCATGTTCTAACAGCCAGCGTAGCCATCTCACATGGAATTCCTCCCATCAATGCCAATTACACTTTCTACCTCCTTCCCGGTGGACCGTGGCCAGCTAGTCGCCTCTGGAACTTTTGGTGACACCTACGAAGCAACCCACAATGATTCGAAGGTTCGCATCAAATCGCTGCGTGTAAGCCCGGCCTGCGTTCCCATACTGCGCGTCAATATTCCCGGTTACCCGCAGGGGTTCAGGAAGGCGCGTTGTTGATGCCACCACTTCTTCCTGTTTTGCCACTGACGAGCCGACAGACTCTCCGCGGAAGTGCACTGTGGAAGCGCTTGAAGCACCCAAACATCGTCCCTTTCCTCGGGGTTACTACCGATCCCCCCCAGCTCATTTCGGATTGGATGCCCAACGGGAATGTCGTAGAATATATGCAACTACATCCGGACGCAGATCGACTCGGTCTCGTATGCCCCCCTTTCCACTCCGCCATACCACACGTTCACACCTTCTCAGCTATCTGATACTGCCGACGGGATGGAACATCTCCACTCCCACGAGATAATTCACGGGAACCTCAAGCCGGTAAGCGGTCCCCTAGATGCGTTTCCCAACCCACTGACCACCTTAGGCGAACATACTTGTTGACGCGAACGGCCGGGCGCGTATCGCCGACTTTGGCCTTTCCGGCATCATGAGGGTCGCAAAGCCCACCGCGTCAGGTGGAGGATCCTTACGGTGGACTGCGCCGGAGATCTTCGAGTGGGAAGGAGGAAACCCTACCAAAGCATCAGACGTCTACGCGTTTGGAATGACCGCCCTAGAGGTACGGGCCCGTCAGGTACCTTCATCGGGCATCTCATTTATCAATACAAGGTCTTAGCTGGGGTTTTCCCATTCGCCGATAGTCCGCCTACCACTGTAGCGGTGGACGTTTTGTCAGGAAAGAGACCAGAGCGTCCGAGTCACCCAAGTTTAACTGACGAACTATGGAACCTGATCCAGCGTTGTTGGGAACAGGACCCCCAGAGGCGTCCAGGGATCTCGGACGTGGCTCGCCACTTGAAGTCAATCGTTCGGCAGAACCGTGGGGATTATTTCCACGGAATTCCTGCGGAAGGCAAATACGAGTACAGCATTGGATCCAATGGGTCTGAGACCAGTCTCCAGAGCATGAAGTTTCGAGAGTTGGACGAACCCTTGGGGGCACGGAAGACTACGTCTGGCCCGTGTGGCTTATTCCGAGGAGCAACATTCAGGAAACCAAACCGTAGCAAGCTTTCCACAGAGGACTCTTGCAATCGCCCCGGTATTCCTTCGGAAAAGGTACGACGAACGTACAGGAAGATACTTCTGGATCTGATTATCGTGAAACCCGCAGACATCTTTCTAAGGTTCGACGTTGTGGCCTTCGTTAGAATTTTTTTCCATTCCCTCCCCTACGGCCTCGATTTGTGCTAGTTTGTTCTAACTACAACGTTTCGACGTTGATGTACTATCTATCCTGTATCGCTGGGTACGGCGATTGAGTCGTCGTACCTATGCCGAACGGCCCCCAGTGGGCCATTTGTCGAATACAATTCCCACACTTTCCGCTCAGGTTGAGGTGGTTCACGAACAGAGGAAAAACTAAGGGGACGTACTGAGGCGTAATGGCGTTTCTGATATCGAGCGGGAATCCTTCAGCGGGGTGGGTCGTCAGCCGAGTGCGCCTGGGGGTCTGGATGGAAATCATGACCCACGTGAGGATACCCTGGGATACCTGCCTAAAACACGTCGACTTTCGCCAGCGGATACCCGTTCCAACAAAAGCAGGTGAGCACATTCGTAAATCTCCGCGGAATGACAGACGGTAAGCAACAACAGTGGCAAGCCCAGGATGTCTCTCACGTAACGTTGAGCTCTCCCAAGCGAGAGGAGAAGAAAAAAGGCCCTGGTATCGTTGCACGTGCCTGGCTGCCACATCAACTACACCCCCCCAGAGAGCGGTGAGAATGGGCCAAGCCAGTCATTAAAAAACGACACCTTGGCATCACCATCCTGCAATGCCGATGAGGGGGTACATCAGAGGATACCCCATCCGCTCTTGGGGCCACGCAAGACATCAGTTATAAAGCTTAAAAGTCGATGTAGTTTGTTTTTAATACCCGGGTATTGTGGATCGAGGGTCTACCGCGTACCTGATAACAGAAGATGGATGGAAAACTACCCACAGCCGTTTTCAATGTAGCGAAAGTGACCTGTCTCGGACATTCTACCGAAGGTTTCCTCGTTCGCGCCAGCCCCGGCTGCAGGCTCGGTCCTTGCCCAGAACCATTACGAAATGTTAGTCGCAGATACAGGATACCCTGGTGTTTCAGACGGCTTGATGCCACCGTCCACGAGCATTGGGATGCAATGGGGATTATCCCCGAGGAGACCCCCAACCCTCTGAATCCACCCCAGGCCGCGGCGTTCTGATAAGAGGCAGTCAGCAACAGAAGATATTCTCCTCCGAAAGTCATACGACCATGCGACCCGATATTGTCAACCCCAGCTTTCTTCACTTGCTTGCCAGGCGAGAATCCGCAGGCTGCAACGTGTAAGTGAGAGCATTGGCCAGATGGCCTCACCAGAATTTTTAGTTACGAAAGCTCTCCCAAGGAGTACCAAACGAACCGCGGCCGGGTTCCCGGGGCGTATCCAGGATTTACCAAATTAAATTAGGGGTTGCTGTAGATGAACTGTGAACCACATTCATAGGCTGATTCTGGTACGTTCAGCGTCCTATATAAAAGCATCGGCTCGCCACAGGTGGAAAAGAACGGTTGGGTAGCACAACTTTCAGCTCCTCGATCACCAAGGGGCTGGCCGGTGGATTGTTACTAGCCTCAAGGAAACTAAACCTTCGCCTACTCCGAAGTCCGGGTTTCGAAAATCGGTCCATCTAGCAGGTGACATACACCGTAGTTCCGTGAATTGGATCCCCGGAAACTTGAAGTCTGTTAAACCTCTGTCCGTGACACCGGTGGGACCCTGGTCGGTGATGAGAACTGGAATGGGGAGATCGGTGATGGCTGACTGATCGCGTTGTCTAGTCTGACCATAAGCAGGCCTGAATTCTTGGAGGAACCAGGGGCGGCGGGAAAGTAGGCAGCGAGAGCGGCGGGGGACACAAGAGACACCATTGCGCCAAGAGGGAGTGCCAGTTCTTACCTAAGGGACCAGTGACACGTGCCAGCGACCGGTGGGAACGTTGGGCGCGAACGTGGGGTTTTGTTTTCAGATGAACCAGAAGAACGGCGACGGACTGGTATTGGTCAACATGTGCCCCCTAGTTATACCACGCGGGAGCGGGAATTACGGAATGACCTACGGATGGGTAACCACAGAGGCCTGGAGTGTTCGACAAACACAGGCTCAGAGGCACCTCTTCTAGTAGTGTGGGAGCCACATCCCGAATGCCCTTATATAGAGAGGGAATATTAGACGCTAGTATCTCTTCAGTACTGCGTCCTCCTTCCAGGTCGCGAAACGTTTGTAATCAAGCCCGGCGACAAGAGGTACACGGGCGTACCTGCCAATGTGGATGGTTGCCTGTCCGAGGATCGACGGATCCGGTAGGGGATTCTCCAGTGGCGAGAGTCCTCAAGTAAGAGGCGGCTTCCTCGAGCGCGATCAGGGTGGCACGTCGAATGGTGAAGGTTTCGTGGACCTCTCATAAGCACGGGGTAACTTAGAGGTTTTTAGGGGCGGAGATTCCCACAACAAATTAGGGTTTTTGTAAGAGGCGGGCGTTGGTATTTCGTGGTTTGGAGCGGAGCAGGGATCATTAGGCTGTAGGCACGAAGGAGAGGATGTTCGCACGTGCTTCGGGAATCGCGGCACGCGGGAGCAGAGGAGCGAGATTGTCGATTTAGAGTATAAATTTAGAGTATGCGGGACAACCCGCCTATCACTTTGACAAAGCGACAATGGATCATCAATGTGATTTCTGCACAAACCGGCTCGGGTGTTCGGTTGGCTGGCGAGATGATCTGCATGCTCAAAGTTTAAGAAAATAGATAGGATCAGAACGACCCGCTTTCCGTCCTGTAAGCGGTTGGAACTTCTATGCGTCGCACTCTGTCGAGCAGACAGCCTGTGTGCCGCTGGGCGGGCATTGATCTAGGCGGTGTCAGGGTCGGCGCATCGTAAACTAGAGATCGCTTGCTACCATTGGTTGTTGAACCCGCTCATGGGTAACCTGAAAATCGGTATTGCCGTGAGCTGGCGCTCGGGCTGCCTTGAATGACCAGACCGATTCCTTCTCAGGCATCCATGGCCCACGGGTCATTGGCTCCGTCAAGATCCATGTCCACCAACATCAATCTATTCTCTGACCATCCGTAAGGGGCGACTGTCATTTTTGGTATAAGTTGCCCACCTCAACGCTGGAAGTCTTCACCTCCTGCACCGTACACAAGAGCACAGGTTGGTCCTACAGACCCCCACGTTCCCTTGGTTTGTTTCAAGGACGCTTTACAAGAACAGCTGATTCAATGAACCCCTTGAAACTCCCGACCGACCCCGAGTCTTCGAAAATGCTATGGGCTAAAACATCAGGCGTATCAGATTAAAATGGAAGCAACTCCACCTTCATCAGTCCCAACCTCACAAGGCTGATGACAAACATGAATGGCAGCCCTCGTGCGTGACTGCCAAATAGCGATCCCATGATTACAGGGTCTACCGGACGCTCGCTGGCAGGGGGTGCCCCAATGGTTGAACAAAACAATCGATGCCAAGATTTCCGTCGCGCTCGGGGCTGGCCACTGGACGCTGAGGGGGACGACTGCCCGGCGTTGTGGCAGGGGTGACCGAGCGCCGTAAGCCAGGAACGTGTTCGGCTATGATGCGGTGCACTTGATCGAAATTTGAATCCGCGCCCTCCATCAGCGGTGGGTCGAAACTTGACAACATATCAGCCTTGCCCCATTCGATGGCTTCCCCCAAATGTATAAAAGGGTAGAGGTGCACTCCTTGGTTTCTTCAGGCCGCTGTGCAGCTCTCCCAGTTCCTCTCTCCTACCCCCCAACTCTCAGGCCCGGTGCCGTCGTTATCTGTTCTTTCTCACGACACTCTCTATCATCATGTTCTCCAAAGTCGCTCTCACCTCCTTCGTCCTCAGTGCTCTCTCCGTCAACGCTTTGGTCGTCCCGGTCGCACGTTCCCCCGCTCCTGAGCCAGAATGTGAGTTCCCCAGATCGCTCTCTACCTATCTCATCGTGATCTAATCTCGATCTCCCTCGATAGCTTGGTCGCAGTGGGGCCAGAACATTGGCAACTACTACGCCAACAAGTACTCTACTCCGGATGCTGTTCCTGGCCTCCCTCACTATAAGCGTGAGCCAGAGACCTGGTCTCAGTGGGGTACCAACATCGGAAACTACTACGCGAACAAGTACGGGTCCCCAGACTCCCTCCCCAATCTCCCCCGTCCTTGGTTGAAGCGTGAAGCCGAGCCCGAGTCCTGGTCCGAGTGGGGTCAAGCCATTGGTCACCACTACGCTGATCCCTGGACCAAGCGCGAACCCGAGACCTGGGGCGAGTGGGGCACCAACCTCGGTAACTACTACGCAGACAAGTACTCTTCTCCGGACGCTGTCCCAGGCCTCCCCCACTACAAGCGCGAACCTTCCCCAGAACCCGAGACCTGGTCCGAGTGGGGCACCAACATCGGAAACTACTACTCCAACAAGTACGGATCCCCAGACTCGCTCCCCAATCTCCCTCGCCCCTGGTTGAAGCGTGAACCCGAACCCGAGACCTGGGCTGAGTGGGGCACCAACCTCGGTAACCACTACGCCGACAAGTACTCTACTCCGGACTCTGTCGCAGGACTCCCCCACTACAAGCGCGAGCCTTCCCCAGAACCAGAGACCTGGTCCGAGTGGGGTCAAGCCATCGGTCACCACTACGCTGATCCCTGGACCAAACGCGAACCCGAGACCTGGGGTGAATGGGGTACCAACCTCGGGAACTACTACGCCGACAAATACTCTACTCCGGACGCTGTCCCTGGACTCCCCCACTACAGGCGCGAACCTTCTCCAGAACCCGAGACTTGGGCTGAGTGGGGCAAGAACATCGGTAACTACTACTCCAACAAGTACTCTACTCCGGACTCCGTCCCCGGACTTCCCCATTACTAAGTCCGAGTATGTCTTTTCTATCCCTTCTCTTGGCCCCGGTCGACGATCCTGACCGCCTTGCCTCCTAGCCCGTAGTTGATCCCGTTCCACTCATGAGCCGCTTTATCTTCACGAGAACCTAATGATTTGTCACGACTCCCCATGTAATGTCTAAGTTAAATAATGGATAATGACGGTTGGAACTGGTTATAATTCTTGCCCTTCTGGGGGACTTGTGTGTGAGCCACTCGAGTTCGATCTCGGGGCTTTTGGAATGCTCGTCGGAGCGGCATGAGTCGAACGCGCTTTGACCGAACTTCGATGGCCTCGCTCTGCAGCTCCACACGTCATCTTTTCGACACTGAGGGCTGGGAAGTAACACTTCGGCAAGGAATTAGTTCGAGGGAAAAGAGGATTATCTGAACGGACAGGTCGACGGATTTTGAATGCTGACACAAGTCAACCTGAACCACGTCGATGCTCATATAGGTGGGGCGCATCAGCAAACTAGTCGAATCGCACAGCGACGAGACATGATCAACCCAATCCAACCATCGTGAGGTTTCGCACCGAGAATCGGCACGAAAAATGGTATGGTATAATGTACAAGGATACGGCATACAGTGGTGGTAACTTAAAAGGTACAAAAAAAGTCTGTTTCACATCGGGGAAGGGTCAAGCGAAAAGGGAGGAACCAAGAATGACACACAGTGCAACAATGCCGAAGGTACCGACACCCACCGATTTTCCGACCGCACCATTACCTCCAATACCCCCGCTCGATCCGCCCGTAGGGACACCGACGGGACCAGTCTCGGTTGAGCTATGTCCAGCATGCTCGGTAGCCGATTCGTACGCGTTGTCCGCCACCTGTTCGTTCACCTCTGGGTTCATCAACACCCGATCGATGATGTGGAACACGCCGTTCTTGACGAGGACGTCCGGTTGAATGATCTGGGCGGTGGTATCGCCGGACGTGACAAACTTCCCGCTCGAGTTGGATCTGAAATGGAGATATTGGCCGCCGGCGGATATGTAGGTAGCGTTGGTAAAGCTTGGACTGTAGACGGTTGTTCCGTTGATGATGTGGTTCCTCAGGATATTCCAGAGACGAGTGGTATTGCCCGAGATCCCTTGGGCCGAGGCTTGGTTGGAGGGGACCAAGAGGGTGAGACCGCGAATTCCGTAAAGGACCTCGGTGACAGATGCTTCTTCGTTAGCATGGTCCCCAGTATCCCAGACAGGAACGTCGGTGTCCCCGGCGAGACTTGCGAACCCAGACAAGTTACCGTCGGCTTTGAATGTGCTATTGATGTCTCCCGGGTATTGGAGAACCTCATTAATGACGTAGATGTCAAGGTTCTCGTAGCTGGTCTTCTGCAAAACTTGTGGGCCATCGTCGGCTCTGGTTTATACAACGACGTTGAGCAGAGGAAGGTGAGAAAGTTTTGAAAGTATACGTACCGTTGATTAAGGACGTGGAGTTGACCGTCGCCACGCTTGGACCAGGCGATGACTTGGTTCTTGTTTCCTTCGAGCATTACGACAGAAGAGTCTCCAAGGGTGGTACGGCCGATCGTGGTGTTCGGGTAGTTAGTCGTGTTCACGAAGTGACCAAACACGACATGATATGAGACTGCGTTAGTCAACTTGTTGGGGTCTTGAGTGATATCGCCCGGCGCGCGGGAGACTAGACATGGAGGTTAGAATCGAATCTGAGGATGGCGCGACGAAGGAAATGGACTGACAGGCATCATTGTTGGGTGCAAAGATTGTGTAGTTATTCTTCTGGTTGGACAAAGTGGCCAAGAGTTGATTTCCAGCCCCGGTGGAGTTGACGAAACCGACGGCAGTGGCGAGAGTGGTGAGGCCCGCGCCGTTCAAGGCTTGCAAGAGGCCATTCAGGTAGGTAGAGTTCTGGCCGTTGTTCTGAGCATTAGCCAGGGCGGCGGTGAGAGCTAGGACGACAGCAGAGAGGAAGAGAACCATATTTCGGGGGATGGGGAGCCATTGGGACTGGCCTCTTGCGTGGTGTTATAGCAGCTGGGGGATCGAGGAGGAGCTCAAGGAGCAATGACACAACCGAATCCTCTGCATCAAACCAAATTTCCCACCCCTCCGTTTTGCCAGCAGCTCCACCGTTCGACGCTGACCATCCCTTCGAACCCATGGCCCGTCGCTCCGCCGCACCCAACTCTGGCCCAGCCTACTACTCCCGCTCAGCTGTCACCGGCAGACCAGGGATCCAAGACATCGACGACGTCGAAACATCCGCCTTTTCGCAATTCATGAACGAACAAGTTTGGGCACCGGAGAAGTTACCGGGAAACATTGCCATCGTCACAAGCGTCGGCGTGTTTGCTGCTGGTATCTTCTTCGTCAGGAGGTTTGGGGATTTGATTATTCCTTAGAGCAACAGCGAGGTACGCACGAATCCGGCAACACCGCTTTCTCGACTTGTTCGACTCAATCCAAATCCTCTTAGTTTGCTCAGAGCGCGTTCCTGGCACGCTCCTGTTGTCACCTCACCCGACGGTCACAAAACGACGCGTCGAGAACCAATTTAGAATACTTTTCGGTTGCAATTTACACCACGTCCCCAATCCATCCCATCCCCGACCCCACGTTCATTCCCATGAGCGCAAATAGCTCCACTTTCCCCTTCGTTACGACGAAGCGTATGACCTGTATGACGACGGTTCAGGGTGGCGAATACAGAGAGAGCGACATCATACGTCTGCTCATGCAATCACTCCCCTCTGCCCTGAGCTCCGGCAACTCTCATGATGATCGGCCTAGCCCCTCACCCTCCCGATATTCACCGTCTCCGAGCAACCTTACTGAGGCCCCTTGATAAAATTTGTCCTTACACTTCCTTGGGTACGTCATCGGGTTTCGGAATGCACCCCACCCAGTCCAACCGCGCCGTGAGTTCGCAGCGGGGAGCGAAAGAAAATATCAGCGTAAATCCCAACCCAGTAAGCAAGCAACTGACGTCAGGCCTGTGGTTCTTTCCAGTACCATCAGCAAACCGTGTTGCTGTGCTGCTCGGAATACTTACTGTACACTGGGATCCACCGTCGACAACTCTGGTCCTCAGCTGGTTAGCAACGGGGTGATACTCCAACAATCCACTCCACAACGCATGATATAGGTACCTGATGACGTTTGCAATGACGAGCTCAGAGGCATAGATATCGAGTGTTCACGCGAGAAACCGCTGCGCGGTTACTGCAACTCGTTCGTGACCAACAAAGTGCATGACTCCGCATGGTCACCTGGGATCTAGATGAGATACGTAAAGTAACCTTTCTCGATGAAATAATGTAACCGACTCGATACATGGTGACGAAACGAAGATTAAGACGTGAGCTACACGTTTTCGAATAAACAGTATATACCTACAGGATAGCGTCGAGAGAAGTGAAAGGGATATAAAAGGCCGGCGTTATCGGAGTAATCTGTCTTCCTCATAAGCCGCTGAGGCGACGGGCCATGGACGAACTCCCGGCCCCACCATCACGGCCAGGTGGCGCTGGGCGGTGTGTTGGTTGTGCTCTAACGTTGGTCGGTTCGCTAGTTCCAGAACCAGACCGGACAGGTGGCGGGGGCTGATTGCTGTCGTTATTCATTGGTACGGGGGATTCAGATCGCTCTTGTGAGGGCGGCGGTGGTGGTTGGGAAAGAGACGGAGCGAGTCCAGACGATGTGGTGGGAGAAGGGGGGAGGTCATCCTGGATCTGGATCTGGGACAGAATACTATTCTGTCGATGCTTTGTAGGACCGACCGGGGGTGTGTCCTTGGGTGCAACCATGGGGGGGTCAGGTGGCCGAGTATCGCCAGCACCCGCACTCCGGCTTCGTGTAGGGATGGTTCGCGGTACCTCCGGCGAGTCCGGGTCATGCGGTGGTCGAGTCGATGGTGCTCCACCCAGCAACTTGGTCATCTCCGTGTACGCCTTTGTCCTCGCCGTTGCGGGGTTCGGATCGCCTTGGGACTCCCCTTCCAGACCAAAACAAAGCGCCTCCAACTGTCGAAGAAACGCCTGTCTCCCCTCTTTCAGCCTCACCGTCGCGTCTTTGAAGTCTGACCACGGCCTGCACTCCATTTCAAAGAAGCGAGAAGACCAGAAGAGCATCATCCACGATGCCTCTTCCCTTTTTCTGCGAAGCTCCGGGTCTTGGTTGTCGTTGAGGTTGGGTAGTGAGCCCAGGAGGTCGTGCGAAAAGAAGTGCGGTACGTTGGGCAGCACGGAGAGTATAATATTCCACAGAGGTCGAGTGTCCGTTTTGAGCGGCGAACGGAAGGTGGAAAATAGAAGGAGTCTCATCCATCCCACGCACACGAATGGATCGCCAACAATCTGTTGCACGACAGTGTTGGTAGGTAATCCCCCGACAAAATTTACAAGCTTCTCCCGATCCAGCCTTTCCACCAGCGACCACCGAGCCGTACCAAGCACAGCGACAATAGCAGCTTGGGAAACTGGTGACAGGTCAGGGGCGGGCACGTCGAGGAGTATCGACCACAATATGCGACCCTCCGATTCTTCACTCCATGATATGGAGGCAAACGCAGACATTAAGTCGCCGATGAACTCTGTATCCCCCGCCTTGGATGAAAGTAAGCAAGGTCCCGAGCGTCTCGAGGTCTATGATATCAGTGTGCGTTTTGATCCTGGAGATGGGGTGACGGAACGCGATCCGACATAGGAGACAAACGACTCTGCGAACCAAGGGTTGCTCGGTCGTGAGTTTCGTTACTTGTCGAAGGAGATCACAGCACAACACAGCGACCTCCATACGATTGTGCTCCCAGGACACGAGAGCTTCGAGTGTCACCTGCAGAGCGCGAAGGTTGTGGCCTGCCAGCTCGGTCATTTCGGCTTGAAGGCGTCTGAATAATTCCTCGGTGGATTCACCCCTGACCATGGAAAGGAACGCGTCGGTGATGGTTGGAACCAAAGAGAGAAGAAGTCGCTCACCGCTGTAAACCTAATAAATCATCCAGTGGGAGGGCAGATGAACTGACTCCGGCAAGCAATCCATAGAGGATATTTCGAACGGCACTGGGAGGAGGGGATTTCTCGATCTCGAAGAGCGCTGTGATAGTGGCTAGGATATTTCGCTCTGTGACGATGCCACCAACTCGGCGCCCCTCGAGCTGGGTTCGGCGGAACCACGCATGATACATCCAAAGTTCTGATATCCACGGAAGATCAAAATGACGCATCTCCCATTGATACCCAGGACTCCAATCTGGTTCCCGGATGTTCTTCACAACCAGCGATAACGGTTGGAGGGCGTTATCACGTTGTATATCGGAGAGGTGGTCCAGAGCATCGGCCACGACTTGGTGTTTGTGGTCTGAGGTCCTGCCCGAGCACATCCGATGGACGTATAGTTGGACGAGGGCCTTGCCGGCCGCTTGTGCCAGATCTCTATATTCCGAAACGAGATAGTGACTGGTGTTGAAGCACTTCATGTAGATTCTTGCGACCTGTGGCAATGGCACCCTCTCCGGGGGATTGAAATGCCACCTGATATTCATCAGATATCTTAGGGCAGCAGTCGTCACCTCAGGATCCGTGATGTAGTTCAGCGCCCAAAAAACGCAGCCTGAACCGGGATCAGGCTCTCCGGGTCGGGGGAAGAAATACGAAACGAGTCTTTCGGTGAGTCGGTTAACCCCGAGAGACCGGAAGATGAGCGAGAGTGGAGTTTGGAAGGGACATTCGTAGGAAAACGTCCCGGCGACGACGACTACCACATAAAATAGAGCACCATAGATGGTGAACCCAATGACAACCCAAGCAACTGTGTGATCGACATCCCAGAGAGCGCGCGAGAGGCCAACCACGAGTAAGAAGAGGGAGAGCTGGAGGAGAACTGATGGGCTTTCGATGACAACCCTGAATGGCCATCGTTCAAGACCGTCCAACTTTCTCTGTCGGTCCTCGCACCTCTCGGCAGCTGAACCCCCCTTATGTCGAGTGTACCGATGGAGCCATTGCTTTCCAAGCATGGCGAGAAACGCCGCTAGCAGGGAGGTGGAGAGACTTGTGTAAAGGAGGACCGAAATGATGACCTGAGTCGATGACGCCCCCGCCACAGTTTGGGATGGAATGATAGTCGAATTGGGGTTTTGGAGTGTTTGGAGGATTGCTTGAAGGTATGCCGTTGGGTCTGGTTCCAACTTCCGCTGTAGTTCGATAACGAATGCTGCACAGACAGCGGAAAATAAACCAGCCTTACAATTGGATTATTCAGCGGCGTTAACCCAAGGAGGGAGAAACTCACGAAGATCAGACTGGTATTGAGATACTCATCGTATTGCTCGACGAAATGTTCGTCGTACTCCGTGGCCTCCTTCCGATACGCAGAGTAGAAATCCGTTTTCAGGTCACCGGTCCGTGTTGGCTGGAAGAAGAGGCGCAGAGCATCCTGTATGCTAGACCGTCGTGAACAGTTGCGAGCCGGTGATGACCAGGGCGGCTCACCTGCGGTGGTCAACTTTCACAAAACGTTCTGTTTCCTCGCCAGTGTTGGTGTCACTCATGATCAAGAGGACGCTAAACAGAGTATCGTACACGCATCTCCCACATATGTATCGGCCGTGTATCGATGCTGTCAAGGATGAATTGACCCCATGACACGGGGAATGACAGATGGACGCTCGCAAGCTGCCAGTGCGTATGTCATGCCGCGTTTCCTCGCCCGGATGAATCGACGCTGCTCCTCACTACCGTCTCCTCCATGACATCCCCTCGTTACTTATTGATATTGCTCTTAGGTGATGCGGTTGCGCTGCGGCCAGCACTGGTTTAGCGGGTTATTCCACCTCACGCCACGATGGATAGGGACGATTTGTGCAAACTCGAATGCGCGAACCATTTATGACCCCTCGAGACGTGCAAATAAACGCCATGGTTCGTCTCTGGTGGAACAGGGCCACTGGTGGCACGATGGGTCTCCCCCGTCGTTTCAGGCACGCCGGTCTTCCTACGGCCCGGGGAGATCACTGGTAGACCCTCCCGTGAGGCACACACGGGGAGGAACGTTTTTGGATCGCGAGAAGTGTGTGTAGGTGCAGAAAAAGCTTTCTGTCGGGGTCTTGGGGTAGAGGTGAAGTGAGTGAGAGTTTGTTGGCGATGCCTGGCGCTTCTTTTCGATCGGAGGCGCCAGTGTCATTCGGGACAGAGTGCACGCGGTGTCTGTCAGTGGACAATTTGTGACTTGCGGACTGTGTCGATCCCCTACTAGCACACCGTGAGTTGGCCCGACGGTGAATTGAATAGTGAGTATCGAGCGATCGTAAGTCATGCATCGCGCATGTCCGGCGAACACGATTGATGAATCGATCTATGGAATCCACCGGAAATCCAGCCGGGTCCTGCGCTGAGGTGAACCAACCCTCTGCATACTCCATCATATCCTACCAATCGGTATGACAAAAAATACGACCTAAACTGCTTAGGTTTTTCTGGTTCTTTTCTCTCTAGTTCCCATTTCGTTCCATGCAAGTTTGAAATGGAACTCCCCGAGTTCTCACGATCGAGTGAATCCTATAGCGAACAAAGTCTCTGCGGAAGTCGCCAGCCGCAGTGACGGCCTGCAAGATGCAAAACGGAATACTATCGGCCCATCAATTCCTCCATGGTGTCCGTGGAAGTTCAGCCCGGGCCTCTCCCCATAATTGATCTCGTTGGTCGCAACGCCTGCGACGCTGACATTTCTCCGGCACAGCTCCGCCAATGGTGCAGTCCTACACTGTTTGCGCGATTCCATCATGCGCGATCTTCCAGGGTGGTGGACGGCATGATTCGTCGAGCCGATCAAAACCCTGGGAACTCGAACCGATTGAGAGACCGCACACTCGGCCCAGGCGCTATGAATCCTTCATCCACCACCATGTCCTCATCCTCCATGTCCGTGTCCACCCCTCGCAAGCCATCTTCCCGCCTGGCAGTGCCTAGCATCTCGGACCGTCCCCTATCCTCTCACTCTATTCGGCTCCAGAAGGAGCTGAAGGCCCTGATGCAGAACGAGATCGCGGACCAGACGTTCAGCTTCCCCTCCCACGAACTTGCCCATATGCTCTCTCCAAAAACCCCGAAACCTGGTGTCAAGTCCGAGTCTCCCGATAGGTTACTCCGGTTGGACCAATACAGGTGTACCGTTGACGACCCGCCATTCCGGGCCGCTCTCGACCACGTCGTCGCGCAACTCGAGACCTTCCGCCCACAACCCTCTGGATCACCCGAATCTGCATCCTATCCCACCTTGGCTAGGTTCCTCACGAACTGCGTCAAAGCTTGCCACGACGCTCTCGACAGCCAAACCGGACCTTTTGCTCCCCGTCAGGAACGGTGGTACGCGAAACTCGAATTCATCCCCGGACGGCGGGTCAAAGACCGTGTTGATCATGCGTCCCCCCTTTGGCCAGACATTTCGGGCGGAAATGATTTATCGGCGGCTGGTGAAGAGCAACTGTACTGGAAGCCCCCACCAGAGAAGTTTGGCCAGAGGGTTATGCTACCGGTGGAAGTGAAGAGCGACTGGAGGGTCTTAGTTTCACAGGCGGCTACTTACGCGCGCTCGTTGTTCAGCGCAAATCCTGCGCGAATATTTGCCCTCGTCATCGGGTTCAATCACGTGACAAACACGCTCCGATTCTTGGTCTTTCATCACGGTGGCCTTACCGCTTCGGACGAGTGCAACATCACTGAAGAGGATGGGTTGAGAGAGGTGGCGCACCTTTTCCTTACGTTAGCTTCGTGGACCACGGCAGAAGAGGCTGGATTCGTCACCTGCTACAATCATACCGCCCATTTGCTCCCCAAGGATCAAAGTGGTACGGGACACGTGTCAGCAGAGGTGGAGAAAATACTGGCCAGATCCCATTGCGTCCGCGGAAGGATGACGTTCGTTTATCGTCTTCGCCTCCCAACCGCCCCGAAGCCCGTCAGAACGATAGAAAAATCCCCGACGGTGTCGGGCACCAGACGTTCCCCGAGGTTCTCCGAGAAGGCACCGACGAGCTCAAGATCCGCCGGATCCACGACAACCCCAAGGGAGACAGGAGAGCAGACAGACGGTCCGTTCTTTTTTTCTTTAACAGATAATCTAAGAACCAACCAACCACTCAGCAGATGGACTGGCCCCACCCGACCCCAGCGTGCAGCTCAGGTACACCCAACCCAATAAAATCACTCGTTCGGATGCCGATCAGATCCTATCGGACTTAACTGGCGCGGTCGTCACCAAGACTAGCTGGCCAGGGACCGACCGCAGAAGCAACGAGGCCGAGATGTATCGTGACTCGGCTAGCAGATTCGGGACCATTTCGCACGTGTGTTCGTATGAGGGGGTGGATAGTCATCGTGAAGTGATTTCGAACATCTTATTCGTCCCTCCGGAAGAGAAAATCGAGAAATACCACTGGAACATTTTCGCAAAAGGCAAGCCAACAAATGTGGAGATCAGGACGCTCAGGTTCTCGGTCTTCAGCGTTGAAGGCAAATCACTGGTTGAAGCGAAGAACCCTCGACAACTGTCCCGTTCGTGGGCCCACTCCCTGTTAGGTACGTTCGTCGACATCTCGGATCTCGCCCAACTGATTTGTCCATCCGTAGGGTGGCTGTCGATATACCTGTCTGGCCATTTGCACCGGGACGTCAGCATCGGTAATGTGCTCATGACGGACAAACCTGTGAAGGGGAAGGAATTCGGGATACCCGAGAAATTCAGGGATCACGTCAAGTCGTTGGATCCGGAGGCAGTGGATGCGATCGAGAAGCTTTGCAGGCGGGTTGAAAAGCTCGTGAAAGAGCTGGGAATCTCAGATGAGTGCACTGGATTCGTTACGGATGGGGACCTGGCAATTTCCTGGGAACGTTACTGGGCCGAGGACCGTCGAACAGTCAAGTCGGTGAGTTGCTCTCACATCATCTGGAAGGCTGTGCTTGACGCGGCTCACAGGGTACACCCGAGTTCATGTCTCGGACACTGAGTGCCAAGAAATTGCACTTGCATTCTCCTGTAGATGACCTGGAATCATTCTTCTGGGTCGCGGTCTGGAGTGTATTCTTCAACAAGGATCACAAAGAGGACCGTTCAGACGAAGAGAAGAGTATAATGGAACTCCTTGCTGGGTGTCGCAAGGATGACGCCATGAGAGAGTACTCCACGCTTGTGCCAAATAACACAACAAGCGACATTGTACAACATTTACAGGCCGTCCTGTATGACTGGTGGATGAAAGTGCGAGACCGAGACGTGACGTGGACCAATGAGGTTGTGAGGGGGGCACCGGAGGAAGCGGGTGAGGAATACTATCTGCCACGCTTCCATCGTTTCGCTCTCGAAGGTGTTGCAGATGTCTTGGAGGTGCTATTAACGCATTGGGACAACGAAGCTGGCTGGAAGAGTTGGGCGCCTGAGACCTGACTCATCACCGAGATGCTGTATACCCCTTATGTTTGTGTGCCTCGACCCCAGGCAACGTTGAATAGAGTAGGTAAAAAAGCAAATAGTTGATTCCCAATCGAACTCTGGACATTCGAGGGTGTAGCTTCGAATCTGTCCACCAGAATGCTACGGCCGCCGAGGCCCGCCGGCTCACATAACGCTGGCCCGACGGCGGATATTTGAATAGTGAGTATCGAGCGATCGCAAGTCATGCATCACGCACGTCGAACACCATCGATGTATCGATCTGTGCCCACCCAGAAATCAAGCCGGGTCCTGCGCCGAGGTGAACCAACCCTCTGTAGACTCCATCGTCTTCTCACCAACCGGTATGGTAAAAAATATGACCTAAACTGCTGAATTGAAACATCCACAACGGTACACGGAACGCCAGGTCTCCCAACAACCCTGGTGTTGCCGACAAAAATACATCCAGGGATCAGGTTAAGTGGCGTCATCAGGGAACGGGATTGACATCGGCGACAACACCATGATACAAAGCAGAAAATGGTGAGGATAGAAGATATTTCACCCTCCCAATGACCACAAGAGTACACTGGGGACGGGTGGTTGCAACCCGAATCAATCGAAGTGCCCCCTCTCGCGCCACCACATCCAGTATGATATGCTGGGGGTTCGGCTCTCGGGCGGAACTTCGACAATTTGAGAGGTGGCGGGTGCGGGAGGGCGGGATGGCGGAGTGTCCCCAATCGCCACCTCTGGTGATCTCTGATATGGATTCCCCGATCCAGAGGCCTCCCCTTCGAGGTTGGATCTCGGTGGTGGTTTCCCGAGAGGTGTCGCATTCGATATGGGTTTGGTGAACTCGGGCTGGACCCGGGGGTGTGCATCCTGGGACACCTTCTTGGAAATCCTTCGTAGCTTCAAATATTGAGGGCTCGGATTCGCACCGGAGTCTCCTAGAGCGGCACGAAGGTCCAACAAATCCTTGAGTAACCCCTGTGTACGTTGTACCAATTCTGTTGTCGCCAGCTCAAATTCGGCCCAAGATTCGCAGTCCGGTTCGAAGAAGCGTGACGACCAAAGGAGTTTCATCCACAACACTTTCCTTTTTTCAACTATTTCCGCGGCAGTTTCCACACCCAACCCCTCCAGATCTGTATCCAAACCCTCCAGCAACCTGTCCGTGAGATGGTTTGAGAGTTCCGCAGGGAAAAACTGCGGGCGCTCGCGGATGAGAGTTAGGAGGATGTGCCAGAGTGATCGGCGGGAATGTATATTGAGTGGGGTACGTGGACAGGTGTACAAAAGGAGGAGTCTCATCCAGCCTGGGCGAACTGACTCGTCGGCAATTATTTGTTCCACAAGTGTCCTAACTGGAAGGCGTTCGACAAGCGCCAACATTTTGTGGGGGTCGACCATCTTGACCACCGACAATTGAGCCTTGCCGATCACAGTTATGGCAGCGGTTTGGCAACTCTGACTCTGAGAAAAGGAAGCGACCGGGGCGTCGAAAATCATCTGTATGATAGCTTGCTGCTGTTTCTCCTCCCACGAGAAGGAAGAAAGTGCCGGGATTATGTCATCGAGGAACTGCTTCTGGCCGCTCCTGACGAGAGTTGTCAAATCGTTGAGGGTTTCAAGGTCGAGAGGTCCTGCGCCTAGTGTCATGGTCGGCGATAGATCACGGAAAGCGATCTGACAGAGGCAGTAGACGATATCCCGAATCAGCGTCGCTTCGGCTTCACGCTTTTCCACCACGACTTTGAGGAGATTGCAGCAGAGCGTGACGATTTCTACGCGTTGGTGCTTCCAGAGCTGGAGAGGTTTGAGCACACCCAGGAGAACCGGGAGCTTATCGTCAGCCAGGCGTTTCATTTCGTCTTCGAGATGTTGGAATAACGAGGAATCATTGTCCGCTCTGCCAAATACATCAGCTCAATTATAATCGGGGTGTGAGAAGGAGCGAAATACCGGTCATGATCAATCAGATTCTCTAGAGGTGGTACATCTGAGCTGATACAGACAAGCAATCCGCGAAGGATATTTCGGACAACTTTAGGAGGAGGAGCCACTTCTTTATTAAAGAAGGCGGAAAGATCGGCCGGGATGTTGCGTTCTTCAATGATGCTCCTGGACTGGCCTGGCTCTAGCCGTCTGCGGCATATCAGCGCATAATTCGCCCACGTTTCGGATGCCCATTGGAGGTCAAAACCGGACAGGTCCCATCGGCACCCATGGTTTCTGTCTGGCTTCTCGACACTCCTCGCGATCAACGCCAAGGGACGAAGGTTGTCGTCGAGATCCTCGTTGGAGAGTTGGGTGAAAGCATCGGTTACAACTCGAGGTATGCCATCCGAACCCACATCGGAGCACAACCGGTGGAAATACAATTGGATTAGAGCCATCCCCGCCGCATATGCTATCTCCCTCGATTCTGAAAGGACCCGTTGGCTTGCATCAAAACAACTCGTGTAGATCCGGGTGACTTGCAACCATGGTACCTGTTCCGGAGGGTTGTGGTGCCACTTCATCTCGGTCAAGTACTTCAGGGCGGCCGCTGTCACCTCCGGGTCCGCGATCCTTTTCAACACCCAAAACAAGCAGTCAGCACTGGGGTCAGGCTTCATGGGCTTCCGAAATAGTTTCCCGAAAAACCTGTTGACCCCAAAACGCCGCAATGTGAGTGAGATTGGAGTTTGAAAGGGGGACTCGTAGGACGCCATTCCTGCGAGTGAGAAGCATATGTAGAAGAGTGCGCCAAGCCCGGTGAATCCTGCGACGACGGAAGCGGTCACCCGGTTGACGTCCCAAAGGGAGAGGACCAATGCAACTCCAAGCAAAGAGAGGGAGAGTTGTAGAAGCACAGGTAGGCTTTCGATGATAATTCTGAATAGCGATCGTCGAAGGCCGTTCAATTTCCACTGTCGATCCTCGCATTTCTGAGGGACCGAACTTCCCCGGTGCCTAGTGTAGCGATTGACCCATTGCTTCCCGAGCATGGCAAGGAGTGCGGCGAATAGTGAGGTGAAGAGGGTTGCGTGGAGCAGGGCTGAAACTAGTACGGTGGTAGAGGATGGTCCGGGCCATGCGGGAGGTGTCGTGTCCTCCCCAGTGGAAGAATTGGAGTTTTGGAGGGTTTTAAGAATCGCTTTAAGGTACTCTAACGACCTGTCGCCGGGGTCCGGTGCTAACTTCTGCTGTATACGGGCGACAAATGTGGAACATATGCCGGAAAACAGGCCAGTCTTGTGGCGGATAAATAAAGGGCGCCATTTTCTGCAGGGATGGGACTCACGAAGATTAGGGTGATGTTCAGATTCTCCTCGTACCGCTTGACGAAGTTGGTGTCGTACTCTGTGGCTTCTTTCTGATACACGGAGAAAAAATCGGTTCGTAGATCGCCGGTCTTCGTCGGCTGGAAGAAGAGGCGTAAGGCGTCCTGGATGCTGATTCTTCGTAAGCCGCGATTAGTCGTAGCCTATGCTTATGGGCACACCTCTGGGGGTCGACCTTTACAGAACGCTCCGCCGTCTGCTCCTGGGTGTCAGCCATGATACGGGGTGTTGGGAAAGAGCGCTGCGCCATTCCTTACCTATCCTCAACGCACCAAAACGTCCTGTGCCATTCAAATTCTGACATTTCGAGCGTCAGACGTCAACTAGCTGCACTGGGTTTACGTGCTCACAAAGTCCGCTGATTGTGGGTGATCGAATTTCGTGTCACGTGCACGACCTCACTGTTTCCCGATTTGGAAAACAAAATTGAACATTTGAACTTGAAAAGACGCCGCCAGACTCGCACCCACACCCAACGTCACCCTTCTCTCTCCCCTCACGAAAACCACTATGGAACTCCCCCCCACGCGAGACCTTGCCATTGCAGCCGGTGCAGCCCTCACTGCCATATTCACCATCTACCACATCGGCGAACGACGAAGTAGAACGCGCAAGATTCAACGTCACGACGAGCGCGTCCTCATTTTGGGCGCCTCGAGCGGGGTCGGCAGGTCCCTCGCTCATATGTACGCTCAGCGCGGGGCGCGGGTATGTGTTGTTGGACGGCGCAAGAAGGAAATCGAAGAGGTCGAGCTGGAGTGTAAGACGATACAGAGGATTAAGGAATCCGAAGAAGATAGAAAAGCGTTCAGCTTTTGTGCCGACTTTGCGGATCCTGGGCAGATGGTTATGCTGAGAGATGTTATTCAGACCGGTAAGCTCCTTCGGCTTTTTATTCCCCCACTGGAGTTTCCCGATGCTCACGTTCCCTTACTGGTAGAATGGCAAGGTGTGGACACCGTCATCATCACTGCGGGGGTGATCTCCCTTCAACCTCTGCTGTCTATTGCAAACCTGAAACACGACAGCGACCATGTTGAGCTCGAAGGGGTACAACGCGTCGTTGAAGTAGCCCAGGCGGCTCTTCATTCAAACTTCATTGGCCCACTGGTTTCGGCAACGACATTTGTACGTGAATGTACCCTCTCCATGGCACGCGAATCCTTACCCGCCGGCTTTAGATTCCCTTACTACTCTCCACCTCAAATTCACCCTCAATCCTCCTCATGTCCTCCCTGGCCTCCGTAATCCCCGCACCCACTCGGTCACTATACGCCGCAACGAAATCATCCTCCCTCCTTTTATACGAATCCCTCGCGATTGAGCACCCGTCAATAACGTTCTCCCTCATGATGCCAAGCACAATCAAGGGAGACTTCCGCTCATCAGCGGTTGACGGCGGAAGCGTGCGGGACGCGTCTTCCGGTTCGAGTCAGAAGGGGTTGGACAAGGGCTACGTCGCGAAGAAGTGCGTCGAGGCGATTGATTACAGGAAGAAACATGTGTTCTTACCCGGGTTCCACGGGATTTCGCACCTGCTGTATTGGATGTTCCCTTCATTCATCGAGGCCCGGGTGAGGGAGAGATACCAGTTCATACCAAAGCTGTCATCATTCTAGGTTGGGGGCTCTTGATGTTACTGTCTTTCACCCACCCTGACCACCTGGACCATTTCCGTGCTCGTTCCGAGTAGATGTAGTTGTAAATAGGTGCATTCGGAATTCACGTCTACCTTTCGCACTACATCTGTCCCTCGTTACGTGACCTTGCGGTCTACTGGCTCTGGTTAGCCCGCGGTACGTGAACCCGGGTCGAGATTGAGTCAGCGAGGCGCTCCGTAACCTCCATCATATCTCACCTTTATTCGCCTAGTACCGGGGACCCAGAACCGACAAAGCCAAAACACTTGCCAGAAACTACCATGCACAGCTCACCCCTATAACCACACCCACTCCCTCCGACGTCTTATTAATCGACACCCTACTTATCCTCGACTTCGACGGTTTCGCCCTCTCACGTTCCGCTCATTTGCTGTTGACCCGCACCTTCGGAAGTTTCGGAAGCTGCAAGATGTCGCCACTTGTTGAGATTTGCCAAGAGATTCTCGTCCTCCCATCCTTCACCCTCGAATGTGGAGAGACCCTGAGGGACGTGCCCGTTGCGTACAAGTCGTGGGGGAAGCTGAATGAACGGAGGGACAATGTGATGGTTATCTGTCATGCGTTCACAGGGAGCTCGGACGTGGAAGATTGGTGCGTTTTGCTGCACCCTTACCTTCCTTCGTCTTCTCATTTCATCTCCTGCATTTGCCGCGTCTGAAATTGCCGGTTCCCTTCTCGTCATGTGTTCGACCGACAGGTGGGGTCCATTAATGGGACCTGGCAAAGCGTTCGACTCGAATCGATTCTTCATCCTCTGCGCGAACGTTGCTGGTTCACCATACGGGACTATCTCACCCGTATCAATCAATCCTGACACCGGCGAACCCTACGGACCCTCTTTCCCCCCAACCTCCATCCGCGATGACATCCTGTGGGTCCGATCTTATCTGCTCGTCCATATATGTAACCACCCAGAACTGACTTTTGTCTCCGTGATATCGTCGAAAGTCTCCACAAGTGTGTGTTGGATCATCTGGGCGTCGCCTCCGTTGCAGTTGTGATAGGAGGTTCGATGGGCGGGATGACCGTCCTCGAATGGCCACTCTGCACACCCCCGGGTTTCGTTCGTCACATCATTCCCATCGCGACCTCTGCGCAGCACTCCGCATGGTGTATCTCGTGGGGCGAAACCCAACGACAGTGCATATACAGCGACCCGGGGTACCAAGACGGGTATTACAAGGTCCAGCCCGCCTCGGGTCTCGCAGCAGCTAGGATGGTTGCACTCCTGACGTATCGTTCGAGAGACTCATTCGAGAGTCGATTTGGAAGGAAGGAGCAAGTGGAGAGGAAAAGTGTTGGTGGGAAAGGCGGTGAGACCGCTCATAACTCGGCTACAACCACGACGAATGGGAATACTACCGTGGATGTTCTCGAAAACCCACCCGGATCACCCACGTTGGGGAAGGGAGACCCCTTGGCACACCATAATGACGGGAACAGGTCCGCAAATCGTCGACCCTCTTACTCATGCTCTTCAAGACCCCAACCCCAACCCCAAACTACCTCCGAATCGATTACGGCTGCCACACCCGAAAAACCGCCGATATTCTCGGCCCAGTCTTACCTCCGCTACCAGGGCGACAAGTTCGTGGCACGTTTCGACGCGAATTGCTACATCCACATCACCCGAAAACTGGACACGCACGACATTACGCGAGGCCGACGACTAACTGGCGCAGATGCTTCACAAACTAAGGACGGGGGTGGGGACCAGACTCGAAAGACGGAAGAAGCGTTAGCAGAGGTCCTACGAACCCTTCCAACACGAGCACTGGTGATAGGCATAGAGACGGATGGACTATTTACCCCCTCAGAGCAGAAGCTAATCGCGAGTCATGTTCCCGACGCGGAGCTGGTCATGATACCCTCCTCTGAGGGGCACGACGGGTTCTTGTTGGAGTTCGAGTTGATCAACGGCCACATCTTGAGGTTCCTAAAGAGGGAGTTTCCGGAGTTCTATGCGTTTAGGGAAGGCTTGGATGAGGAGGCGGCACCGACAGATGGGTTTGAGATCAAGAAGACTAGTATGTTTGGAGAGGCGGAGGTCGACATCACGCATTGGTGATCAACTCTGCCACCTGTCATTTGCGGTTCGTGCTCGATTTTCTCCTCCCTTGTCCGTGTTTGGCGATGGTTTTCTGACAGAGACTTTACTTTTTTCGTTCAGGTCCCCGTTCTCATCTCTTTGGCTTGTAGGCCCGTTGCGTTAGGTCCCGTGCAAAAATCCCGCGGTGTGCGACAAACCGGTTAGACTCGTGCCGGTTTCTGGGGCGTCGATGAATGGCACTCATGGCGCCCGGCTTCAATTATGTATGGGGGGGGTTGACTATCAGCGGATGATGCGTGCTGTCAGTCACGTACTTATCGGAATGGCAGTTCATGATCAGTGGGCCGTAGGTATGAAACGATCAAGCTGTACGTACGAACTCTAAGAAAAAAGCTCCCCGTTTCCAATGTCCGGTTAATGCCGCCCTGTGGCGGGAATGGGTCCGACATTGTTCGCCCAAACGGTAACAAAGCTTTGGTGAAAAAGAACAAGGTACGCTGCCCAACCGTGGGTTGTTGGTGTCAGTTTGTACGGGAAGATATCGATGCTTCTGAGTGGATGCTGCAGTGGGGGCGATGGTTAGTCCAAGTGTGGGCAGACTTCCCCGCCAACGCCTCCTATGGCGCTGGGTGGACAAAGGGGGTGGAGGCGGGGGGATTTTCTTCTTGCCATTATCTCGCGTAGATCAGGTCACCATACTTCATTTTGTAGCGGAACCTTTGTGTTCATAATCGGCAGGACGTTTGCACCTTCCTTTTTCGTCACAAACTCACCTTCCAAACCGGAGTGATCGAGTCCACAGACACCCTCATTACATCAGGGAGAGGCTACGGTATTCGGACGAACAAAGGCGTTGAACCGTCCAGACGTCAGCTTGCTTCACCGCGCCTTTCCCGGTTTGAGAAGAATCAATGTCCCTCTCTGGTCGTGAACCGGTTGCGAAGGATTCATCAACGATGTTTCCGCACCTACGCATAGTCCCCGTCGCTTTCGCACACAGTTGCTTGTATGTAATGGAACTAGCGCGGTGGTGATCCCGTAGCTGGTATATCAAGGGAAGAAGCCCACGCACCTTCGCCCTTTACCCCCGTACCACCTCCAGGTCCGTTTCACTCCCTCCTTCCCCTCGGCCCCGCGGTCTCCACCCTTGCCCTACCGCTCCCACTCGCTAGGAAACAGCGCTCCCATACCCTTCTTGATTTATTATCGAGAACCTTCAGCACCATGGATATGAACGTGAACATGGTCTTGGGTCCCATCGTGTTGGCGGTGGTCGTGAACGTGAGTTCCTCTCCCCTTTGGCTTTGGTGTTTCTTGGTGCTGAACGGCTGGTGTAGGCTGTGTTGTACGGAACGTGTGTGGTACAATGGTACACGTACTGGACCTCCGGGTTCAAGGATCCATGGCACACAAAGTTAGTCTCCCTCCCTCTGAACATATGAGCCCCCGCTCCGTCTCGGCATCGGTCTCATCACGCCTCTTCTCACCGCTCTTCCGAATATAGGAGCCTTATCTATTGTGCGTATTCTCCCGTACGCCGCATATATGCACATATGCGGTCTATCATTCTCAGCGCTCGGCTCCCTGACCCTTTATTCGGCTTCTTAGGGGTCATGTTCTTGGATACATTCCACACCCTGGCAACGGTGTGGATGCTGTGGAACTTTACCGTTGATAACTTTGGGAACTTGGGTGTCTTTGCTCACCTCCCATGGGTCTACCCGACTACCCCGATCTTCATTGTACGTCTCATCTTATACCTTCTTCTTCCTTGACGTGTGGTTCTCATCCGTTATTCACTTTAGGCGCTGTGAGTTTCGGCTCCTTTGCTTCCGGTTGACCGGATCGTGTCGCTCTGACGGGCTGATAAACTAACGAATCGTTTGTATTAGGGCGTCAATGCCGGTTCAATGGTTCTTGGCATACCGGATAAGAATCCTATCCCATTCATGGATCATCTTCGCAGGTATTTGCGTACTCTCACTCGCTCAGGGTGGTTGTGGAATTGCCGGTGGTATTTTGGCTACAATCCTCTCCAAGTACGTGGATCGCTGGATTGCGGATCCCCATCCGCAAGAAACTCATACCGGCTTCTTCAGCGCTGCCGATTTCAAAGTCCTCCTTCCGGTCGCAACTTCGTGGTTGAGTATTGCCGTGTTTACCGATGGTTAGCAACAACTTCAAAACTCTTCCTTCGTCCGCATTGCTGACTCTTTCTGTTATTCTACAGTCCTCATTACGTTCGTAACCTCCCCACCACCATAAATGGAGCCGCCTGTTCTGATTTCGCCGTCGCCTCCTTTAGCGCGACCCTGTTCTTCTTTTTGCGTCGAAGCAAGACTGGGTTCAGCAGTACGTATCCTCCTTTGTGTTGTGTTATACTGTGGGTTATTGACACTGGGCGACCCACTTCTTCAGAGACCGACACAATCATCGAGAGGCTGATCAGGACCGCCATCGAGACCGCCGCTGTCGGTGCCATCTTCTGTGTATGCGTCTAACCTTCGTAATGCTTCAGCGTTACTAACGGATCGTGGGGGGATAGGTCATTGATGTGATCGTGTTCAAAACCAACGGAGATACAAACCTCCATTTCTTCTTCGCTTTGGTATGTGACATCCATACCCGCGTGCCTACGGTAGCGCTGACCTGTCCTGTAGCCTCAGGGAAGGATTTACACGTGAGGATCCTCTGTTCCATTCCACAATAGTATCCCCTGACAATTCTGCGCGTTGCTTCTCGTGTTCAGTAATACTCTGATGCTTGTGAGTCCATTCTGTGATCAACCGAGATGCATCCGGTGGGGTCTGACAACGTCATCTCTGTACTATAGACCTTGAACTCGCGTTCTGGCCTCCGGGAGCACCTGCACTCGAACAACCCCCAAAGCATCAGTCTTTCTGTACGTCGCACGACCGCACAATAAGCGTCGCGCTGAACTGGTCCCTGATTCCCTTCCCTTCGCCCTAGGAAACCAACAGGTTCGCAGCCGCGGGAGGAGTGAGGACAGAGATCAGCATCGCCGTTCAACAAGACGTCCAGACTGACCGTGGCCGTGTCATCTCGTCCATTTCGGACTTTGGAGAGGAGACGAAAGTGGATCGCGATTTGACCCCGGTCTAAATCGCGAAGCGTGGTCCACATTTTCGCCCGGTCTCTCGTCCGCCCCTCATCCACCCCCTCCTTCACCCCGGGATTTGGAAATCTTCTTCATACACTCCGCCTCACCCACGTTTCACTTCACCCGCCCAGTCCAATCCCAACCCCACTGCTGATCCCTCTCTCGAGGGTTCGGCGGCCAAGCCCACCCGGATATATAATAATATAGGCCCCTTCCGCCAAAGACATACAGATATTTCGTTCCCACTATACCTCCACAATTTCTACCCCTCCCAGATACCACGCTTTCTTGGGAAGAAGAGTATAGAGTAGAGCAAGGGAGCCACGCATACTAAACCCACTGGTATCCACACATTCGGATACTCCTCATAATCACCGATCCCCTCCTTTTTTCCTTTCGTTCCCATCCTACCCACCACCCTCTTGGCTTCGCTGTTTGTTCGGTTGACACCATCACCATTTGTAGCAATATTGACTTGAATGCTTAAGAATCTAACCTCATTCCGCTTTCGCACGAGGACCTGAAAATCTCCCCCAATCCCACTGGCGAGTTATGTAACGCCCGATCCCTTTACATAAGTAAGGCGCAGTGGTAGGTTTCCACGTCTCCCGAAACTGATCACCCATGTCTGCATCGCTTCCCTCGGTCCCTCTCGAAATCCTCCTGCAGATTTTCCGAAATCTCGACACTACAGATGTCGTTCGACTTGGAAGGGTCAGTCGCGACGCCCGTACTACATCTGACCGATAATCAAATTTGCGCCAGTCATGTAAAGATCTCTACGAGTCCACCCAAAATCGCCACGTCTGGGTTGATCAAGTGCAGGGTCACATTCGGAAGAAACCCGTGCTCAAGCTCTCCGTTCCGGATTTGACCATACTATCGGGGGGAGATCTGAAGACTTTCGCGATCCGCCAGGAACGCTTGCGTCTCCGCTGGGGTAGACTGGATGCCAGCGCTGATTTTACTCGCGGGGGAGAAATCACGCTACCCGACGCCTGGCTCCTCCCCCATTCCAATCGCTGGCTCTTACCAGGGGGCAATCAACTCCTTGTTCGCACTCGCGAAGCCCTGCTCCTGTCCCAAGTCCTGTTTTCTGGAGAGAGTCCCGCCTCGTCGCTTCTGTGTACCTTTGGTCCGGAAAGACTTGGAGCCGACAGATTTTTGAGCCCCGGTGTGTTGCTCTATACGACATCCCCCCACCCAATTTGCGTCTGCGGTGTGGAGTCGTCCGATGGGTGAGTAAGGTTCTTTTACCTCCCCGGACTCATGTGCTCAAACTTTATCCGATCAGCATCAAAATATACCTTTTCAGGATCGATTTTCACGGGGGAGAGATATACCTGGAGACCAAATTTGCCGCACAAAACAATCCCCTGAGCCACGCCAGTGGGCAAGGACGTGTCGTTGGTTGTCTTACCTGCGTAGGCCATACCACGAGAATAGTAACTATCATCCACCTCGACCATCCCGGGGTTTTGGCACAATTCCAGATACCGGATGCCTACTTTGATGGGAGTAATGATGGAACTGTACGCCCTTTACTTCATTTTCCCGGATTACTCTGTCCCTCATGCCAAACCTACGGTAGACATGGTATTCCTGGCGCTCCTGGTCTCTCTATATCCCTCGTCCAGATTTGGCCGTCGTCTACAGCGCTGAACATATCCTCTACTACCAACTCCCAGACTTCTCGGCTCTCTCACCGGGGAAATCTGTCCTGGAAAATAACCCGACCTGGTACATGGTTGGCCCATTAGAAGACCTAGACGAACTAGGAGGGCCGGACCACCTGCTCGATGACCCGATATACGACCCGTCGGGCATTGAAAGCTTTAATCTCTACTTCAAAACCATCCTTGGAACCAATATCGTCGCCACCACGATCATCCCCCCGGCCTCGACGACGTCTCAGGTTTTGAGCTCGCCCCCGGTGGAAGAGAGGAGGCGGGAACAGGTGCTTTCGAAACTGCCGCCATATGCCAGTGATGGGTGGAGGGAGTCGGCGGTGGTTTTCCATGATGGGCATTGTTATCGAACGTACGAGACCGAACGAGGGCTCGAGTACTGTGTGTGTTCGTATGATGACCTTTTCAGAGGTGATTGGAAGCGGACGCTCAGAATTCCCGGAATGGAGGAAGGGGCGGGGGTCTCCCCGGGCGATCCGTATGGCTGGAATTCGGAGCTTTCAATCGACGAGGCGTCTGGGAGAGTTGTTATTTTTGTGGGGAGCGATGGTGGAGGGAGGTGTTACATTGGGGATTTGGTTTGATCGTTTTGGATCACTTCTCTCACCTCGGGGTTCGGCCACACTCTGAGGTGAGTGCTCGTCCTATTTGTTTCGTTGGGGTCCACACGAGACTGAGTGATGTTACGACCAAGGCGCAATTCAAGGGCGTAACCACTCATCAAGCACTATTTCGTAGTGTAGAATGGTCGACTTGTATCTCCAACTTCGCCCTAGTACATTCGAACGATCGCCAAGTTCTCGTTTGCACGACAAGGGTTGGTTTTACGCATACCCCCACGCATTCACGAAAAATCCTGCATGAGTATCCTTCGCGGCTGTTAAGGGAACAGGCCCACAGGTAGAAGCAGGAGCTTGCGGGTTTGAGAGGGAAGTATAATGTATGGCGGATCCATCCTCGTCGTGGCCCACGGGTAAAATTCTCGAGTACATGCGTGATTGAGTGGCGTACGTACCATTTGGTCCGCGTCCGCCGGCCTGTGCTTCCATCAGGAGTAGACCGTGCAACATTGGCGTGAATTTGCATAACGTTTTCCCCTACATATGTACATAACATGTGAACGAAATATGATTGCCGGTGAGAACCCGGGACGGGGGAGGACCTGGGGAAGCCATTCCCACACCTGATCATCCTCCCTAGGAGGAAGCGCGCGGGGAAGCCTGGGGAAGCCCAGGGATGACATCGATGACGCGTGATGGGTATTTCCCACAAGCGCACCATCCCAGGATTCCCTATGCGATCAATCGGGACAGCGACCGGTCCCGGTCATGCAGGGGACCCGATACCGGATTGGGATGTGCCGTGGAAGCCCATCCCAGGTGCGTAGATATTCGTGTGTGCACGTTGTAACCTTACGGACAGTCCCTCATTATTGTTGAGCTCCGAATCAAGCCGTTTTGATCATTATGCAGGTCATGAAGTGATTCAAATTTCCCCGAGTTGCTGAAGTATATACTGATCGCTACCCATACTTCACCGTAATCCCATGTCCTCCCGCTGTGCCCTCGAACTGCTGCAGTTTTGGCCTGTCCTTCCAACTGTGGAAAACTTCGTGGCGGTTGACCGTTTGAAGGCTCGGGAAGGAGTTGAGGACAGACAGAAGTCCACCTCTCTTCTTCAGCTTCGGGTTCACCATCGATGGTTTTGAGGGACGATACGCTGAAGAACACCGGGGTCTGGGGGAGAGCGAGCGGCCGCAGGTAGATCAACGTTCCTCCACGATCAAGGGGAAGCGCATCGAGGTATGGCTTGAGCTCGTTGGCAGAGAGTGGGGATATTTCGGTTATCGCAGTTCTTTTGGCAAGTTCTGGAGGAGCCTTGGAGTGGGAAGCGATGATGAGTGTCAGCGAACCGCTGTCAATGGCCTGATTTCGAAGCCACCTGCTGATAGCGACGTCATGCCGAGATAGCTCAAGAGTCTTCACAGATCCTGGGAGAGCGATGTGTCGAAGGCTGGGCGAGTGGGAGACAGCATCCAAAAATCCGCGGATGCTGACGGTGTCGGTAAAAACCCAGTCTAGCCTCTTCAGGCTCAAGAATGATCGAGTGGCAGATACGATGGCGTCGACAGGAGGTGGACGCGCTGAGTGCTGAGGGGCGATGACCAACCACCGGCATTGGAACCGGTCGTTTGCCAGCCTCATCACCAACGACGTAGGCGGTTTGGAAGAAGGTCGGAGGATGGTTGTCTTCCGGAAGGTCCTGAAGTTTTGCCATGGATGCGATGACGGTGGAATAGGCAGAAAGGGGATGGAGCTGCGGATTCAGGATTCTGGGTAAGTTATTTATAAAAGAGACGGATGAGCATTACGCAACTCGTGACGCCCACTGTTCACATCCGCCGGCGCCGAAAGTTAACAGCCCAGGAGGAGGGTAGTGACGGCGAAGGCGGGAATAGCTGTTGTTGCCATTGTAGCGGACGAGTGTGGTGCGGTGGTGTGGAACGATGTCTGGGAACGAGAACAAGAGATGAAGTAGTGGTAGCAGTCAAAGATACGGAATAGGGGACGTTTCGAGGAGAGCGGTTTTTATATCTCTGAGCAGCCAGTGCCATTACAGTTTGAACCAGACGACCAAACAGACGATCGACGGAAGTGAACCCGGGGGTCCGATCAAGCCCTACTCCGTCATGAAAATCTCCCCAGCATCTTCGGTCACGTTAGAGTCAAATGCAGTGACCCCAAAACACTCTACTGTCGCTTCTCTAGTTCCTTTGCCAAGCAGAGATCGTCGCCGTCGCCGTTCTGGGCCACAGGGGATCGCAGAACATTTTGTCAGAACCAATATATCAAGAGTCGGTGTGTGCTTTTCCTTTTGACCGTCACGGGCAAATAGTATGAAAGACACAAGAGGGGCCCGGGATAAGATGTGGATCGCTGTTCTCAGATTGGTGTCCCTCCGTTCAACACGCTGAGGCTAGGATACCGAGAGAAAGTGGGATAGGACGCCCTCCGTGATTGTACTGGCGGGGTTCAAGACTGAAAGGGAGACCACGGTACAAACGAGGTGGTGAGCATACAAGGTAATCAAGATAATGCCCAGAGCGGGGGTGGTCAAGGCTCCGTCATGTCATGCACGGAAATGCCCGATCAGACTCTGATGTATAGTGTTGTCGTGAACTGAGTCAACTCACTTCCAAATCACAAACGCGTGATGGCTGGGTTCACTTCACCAAGTGAGTCTGACAAATCATTTCCATTTATGGGAGATAGGAAACTCTGT
>Ga0307511_10000188_pt1 | contig 61440 bp, 57 predicted proteins | sample 13_EM_MG_FD_200266 | JGI IMG/M metagenome (GOLD analysis project Ga0307511, IMG submission 200266) | Populus trichocarpa ectomycorrhiza microbial communities from riparian zone in the Pacific Northwest, United States - 13_EM | ecosystem: Host-associated > Plants > Roots > Unclassified | place... | reverse complement strand
ACCGATGCTCAAGCAGTCGCTTGGTATGACCGGTTCTGCCTGGGGTGAACCGCCTGCCCCGTTGGCATTTCCGGTGGGACCCTCGGTCCCATGGGCTTAGCGGGAGCAGTGCGACGGGGATTGCGACGGGTGTTCCGCCGCCGGGTGTCTGCTGGCGTCGGCCGGGGACGTGGCCGCGGGGGCGGTGGCTGGTCGGACGGCGGTGGCGCCGCCGGTGTGCGTGAGCCACGCGTGCCGCTGCCGAACGGACCGCGTGGCGCGGGTGCCCGTCCACTTCCGGAGGAATCTGCGGACGTCAAATTGCGCGACCCCCGGCGTTAGCGGCGGGTGGATGGCAGACTCGGGACACCCCCACCTCAGGAGGTGTCGTGGACCTGGCGTTCACCCTCGCCCTGCACCGCGCGGTCGATCCGGACCCGGACAACGACCTGTGCTGGTCGCCGTTCTCGGTGCTGAGCGCGCTCGGGCTGACCGCGGAGGGCGCCGAGGGCGCCAGCCGGGACGAGCTTGTCGGCGCGCTGCTCGGCGAGAGTCCGGCGGTTGCCGGGGGCGGCGACTCGGGTGACCCGGCCGGTGGCGGGTGGGATGGACGGTTGAAGGCGCAGGCGGCCCTTCTCGCAGCGGCGGCCGAACTGGTCGACACCGGGCAGGGCGAGCCGCCGGTGCTGGCGGTGGCCAACACGCTGTGGGCGGCCGAGGAGCTGCCGATCCGGCGGGAGTTCGCCGACGAGCTCGCGCGGTGGCCCAACGGCGCGGTGAAGGGTGCGCCGTTCAGCGACGCCCCGGAGGACGCCAGGAAACTGATCAACACCGACGTGGCGGAGACGACCAGGGGGCTGATCCCCGAGCTGATTCCGCCGGGGAGCATCCGGCCGACGACGGTGGCGGCGCTGGTGAACGCGCTGTACCTGAAGGTGGCTTGGCGGCACCGGTTCGCGGACAGTGGGACGGCGCCGCGGCCGTTTCACGCGCCGACGGGCACGTACGAGCCGGCGACGATGCGGCAGACCGAGCGCCTCGGGTACGCGCATCGGGACGGGTGGCAGGTCGTGACGCTGCCGGCGGCCGGCGGGGTGGACGCGGTGGTGCTGCTGCCGGACGAGCCGCTGACGGTGGCGGAGCCGGAGCTGGACGCCGGCAAGCTGCGGGAGCTGCTGGACACGACGTCGTCCCAGCGGGTGCAGCTGACCATGCCGAAGATCAACGTCAGCACGCGGGCCAGCTTCAAGCATCCGCTGCTGGACCTGGGGGTGCGGACGCCGTTCGTGGCTGGGCACGCGGGGCTGACCCGGCTGTGCCCGGATCCGCGGCTGTACGTGGACGACGTGCTGCACGAGTCGGTGCTCAAGTTCGACGAGGAAGGCCTTGAGGGCGCCGCGGCGACGGCCGTCACGATGCGGATGATGTCCATGGCGGTGCCGTCGGAGCCGGTCCTGGTGGACGTGGACCGGCCGTTCCTGGTGGTCGTGCTGCACCGGGGGACGGGTGTGCCGTACTTCGTCGCGCGGGTCGTGCACCCGTAGCTGTCACACCTGCGGCCGGCCGCTCGTCCCATGGGTATGACGAGGATTCCTGTGGTGAGCAAGGACAAGGCCGGCCCGCTGGTGCGGGGCATGTACTGGTACGCGAAGCGGCGCTACGGCGCGGTGCCTGAGCCGTACGCGGTGTTCGCCCAGCACCGAGGGCTGCTCAAGGCGGCGGGCGTGCACGAGCTGGCGGTGGAGCGCACCGCCACCAAGCTGCCGGTGAGCTTGCGGCACCTGGTGCAGTTCCGGGTGGCGGTGGTGCTGGGCTGCTCGTGGTGCGTGGACTTCGGCACGATGCTGCAGCGGCTGGACGGCCTGAACATCGACCGGCTGCGGGAGATCGACGACTACCCGACGTCGCCGCGCTACACCGACATCGAGCGCAAGGCGCTGGCCTACGCCGACGCGATGACGGCGACGCCCGTCACGGTCACCGACGAGCAGGTGGCGGAGCTGGACGCCGAACTGGGGCACGCCGGCGTGATCGAGCTGACATACCTGATAGCGCTGGAGAACCAGCGCAGCCGGATCAACCACGCGCTGGGCGTCGTCGACCAGGGCTTCACCTCGGGCGAGGCGTGCCGGGTGCCGCGCGTGTGAGCTTGGTGGGCCGGGTTCAGGTCTGGGGTGGGGCGTCCAATGCCAGGTGGGTGAGCTTGTCCGGATTGGCCACGTCGTAGAAGCCGGCGAGCTGGCCGTCACGGATGGCGAACGTGGTGACGCGAGCGGCGGGGCCGTGGCCGGGTGGGAGAACAAGGCCCAGGTCGCCGTTGACGAGCTCGAGGCGAAAGGCGGCAAGCGCTTGCGGGCCGTACATGGTGCGGAGTCCGAGCAGGAAGCGGGCGACCTTGTCGTGGCCGGTGATGACGTTGATGGTGGTGCGGGCCCGGCCGCCGCCGTCGCCGACGACGATGGCGCTGGGGTGCAGCACGCGCAGGACCTGGTCGATGTCGCCGGCGGCGACGGCGGCCATGAACTCGGCCAGCACGGCGCGTTGGGTGTCGAGCTCGGCCCGGGGCGGCACGTCGGCGTCCTCGACGATGCGGCGGGCCCGAGAAGCGTGCTGGCGGGCGGTGGCGGGTGTGCAGCCGAGGGTGGCGGCGATCTCGGGGAAGGGCACGCCGAAGGCGTCGTGCAGCACGAAGGCGACGCGCTGCTCGGGGGTCAACGTGTGCAAGACCACGAGGGCGGCCATCCGCACGCCGTCGTCGCGCACGATGACGTCCAGCGGGTCGCCGCCGTCGATCGGGGTGACCAGGGGCTCGGGCAGCCAGGAGCCGACATAGCGTTCACGCTGCGAGGCGGCGGACTTGAGCTGGTCCAGGCAGATCCGCCCGACCACGGTCGTCAGCCAGGCGCGCAGGTCGCGGATGTCCTCGGGGTGCGAGGCGAGGCGCAGCCACGCTTCCTGCACGGCGTCCTCGGCGTCGCCGAACCGCCCGGTGATGCGGTACGCGACGCCGAGCAGGTGCGGGCGGTGCGTGCTGAACTCCGCGGCGAGGTCGATGGACATGCGCTGATCCTGCCGCATGGGCGGCCGCCTACACTCGGCTGTTGTGGCAGGACGCATCCGGGACAGTGACATCGCCGAGGTGCGCGACCGCAACCGGATCGACGAGGTGGTCGGCGAGTACGTCGCCCTGCGCAGGGCCGGCGGCGGCGCGCTGAAGGGACTGTGCCCGTTCCACGACGAGAAGACCCCGTCGTTCAACGTCCGGTCGACGCACGGCACCTTCCACTGCTTCGGCTGTGGCGAGGGCGGGGACGTGATCGCCTTCGTGATGAAGATCGATCACCTCAGCTTCGTGGAGTCGGTGGAGCGGCTCGCCGAGCGGGTCGGCCTCCAGTTGACCTACGAGGGCGGCGGCGCCAGCGTGCAGCGCGACCGCGGCACGCGCAGCCGGCTGTTGGACGCGCACCGGGCGGCGTCCGAGTTCTACATGGAGCAGCTGCGCACGCCGGACGCCCTCAAGGCGCGGGAGTACCTGGCCGAGCGGGACTTCGACGAGGCGACGGCCACGACGTTCGGCTGCGGCTTCGCGCCGGCCGGCTGGGACCTGCTGACCAAGCACCTGCTGGGGCGCGGGTTCGAGCTGGAGGAGCTGTACAAGGCGGGGCTGTCCCGGGAGGGGCAGCGCGGGCCGATCGACCGGTTCCACCGGCGGCTGCTGTGGCCGCTGAAGGATCTCGGCGGCGACGTGGTCGGCTTCGGCGCCCGGCGGCTGTTCGACGACGACCGGATCGAGGCGAAGTACGTCAACACGGCGGAGACGCCGATCTTCAAGAAGTCGCAGGTGCTGTTCGGCATCGACCTGGCCAAGCGGGAGATCGCGCGGCGGCACCAGGTGGTGGTGGTCGAGGGCTACACCGACGTGATGGCCATGCACGCCGCGGGCGTGCCGACGGCCGTCGCGGCGTGCGGCACGGCGTTCGGCAGCGACCACATCTCCGTGCTGCGGCGGCTGTTGATGGACGACGACGCGTTCCGAGGTGAGGTCATCTTCACCTTCGACGGCGACGCCGCCGGGCAGAAGGCGGCGCTGAAGGCGTTCGAGGACGAGCAGCGGTTCGCCGCGCAGACCTTCATCTGCGTCGCCCCGGACGGCATGGACCCGTGCGAGCTGCGGCAGCACAAGGGCGAGACGGCGGTGCGCGACCTGGTGGCGCGGCGGCAGCCGCTGTTCACGTTCGCCATCAAGGCCTTGCTCGCCGAGCACGACCTGGACACCGCGGAGGGGCGGGTGGACGCGCTGCGCCGCGCGGTGCCGATGGTGGCGCAGATCAAGGATGTCTCGCTGCGCGACGAGTACGCGCGGCAGCTGGCCGGCTGGGTCGGCTGGGAGGACACCAACACGGTCGTGCGGCGGGTGCGGGAGTCCTCCGGCGTCAGCGAGCCCGCACGGCGGGGCCGCCGGGTGGTGCAGGCCGACCCTAGTCAGAGCGCCCTCGGCTTGGACGTCTCCGGGCCGGCGCGGCCGCGCCGGGACGACCCGGCGCTGTGGACGCAGCGTGAGGCGCTCAAGGTCGCCTTGCAGGCGCCGGCGCTGGCCGGGCCGTACTACGACTCGCTGCCCGAGGACTCGTTCAGCGATCCCGCCTACCTGGAGCTGCATCGCGCGGTGATCGGCGCCGGCGGGGCGTCGTGCGGGATCTCCGGGCCGGCGTTCGTGGACGCGGTCGGGCAGGGGCTCCAGCACCAGAGCCTGCGGTCGCTGCTGACCGAGCTCGCGGTCGAGCCGCTGCAGGTGAAGTCCGAAGTGGACATCCGCTACGTCGAGGTGATCGTGGCGCGGCTGCAGGAGACGTTGGTGGGCAAGCAGGTCGCGGACCTCAAGTCCCGGCTGCAGCGGCTGTCGCCGGTGGAGCAGCCCGACGAGTACCGAGAGCTGTTCGGCGACCTGGTGGCGTTGGAGCAGTACAAGAAGGCGTTGCGCGAGCAGGGGATCGGTGGCTTTTGAGCTGGCTGCGCCGACGGCTGACCGGAACCCCCGAGGGGTTCGCCGGTCAGCTCGCCGAGAACGAGAGCGTGGCGGCGACCTGCACCTCCGGCGGCGAGCCGGTGGTGGCGACGTCGTTGGGGCTGTGGCTGCCGGGTGCTGGGCCGATGGGTGTTGGGCGGCTGGGCTGGCACCTGGTCAGCAAGGCCACCTGGGACGGCACCGCGCTGACCGTCATCGCCGCGGTGGAGAGCGGCGCCGCCGGGACGGCCGTGCTGCTCACCGACCAGCCGCCGCGCCGGTACCCGCTTGAGCAGCCGGGCAAGCTGCCCGAGGCGGTGCAGCGGCGGGTCACGCAGTCGATCGTGGACCGGCACCGGCACGAGTTCCCGGGTGGCGGCGCGTGGTTCGTGCGGCGCCGGGTGCCCGGCCAGGACGGCACGATTCTCCAGGTCAGGGCCGATGCCGGGGCTGACCCGGCGGCGGTGGCGCGGCTCGCGGAGAAGGTGGCGGCCCGGCTGTCCTGAGGGGCGGCCGGCTGCGTCATGGGGCACAAGGTCTGGTGGCGGACCCGTACAAGCGCTATAAAAGACGTACGTACGGTTTGCAGGGAGGCTGACGATGTGGGACCCCGCCAAGTACCTCGCGTTCGGCGATCATCGGGCGCGTCCGTTTCATGACCTGGTCGGCCGGGTCGCGGCCGAGAAACCGCGCCGGGTGGTGGATCTCGGCTGCGGGCCGGGCAATCTGACCGTGACGCTGGGGCAGCGCTGGCCGGGGGCGGCGCTGGAGGCGTCGGACTCCTCGCCGGAGATGGTGGCGGCGGCGCGGGAGCGGGGCGTAGACGCCGAGGTGGTGGACGTCAACGACTGGAAGCCGCAGGCCGACACCGACGTCGTGGTGACCAATGCGGTGCTCCAGTGGGTGCCGGGCCATGCGGCGCTGCTGAACCGGTGGGCCCGCGAGCTGCCGGACGGGGCGTGGCTGGCGATGCAGGTGCCGGGCAACTTCTCGTCGCCGTCGCACACCACGATCCGCGAGGTCGCGAGCCGGCCGAGGTGGGAGCGCGAGCTGGCGGAGCTGACGCTGCGCGAACCGCTGGCGGTGCTCGACCCGGCCGGCTACGCGGACGTGCTCGTGGAGGCCGGTTGCGAGGTCGACGCCTGGGAGACGACCTACCTTCAGCGGCTGTCCGGGCCCGACCCCGTCCTCGAATGGGTGACGGGCACGGCGCTTCGCCCGATCAGGGCGGCTCTCGACGAGAACGCGTGGCCGGAATTCCGCGCGGAACTCGCCGTCGAGCTGCGCAAGCAGTATCCGGCACGCGCCGACGGCACCACCTGGTTCCCGTTCCGGCGAGTGTTCGCCGTGGCCCAGGTGCGACGTTGATCACGCCTCGGGTCCGCCGAGCTTGGCTCTGACCACCCCCGCGACGCCCTGCACCGCCGGGTGGTCCTTGACCCGGCGGTAGGCCCGCACGAGCTCGTCGTACCGCTCCCGACCAGCGCGAGCGCCCAGCACGTAACCCACCGCGACACCCAGCAGGAAAGTCTTCATGGTCGGGTCCTCCGCATCGCCGCCCGCCGTCCTGACCCCCTGTGCGTACCCGCTGGAGGGGGGTGTGTGAAACCCCCTCGCCAGCATGCGCTACAGTTATCACCAGTCGAGCGGGAGACCGAGCGACGGCGAACAACAGAACATTCCTCCATAGCTCAATTGGCAGAGCATGCGACTGTTAATCGCAGGGTTGCTGGTTCGAGTCCAGCTGGAGGAGCGTTTAAGCAGGTGATGCCCCGTCCACTATGGACGGGGCATTCCTTGTTTCATGGTCGAACCATGTTTAACCCCCGCTATTGACCCGCGCGGAACGCGCGGCATGGGCACTGCCACGTGCTCGCGGGGTGACTGACAGCCCAGCGCGGACGGCCAGCACCACGAGCTGGGCACGGGAGCGGGCGTTGAGCTTGGCCATGGCCCGGGCCACGTGGGTGCGGACGGTGGCGGGGGACAGGAACAGGGCGTCGGCGATCTCGGCGTTGGACTGCCCGGTGGCCACCCAGGCGGCGATCTCGCGCTCCCGCTCGGTGAGCGTGTCCAGGCCGTCGACGGCGGCCGGCGGGGCCCAGCGCTGGGCGAAGGTGGTCACCATCAGCCGGGTCACCGAAGGCGACAGCAGCGCCTCGCCGGCGGCGACCACCCGGATGGCGTGGACCAGTTCGGTCGGGGCGCTGTCCTTGAGGATGAAGCCGCTGGCCCCGGCCCCCAGCGCCTCGAACACGTAGCGGTCGATCTCGAACGTCGTGACGACGATGACCCGGACCGGATCGCCGGCCAGCCGGCGCAGCAGGGCCAGGCCGTCCATGCCGGGCATCCGGATGTCCAGCAGCATCACGTCGGGCCGGGCGTGGGGCAGCCGGGCGAGGGCCTGCTGGCCGTTGTCGGCCTCACCGACCACCCGCATGTCGTCCTCACGGTCGACCAGCACCCGCAGGCCCATCCGCACCAGCTGGTGATCGTCGACGAGCAGCACTCGGATCACCGGACCGGCTCCGGCAGCCAGGCCACCACCTGGAAGCCGCCGCCCACCCGGGGACCGGCCTCCAGACGGCCGTCGAGGTCCTCGACCCGTCGGCGCATGCCGGCCAGGCCGCGGCCCGGCGGGCCGGGTTTTCCGTTGCCACGATCGGTGATCCGCACCTGCACCTGCCGGTCGCGGCGGTCGACGCTGACCCGGGCCGAGGTGGGGCCGGCGTGCCGCAGGACGTTGGTGAGGGCCTCCTGCACCACCCGGTACACGGTCGCGTCCAGCGGCGCGGGCAGGGTGTCGAGCCCGTCGACCGTGACCGGCAGCCCGCCGGCGCGGACCTGGTCGATGAGGTCGGCGAGGCGATGATGGCCGTGATGGCCACATCGTGGATGGAGCGTGTCGAGCATGCGGCGCAGGTCGGCCAGCGCGGCGGCGCTGGTCTCGCCGATGGCGTCGAGAGAACGGCGGGCCTGCTCGGGCTGCTCGTCGAACACGAGCTGGGCGACGCCGGCCTGCATGGTGATCAGGGCGAAGGCGTGGCCGGCGATGTCGTGCACCTCGCCGGCCAGCCGCGCCCGTTCCTCAACGGCGGCGCGGGCGATCAGCTGCCGCCGGGACGCGGCCAACACCTGGAACAGCGCGCCCAGCGACCAGGGCAGCACGATCCAGCCGGTCCAGGCCAGGGCCAGCAGCCCGGCGGCGTGCTGGTCACCGAGCAGCCGGATCAGAATGCACGCCGAGGAGACGGCGGCGGCCAGACCACAGGCCAGCGCTGACACCGGCAGCGGCCGCTGTCGCGCCACCTCGAACACCGCGATCACCAGGCACAGCAGCACCGGCCCGTAGGGATAGCCGGCCAGCAGATACGCGTTGACCGTCAGCACCGCGCCGGCCATCGCCGCCAGTGGCGCCGCCCGCCGCCCGCCGGCCGTCACCATGGCCGCCGCGACCAGCAGCAGCACACCGAGCCCGTCCAGCGGGCGTTCCCGGATGGTCTGCACGCCGACCACAGCCACCGTGCCGGCGACCACCGCCGCCGCGAACACCCCCGCGAGCAGCACGTCCAGCCGGCGGATCACCATGCGGGCCAGCATGTCCACCCAGCGGGGCCGCGTCGTCAGCGCTGGGACGACACCTGCCTACGTAAGTTGACGTAGGCCGGCGGCGCGAACGCCGCTTTGTGTCCGACGCGGTCCACGTCCCCGGCCGCCGACCCTGGAGCCGTGACACCACAAACGCGAATGGCCTGGACCGCCATCGGCCGGGCCCGAGGCCGACACCGCACGCTGCTGATCGCCACCTGCGTGGCGCTGGTGCTGGCCGCCATCGGCGACGAGGCGACCGGCTACGACGGGCCCGGCCCGTTCATCTATCCCGCGTTCGCGGTGGTGGTCGCGCTGGTCCGGTGGCGGTTCGCGCCGCTGCTGGCCACCGCCATGAGCGTCTTCTTCCTCTACGGCGGGATTGTCTCGCCCGAGTCCGCGCGGCGGCTGACCGATCCCGGGCAGGTGCTGGACTTCGCCGCCGGCTGGTTGCAGATGCTCAGTTTTGTCGCCGCCGCCGTCCTCGCGGTGGCCGCCGTCGTCACCGCCAAATCGTCTCGTTGAAGGAGCACGTCATGCCTCGCCTGGGCCGCAGCACACTCGTCACGTTCGCCGGGCTTCTCATCGGCATCGCGGGGCTGGTCATCCAGTGGATCGCCAACCCCGCGAAGTTCGCCGGCGCCGAGGACTCGTTCGGCATCGCCTTTCCACCCGGCATCGTGTTCGTCCTCGGCGCGGGGCTGCTGACGCTGGTCACCGCCCGCTGGTGGTGGCACGCCGTTTTCGCCGTGCTGATCGGGGTCTGGATCGTCGGCGTCGGCTCGCTGGCCAACCAGTTGCAGCCCAACCTGTTCTCCACCAATCCCGGCACCGTGGCCGGCAACGTGGTCATGGCGCTCGGACTCACCCTTGGCGTCGTCGCCGGCGTGACCAGCATGGTCTCGACCCGCCGCCGGACCCGGGCCGCACGCGCGGTCGCGGCCTGACAGGTCAGTACACGGTGCCCATCGCCTGGCGGACCTCCGAGAGGGTCTGCTCGGCGATGGCGTTGGCCCGCTCGTTGCCGACCTGGATGATCTTGCGGACGTAGGCCAGGTCGGCGGCGTAGGCCGCCCGGCGGGCGCGCATGGGGGCCAGGAACTCGTTGACGGCCTCGGTGACGGTGCGCTTCAGGGCCGCCGCGCCGTCGCCGATCTCCGCGGCGACCTCGACCGGATCGCGGCCCTGGCACAGGGCGGCCAGCAGCACCAGGCTGGACACCTCGGGGCGGTTGGCCGGGTCGTAGGCGATGTGCCGCTCGGCGTCGGTGCGGGCGCCCTTCAGCAGGCGTGCCGTCTCGTCGGCGCTGGCGCCAAGGGTGATCGCGTTGTTCCGGCTCTTGCTCATCTTCGTGCCGTCGGTGCCGAGCAGCACCGGCGCGGCCGACAGCAGGGCGTCCGGCTCCGGGAACACCGGGCCGTAGCGCTCGGCGAACCGGCGCGCGATGGTCCGCGTGATCTCCACGTGCGGCAGCTGGTCCAGGCCCACCGGCACGAGATTCCCCTTGCAGAACAGGATGTCCGCCGCCTGGTGCACGGGGTAGGTGAACATCAGCCCGCTCACCGAGGCCTGCCGCGAGTGCGCGATCTCATCCTTCACGGTCGGATTCCGTTGCAGCTCGGGCACAGTGACCAGGCTCAGGAACGGCAGCAGCAGCTGGTTCAGCGCGGGCAACGCGCTGTGCGTGAACACCGTGGCCCGCTCGGGGTCGATGCCGACGGCCAAGTAGTCCAGCACCAGCCCCTCGACGGTCTCGGTCAGCCGGTCGGCCACGTCACGGTCGGTCAGCACTTGGTAGTCGGCGACAATGACAAACAGGTCCACGCCGAGGTTCTGCATGCGGACCCGGTTCTGCAGCGTGCCGAACAGGTGCCCGAGATGCAGCGGCCCGGTCGGGCGGTCGCCGGTGAGCACGCGGAAGCGGCCCGGGTCGGCCTGGATCTCCAGGTCCAGCTCGGCGCTGCGGGTGATGGCGTCCATGTCTTGTCTCCCAACGGAATTGGCGTCCGGCGGACAGGCCACTCCAGTGGGAGGCGCCGTCCAGACGGACGGCGCGTGTGCGTGCGGGTGGCCGTCCCTAAGCGGGACGCCACCAGTTCAGGCACGCGGTCGAGGTCACGGCGCCATCATATCTTCAACCGCGGGAACAGCGCCTCCGAGTTGCCGCGGTCGATCGCCGCCCGCAGCGAGCTGTGCATCCGGTAGTCCTCGTACTGCTTGTTGATGAACCCGATCGCCGGCGCCGGCGCGAACGGGAAGTCGCTGCCGTAGGTGATGTGGTCCGGGTCGGCCACCTCCAGCAGGCTGGGCAGCGCCGCCGGCGTCGCCGACAGCGCGACGTCGTAGTAGAACTGGCGCATCACCGCGAGCTGCTTGGGCACCTGGTGCCTCTGGTCGACCAGGGTCCACAGCTGCTGGGCCTTGTTCTTGGCGTTCAACATGGTCAGCAGGATCCGGTAGGAGATGTACGGCACGAAGCCGCCGGCGTGGGCCAGGATGAACTTGATGTCCGGATACCGCTCCATCGAGCCGGACAGGATCAGGCTGATCGCGGTCCGGGTGGTGTCGAGCAGGAAGTCGGCCGTGAACGTGGGGATGCCGGGCACCTCGGGCGCGGGCAGCTCGCCGGGGTGCACGAACACCGCGCACGAGCGCCGGTTCAGGAACTCCAGCAGCGGCTCGAACGCGGGATCGCCGAGATAGCGGCCGTCGTTGTTGGCCAGCAACACGATGCCGTCGGCGTGCAGCTCGTCCAGCGCGTGCGCCGCCTCGGCCAGCGCGCCCTCGACGTCGGGCAGGGTCAGCGTGGCGAAGAACCCGAACCGGTCCGGTCGCTTCGCGACCACCTCGGCGCAGAACTCGTTGACCTCACGGGCCCAGGACCGCGCCTCGGCGACGTCGCCGAAGTAGACGCCGGGCGTGGACAGCGACAGGACGCCGGTCTGGATGTCCTGGCCGTCCATGAACTTCAACGCCGCGGACTCCGACCACGACGGCAGGTCGATGCCGCCGGGCCGGATCCCCTTCTCGTGCATCCATTCTGCGTAGCGCGGCGGGATGACGTGCTGGTGGGTGTCGATGCGGCGCGCGCGGCTCATCGGGTCTCCTCCTCGGCTGGGACGATCAAAGCGGTGAACAGCCGCGGTAACACCTCGGTGACGTAGTGGCCGTCCTCCTCGTCGCGGAGGATCGCGCGTTTCACGGTGGCCTCGTACAGGGCGATGATCGTGATGACGGCGCTGTGCGCGTCCACGGTCAGCCGCCGGCCCAGCCGGTTCAGCGTGCCCAGCAGGATCTCGACCAGCGCCTCCTGGAACCGCTCGTCGGCGGCCGCGGTCAGCGGGCGCAGTTCGTGCTGGCGCAGGGCCTGGGCGCTGAACTCGACGTTGAGCATGTACCAGGTGCGGTCCGAGGCCAGTGACTCCAGGAACAGCGTGCTGGTCTGCCGCAGGACCTCGGTCGCCACACCGGGATCGCTGATGTCGGCGCCGTCGATCGCCGCGGCGACGGCCGACCGCAGCCGGTCGACGCGCTCCTGGGCCTGCACCTCGTGCACGGCCAGGAACAGCTCCTCCTTGCTGGCGAAGTTGGAGTAGAAGGCGCCGCGGGTGAAGCCGGCCCGCTCGCAGATCAGCTCCACCGGCGCGTCCCGGATGCCGAGCTCGGCGAACACCTCGTACGCGGCGTCGATCAGTCGCTCCCGCGTCTGCGCACGTCGACGCGTCACACCTGCCATGTCGTCTCACCCGATCGCGTGACTGAGGATACACAGTGCATCGGATACACCGCGTATTACGATACATGACGTATCCAACTCCGGGACAACCTGATTGCGGGAGCCGACCGTGTCCTCGTTCCTCTACCGCCTCGGCCGGGCCGCCGCCCGGGCCCGAGTGCTGGTGCTGGCCCTGTGGCTGGTGGTCCTGGCCGCCGCCGGCGGCGGCGCGCTGCTGTTCAACCAGGGCACCGACGACACGTTCGCCATCCCCGGCTCGCAGTCGCAGGACGCCCTCGACCACCTCAAGCGGGTGTTCCCGGAGACCGCCGGCACCTCGGCCCAGCTGGTGCTGCTGGCCCCGGCCGGGCAGCGGGTGGACACCGCCGCGACCAAGCAGGCGGTGGCCGGCGCGCTCGACCGGATCAAGAAGGTGGACCAGGTCGCGACCGCGGTCGACCCGTTCGCCAACTCCAGCGGGGTCTCAGGTGATGGCCGGGCGGCGCTGATCGCCGTGCCGCTGACGGTGCAGCAGGCGCAGCTCAACCCGTCGACGAAAACCCAGCTCACGACCATCGCCGACGATCTCGCGGCCCAGACCGGCACGCACGTCTACACCGGCGGCGACGCCTTCTCCAACCGCGTGCCCAAGCTCAGCCCGACCGAGGGCATCGGCCTGGTCATCGCGCTGCTGGTGCTGCTGCTGATGTTCCGGTCGGTCATCGCCGCGTTCATGCCGCTGCTCACCGCGGTGCTCGGCGTCGGCATCTCGATCAGCCTCGTCTACGTGGCCACGCTGGTGGTGCCGATCTCGTCCACCGCCCCGATGCTGGCGGTGATGCTGGGGCTGGCCGTCGGCATCGACTACGCCCTGTTCTTGCTGTCACGGCACCGAGATCAGCTGGCCGAGGGGCTCGACGTCGAGGAGTCCATCGCCCGCGCCACCGCCACCGCCGGCTCCGCGGTGATCTTCGCCGGGCTGACCGTGGTGATCGCCCTGATCGGGCTGGCCGTGGCCGGGATTCCGTTCCTCACCACCATGGGCATCGCCGCGGCGGTCGCGGTCGCGCTGGCCGTGTGCATCGCGATCACGTTGGTGCCGGCGCTGATGGCGTTGGCCGGCCAGCGGCTACGGCCGCGCACTCCCCGCCGGAAGAAGCGCCGGGCCAAGCCCCAGGTGGCTCGCTGGTGGGTCCGGACCGTCACCAAGATTCCGCTGCTCACGGTGGTTCTGGTGGTCGGCGTGCTGGCCGTGTGCACGATCCCGGCCGCCGACCTGCGGCTGGCCCTGCCCGACAACGGCACCGAGGAGCCGGGCACCCCGGCCCGCGACGCCTACGACGTGGTCAGCGAGCACTTCGGCCCCGGCTACAACGGGCCGCTGATCGTCACCGCCGACATCGTCACCAGCACCGACCCGGTCGGCCTGGTCAACAAGATCGCCGACGAGATCAAGGCCATGCCCGGGGTGGCCGCGGTGCCGCTGGCCACGCCCAACCCCAAGGGGGACACCGGCATCATCCAGGTGGTGCCGACCACCGCGCCGGACTCGCCGCAGACCGACGACCTCGTGCATCGCCTGCGGGACCAGGAAGCCCACTTCCTCGCCGCCTACGGCACGCAGACCGCCGTCACCGGCATCACCGCGGTCGGCATCGACGTGTCGGCCCAGCTCGGCGACGCCCTGCTGCCGTTCGGCGTTCTCGTGGTCGGGCTGTCGCTGATCCTGCTGGCCATGGTGTTCCGCTCGATCTGGGTCCCGATCAAGGCGACCGTCGGCTACCTGCTGTCGGTCGGCGCGGCCTTCGGCGCCACGGCGTTCGTCTTCGACCAGGGGCATCTGGCCGACGCGCTGCGCGTCACCCACACCGGCAGCGTGATCAGCTTCCTGCCGATCATCCTGATGGGTGTCCTTTTCGGACTGGCCATGGACTACGAGGTGTTCCTGGTGTCAAGGATCCGCGAGCACTACGTGCACAACGGGGATCCCCACCAGGCCATCGAATCGGGCTTCATCTCCGCGTCCCGGGTGGTCGTCGCGGCGGCGGTGATCATGTTCGCGGTGTTCGCCGCGTTCGTGCCGGAGGGCAGCGCGACGATCAAGCCGATCGCCTTCAGCCTGGCCGTCGGCGTGTTCGTCGACGCCTTCGTGGTGCGGATGACGTTGGTGCCGGCAGTGTTGGCGCTGCTCGGGCACCGCGCCTGGGGCCTGCCGCCCAAGCTGGACCGCACGCTGCCGGTGTTCGACGCCGAGGGCGACTCCCTGGTGCACGAGCTGCGGCTGGCCGACTGGCCCGGCGTGGACGAGGCGATCAGCGCGCACGGCATCGGCGTGGACGACGACCGCGGCCGGCCGGTCTACCGGGACATCGACCTGCACCTGCCGCGCGGCGGCGTGCTGGTGGTGCACGGCGCGGGAAAGACCGCCCTGCTGTACACGCTCGGCGGCCGCGTCACCAAGATCAAGGGCGATCTCAAGGTGCTCGGCCGGGTGCTGCCGCAGCACGTGCACGCCCTGCGCCGCGAGGTCACGGTGATCGGCTGCCGGGACATCACCGCCCCATCGAGCGAGGTGGCCTCCGCGCTCGCCGACGACATCGAACTGGTCCTGGTCGACGACGCCGACCTGGTGCTGCGCACCGACGAGCGGGACGCGCTGCGCGACCTGATCGCCCGCCGCCGCACCGCCTCCGGCCGCCCGGCCACGTTCGTGCTGACCTGCCAGGACCCGGACCGCCTGGCCGACCTGCTGCCGGCCGACGCCGCCCTCTACTCCCTCGCCCAGCCCGTTGAGGTGCACTGATGTTCAAGCCGTTCGCCAACTCCGCGCGTGCGCTGGCCGCCGGGCCGCTCACCTGGAAGACCTGGACCGGGCTGATCGCCGTGCCGGTCCTGATCATGGGCCTGCTCACCTGGGCGCTGTGGTCCCCCGACAGCGACCACGGCACCGCCACCGCGGCCGTGGTCAACGACGACCAGCCGGTCAAGGTGAACGGGCAGCTGATCCCGCTCGGCCGGCAGCTCACCGGCGACCTCACCCACAGCTCCGACTCCGCCTACAAGTGGGTGCTCACCGACTCCTCGGACGCCGCTTCCGGGCTGGACAACGGAACCTACGCCGCGGTCGTCACGATCCCCAAGGACTTCTCCGCCCGCGCCACCTCTTCCGCCAGCGGCAAGCCCCTGGACGCCAGCCGGGCCGTGGTCGACATCAAGACCTCGGCCAGCTCCGGCGTCGTCGATCCGGCGCTGTCCCAGCGCATCGCCGACGGCACGCAGCAGACGCTGAACAACCAGATCGTCGAAACCTACCTGGACAACATCTACGTCGGGTTCTCCACCATCCATGGCCAGATCAACCAGGCCGCCGACGGCGCCGGGCAACTCGCCGACGGCACCCGGCAACTCGTGCCGGGCGCGCAGCAGGTAGCCGACGGCGCGGCCAAGCTGGCCAGCGGAACCGCCCAGCTGGCCACTGGCTCGGCCCAGCTGTCCAGCGGCCTCACCCAGGCCCAGCAGCAGACCGCGCAGCTGCCGGCGCTGACCAGGAAGCTGGCCGACGGGGCCGAGCAAGTCGCGCAGGGCAACGAAAAGCTCGCCGGGACGATCGTGCCGCTGGCCAACCAGATCATCGCCGCCATCGACGCCCTGCCCTCGGCCAAGGACGCCGCGGCCGCCGTCCAGCAACTGGCCGACCAGTGCAGCGGTGACGCCCAGTTCTGCGACAACCTCAAGCAGGCGGCGGCCCGGGTCACCGCCGATGCCGGCCAGATCGACGGGGCCAAGGCCGCCATCCGGGCCCAGGCCGTGCAGGTCCGCGACGGCATCCAGGCGCTGGCCAGCGGGGCCAGGCAGGTGGCCAACGGAAACGCCCAGCTGGCCAAGCAGTCCGGCACGCTGGCTAGCGGCATCGCCACCGCCGCAGACGGGGCCCGGCAGCTCGACACCGGTGTGCAGCAGGCCAATTCCGGCGCCCAGCAGCTGGCCGACGGGTCACGGCAGCTCAGTGACGGCACCGGCAAGGTGAACGACGGCGCCCAGCAGCTTTCGTCCTCTTTGGACAAGGGACGCGACCAGGTGCCCAACTACACCGACGCGGAACGCAACCACCTCAAGACGATCGCCGCCTACCCGACCACGATGGCCTCGGACAGCGCCTCCTCCGGCGCGCTGGCGATCACGCTGTTCGCGGTCCTGGCCCTGTGGGCCCTGGCCTTGGCCACCTACCTGGTCACGCGGGCCGTCCCCGACGCCGTGCTGACCGCCCGCGAACCCACGTGGCAGATCATCGCCCGGGCCGCCCTACCCGGCGCGACCGCCGCGGCGCTGGCCGCGGTGGCCATCACCGCGATGGCCATTCCCGCGCTCGGACTGGGAGTCGGCGGCTCGTTCGAGTTCCTCGGCGTCGCCCTGCTGGCCGCGTTCGCCTTCGTGTCGCTGAACCAGGCCGTCACCGCGATCTTCGGCCGCGCCGGCCGGCTCGCCTCCCTAGCCGTGCTGGTGCTCGGCGCGGCCACGGGAATCGTGTCCACACTCCCGAGCCCGTTCTACGCCCTCGCCGACTACCTGCCCACCCACGGCGCGGTGCTCGCGCTGCGCGCCGCCGTCACCGGCGATGCCGGGCTGTACAGCGGAATCGCCGAGCTGTTCGGCTGGCTGATCGTCGGTGTGCTGGCGACGATCCTCGTCACCGACCGCCGCCGCTACCTGTCCACGCGCCAGCTGCGGTTGGCCTAGGGCCGATCAGCCCTCGTCCAACTCGATGACCAGCGACAACAACCTTCACGGCGGAAATCCTTACCAGGTAACGGGAAGCGAGTGGACGCCGTACACGACCATGTCCTGCTTGAACTGCACTTCCTTAAGCGGAATGGCCAGCTTCAGCGTGGGAATCCGGCGGTACAGCGTGCTGTAGACGACCTGGAGCTCCATCCGGGCCAGCGGCTGCCCTAGGCACTGGTGCACGCCGTAGCCGAAGGCCACGTGGTGCCGCGCCGGCCGGTGGATGTCCAGGCGGTCCGGCTCCGGGAACGCGGTCTCGTCCCGGTTGCCGGCGTCGATGGCCAGGACGACACCCTCGCCGGCACGGACCAACTGGCCGGCGACCTCGACGTCCTCCATCGCGACGCGGCGCTGCCCGTAGTGCACGATGGTCAGGTACCGCAACAGCTCCTCGACCGCGTTGGCGATCAGCTTCGGGTCGTCCGCGTCGCGGATCTCGGCCAGCTGCTCCGGGTGCTCCAGCAACGCGGCCGTGCCGAGCGCGATCATGTTCGCGGTGGTCTCGTGGCCGGCGATGAGCACGAGCGACGCCATACCGGCGACCTCTTCGCGAGTCAGCTCACCCTTGGCGAGCTGATCGGTGACCAGCTGTCCGATCAGGTCGTCGGTCGGCTCCTTCTCCTTGGCCGCGACCAGGTCCAGCAGGTACGCGTTCAGCTCGCCGCCGGCCTTGGCCACCTCCTCGACCGGTGTGTCGGGGGCGATCATCTTCTTGCTGCGCACCTGGAAGAAGTCGTGGTCGGCGTAGGGCACGCCGAGCAGCTCGCAGATCACCAGTGACGGCGCCGGGAGCGCGAACTCGGTCACCAGGTCGGCCGGCTTCGGGCCGGCCAGCAGGTCGTCGATCAGGCCGTCCACGATCTCCTGGACGCGCGGCCGCATCGCCTCCACCCGCTTGATCATGAAGTTGCGGGTGAGCATCTTGCGCTTGCGGTCGTGCTCCGGGTCGTCGACGAAGACGAAGGGCTGGTTCCGCTCGCCACTGCCGACGGAGGACGGCGACAGGGCCGGGTAGCCAGGCTTGCGGGTGTCCGCGCTGAACCGCTGGTCACTGAGCACCGCGCGCTGCGTCTCGTAGTCGGTGACCAGCCACGGCGTGCTGCCGTCCCAGATGCGCGTCCGGCTGATCGGGCCGGCGGCCTGTAGCTGCGGCGGCGGGTCGAACGGGCATCTGGCGGCCCGGGTCATCGGGAAGGCGGACAGGGTTTCGGGCATCGTGACTCCCCATTGTCGAGGTGCTACCATCTCTCGCATATGAGACTCTATCTCAACAACGAGACTTGGTCCAGTCACGGGACGACGGAAAGAGGAGAACCCATGACGAAGCGTCTGGACGGAAAGGTGGCCATCGTCACCGGTGCCGCGAGTGGCATCGGCGCCGCGACGGCTCGCCTGCTGGTTCGCGACGGAGCGCGAGTGGTGCTGGGCGACATCAACGAGGAGGCCTTGCCGGTCCTGGCCCGGGAGTTGGGCGACGAGGCGGTCGCGCTCTACGCCGACATCGCCACCGAGGACGGCGTGCAGAGCCTGGTGCGGGCCGCGCTCGACTCGTTCGGCCGCCTGGACGTGCTGGACAACAACGCCGCGCTGGAGGTGCGCGACGACACGGGCACGGCCACCTCCAGCGACAAGGCCTGGCAGCAGACGTTCGAGATCACCGTCATGGCCGCGGTCTGGGGTGCGCGGCACGCGATCCCGGCCATGCTGGCCAGCGACGGCGGAGGGTCGATCGTCAACATCTCCTCCGGCGCGTCACGCACTCCCACCGCCACCAAGGCCGCCTACGGCGCCTGCAAGTCCGCGCTGGAGACCTTCTCCCTGTACACCGGCGCGCAGCACGGCGGCAGCGGCATCCGAAGCAACGTCGTGCGGCCCGGATTCGTGCTCACCGACGGAGTCCGCAACATCTTCGACGAGCAGCAGCGGCAGCGGTTCGCGGACATGATGGCGCTGGGCCGGGTCTGTGAGCCCGAGGACGTCGCCGAGGTGGTCGCCTTCCTGGCGTCCCCGGCCTCCGGCTACGTCAACTGCGCCACGATCGACGTGGACGGCGGCGGAGCGAAGCCAGCAGTCTCCTGGTGACCGGCGGTCGCCCATCGCGCGGCCCCTGTCCGCGCGATGGGCGATCTGGTCAGTCGTAGATCCGCACCCAGTCCACGTGCACGATGACCTTGTCCGGTGTGGACTGATCGGGCGCCGGCAGCCACACCTTCGGCGCGTACGGGCCCGGTTCCTGCTGCATCACCATGTGCATCGGCTTGTTCGGGATCACCGGCTTCTTCGTGGTCTTGGTCGAGTCGTAGACCAGCGTGCGGTCCACGTAGATCCTGATGTAGTCGGGCCGCCAGTCCACCCAGTACACGTGCCAGCCGGTGAAGTCGCCGTAGACCTTGCCGCTCTCCCGGTCCCCGTTGGGCGGGTCGCCCCAGTGCACCGAGGCCAGGTCCCAGGCCCGCTGCGGGTGCACGGTCTCGACCAGGTCGGTCTCGCCGTCCTGGGGCCACCGGTTGGACTGCGGCCAGAGCAGGAACGCCGGCGCGTACCCCTTGCCGGGGTCCAGTTTCGCCCGGATGCCCCACAGCCCGTAGGTCCGGTTGCCGTCGCCCTTGCACCAGCACAGCGCCCCGGACCGGTTGGCCGCGCCGGTGGGGTCCTTGCCCTGGCCGATGATCTCCAGCTCGCCGTTGGCCACCTTCAGCTGCGAGGCCGACCAGGTGGAGATCCCGTTGGTGGACTTGCTGTTGTACGGATTCCAGCGGTTCGGGTCCAGCGACGAGCCGTTGAACTCCTCGTCCGCCACCAGATGCCGGCCCACTGGTCCTTGCGGCGCGGCGGCGACCTGTTGCGGCCCGGCGCACGTGGTGGCCGCGAGCACCGCGACCAGGGTGGCCGCCAGAGCGATCTTCATTTGACCCATCGTGCTGGCACCCCCGCGTAAGTGCCGGGCTTGCCGCAGTCGTGCACGACCACCGCGCCGGCTGCGATGACCACGTCGTCGCCGATCGTCACGCCGGGCAGGATCACGGCCCGGGCCCCGATCCACGCCCGGTCGCCGATCACCACCGGTCGGCCGGTCGGCCTTTTGTCCATAGTGGACGTGTGGTGTGAGGTCGCGACCATCACCTGCATGCCGAGCTGGCAGTCCCGGCCGATGCGGACCGGGGCCACCAGTTCCAGGAAGCAGCCGACGTTGAGGAACGTGCCCCGGCCGACCGTCAGGTGGGACGGCGGCCCGGCCAGTTGTAGGCCCGGGAACACGTTCATGGTGTCGATCGTGGCCCCGCAGAGCCGGTAGACGGCCCAGCGCAGCGGCCGCGGCACCAGCGTGCTGCCGGCGAAGGCGTTGACCAGGGCCCGTTTGGTGAGGAATCCGATCTCCAGCCGAAGCTGTTCGAGCATCCGGTTCACGGCGTGCTCCCGACGACGTCGTCGGCCGACAGCCGGTTGCGGATCCAGGCGACCTCCTCCAGCAGCGACTCCCTCAGGGCGTCGACATGCGTCGTCAGCAGGGCCGATTCGGCCTCGCGGGTGTCGGCCAGCCCGCGCACGAGCTCGATCAACGCGCCGCTGGTCACGCAGTCGGTGCGCAGCGAACGTTCAACGCTGCCCACGGAGTCCAGGAAGTCGGCGCACTTCGGCTGGTACTCCAGCCCGACGAGCGGAACCCCCGCAGCCGCCCCGAGCACCAGCGCGTGCAGGCGTTCCGCCACCAGCACCGTGCAGTCGGCCACGCCGTCCATATAGTCCGACACCGTGGTGGCGAGCCGGATCTCAGCCTCGACACCGGCCCGCTCGATGCAAGCCCTGGCGAACGGCAGATCCTTCAGGTTGATCACCAGCAGCCTCGCCGACCAGCCGTCGCCGACCAGTTTCCTCACCAGAATGGCCGATTCGTCGATGACGCGCTCGTGGTCGTGCCCCCATAAGTCGTCGCCGAAGCCCAGGTTCAGCCCGAGCAGCCGCTCCTTCGGCTCAACGGGGCCGATCGGGGCGTGCAGCAGCGCCGGGTCGCCGACGATCTCCGAGGCGACGCCGACCGAGGCCAGCAGCTCCCGCGATCGCGGGCCCCGCACGGTGATCCGGTCGAACCAGCCACAGATGTCCACCCACCGCCGCAGTTCGTCACGGTCGGAGAACGAGGCCCGGCCCTGGAAAGCCGGGTCCTCGACGCCGATCCCGATCAGGTGCCAGGGTCGCTTGCGGGCCAGCAGGGCGCCGGTCGCGGCGAGCAGCATGCGCCAGTTTCGCCGCCCCACCACGGTGCCGCCGCCCAGCAGCACTGACCGGCGACGCGCGCCGACCCCGGCGCCGGCCAGCAGCCGGGCCGCGAACGCCGTCGGGTCGGTCGGCACGTGCCAGGGGGCGACGTCGGGAATGTGGTGCAGGAGCGCGTCGGCGATGGCGTCGTCGCCCAGGTTGCCGCGGCCGGTCCAGCCGACGTAGACGGCGGTCATCGAGTGCCTCCCAGTTCGAGCAGGACAGTGTCGCCGATGCGGAGCTTTTCCCGGTAGCCACTGGATTCCAGACCGGCGACGGCCTTTTGGGTCCAGCCGGGGTCGAGGCCAAGCAACATGTGGCCGTAGGCGTCCTGCGCGGGGTTGACGATCACGAACTCGGGCCCGAGGTCGCGCACGCACGACGCTTCGTCCGGGCCGGGCGGGCATTTCGTCTCCAGCGACAGCTGCTGGACCTCGCCCACCCGCGACCACTGCATCGGCAGGTATCCGGCGAGCGCGGTGATGTGCTGTCCTGGCAAGGCTTCCCGGTACGCCTCCTGGACGACCTTGACGTCGTCGGCACGGAACGCCACATAGGCGTCGTTGCCGCCTCGGGCCGTCACCAGGCCCATGGCGGCAATGCCCAGGCTGGTGGCGGTGATCAACGCCGTTGGCAGGCGGTCGATCATGGTTGCCAGCGCGGCCCCGCCCAGCGTGCACAGCATCGGTAGCGCGTAGAGGTAGCTGCGTAGCAGCATTTCCCCGCCGTACGACTGCAATCCGACCAGGCCGAATGGCAGCAGCGCCAGCACCGCGAGCACGATCGGCCGGGTCTTCGGCAGCCGCCGCCAGCCCAGCGCGGCCAGGCCGACCACGAGAATCGACAGTCCACATCGGACCGCCAGGATCACGATCCGCCCGGCGTCGCCGGAGAACCGCTGGCCCACGTTCTGCTGTACGGAACCGGACAGGTCGCCGACTCCACCGAACAGGTCGTTCAGGTGGCCGATCCAGTACTCCTTGGCGCCCAAGGCCAGCCAGGCCAGAGGGATCACCAGGGCGATCACCGCCAGCCACGGCGACCGCAGCATTCTGGTCAGCGCGAGGACGATCATCAGTCCGGCCAGGGCGAACGGCGTCACCTGATGCTCTGGGGCCATCGCGCAGACCAAGGTTGTGAACGCGGCGACGGCCAGTTTCGTCCGGCCGTCCCCGACGATGCTCGTCTCCGTCAGGCCGCCCCGGCACAGCCACCGCAGCGCGATGGTCAACGCTGCCAGGTACATCAGGAATGCGAGGCCCTGGGGCGAGAAGTAGTCCTGCTCCACCCAGTTCACGACCAGGAACAGCCAGACCGCCAGCCACGCCCCGCGGCCCCGGCCGAGCACGGTCGACGCCAGCGCGTGCACGCCGATCGCCGCCAGGCCGGTGAACACCGGCGGCGCCCAGGCCAGGAACACCGTCGCGTCCGTGGCCCCGGACACCTTGGTCAGCCAGGCGACGAAGGCGAAGAAGGCCGGCCAGCTGAACCTCGCGTCGAAGTTGTGCAGAATCTGGCCGTGCTGCTCGATGTAGCCGCTCCAACCGGCGTGCAGCCAGGCCACCGGCAGGCGGGCCGCCGGCTCCACCAGAGACGGCAGGCCGTAGGCGCAGAGCACGGCCAGGAAGCAAGCCCCGGCGAGCACCCAACTCCTCGGGCGGTCCGAGCGCAGTTCCAGCACGAAACCGACCGACAGCAACGCCACGCCGATCAGAACCGCCGGCGAGACCGACGCGGCCAGGCCGAGCGAGCCCAGCGTGCCCGGATCGACCGGCTGCACGGCCAGCGCCCAGATGATTGCGGCGAACACGCATATCGCCGGGGCGAGCCAGTCCTGCCTTGTCTGCACTGTGGTCATGACCTCACCACCATGCGGAACAGCCCCGGGCCGACCACCGTCGCCACCACGACTTGCGCGGCGAGGAAGCCGACCGCCGGCCCTACCAGGCCGGTCGAGCTGGGGGCCAGGAGCACCGCGGACAGCACCAGCACGGTGCTGGACGCCTGTACGACGGCCGCCGCTAGGCCCCGGCCGGCCGCCAGCCGGACGCCGACCGACAGAGCCACGACGGTGCGAACCACCATGCCCAGCAACAGCAATCGCAGCGCCTCCGTGCCCTGCGCGGCGTAGGCGTGACCGAACAGGCCCAGCAGGAACGGTGCCAGCAGCGCACCCACGATCGCGCCGATCACCACCACCGGCAGCAGCTTGACCGCCACCGTGCGCAGCACCGACGGCAGCTCCTCGGGCCGACGGGAACCCCTTAGCACCAATGAGTTCACAAACCCGTTGACGGCGTAGTCGACCGCGTTCACGCCCGTCCAGATCACGAAGAACGTCGCGCCGACCGCCGTGCCGTGCGTGCTCACCACCAGCAGCGGCACCGAGTTGTACAGCAGCGTCGTGCCCAACGTGGCCAGATAGGTCGGCCCCAGATAGGAGAACACCTGCTGCGGCTGCGGCAACGTCGCCGGCCCGCTGTGTTTGACAGCCAGTCGGGTGATCGCGACGATCGCCACCAGCATCATCGCCGCCGTCGGCGCGATCCACGAGACCAGGACGCCCAACGCCCCCAGGGCGATGCCGAGTGCCGGCAGCGCCGCGACCCGCACCGCGCCGAAGGTGCCGTTGAACATCGGCACCCACCACGCCTTGCCCAGTGCCGCCAACATGTAGTCCTGCAACTGGAACAGCGCCCAGCACACCGACGCCACCACGAACAGCAGCGGTCCGCCCACGTGCAGCACGACCTTGCCGGCCGGCAACAACAGGAAGACCACCGACATCATGGCGGCCACGGTGGCGACCAGCAGGTAGGCGCGCAGCACGATCGGGCCCGTGTGCCGGCCCGCCTGCGGCAGCCAACGCAGTGCCCCCAGGCCCACGTTCAGCTGCGCGATACCGGCCACCAGCATGAAGCCCGACACGAACGCCGACGATGCCCCGACCGCCGCCTGCGGCAGCGTCGCCGCGGCGACCAGCCAGCAGAACAGACCCACCACGCCCGTGATCACCGCGCTGGTGGACAGCGCCGCGCCGTCGGTCAGCGCCGCCCGGCCTGGCCGGGTTGACACCTCGGTCATGCCGGCCTCACCACTTGCACCGCCAGGAGCCCGGCGCTGACCGCGAGCAGCGCGCCGAAGGCCCACACCGGATGCCAGCCGAGCAACAGCATCGCCTGCGCCACCAACACATCCGCCGCCACGCTGACGCCGATCGCGATCGCCCAGGTGACCGACGTCCAGGCCGGCCGGGCCAGCGCTACCGCCGCCAGCCCGGGGACCAGCATGAAGAAGCCCACCGTCAGCACTATGCGCACCGGACTGTCCATAGTGGATGTGGCCAGCGCCGCCACGGCCAGCGTGACCAGCAGCAGCGCCGCCGCCTGAATCCGGGTCACCGACGCCACCTCTTCACGGCCTCCGCGGTCAGTCGCCATGGCGCGAGCGTCATGCCGTACAGCTCGTCGAACACCAGCTTCCGCGGAAAGTCCGACCCCCGCTGGGCGTTCTTGCTGGAGTCAGCGGCGAACAGCAGCCGCAGTCCGAGCCGGAGCCGCTGGACGATCTGTCGTGCGCCGCCAGGACGCGTGGCGTGCAACAGGAACGTCGCCGCCAGGCCCGTGCCATAACCGCGCAGCTGCTTGCGCAGTTCCGGCAGGCTGTCCCGATGTTCGTGCCACACCAACGCGTTCGGCGTGTAGTCGAGCCGGCCGTCCGTGGTGATCAGCCTCAGGTACAGATCCAGATCCTCGCCCGCCTTGGTCGCTCGGCCGGGGCCGAGCCGCTCATCGAAGCCGCCCAGCCTCTGGAAGGACTCCCTGCGCCACAACATGTTGTTTCCCGAGCCGAAGATGCCGGGGGAGAGCGGATACAGCGCGTCCGGCGCCGGCTCGTCCGGCCCGAACCTGCGCCGTTCGAAACCCTTGCTGAAGCCGCCGAACGCTTCGAACCACTGCTGCGGCCGGGTGTCCAGGCTCTTCGGCAGCACCAGCCCCGTGACGCAGTCCGCGCCGCCGGCCTCGATTTCCGCCACCCCCTCGGCCAGCCACCGCTCGTCCACCACCGCGTCGTCATCCGTGAACGCGAGGACCTCGCCCTTGGCCGCCTTCGCCCCCGCGTTACGGGCCCGGCTCGCCCCCGGCACCGCCTCCCGCAGGTACCGCACCCGGTGATCCGTCTCGGCCAGCCGGGCCAGGTTTGCGTTGGCCTGCCCCGCGTGGTTGTCGACGAGCACGATCTCCAGGTCCGGATACCGCGTGGCGAGCACGCTTCGCACGCATCGCTCGGCGTGCTCGACCCGGCCGGCGGTCGCGATGACCACGCTCACCGACGGCCACTCCGTCGGCTCCGGCGGTGCATCGCTGGTGCGTGCCGGCTTTCCCGGTGCCGCTACCGGGTTTTCCCTGGTCAGCTTGGACATCTTGCCCTTCAGATAGCCGACGCCGGCCGCGAGCGGGGCCAGCAGCAGCGCGCCGAAGGCTGGCCGGCCGAGCTCCCGCAGCAGGGCCTTCGGAATAGTCACGCGTAGGTACGACTGCTCCGTGGACAGCGCGTCCTGGGACCCGACCAGCCGCGAGATCGCCGCCTTGGACAAGCCTTCGGCCCAGCTCCGCCGGGCCAGGTACCGCCAGGTCGTGCGATCCGCCGTCACCCGGTGCCGGACCGTGGCGTCCGGGCACAGCAACACCTTCATGCCCGGGTACCGCTGCCGCAGGCGGATGCACAGCTCCGTCTCCTCGCAGCCCAACGGGGTCGTGCCGATCCGTCCGATCCACTCCGCGAAGCCGCCGAGCTCCCGGACCAGGTCGCGGCGGAACGACATCGCGCAGCCCATCACGTTGCGCACCTCGGCCGGCTCCGTCGGCTGGCCGGTGAACGAGCAGCCCACCACCCAGCCCAGCTCCGGCGGCAGCATCCTCGGGGCCGTGCCGTCCGGCCACACCGGATAGGCCTGGCCGCCTACCGCCCCGACGGTCAGGTCGGCGTAGGGCTCCAGCATTCGTTGCAGCCACTGCGGATCGGCCCGGGCGTCGTCGTCCAGGAATGCGACCACCTCGCCGGCGGCGTGGTCGACGCCGGTGTTGCGGGCGCCGGACAGGCCGCGACTTCGGTTGTTGGCCAGGACCTTCACCGTGTCGAAGGCGCTTTCCGCGCGGCGCCGGAGGTCCTCGTTGTGGTCGACGACCAGCAGCACCTCGTGCGGCGTCACGGTCTGCTCGGTCAGGGACTTCACCGCGTCGACGATGTCGTCCCAGCGACGCTCGGTGTAGCAGCAGATCACCACCGACGCCGTGGTCATTCGACCACCGGGTCCAGCTCGGCGTCCGCGTAGACCGGGGTGATTCGCCGGCTTCGGCGGTGCTCGGCCAGGATCGTGCGCAGCACCCGCAGCCCGTCTCGCCACGTGTCCAGATTGGACACCCCATGGATCCGGTTGCGCTCGAAGCTGGGCACCTCGGCGATGCGCAGCCCGGCCGCGGCGATCCGGCAGTTGATCAGCGTCTCGACCTCGAAGCCGTCGCCCCACTGGCGGTCGGTCAGGTCCACGCGTGGCAGGTCCAGCACCCCCAGGATGCGGGTCCAGAAGGCGTTGTAGCCGTAGCAGAGGTCGGTGAAGCGGGTCCGCATCAGGCGGTTGGTCACCAGGTTCAGGGCCGCGTTGCCGGCTCGGCGTAAGGCCGTGATGTCCTCGCTGCCGCCGCCCGGTCGGAACCGGCTGCCCTTGGCGAAGTCCGCGCCGTCGGTCAGCGCCGTGACGAAGCGGGGGATCTCGGCCGGGTCGGCCGAGCCGTCCGCGTCGAACATCACCGTGATGTCACCTGTGACCCGGGCGAAACCGCAGGCCAGGGCGTTGCCCTTGCCGGTGCGGGTCTGCGTGACCGTCTCGATGCCCGGCATCAGACGGCGGGCCACGTCGATCGAGCCGTCGACCGAGTGGCCGTCCACGAGCACCACCTGGTGCACGTCGGGGAGTCGGGGGAGCACGAGCTCCAGATTGCGCGCCTCGTTGCGCACCGGAATGACGATGGAAACGCGGGGGTGGGGAACAGGCATGGGAAACCCTCTGTGGTCAGGGCGGTGCCCGGCGGCGCACCGGATCAGCGGGTAGCTCACGTTGACGGCGGGTGTGCGTCGGTCTTCGACGGAGAACTCGACCCAACGGTGAATTCCTTTCGGCGTCATGCCGTGAATAGGCATGTCGGAACGGAAAAACGCGTAGCCAAACGCCCCGTCGGCTCTCGACGGGGTGCAGGGTGCAGGCGAAGGCGGCCCCGGCGCGTCGCGCCGGCGGCATCATGCCTGGTGAAAGGCCGATCCGCTCAGCGAGCGGATCCCCTCCTCATCTTCTCCGCAGCGTCATCCGCACACGCGCGCCAACCAGGGCGGCGCTGTCGTCGGGACGGGAGAACGGAAGGTGTGAGCCTTGGTGCATCAGCAGTCCGAGTTGTGTGAGAATTCAGTGAAGGCGTATGCGCTGACCGGCCCATCGTCACGCAGCTATCGGAACTTGTCAACGCAATGTCCGAATGAATTCTGTTACCGCCGCGTTGCTTTATCAGATTCCCGCGGCCCGGAACACCTCCGATGGTAGGGTCCCGGAACCGGTTTCAGGAGAGCAGGCGGGACAGTTCCTCACCGCCGTGCCGGATCAGCGTCTCCAGCTGCCGGCGCCGCTTCGCGAAGTCCTTCACCGGCACCGACAGCGCCACCGCCGCCGTGGTCCGGCCCTCCGCGTCCTTCACCGGCGTCGCCAGGCACGCCAGCCCCGGCTGGAACTCCTCGATCTCCGCCGCGATCCCCGTCCTCCGGACCACCGCCAGCTCCCGGTCCAGGTCCTCCAGCCGCGTGATCGTCCGGTTCGTCAGCCTCGCCAGGCCCGCCCCCGCCAGATAGTGCCGCCGGGCCGTCGGCGACATCGCCGCCAGCAACACCTTGCCGAACGATGTGGCGTGCGCCGATCTGTCAAACCCCAGATCCAGCGGCTCCGCCTTCCGGTGCTCCGGCGAGTCGGCGACCTCCGCCACCACCAGCTCGTCGTCCCGGACCACCGCGTAGTACATCGCCGCATTCGCCCGCTTGTGCAGGTCTCTCAGCGTGTAGGCGATCTCCGGCGTCACCGCCAGCTGCTCCTGGAGGCTGGCGTGCAGCTCCGGCAGCTTGTAGCCCAGGCCAAACCCCCTGGCATTGGACAGCCGGACCAGATACCCCTCGTGCACCAGCGTGTTCAACAGGTGATACGTCGTCGAGAGCTTGAACCCAGTCCTCCGGGCCACCGCCTTCGCCGTGATCCCGTCTCCCCCGTCCGCCACCGTCTCCAACACTCGGAGCGCTCGCTGCACCGACCCGATCAGCCCACTCGGCGGTTTCGGCTGAGCGTCGGGCATTGGTCCTCCGGTCGCAAGGGTGTCCCGCCGCCGGCAGCAGCCAGCGGCGGCATGGTGTCGAGCTACCGCTGACGCCGATGATCATTGAAGCCGCAACCAGGTGGGTCAAGCCGGAACTTTTCACATGCCGGCAAGAGCCCCGACCACCTGCACCGCGCTCGTCCTGCGACTCCACCCACCCCGACCGCGCCTCGGTACGGACCGCACCCCTACCGGCACACACCGCGATCAACCACCCGCCACGAACCACGACCGCCCGTGCGAGCTGCGACCGCCCGCCGGCTCGACCAGGGGACCCCTCACCACCCTCGTGCCGCCCGCCGGTAGTCTCCCCACCACGCGCCATCCCCGGCGCCCTGGGGCGGTAGCTCAGCTGGTTAGAGCAGCAGACTCATAATCTGTCAGGTCGTGGGTTCGAGCCCCACCCGCCCTACCACCCTCGACCTGCGGTTCAGCGGGTTTCCAAGATCCGCGTCGGCGTGCTTCTGTCCTTGGGCAGGCTCGTACCCCGGGCTGACGGCTGACTCTGGGAGAGGTATCCGCCAGCACGGCCACTCGCTACAGGTCCGGGTGTTCTCCGGCGTCGATCCGATGACCGGCAAGGACGTCTGTCGCACCGAGAGCGTCACGGCGTCGACAAAATTACGACGCGTTTGCTGAGTCAGGTTTATGAGCATTGCGCTGTGGGTGAGCGCAACTGCATCAAGGCCTGGGTCTGTGATGGCGACCTTGTCCTGTGCTTGATATGCGAGCGCATTATTTTCGAGCCGCCGCAAAGCCTTTTTGGATTTCCTGCATGCTTGGTTCGTGTTCTCCTTGGCCTGGTGCGGGTTCTCGTGGCAGGTAACTTGAGCGGTGGTGTAAGTGGCTCCCTTTAATCTGCGAGGACCAGCCTCTCTGACAACACTTGTGACTGGGCCAGCAAGCCGAAAATGTAGGTGCACGCGATGTCTTCGGTTGCGACGACGACCCGGCGGCGCTTCTCACCGCGTTCGTAGAAGAACACCTCCCATTGGTTGTCCTCGGTGCGCATGATGCAGTGGTGGTCGTCGGCAAGCCCTCCGACGATCACGGTGGTTGCGGGAAGCCCGATGTACTGCAGGTTGGTTGCCAGGCTGCGGGTGTTCATCACATCTCCTCGGTCACTCGCCGGTTGTCTCGCGTAGATAGCCGGCCTTGAGCAGGCGGTCGACGTCGTACTCGCCAAGGAAGTACTGTGTCGCGCCGCCGGGTTGGTCGAACCAGCCTGCTGCGGGTCCAACCCACGAAGGGAATGGCTGTGTCACTTCGTAGGTGTGGTACGGAGAGCTGAGAGTGTACGGCGGCAATGCACGCTCGGACCAGGGGGCGCCCTGGGTCGCGAGGAACGAGCCGTACTCACTTCCGAACCGGTCTAGCTTCGTGCCCGCCGGCACCCACTCCGCGCGTTTGTCCTGCGGAGTGTCGAATCCGTCGGGATGCCCGTGCTCCTCGGTGGGATATCGATACTTTTCGAACCCGCTGTTGGGATCCCGTCCCTCTGACCATTTCGAGTTGAACTGGTCGAGTTCGGTTCCTGTCGGCGGCTTGTGGCCGCCGGTCACGGCATCGAACTTTTCATCCCCAGGCGTCAGCCCAGGGTGGCGGCGATGCTTGACGTCATCCGCGTCGGCGAGCCAGTCGCTGTCGGGCTTGGGTTCCCCGTGCTGTTCACGTAGCCGCCGCTGCTCATCAGCGTGGCTGCCTCCAGCCCCAACGGATCGCCGTGGCGTTGCGTGGCTCTCAGCAGCAGCACCGGGGCCTTTGCCGGCATGCACTCCAGGCCCACGAGACGTGCTTGAAGGTCCGTGGCTCTCCTTCGGGGCGACGTCCTTGTCATCGGGGTGCAGTCCCTTGAACAACCCCGCGCCCTTGCTGTCGGCCTCTTCGTAGAGGTCGGCAGTGGTTCCGAGGCGCTTGCCGGCGCCTTCGGCCACCCGGCCGCCCTCGCTGAAGACCTTGCCCGTGACCTGCACACCCCTTCCCATGGCCTTGGCCACCACAGCTCCGACACCGGACTTGTCGTTGCTGGCGTGTGAGACCAGGTTCTGGCCGGTGGTCTCCAGCTTCTGCCCGCCTTCGGCGAGCCTCCCGCCGAAGGAGCTGAGCTTGCCGCCGGACCGACGGAGATGGTCAGGATGCGCGTTGATCTTGCTCACGTGTGTTGTCCTGCCTTATGAGACGAGACGCAGACCGTGGTCCAGCGATCCACTTGCCTCGTGCGGGGAGCTAGCTCCACCTTTGATCCCCATCTAGCGTCACGCCCGGTCAGACGCCGCGTAGCTGTGGTTCGACGATGCCTGGCCAGCCCACGAGGGTGTAGTTCGGCTTCGGGACGTCGACGCGGATCCTCAGCAGCTCGCTGTCGACGCCTTCGACGGACACGGTGACCGGGCTGCCGAGTGCGAAGAGCTGCTCGGCCGCCTGCGCGGTGGTGCCGTAGATGCTCACGGGGGACTTCAAGCCGGCCCAGTTGGTCGACCAGGTGGGCTCCTCGGTGAAGCAGGTGCCCGCGATGTCCCACAGCCAGGCCGCGAGCTCGACGGCGTTCTGCGCCCGGCACTGCTGGTGGAGTCGCGGTTCGAACAGCGGGGCGAGGTCGCGATCGGTGACGACCCAACGAGTGGAGACGGCACCGGCGTACGCCGCGAAGTGGCCGTCCCGGATCTCGACGGATGCGGTCATGGCGTGTGGCAGCGGATGGTCGGGGATGCTCCACTCGGGTTCGACGCCGAGCAGCTCCGCGGTGATGGGTGCCAGATAGTCCCGAAGCTCGGTGGGGGTAGTGACGGTTGGCTTCCGAATGACCTGGGGAACCAGCAGCGGGCGGGCGGCGGACTCGAAGTGGTCGAGGTTGACGTAGAACGACCGGTCGCCGGTGGCGCTGGTGGAGTCGAAGGAACACCGTCCCAAGCCCCATTTGTCCTTCTTCACGTTCCGTGACCGGGTGAGTCCGCGTATGGACACGGAAATCGGGGCGTCGAACGCGGCGGCGGTGGACGGCCGGAGGCCGTAGGGCCGTCCGAGGACGGTCTGGCTGATCTCATCCAGCCAGCTCACGACATCCGCGGGAGCGGCAAATTCGTCACCGAGCCGGAGCGTGCCGACCGGGTTCTCGGGGGCCACCAGCTCCACGCCGAAGTAGCCGCCGTTCTCGCCGAGGCCGCCGCACAGCAGGCTGAGCTCACCGGGGTCGACCACGACCTGGAGGTAACCGTCGGTGTGGCGGCGCAGGATCTCGATCGCCTCGGCCAACGATTCCAGCGGCCGGTCGAAGCTCTTCATCACGTACCGCTGCTCGACGCTCTCCCGGTAGACGAAGGCCGCCGCCGGCCCGCCGAACACCAGCGTCTCCCATCGATGGATCCAGTCGACGAGATCGTCGGCGTCGGCCGGCACGGCCAGCGGCACAGCCTGCTCCACAGCGCAACTCCAATCAGCCCGTTCCGACAGTAGCGAATGGGTCGGACGGAGACGGTGAACGCCGTGAATGCGTCAACGCTCGGCGATCGGGCAGTCGAGGGCCAATGCGGTCACGCGTCACCCGATCGTGTGATACGGCTACTCGGCACGACCGAATCAGTGGACCAGTCACTGCGGGAGCACGGTTGAGCCAGGTGGTCAGCGGCAGCGTCACGGAGCTGCGGCAAAGGATGGACGACGGAACGTTGGTCCGTGATCTCGTGCGTGCGACGGGCTCGTGGCAGCCGGTGAACGCGGAGACGGGAGAGGTGGGCGCCTGGAGGAACAGCCTGCCGATTCTCCTGGACGTGATGCAGCGGGCCGGTATGGCGAACGTGCAGGTCGTTCTCGAGCACCGGCTGCCGTACAGCCCGAAGCGGGTCGACGCGGTTCTCTGCGGCCTGTATCCCGGGACCGGTGAACCGTCGTACATGTTGGTCGAGCTCAAGCAGTGGTCGGCGCCGATCAAGGCGGAGGCCGGTGGCTTTCGGGTCAACGGCCTGGACAGCTTGCAGCTGCATCCGTCCGAACAGGTCTTCCGGTACGGCCAACAGTTGCTGGACTTCCATCCCGATCTCGCCCGTAACCCGCACCGGATCCGCGGCATCGCATTCCTGCACAACGCGGAGGACGGAGAGTGTGCGGCGCTGGATCGCGCCAGGTTTACCGAGCAGGACTACCTTGTCACGCGCACCAGGACGTCGGTTCTTGAGAACGTGTTGCGTCGGGTGCTGGACGCCACGGCGGACCATGCCACGAACCAACAAGTGGCGAAGGAGTTGATGGAGGCGCGGGCGGCGCCGGCGCGGACGCTGCTGTCCACGGCGGCCGGCATGTTCGAGAACCGCGACGACTTCGTGCTGCTCGACGAGCAGAAGCTGGCCTACAACATGGTGATGGACGCAGTTGAGGCGGCGCGGGCGGGAGCGAGTCCCAAGAGGGTTGTTGTTGTGCTCGGTGGCCCGGGCTCCGGCAAGAGCGCCATCGCGATGTCTCTGTTGGCGAAGCTGGCCCGGACTAATCGGAAGGCGGTGCACGCCACCGGGTCCAGGGCCTTCACCCAGACGTTGCGACAGCGGGTGGCCCGCGGCGACAGCGGTGTGAAGGCCTTGTTCGTGTACTTCCGCGACTTCAGCAAACACCGGAAGAACGAGCTCGATGTCGTGATCTGCGACGAGGCGCATCGGATCCGGGACAAGCGGTCGAACGGCGGCGGCAACCGGCTGCAGATCGAGGAACTGATCGACGTGGCGAAGGTGCCGGTGTTCCTGCTGGACGAACACCAGGTCGTGCGGCCCAACGAGGTCGGGACCCAGGAGTACATCGAGCAGACCGCGGCGGCACGTGGGTGCGAGGTCAAGGTGGTTCGGCTGGAGGGCCAGTTCAGGTGCGGTGGTTCCGTCCTGTACGACGAGTGGGTGCGTCGCCTGCTCGGCCTCTCCGACAAGCCGCCGATCGTCTGGTCGGACCTGGTCGCGGGGACGGACGACGAGTACGTCGTGCGCACCGAGAGTTCCCCCTCGAGCCTTGAGGAGTGGCTCCTCGCCCGCATGCGAGGGTCCGATCACACGGCACGGATCGCGGCTGGTTTCTGCTGGCCCTGGAGCGATCCGGTGCCGAACGGCCGAGGCGGCCACCGCCTGGTGGAGGACGTGGCCGTCGGGGATTGGAAGCGGCCATGGAACACGCCCGATGGCAAGAAGGTCGACGACGCGCCGCCCTCGGCATTGTGGGCGTCCGATCCCAAGGGTTTCAACCAGGTCGGATGTATCTACACCGCGCAGGGGTTCGAGTACGACTGGGCGGGAGTGATCTTCGGCGAAGACCTCGTCATCCGAGACGGCCGGTGGGTCGCCCAGATGGGTAAATCCCGGGACAGCGCCGTCAAACGGGACGAGGCCAGGTTCGACGAACTCGTCCGCAACACCTACAAGGTGCTGCTCACCCGCGGCATGCACGGCGTCTGCCTGCACTCGGTGGACGAGACGACGAACGAGTTCCTGCGGACGTACTCTCGGTGAGAGCCGGCACGGTGGAAGCGGAGGCGCAGTGACTCGGACCGCCTACATCTATGTTCCCAAGAACTCTGCTGGCAACCTGGAGATTGGCCTGGCTCGACGGGTGTGGGGCTGGGAGGACGACGCGCTGTCCAAGGCGGACGGCAAGGACATGGCTGGTTCGCTGCAGCCCGGCGATTCTGTGGTGTTCGGGCACCTCGGGCCGAGTAGCCGCATCCAGCCCGGCGGATGGAAGGACGTTCGGCTCGGCAAAGTCGTGTTCGCCAAAGTCGCCCGATCCCTCTACCAGTCCGACGAGCGGGTGTGGCCGGACCGGCCGTACCTCTGGCGCATCGATCTCGAGTACGTGGGCGAGGAGGAGAAGGTCCTCGGCATGGCGCTGGGCGAGACCGGCATGGAAGCGCTGCGGCTGTCGGCCAACAAGCAGGGAACCCCGATCGTCAGGTCTGTGCCGGACGCGTACGAGAACGTGGTGGCGGCGATTCCTGAGTCCGATGAGGAGGACGCCCTTCGGTTCGACGGTCCGGTCGACGGCAAGCGGTTGATGGCGTATCGGCGCGAGCAGCGTCGACTCAAGGAGCTGAAGTTCGGCGACGCCACGGAGGTCACGTGCGACCTCTGCGGACGGGTGCTGCCGCGGCGGTTCGTTCGTGCTGCGCACGTCAAGCGGCGCGCCGACTGCGAATACCCGGAGCAGCTTAAGCTGGAGAACATCATGGCGGCCTGTGCGCTCGGCTGCGACGAGGTCTTCGAGCACGGCTACATCTACGTCGACGACGACGGGAAGATCAAGCCCGGACCGCGCTGCGACGTGTTCCCGGTGGTGCGCGGCTTCGTCGAGCTGACCTTCGCCGACCGGGAGTGCCGTGCCTACAGCGCGAGCAGCAAGCCGTTCTTCGAGTACCACCGCGGCCAGGCGCTCACCGAATGAGCGTGGGCTATACGGGTTCGTCCAGGTCGACGGTGATCACCATGCCTGAGGTCGACGACGCGGTGAGCGTGGTGCCGCCGAGTGTCAAGCGGTCGAACGGGTTCGACTCGGACAGGTAGCACACCCAGACCAGGCGCCTGTGCCCGTCCAGCCGAGCGAAGAAGCCTTCGGACCCGTGGGAACCTTCGCCGGCGTACACGAAGCCTCCTGGCGCGGGCGCCTCGACGGTGATGTCGATCGAGGTGCGCCACTCCGGGGCCTCGGCGAGGTCCACCTCTTCGACTGCGCGCAAGGCCGAGCCGACAACCTCGACGGCGTAGGACCGCCCGTCGGTGAAGAACACGCCGTCCTCGATCGGCAGCTGGCTGGCCTGCCACAGTCTCTCGATCACGCTCATGGTGGCTGAACTTAGCCCTGCACGAGCGACGCGGCGGCGGTGTCCACTACGGACTGGGCGGTGGCGGCGAGGGCGGGGGAGTGGAGTTTCCACTGCTGCCAGAAGAGGGGGACGTCCATGTGGCGGGTGGGGGCGAGGTTTACGAGGGTGCCGGCGGCGAAGGCGGGGAGGGCGTGGGAGGCGGGGATGAGGCCCCAGCCCATGCCGGCGGAGACGGCGTCGAGGTAGGCGGTGAAGGAAGGGATCTGGTGGCGGAAAGGACTGGCGCCGGAGGCGAAGCGGTCCTGGAGGAGGTCGGAGCGGTCGAAGAAGATGACGGGGGAGGAGGCGAAGGACTCGAAAGGGAAAGAGGGGGAGGCGCAGGCGAGGTAGCGCAAACTTCCGAGGGGGCGGACGGAGCAGCCCTGGACGGGGTCGGGAGTGGAAGTGACGGCGGCCATGACGAGGCCCTCGCGGAGGAGCTGGGTGGTGTGGCCCTCGTCCTCACGGTGAAGCTCGAAGCAGACGTCGGGAACCCGGGTCAGGGCGGGCATGAACCAGGTGGCGAGGGAATCGGCGTTGACGGCGATGGACAGACGGGTGGGCTCGCCGGGGGCGGTCATGCCGAGGTCGGCCTGGGCGTCACGGGAGAGCTGGGCCAGCTGGCGGGCGAAGCGGACGACTACCTGGCCGGAATCGGTGAGCTGAACGGGTTTGGTGCGCATGAGGAGCACCCGGCCGGTGCGCTGCTCGAGGGACTTGATCCGCTGGCTGACGGCGGACGGAGTGACGTGCAGGGCCGCGGCGGCGGCGTCGAAGGTGCCGGCGTCGACGACGGCGAGCAGGGTGCGAACGTGGTCGGCGGGTAGGTCGGTCATCACGGGAGCTAATGATACGTAAGAATCATTAGCTGGACTGTTGGCGGAGCGGCTCATAGCGTCGGGGCCATGACCAACGTGGTGCTCGCGCTGGCGGCGGGCTTCGGCACCTCCCTGTCCCTGATCGTGGCGATCGGCGCGCAGAACGCATTCGTGCTGCGCCAAGGCATTCGACGGGACGCGGTGCTGACGGTGGTGGCGATCTGCGGCGCGTCGGACGCGGTGTTGATCGGCCTGGGGGTCGGGGGCGTGGGAGCGCTGGTGCAGGCCTGGCCGACGGCGGTCACGGCGGTGGCCATCGTCGGCGGGATTTTCCTGCTGTGTTACGGGTTTCTGGCCGCCCGAAGGGCGATGAAGCCGTCGAGCATGTCGGTGCAGGGCGTGACCACGGGATCCCGCAAGCGGGCGGCGCTGAGCTGCCTGGCCATGACGTGGCTGAACCCGCACGTCTACCTGGACACGGTCCTGCTGCTGGGCTCGATCGCGGCCGGCTATGGGGCGCTGCGCTGGGACTTCGCGATCGGGGCGGTGCTGGCCAGCCTCTCCTGGTTCACGGCGATCGGCTTCGGCGCCCGGCTGCTGAGCTCACTGTTCACCAAGCCGTCCTCGTGGCGGGTGCTGGACGGCCTGGTGGCGGCGACGATGGCGGTGGTGGGCGTCGGCCTGCTGGCCGGCGCGTGAGTCACTCCAGGCTGCCGGACTTGCGGGGGTACTCGACCAGCTTCTCGGCGTTCTCGTTGGCCTCTTCGGTGTGCTCGTTGGCCTCGTGGCTCTGCCGGCCCAGCTCGACCGCTCCCAAGGGGAACTTGTCGTGCTCCTCGCCGGTGGTGAACTGCTCGCCCACCGCGCCCTTGAAGGTGTTCGGGACGACCTGCTTGAGGGGCTCGCCCTTGTCGACTGACTCGACGACCCCTTCGCTGGACTTGCCGCGTACGAAGGTCTCGGCGTCCTTGCCGAACTGCCGGCCGGTGTCCTGCCACGCCGACTTGCTGGCCTTGACCTTGCCGGCGAACTGCCCGGCGTCCTTGGCGAAGCCCTTGAGCTTGAGGGCCAGGGACTCGATGGCGTGGCCCAGCTTGCCGAACTTGCTCATCAGCTGGGCGAGCTGGTCGAGCACCTTGGCGATGCGGGACGCGCACTTGCCGGCGAGGATGCTGCCCTCGGCGACGGCGTCGGCGATGAAGGCGGCGACCGAGGCCCCGAAGGTGCACCAGGAGCTGGCCAGGGCGATGATCGCCCGTTCGATCATCTTGCCGACGAAGGTGGAGATCAGGTCCCGGATGATGCCGCGCTCGGTGCCGACGAGCACGCCGCCGATGGTGATGCCGCCGGCGGCCCCGTCGGCGGCCTCGGCGAACGCCGAGAGGGACTCGGCCAGCTCCTTGCCTTTGGCCCGGTAGCTGTCGCCGGCGCCGCTGCGCCACTGCGGGACGTCGGCGTCGATGGACTTCTGGTAGTCCTCGCCTATCTTCTTCATCTCGGCGCCGATGTTGGTCCAGGTGGCGGCTTGGGCGGCGATCTCACCGGGGTTGCCGGCCAGCAGGTCCAGCGGCTTGCGCAGGAAGTCGAGGTGCTCGATCAGCCAGCCGACGCCGGCCGACAGCAGCGAGCCGAGTGGGTCCTCGATGACGCCCAGAGTGTCCAAAGCGGACGCGGCGCCGTCCATCGCCACGCCGAGCGCGTCACCGCTGGCCAGGTCCTTGGCCGTGTTGGCGACGTCGGAGATCATGCCCGAGCCGTCGAATCCGGACGTGGGGCTTTCCGGCGGCGCCTCGCCCTTGAGATCGGGCAACGTCTCGGTCGCCATCACATGCCCCCTTCGATGCCGCCGAACAGGTCGGCGTTGTCGCTGTCGGTCTGGTGGTAGAGATCGGCGGTGGCGTTGAGGTTCTTGCTCACGCCCCGTGCCGCGTCCACGGCCGACAGCAGATTGGCGGCCTGCTGCTGGGAGTTCGGCTTGATGAAGGCGGCGAAGGCCTGGCCGATGACGCCGAAGGTGTCGATGCCGAAGTCGATGCCTTGCGCGGTCTGCGCGCAGTTGGCGATCTGGTCGGCGATCGAGTCGACGTTCTTCGCGTGAGTGTGCAGTTCGGACACTTCGACTTCGATGTCAGACACCGGTGCTCACCTCAGGATCGGGCCGTTGTCGTCGTTGTCGTCGTCCCACGTCGGTCGGGACGGCCGCTCCTGGGTGGCGGCGGCCGGCGGTTCCTCGGCCGGCGGGATCTGGCTCTCCAGAAAGGACATGGCCTCGCTGTCGCCGATCAGCGGCTTGACCGACTGCGCCACCTGCTCGGCCACCTTGCGGTGGGCCTCCCGAGCGGTGCGCAGGATGAGCTGCGCGAGCTGAGTCGAGGTCATACCGTCGGCCTTCGGCGACAGTTGGAGGTCCTGCAGCGCGCCGGTCGGTCCGACAGTCACCAAAACCGCGCCGTCGGCGCTGCGGGATGACCCGGTCGCCGAATTGACCATTTCTTTAACCTGCTCGGCGCGGGCAAGCCTGCTCTGGATGTCCTGCTGGTAATCGCGCAGCTGAGCGTTCGCGTCCACCCATCCCCCTTTCATGTCGGAAAGCAGAGATCAGACCACGCCGGGCCCCGATCGGTTCCCGTATCCGGCAAAAATCTTCGGGAGACCTCATCCGGTGGCATGATGGCGCGGTCCCCAACCGAGGAGCCAGCTATGTGGTGGGTTTCTACTCCGCCGGCCCCGATCTCGCCGCAGGCGCGGGCCGCACTGGCGCGCCGGTGGGCCACCGCGAGCGTGCTGCTTTCTCTCGCCCTGATTGTCATCCCGCTGGTCCTGGCTGTCGGCGCGACCTACCTGATGGTGCGCGACACCGCCGCCCGCGGTCTGCAGTGGACGGCGTTCGTCTCCGTGCTGGGCGCGTGGATCCCGTTCTGGATGCTGCACCGGTCGCTGCCGAAGGCGCTTCTGACCGATCCGACGGCGTGGCTGGGCATGGCCCTGTTGGCCGGCACCGTGCAGGTTTTCATCGGCATCAGCCCGGCCGTCGTGTACGAGCCTCGCTCGCTCAGCACCCTCGCCTACCTTGTCGGGTTCGCCCTGGACGCCGCGGCCGTGGTCCTCGCGGGGACGGCCCGCGCGGTGCTGCTGAGCGGCCGGCCCCGCGAGCTGGCGGAGACGCCGTTCACCGTGGTCTGGAAGCTGCGGTCAAGTCCCAAGGGGACGGTGGAGCTGGAGAACACCAGGCTGCACTGGTCGATAAGCAGCCCGCTGTACAACAGCAGCGCCACGGCCAGCGGCCGGTTTGGGCTCGGTGACCTGACTGTGACGCCTTCGTCGTTCGCCCCCTCGGCGGACCGCATTCAGTGGGCCGTCGCGACCTCTCGGCGGAAGAATATTCCCGCGCACGCCACCCCAGGGGCGGGGGTCATGCTGCGCGGTGGCGGTCAACCCCACCAACAGATCCCGTTGGATGAATCGGACGAACTCGTCGATTTCGTTCAGCGGCGCGTGGCGTTCTACCGCGAGGCGGCGCCGGAATTGCTGGCCGTGAATACGGGTAAGAAGAACTGATTCACCAAGCGGGGTAGGACGGGGCGAGCTCGTTGTAGCGGTCCTGCCAGCCGGGGAGCGCGACGCCGTCGAGGAACGCCGCCATGCGGTCGAAGAACGCGTGCGTGCCGGGGGCGAAGCCGCGGGCGTTGCGTTCGCTCAGGCCGGTGTGGGTGAAGGTGAGGATGGTGCCCTCGCCGTCCTCACGGAGTTCGTAGCGCACCACGCCGTCCTCGACGATCCGCTGCCGCCACTCGTGTTCCAGCACGTGCGGCGGGTCCCAGACGAGGATCCGGCCGGTCAGCTTCTTGGCCTCCGGCGCGGCCGGCGGGTCGTTGGGGATCATCTCGATCCGGTCGTCGGAGAACACGGTCTCGCCGAGCCACGCGGCCCGCTGCGCCGGCTCGGTGAGCGCCGCCCACACGGCCTTGATCGGGTGCGGCAGCCGCCGCACGAAGGTCATCGTGGCGACGCCGTCGACGACGGTCACCGTGCCCAGACGCTCGCTCATGCCGGCCAGTATTACCCGGCCGGCATATGAGCGCAAGCGTATCTAGTCGGCCGGCACCGCGGTGTCCTGGTCGGTCAGGACCGCGGTGTCCTGGTCAGCCGGGACTGTGCCGTCCTGGTCAGTCGGAACCGGGGCGTCGTGGTCGGTCAGGACCGGCTTGCGGAACTCCCGCACGGCCACCCAGATCGACAGCACCAGGGCGCCGAGCATGGCCGTGGCCAGGATCCGCATGTCGATGAAGGACGCGTTGACCGAGCCCCCGCCGAAACCGCCGCCGCCGAAGCCGCCCGAGCCCAGAGTGCCGCCACCGCCCGGCCGACCGCCGCCGCCGAAGCCGCCAGCACCCCCGCCGAAGCCTCCGGTGCCACCAGTGCCGCCGGTGCTGCCGGGCGGGAGCGTGGGACGGGTGCCCGTGCCACCGGCCCCACCGCGGAAACCGCCGCCAGCGCCACCGCCACGCCCGCCACCGCCGGCGCCGAGCAGGAAGGGCAGGTAGGCGAAGAATGACGCGAACTGTTCCAGCACCGGCAAAGCCCACAGCTTGCGCGGCAGATAGAACGCGGCCACCACGGTCAGGGCGTCGGCGAGGAAGAAGTACCGCTCATGCATGGCCGGCAGGAAGTACGGCACCAGCAGCACGGAAACCGTTGCCGCCAGGATGATCCGCGTCGCCGACAGCTCCACCCGCCGCCACCACACGGCGACCACCAGGGCCAGCACCAGGAAACCGGTCAGCAGAATGCCGGCGATCCGCAGCGCGGAGGAGGTCACCGAGGTGCCGAGGTACTGATAGATGTTGGGGGCGTTCAGGGTGAGCAGGTCGAAGGTCCCGGTCTGCGCCACGTAGACGGAGATCAGCTGCGCCGGGCTGGTGCCGATGATCAGCGCCGGGATGTCCAGGGCCACGTACACCAGCGGGATGGCCAGCAGCGACTTCCACGGCATTCCCTTGCGCAGCACCAGAAGCAGCAGCAGCGGGAACAGGAAGATGGTTTGCAGCTTCAACGCGAAGGCGATGCCGATGAACGCGCAGGCCATCCAGGGCCGCTTGCGCAGGATGAAGTACACGCCGCCGACGGCGAAGGCCGCGTACATGGCGTCGGCCTGGCCCCACATCGAGGCGTTCACCACAACGGTCGGCAGGAACAGGGTGATCGCCCCGGCCAGCATCGGCCACCACTTGCCCGGATACCGCAGCGCCACGATCCGGTAGACGAAGTAGCCCAACAGGAAGTCGAAGACCGCCGACACGATCTTGATGCCGATCAGCGGCGTCACCGGCAGGTAGCTCAACGCCGCCAGCAGGTACAGGTAGGTGACGTTGTAGTTGGCGAAGCTGATGTCCTTCAGCGCCGCGAACCCGCCGTTCTGGGCGATGTGGTCGTACCAGGAAAGGAAGATCCGCCCGTCGCCGGTCTCGTAGTTGAGGAACGCCATCCGCAGCGCGGCGGCGGCGATCACCACCACGGCCGCCACGCCGATCTTCGGCCAAGATCGGCGTGGCGGGGCTTCCGGGGCAGCGAGAACGGTCGCCATGCTGGAGGTCCTATCCGCTCGTGGTCAGTTGCCTGCGTTCAGTGAAGCGGGCCGGACTGAGTGCAGGCTGTGAGCGGGGAACTCCAAGCTGGGAACTATGTGTGAGAACGCTAGACGTTGGCCACGGCCAGGCTGGGCACCTTGGCCACGGCGAAGCTGCGCCGCTGGTAGAACCACCAGGTGACGGCGAAGCACAGCGCGTAGAACACGATGAAGCCGTAGAACGCGTTGTCGGCGGCCTTGGTCGCGGCGACCGAAGTGGCAATGATTCGCGTCACGAAGAACCCGCCGAACGCGCCGATGGCCGACACGATGCCGATCGCCGCCGCCGCCTCCCGCTTGCCCTTGCGCACGGCCTCCGAGGCGTCCGCGCCTTCGGCGGTCTCGCGCTTGGCCTGGGCCACGAAGATCGCCGGGATCATCCGGTACGTGGAGCCGTTGCCGAGGCCGGCCGTCACGAACAGCACCAGGAACGCGCCGAAGAACAGGCCGAAGCTGCCGGACCGCTCGCCGACCACGACGAACGCGGCGGCCACGCCCATCAGCACGAAGTTCCACAGCGTGACCCGGCTGCCGCCGATCTTGTCCGACAGCCAGCCGCCGACCGGCCGGGACAGCGAGCCGACCAGCGCGCCGAGCCAGGCGAAGTACGTGCCGTGCACGGTCGGGAACTGAGTCTTGATCAGCAGCGGCAGCGCGGCCGAGAAGCCGATGAACGAGCCGAAGGTGCCGATGTAGAGGAAGGACATCACCCAGGTCTGGGACCGCTTGACCGCCGCGGCCTGGGCCGGGAAGTCGGACTTGGCGGTGGCCAGGTTGTCCATGAACAGGGCCGAGCAGATCGCCGCCGCGATCACGAACGGCATGTAGAACAGGCCGGCGACGGCGAGGCCGATTCCCGTGGTCGCGGCGATCATCAGCGGGATGATCAGCTGCACCAGCGCGGCGCCGAGGTTGCCGCCGGCGGCGTTGAGGCCCAGCGCGAAGCCCTTGCGGCTGTCCGGGTAGAAGAACGAGATGTTGGTCATGGACGACGCGAAGTTGCCGCCGCCGAGGCCCGCGGTCGCCGCCGCGAACAGGAAGAAGCCGAAGCTCGCGTGGCTGGTCACGGCCACGGTCAGCATGGCGCAGGGGATCAGCAGCAGCAGCGCGCTGATGATCGACCAGTTGCGGCCGCCGAAGCGCGGCACCGCGAAGGTGTACGGCAGCCGCAGCGTCGCGCCGATCAGGTTGGGCAGCGCGGTCAGCCAGAACAGCTCGTCCACAGTGAACTTGAAGCCGGCGGCGGGCAGCGAGAGCACCACCACGCTCCAGATGCCCCAGAGCGAGAAGCCCAGGTGCTCGGAGAAGATGGAGAAGATGAGGTTACGGTTGGCGATACGGCGGCCGGTCGCCGCCCAGAACCCCTGGTCCTCGGGGTCCCACTGCTGAATCCAGGTGCGTCCGCCGCGGGTGGGCGTGGTCTGTGCCTCGGTCGTCGTCATGTCGCGTTGCAGCCCAACTTCTCGGGTTCGGTGAGGGGGTCCTGCTCGGCCAGCCAGCGGGACAGCGCGCACACGGTGTCCCGGCAGCCACCGCAGCCGGTGCCGGCCATGGTGGTGCTGACCAGGGAGTCGAACGACCGGGCGCCGGCGTGCCACGCGCCGACCAGCCGGCCCTTGTCGACGGTGTTGCAGCGGCAGATCAGCGTCGAGGCCGGCAGCCCGGCCGGATCCGACGCCTCCGGGGCGCCACCGCCGGCGGGCATGGCGCGGCCCAGCAGCAGCGCCATCCGGTCGGCGGGGGCGGGGGTGCCCCGGTCGTGCAGCTGCGTGACGGCGGCGGCCACGTCGGGCGCCCCCAACACGATCGCGCCCGTGACCCGGTCGTCACGCAGCACGATCTTGGTGTAGCGGCCGCGGCTGGGGTCTTCCAGCCGGACCACCTCGGCGTCGGTGGTGTGCGGCTCGACGTGCACCTCGCCCATCGAGGCCAGGTCCACGTCGCGGGTCTTGAGCCGCGTCACCACCGGCGTTCCCCGGTAGCGGGCGTGCGGGTCCGCACCGGTCAGCAGTTGGGCCAGCACCGAGGCCTGCTCCCAGGCCGGCTGCACGAGGCCGCCGACGGTGCCGTGGTGTTGTGCGCAGTCGCCGATCGCGTACACGTCGGGTGCGCTGGTGCGCAAGGAGTCGTCGACGACGACGCCGCGGTCGACGGCCAGCCCGGCCGCCTCGGCCAGGCCGGTCTCCGCGCGCGCGCCGGCCGAGACCACCACCAGCTCGGCGGCGACGAGCGAGTCGTCGTCGAGCTGGAGTCCCTTGCCCGGCAGATACTTCGTGGCCACTTGGCCGAGCCGGAACTCGATGCCCTTGGCCCCGAGCACGCGGGCAAGCACATAGCCGCCGGCCGGATCCAGTTGGCGTTCCATCAGATGGCCGACCGGATGCACCACGGTCACCGAGCAGCCGCGGCTGGCCAGGCCGCGGGCGGCCTCCAGGCCGAGCAACCCGCCGCCAAGCACCGCGACCGACGTGCCCCGGGGGGACAGCTCGACGATCCGCCGGCAGTCGTCGAGATTGCGGAACGCCACGACGCCCGGAGCCAATGAGTCGTCGACGATCAGACCGTCGGTCGGCGGGACCCACGGGCTGCTGCCGGTGGCCAGCACCAGCGCGTCATACTCCACAATGGACCCATCGGTGAGGACGATCCGATGGTCGGATGGGTGCACCGCCGCGGCGGCCACGCCGAGCCGGAGGTCGATCCCGTTGTCCCTTGCCCAGTCGGGCGAGTGCAGCAGCACGGTGTCCGCGTCCATCGCGCCGGCCACCACGTTCGACAGCAGAATCCGGTTGTACGCCGGATGCGGCTCGGCGCCGATCACCGTGATCGACACGTTCGATGCGCGCAGAAGGTCGGCCAGGCGGGCGCCGGCCATGCCGTAACCGATGATGGCGATCCTCATGCCGGCCCCAATCGGACGGCGCACACCTTGAACTCGGGCATTCGGCTGGTCGGGTCGAGCGCGGGATTGGTGAGGAGGTTGGCGCGCTGCGCGCCGGGGAAGTGGAACGGCAGGAAAACCGTGTCCGGCCTGATGGTTGTCACGCAGCGCACCCGCGCGATCACCGATCCGCGGCGGGAGGTGATTTCGGCCCACTGTCCATCGTGGACGCCGGCCAGCCTGGCCGTATCGGGGTGCACCTCGACAAAAGCCTCCGGGCTGGCGTCCAGCAGCTCCGGCACCCGCCGGGTCTGCGCGCCGGACTGGTAATGCTGCAACACGCGTCCCGTCGTGGCGTGCAAAGGGAATTCCTGATCCGGCGGTTCGGCCGGCCCGGTGTGGTCCACCGGTTGGAACCGGGCGAGCCCATCCGGGTGAGCGAAACGGTCGAGGAAAAGCCTTGGCGTGCCGGGGTGATCGGCCGCGGGCACCGGCCAGTGCAGCGCGTCGCCGGCCCGCAGTCGTTCGTAGCTGACGCCGGAATAGTCGGCGGGACCGCCGGCGGAGGCCCGGCCGAGTTCGGAGAACACCGTTTCCGCATCGGTGGGAAATCGATCAGCCGGTTGGCCCAATCGGATTGCCAACTCATGCAGCACGTCGAGATCGCCACGCACCCCGAGCGGCGGCGTGACCGCTTTGCCGCGCAGCAGGATCCGGCCTTCCAGGTTCGTCATCGTGCCGTCCTCCTCGGCCCACTGGGTGACCGGGAATACGACGTCGGCGACGGCGGCGGTTTCGGACAGCACGAAGTCTGAGGTGACCAGCAGTTCGAGTGATTCGAGTCGGTCACCGACATGTCCGGCCCGGGGCGCGGACACCACGACATTGCTGCCGAACACCAGCAGCGCCTTCGGGCCCCGTTCGGTGCCCAACGAATCGAGCAATTCGTACGCGGACGGCCCGGGTCCGGGCAGCTCCGCCGGGTCGACGCCCCAGACGCCGGCCACATGGGCCCGGGCCGCCGGATCGTCGATCTTGCGGTAGCCGGGCAGCTGGTCGGCCTTCTGGCCGTGTTCCCGGCCGCCCTGCCCGTTGCCCTGGCCGGTCAGGCAGCCGTAACCCGAGCCGGCGCGGCCGCACAGGCCCAGCGCCAGGCACAGATTGATCCACGCCGACACCATGGCGACGCCGCTGGCGTGCTGCTCGGTGCCGCGTGCGGTGAGCACGTAGGCGTTGCGGGCCTTGGCAAGCAGCGCGACGGCGGCCCGCTGGTCGGCGGCCGGCACCCCGGTGACCCGCTCCACCCGCTCCGGCCACCAGGCCGCGGCGATCCGCCACACCTCGTCGAAACCCGTTGTGCGCTCGGCGATGTAGCGGTGGTCGAGCAGCCCGTCGGCCACCACGGCGTGCAGCATGCCCAGCGCCAGCGCGAGATCGGTGCCCGGGGCCGGGGCCAGGTGCAGTGAGGCGGCCTCGGCGGTGGCGGTGCGCCGCGGGTCGACGACGATCAGCCCGCCCTTGTCCGCGGCCGGCCGCACGTGCCGCATGAACGGCGGCATCGTCTCCGCGACATTGGCGCCGACCAGCAGAATCGCGTCGGCGTCGGCCAGATCGGCGACCGGGAACGGCATGCCGCGGTCGATCCCGAACACCTTGATGCCGGCCGCCGCCGCGGAGGACATGCAGAACCGGCCGTTGTAGTCGATCTTCGACGTGCCCAGCGCGATCCGGGCGAACTTGCCGAGCAGGTAGGCCTTCTCGTTGGTCAGCCCGCCGCCGCCGAACACGCCGACGGCGTCCGCGCCGTGCCGGTCGCGCAGCTCGTGCAGGCGCAGGGCCACGTAGTCGAGCGCCTCGGTCCAGCCGACCGGCCGCAACGGGGCGTCCCGGCGCTCGCGCAGCAGCGGCGTGGTGAGCCGGCCGGGTGTGGTCAGCAGCTTGGCCGACGTCCAGCCCTTCTGGCAGAGCCCGCCTCGGTTAGTGGGGAACTCGCGGGGCGCGACCGTCGTCTCGGCTGGCTCGTCGCGGACGACCATGCCGCACTGCAGCGCGCAGTACGGGCAGTGGGTGTCGACCTCGACGCGTGCGCCGACCGACATGGTTGGACCTCCACGGGATCGCGAGGCTTCGGCGGCACGGAGCCTCTCAACGGCGTGCTCCCAACGTCGTGAATCAGGCGTAAAAGGCCTGTTCCGACGTCCTCTCAGCGCGAGATTTGGACCGGTGCGCTCCCCGCGGCGCAATCACCGGGAGGCAAGCTAGCATGACCGCACAGCGTGGGAAAAGTAGCTGTGCGGGGACCGATGAAAACGTTCACCGGCAGTAGTGCTTAGTTGGGTTTTTGTCATTCCAGTGCCAGTTGGAGGCGTCACCGATCGGCCATTTGACATTACTGGTGTGACTATGTGATGCGGCTAGGCCGTTCGCGGTATTGACAGTGCTTGTGGCGATGTGAAAGCTTCCCTGCTACTGGGGCTGGATGGAGCATTCACGGCGTTGTGGATGCGTTTGAAGTCCCTGCATGCGCGTTTCAAGGACAGGAGCACGTGGTGAGCGCACGGCACCGGCCGGCCATCGGCGAGGTCGATGGCCCAGCAACCGGCGGGCTGGCGACACTGGTCAGACCCGGCACCATTCGGGGCCGGCTGGCCCGCATCCTGGTGTTCTCCCTGGTACTGGTGCTGGCGCTGCTCGGCGTCACCATCGCCGGCCAGGTCGGCTCGTACCTGGCAGCCGGCGACACCGTGAGCTCCGTCTCGCTGGCGCTGAAGGTCCAGGACTTCGTCCAGGAAGTGCAGCGCGAGCGCGGTCTGACCAACGGCATGCTCGGCGGTGAGACCCGATTCCAGAAGACGGTGCTGACCCAGCGGACCGCCACCGACAAGGCGCAGACCGCGTTGAACGCGGCGCTGACCGACGACTCGGCGCCCGGCGTGTCCCAGGTGCGCGACGCGCTGACCCACCTGTCCGGCCTGACCGCGACCCGGGAGAGCGTCGACGCCGGCCGCGCCGACCGCAACGCCACCTTCCAGTACTACACCGAGGGCATCGCGGCGCTGAACGGGTTGCAACTCGGACTCGACCAGGCGCAGGACCCGCAGCTGCGCCGGGGGCTGGAGGCGCTGTACGCGCTCGGCGACGCCAAGGAGTACACCGGCCAGGAGCGAGGCTTCCTCAACGGCGTGTTCGCGGCCAACAAGTTCGGCACCGGTGAGTACATCCACTTCACCGAGATCCGCGGCAGCAAGCAGGCCGGCCTCACCGAGTACTCCCGCTACGCCACGCAGCCGCAGCAGGCCGCGCTCGACGAAGCGCTGCGCTCCGACAACGCCACCAAGGCCGCCGCGTCCGAGACGATCGCCATCGCGTCCACCAAGGGCCCGATCGAGCAGCAGATCGACCCCGTGACCTGGTGGGCCCAGATGACCGCGGTCATCGACGCCGAGCGCAAGGTGCAGCAGGCGGTCGGCAACGACCTGACGGTGCGGGCCCAGGACCTCCAGGGCCAGGCCAGCACCACGCTGGCCGTCTTCCTCGGGCTGGCGCTGCTCGCGGTGGCCGCCGAGGTCGTGCTGGTGATCACCAGTATCCGGTCCATCGTCCGCCCGCTGGCCGCGCTGGCCACCGAGGCCAACGACGTGGCGACCCGCCGCCTGCCCGCCTCCATCGCCGCCTGGCACCAGCCGGGCGAGGTCGAGCCGGAGCCGCCGCAGCCGGTGCGCACGCCGCCCAAGTCCGGCGCCGAGATCGCGTCGGTGGCCCAGGCCCTGGACCGGGTGCAGACCACCGCCTTCGACCTGGCCTCCGAGCAGGCGCTGGTCCGCCGCAACACCACCGAGTCGCTGGCCAACCTGGGCCGACGCAACCAGAACCTGGTGCGCCGCCAGCTGAACTTCATCAGCGAGTTCGAGCAGGAGGAGCTCGACCCGTCGGCGCTGGGCAACCTGTTCGAGCTGGACCACCTGGCCACCCGCATGCGCCGCAACGCCGAGAGCCTGCTGGTGCTGGTCGGCGAGACCAGCCCGCGCCGCTGGGCCGAGCCGCTGTCGCTCTCCGACGTGATCCGGGCCGGCCTGTCCGAGGTCGAGGACTACCGCCGGGTGGTGCTGCGCCGGGTCGACGAGGCGCTGATCACCGGCGCGGTGGTCAGCGAGCTGGCCCACATGCTGGCCGAGCTGATCGAGAACGGCCTGGCCTTCTCGCCGCCGGACCTCGAGGTCGAGATCTACGGCCGGCGCATCGCCGCCGGCTACATGCTCGCGGTCGTCGACCACGGCGTCGGCATGTCCAAGGACCAGCTGGCCAAGGCCAACGCCCGCCTGCGCGGCGAAGAGGACTTCATCGTCGCGCCGACCCGCTTCCTCGGCCACTACGTGGTCGGCCGGCTGGCCCAGCGGCTGGGCATCGAGGTCGAGCTGACGGTGTCCCCGGTCAGCGGCATCGTGGCCCGGCTGTTGCTGCCGGTGGAGATCCTGTCCGAGAACAAGCCGGAGACGCCCAAGCAGGCCGAGATCAAGTGGCCGAGCTCGGAGCCGGAGGCCCCGACCCTGTCCTCCACCGGCGTCGGCGAGATCCCGCCGGTGCGGGCCGAAGCCGTCCAGCCGATGAACGTCACCGAACGGCCCGCGCCGCCGCCGGCCCAGCCGCAGCAGCCCCCGCGGCCGCCCCAGCCCCAGCTCCAGTCCCCGCCTCAACATGAGCCGCAGCCGCCGGCCCCGGTGCGCACCCGCCAGGAGCGACTGTTCGGCACCCCGGTCACGCCGCCGCCCGCGCCGGTCGTGCCCGCGCAGCCGACGCCGGCCGAGGCCTCAGCCGTGGCCGCGAACGGCGACGGGCCGGTGCAGAAGACCAAGAACGGCCTGGTGAAACGGAACCGGGCCCGCTCGGAGGAACCCACGTCGTCCCGGCCGGCCGCGTCCAGCCGTCCGCCGACCGCAGTCGAGAAGCGTTCGCCCGACGAGGTCCGTTCGATGCTGTCCAGCTTCCGAACAGGCCACCAGCGCGGTGAGCGCGGACCGCTGCCAGCACGAGTCAACACCACCCAGGAGGAGCACCGGTGACCGCCGAGGTGCAGCACGCCGACCCGCACACTTTCAACTGGTTGCTGGCCAACTTCGTCCGTGGCACGGACGGGGTCCGCGACGCGGTGGCGGTGTCCTCCGACGGCCTGCTGATCGCCATGTCCGAAGGGTTGGACCGGACGTCGGCCGACCGGCTGGCGGCGCTGGTGTCCGGGCTGTCCAGCCTGGCCAAGAGCGCGTCGCGCAACTACGACTTCGACGGCCTGAAGCTGATCATGATCGAGATGAAGCGGGGCTTCCTGCTGGTCTCGGCCATCGACGACGGCAGCTGCGTCGGCGTGATCGCCGACAACAAGTGCGACATCGGCCTGGTCGGCTACGAGATCGCGGTCCTGGCCGACCGCGCCGGCGCGTTGCTGACGCCGGCGCTGATCTCCGAGTTGAGAGAGACGCTACGGCGATGAGCAGCGAGCAGCCGCGCATGCCGGATCCGCGGATGATCCAGATGAACCAGGCCCCGTCCTGGTTCGCGCCGGCCACTCCGGTCCAGCAGCCCGAGCCCGAACAGCCGGCCGAGTCCAAGGAGTCGTTCGTCCGGCCGTTCATCGTCACCGGCGGGCGGACCATGCCGCTGCGCGACGACCTGCGCATCGAGACGCTGGTCGTGGCCAACCGGGCGGCGCTGTCCGCGCCGCTGCGGTTCGAGCTGCAGACCGTGGTGCGGCTGTGCCAGCAGCCCCGCTCGGTCGCCGAGGTCGCCGCCACGCTGCACGTGCCGCTGGGCGTGGCCAAGGTCGTCATCGGCGACCTGATGGCCGCCGGGCACGTCACCGTGCACCAGGCGACCGAACTCGCCGTCTCCACCATTGAGAGGATCAGGGACCTTGTCCGGGCGCTCTGAACACGGGCCGACAGCTGTTCACGGGCCGACGTCGGTGAAGATCGTCATCAGTGGCGGCTTCGGCGTCGGCAAGACCACCCTGATCGGAGCCATCTCCGAGATCGAGCCGCTGGTCACCGAGGCGTCCATGACCGAGAAGTCGGTCGGCGTCGACAATCCCGGCAACCTCAGCGACAAGCACACCACCACGGTGGCGCTGGACTTCGGCCGCATCACGCTGGACTCGTCGCTGATCCTGTACCTGTTCGGCACGCCCGGCCAGGACCGCTTCGTGTTCATGTGGGACGACCTGGTCGAGGGCGCGCTGGGCGCGATCATCCTGGTCGACACCGGCCGGATCGAGGACTGCTACCCGGTGCTGGACTACTTCGAGCGCCGGGACACCCCGTTCATCGTGGCGGTCAACCACTTCCCGGGGCAGCAGGAGTTCGACCTGGACGAGGTGCGCGAGGCGCTGGGCGTGGACGAGTCGATCCCGCTGATGGCCTGCGACGCCCGCGACCGCGAATCCGTCAAAGACGTCCTGGTCACGGTCATCGAACAGGTACTGTTGGCCCGCCTGACCGCTCCGCCCCAGGTCAGCGCCACACACTGAAGGCAGGTGCGGCCGTGCGGTACGGGATCCTCGGACCACTGGAGGCCACCCGCACCGGCCGCCCGGTCACGCCCAGCACGCCGCAGCAGCGCACGGTTCTGGCGCTGCTGCTGGCCAACGCCGGCTGCTGGGTGCCGCTGAGCACCATCGTCGACGAGCTGTGGCCGGAGCAGACACCTCGCAGCGCGCGGGTCATCGTCCAGGTCGCGGTGTCCAAGCTGCGCAAGGTGTTGCCGGTCGACGCGATCCGCACCGGGCCATCGGGCTATTTGTTGACGCTTGACGGTTGCGAGTTCGACCAGTCGGAGTTCGTGGCCGAGGCCCGGCGCGGCCGCGAGCTGTTGGCCGCCGGGCGGTTGGGGCCGGCGCGGGAGCTGTTGGCCGCGGCGCTGGGCCGGTGGCGCGGGGACGCGCTGCGGGACGTGGCCTGTGGGCCGGTGCTGGCCGCCCACGCCCGCTGGCTGGAAGAGCTGCGATTATCCACTGTGGACAGCCGCGTGCGGATCGACCTGGCCGCCGGCCGCTGCCACGACGTGATCGCCGAGCTGACCGTGCTGCTGGCCCGCGATCCCGGCCAGGAGGTGCTGGCCGGCTCGTTGATGGTGGCCCTGCACATGGCCGGGCGGGCGGCCGAGGCCGCCGAGGTGTTCGACCAGCTCGCCGACTTTGTGGAGGCCGACCCCGGGCCCGTGTTGCGGCGCCTGGTCACGGATCCGTCGGCGTGGGAGCTGCCGCGGACGGCGGCCCGGACTGCCCAGCTGCCGCCGGTGGTCGCCGACTTCGTCGGGCGGGCCGAGGTTCGGGTCGGCCCGTTGACCGTCCTGTGTGGACCTTCCGGGGTGGGCAAGACCGCGTTGGCGGTTCGGGTCGCCCACGAACGGCGTCGTGAGTTCCCCGACGGTCAGTTGTTCGCTCAGCTGGGCGGCGTGGAGACGGCGGAGGTGCTGGGGTCGTTCCTGTCCGGTCTCGGCTGCGAGGTGCCGTTCGGCCTGTTGGAGCGGCAGCAGTTGTTCCGCAGTGTCACCGCCGATCGCCGGATTCTGATGGTGCTGGACAGCGCCTCGTGCGAGGCCGAGGTTCGGCCCCTGCTGCCCGGCGGCGCCAGGTGCGCCGTGATCGTGACGTCTCGCAGCCGGCTGTCCGGGCTGGAGGGCGCGGTCGTCGCCGAGGTCGACCCGTTGTCGGAGACGGAGTCGGTGGCGCTGCTGTCGGCCGTCGCCGGCGCGGATCGTGTTGCGGCGGAACCGGAATCCGCTCGTGAGCTGGTCCGGTTGTGTGGATGCCTGCCGCTGGCCGTGCGGGTCGCCGGCGCGAAACTGGCGTCGGCCAAGTACTCACTGGTGCGGGAATTGACTGAGCGGTTGGCCGACGAGCGCCGCCGGCTGGCCGAGCTGAAGGTCGGCGACCTGGACGTGCGGGCCGGTGTCGAGCTCGGTTACTCCGCGTGCGATCCGTTGCAGCGCAAGCTGTTGCGATTACTCGGCTGGTTCGACTCGGTGGACCTGGCCGAGTGGGCCATGACCGCCCTGCTCGGCGTGGACGCCGCCGACGCCCTCGCCGGCCTGGTCGAGGCCCAGCTGGTGGCGGTGGTCGGGCGGGATCGCCTGGGGCAGCTGCGTTATCGCCCGCACGAACTGATCCGCGTCTTCGGCTACGAGCGGCTGCTCGCCGAGGAACCGTCCCGTTCGGACGCGTTGAGCCGGCTGATCAAGTCCTATGTGGACGTCTCGGTCCAGGCCGACCGCAAGCTGCCGGTCGGCCGCTTTCCCATCGCCCCGGCGGAAAAGGTCGCCGACCCGGCAGTGGTGCGACGGGCCGAGGCCGATCCGCTGGCCTGGCGGGCCGCCGAGGCCGGGATGCTGCGCTGCCTGGTGCGGCTGGCCCACCGGCTCGGCTGGTGGGCGCTGGCCGGCCGGCTGGCCGAGGTCTGCGCGGCCGACCCCGGCGACCGGCGCGTCGAGGTCATCAGCCTGGTCTCGGCCCGGCACACCGGCGATCGCCGGGCCGAGGCGGTCAGCCTGTGCCGGCTCGGCGACCTGCACTGGGAGACGCACGGCCGGGCCGCCCGCGCCCGCGTCTACTACGACATGGCGTGCCGCATCTTCACCGGCCTCGACGATCACTCCGGCCTCGGCCGCGCGCTGGCCGCCCGGGCCGACATCGACGTCGAACGCGGCGACATCGAGCGGGCCCAGGTCGCCCTAGAGGACGGCCTGACCATGCTGCGCCGGGTCGACGACCAGGTCGGGCAGGCCGACGTGCTGCGGCAGCTCGGCGCCCTGCTCGCCGACCGCGGCCAGCCGCTGGCCGCCACCCGCTGCTTCGAGGACAGCCTCCGCCTGGCCCAGACCCTCGGCGACCGCCGCCGCGAGGCCCACGCCGGCAAGCAGCTGGCCGATGTGCTGCGCCGCAACGATGATCACGACCGGGCCGGCGAGCTGCTGGAGGCCGCCCTGGCCGCCAGCGTGCGGCTGGCCGACCGGCACTGGGAGGCGCACGTGCTGCGCAGCCTGGGGGAGCTGTCCGACGCCGAGGACCAGCTGACCCGGGCCCTGGAGATGTTCGAGGAGTCCGGGCACGAGCACGCCACCGCCTATGCCCTGCGATCGCTGGGGGAGTGGCACCGCCGGCGCGGCCAGGACGACCGCGCCGCCGACCTGCTCACCGCCAGCCTCACCGCGTTCGAGGGCATCGACGACCGCCGCGGCCGCGCCTATGCCTTGCTGGGCCTGGGACAACTCCGCCACCACGCCGGCGACGCCACCGCCGGCCGGCGGGCCGTCCAGGAGTCCCTTCGCCTGTTCACCGCCCTGGGCTTCACCTCCTGGCAAACCGAAGCCCGCCACACCCTCCGCCGCCTGCGCACCCCCGCGAGTCCCGTCTAGCGTCACACCGAAATGTATGAAAGAGATTCACGCATTTCGGTGTGACTGTGGGCGGGACTCGCGGGGGTTCGCGTTTAGCGACCCTTTAACGGACCTGGATTCACTGGCCGCTCCTGTTCGTACTGGAGGAGTGTGCCCATGAAAGCCGTTTTAGTCGCCGCGGCCGTGGCCGGGTCCCTGCTCGCCGGCGCCGGTGTCGCCGCCGCCGCACCGGCCGTGACCAAGCTGACCCAGGCACAGGCCGCCTCGCAGCTGAGCGCGGCCGGAATCACCTGGTCCTCCAGCGGGAACTGCACCACCCGCAGCAACCCGCACTGCACCTCGTTCGACCAGATCAACGCCAGCACGGTGACCGGCGTGATCACGCTCAAGCACGCCAGCGGCTGCGCCATCAACATCACCGGCGGCACCGAGGTCGGCCACGCCGCCGGCACCTACAGCCACTACAACGGCTACAAGGTCGACATCTCGCACAACACCTGCAACGACAACTACGTGCACAACAGCTTCAGCTACATCGGGCTGCGCGGCGACGGCTACCCGCAGTGGAAGTCGGCGGCCGGCAACCTGTACTGCGACGAGGGCAACCACTGGGACATCACGTACTTCTGACGCGCGGCGGCCATTCCCCGCGGAGGGCCGGCGCCTGCCGGTGGGGATGGCCGCTGTGTCGCCTGCGGATGCCCCAAGCCCGGGGCATCCGCAGGTTTGTCTCAGCCCAGCCGCTGCTTCAGGAAGTCGACGATCTTCCCCATCACCGCCACGGTGCTCCAGTACTTGGGCGCGCTGGTGTCGCCGGTGAACGACAGGTCGCCGTGATTGGCCCCCTGCACCAGGTACCGCGTGAACGGCACCCCCTTCGCCTTGAGGGCGTTGGCCAGCAACAGGGTCTGGCTGGGGGAGACCAGCGCGTCGGCGGTGCCGTGCAGCAGCAGGAACGGCGGCGTTGACGACGTGACGTGGGTGCTGGGATCGGCCGCGGCGACCTCGGGCGTGTAGTCGGCGGTCGACTTCGTGGTGTCGGGCCCGTACACCCACTTCGCCAAGTTGTTGCCGGGCGCGACATTGGCCGCCTTCGCGGCGTCGTCGTAGTCGTCGCCAGTCTTGGACATGTTGGACGGCCCGAACTGGTCGACCACCGCCTGCACGCCGCTGTCGCTGACGCCGGTCATCGCCGACAGGTAGCCGCCGGCGGACTGGCCCCACACGGCGATCTTGGCGCCGTCGATGCCGTACTCCGCGGCGTGGGCGCGCAGGAAGCTGATCGCGGACTTCACGTCCTGCACGGCGTCGCTGTAGATCGCCCCGTCGGCCTCGGTCCGGTACTGGAGTCCCACCACGACAAAGCCCTGCTCGGCGACGTAGGTGCGCTGGCCGATGTTGTCGTTGCGGTCGGCGCTCATGAAGCCGCCGCCGGGCAGGTAGATCACCACCGGCTTCGCGCCGCCCGTCGCCGGCGTCTGGATGTCCATCTTCAGCGAGACCTGCTTGCCGGCGGTGGTCGGCGTCGCGTAGACGATGTCCTTGTGGCTGGTGATCTGCGTTGTCCCGCACTGGATCTGCGGTCCGGTCGGGTCGATCACGACGCTGTTGGCCGGGTCGGCCGGCTTGATCGTCTTGGCTGCCCCGAGGTTGCTGGGCATGCCCTGGCCCTGTTGGCCTTGCTGGCCCTGCGGTGGTCGGGCGGTCAATGAGGATGTCGGGCAGTCCTTCGCCGTCGCGGTGGTCGTCGCGGTGGCCGATGTTGTGCTGGCCGTGCCGCTGGAGCAGGCGCTGAGCAGCAGTGCGGCGGCGACGACCGCGGCCGCCCTCGTCGAATTGACCATCGTGACCTCCGGGGACCGTAGCGGAGATGTCGTCTCCGCTTGGTGGCCACGCTAGCACTAAACGGAGAAGGTCTCTCCGCTTTAGCGCTGGATCACATCCGGCAGGGGTGTCGCCGCCGCCGCGCGCAGGCCGTCCAGCAGCAGGTGCAGATACCGCCGCCACAGCCGGGGATCGCCGGTCTGCTCGGTCACCGCGGCCACCATGACCTGGATCATCGGCAGGTCGAGCGGGATCAGGTCGGTCCGCAGCGCCCCGTGCCGCTGGGCCCGAGCGACCAGCCGGTCCACCGACGGCCCTATCCGGTCACGCATCTGGGCCTGCCGCTGGGCGGCCCGTCCCGTGCCGAGCATCACCTCGCGCAGGCCCCGGTCGAACGCCTGCACCTCGCAGACCCGCTCCAGGGCCGACACCAGGCCCTGCCAGGGATCCGGATCGGCCAGCCCGTCCAGGGTGATCGCCTCCACCCGGTCGACCATGTCGTCGAACAGGGCGTCGACCAACTCCTGCTTGTTGGCGAACCGTCGGTACGCGGTGCCGACGCCCACCCCGGCGTGCCGGGCGACGTCGTCCAGGGTCGCACTCAGGCCGCGCTCCCGGAACACCTCGTGCGCCGCCGCGATGAGCCGGCGGCGGTTGAGCTCCGCGTCGCGCCGCAACGGGGGCCGGTCGGGTGAGGCAGCCATTGCCGGCATCGTAGTGGCTACACCTTTTGTCGTACCGCGAACTCGACCTCGTGGTGACGACGTGGCACGCCCGTGCGGGCGATCTTTGAGTCCGACGCAGCCGTGGCCATCCGGGCCGCGGCCGGACCGCGAGGTTGTGAGCGGATGATCGTCGCGCGGGGACTGACCAAGCGCTATGGATCGGTGACAGCGGTGGACGACCTGTCGTTCACCGTGCGGCCCGGCGTGGTGACCGGGTTCCTCGGCCCGAACGGGGCCGGCAAGTCCACCACGATGCGGCTGATGCTGGGACTGGACCACGGCGCCGGCCGCACCGAGTTCGACGGCCGCAGCTACGGCGAGCTGGCCCACCCGGCGCGCACCGTCGGCGTGCTGCTGGACGCCCGCGCCGTGCACCCGGGCCGCACCGCCCGCGCGCACCTGCGCATGATCGCCGCCGGCGCCGGGCTGCCGGCCGGCCGGGTCGACCAGGCGCTGGACCGGGTCGGCCTGCTGGACGTGGCCGACCGCCGGGCCGGCGGCTTCAGCCTCGGCATGTCGCAGCGGCTCGGGCTGGCCGGCGCGCTGCTGGGCGACCCGCGGGCGCTGATGCTGGACGAGCCGGCCAACGGCCTGGACCCGGAGGGCGTGCGCTGGCTGCGGGACCTGCTCAAGGGCCTGGCCGCCGAGGGCCGCACCGTGTTCGTGTCCTCGCACCTGCTCAACGAGATGGCCGTGCTGGCCGACGCGCTGGTCGTGATCGGGCAGGGCCGGCTGGTCGCCGCCGAGTCGACCGACGCCTTCGTCGCCCGCAACTCCCGGCCCGAGGTGCTGGTCCGCCCGGCCGACCCCGGCCTGCTGGCGGACCTGCTGGGACGGGCCGGTTTCGCCGTCGCGCCGCAGCCCGACGGCGCGCTGGTCGTCGCCACGCACGACACCGACGCCATCGCCACCATCGCCATGCGCGCCGGCATCGTGCTGCGAGAGCTGACCGTCCGCCACAGCAGCCTCGAAGACGCGTTCTTCACCGCCACCGCCGGCGCCGCGCAGTTCCGTGGGAGGGCCTGACCCGATGCTCGACGCCATTCGCTACGAGTTCGTCCGACTCCGCTCGCTGCGCAGCACCTGGGTGCTGTTCGCGACCGGGCCGGTGATCCAGTTCCTGTTCGCCCTGATCTGGGCCACGCACCGGGACATGACCTTGCAGACCCGGTTCGACAACGCGTTCATCGGCATGTTCCTGGTGCTGGCCGTGCTGCCGGCGGTCGCCGTCGGGGTGGCCGCGTTCGGCCACGAGTACCGGTTCCGAACGATCGTCACCACCACGCTCACGCTGCGCGCGCCGGCCCGGATCCTCGGCGCCAAGGCGATCGTGACCGCGCTGTTCGGGGCCGTCTCCGGCGCCGCTCTGGTCGCCGCCACCCTGCTGGCCGAGGCCGTCGCCGGCGCGCTGTTCACCGACGGCGCCGCCATCGGCCAGGCCTTCCTCGGCGCGGTCGTGTTCGCCGTGCTCAGCTGCCTGGTCGGGCTCGGGGTCGCCGCCGTCAGCCGCAACGCCGTGGTCGCGCTGGTCGCCATGATCGCCTTCCCGACGATCATCGAGACGCTGATGGCGCTGGGCAAGGTCGACGCGTCGCTGATCCCCTTCTCCTCGGCGGCCCGGCTGATCACCACCGCCCAGTGGTCCTCGCCGTTGGCATTGCTCGTGCTCGCAGTGGCGTTCCTGGCCCTGAGCTGGGTGACGCTGCGCCGGCGGGACGCCTAGGGTTCTGGGAGTGAAGAAGCTCCTGTCCTGGTTGGACAGCCCGTGGGGCGTGATCGCCCGGGACTCGGCGATCGCCGCCCTGGTCGCCTTGCTGTCCGTCCAGGAGGCGTTCACCAGCTCCTTCGGCCTGCTCTACTACGGGCCGGCGGCGATCGCGGTGGCCGTCGCCGGTTCGGTTCCGCTGGCCGTGCGCAGCCGTTTCCCGCGCTCGGTGGTGCTGGCGACCTCGGTGCTCATGATCCTCGACGGCGTGTTCACGCCGATGCTGTTCGCCGTCTACACGCTCGGCGCCAAGCGCGGCAACACCCGGGGCACCTGGCTGGTCGCCGCGTGGGCGCTGGTCGTGATGCTGGTGCCGTGGTGGCCCGGCTTCCAGCTGCGGTTCCGCTCCAATCTGGACGTCAACGAGTTCTTCCTGAGCTTCCTGCTGGAAACGGTGTTGGTCGGCTTTCCGCTGCTGATCGGGCTGTGGGTGTGGCAGCGCCGGCAGTTGGTGGCCAGCCTGCGGGAGCGGGCCAGGCAGGCCGAGCGGCAGCGGGACATGCTTGCCGCCAAGGCCGTCGCCGACGAGCGGGCCCGGATCGCCCGGGAGCTGCACGACGTCGTCGCGCACCGGGTCAGCCTGCTCACCGTGCAGGCCGGCGCGGTTTCGCTTTCGCAGAACCAGGAACTGGCCGACTTCGCCGAGGGTGTCCGGCAGAACGGCGCGGCCGCCATGGAGGAGCTGCGGGAGATGCTCAGCGTGCTGCGCCGCGAGGACGGCGACGCTCCCAAGCATCCGCAGCCCACCCTGGCCGCCGCGTGCGAGCTGATCACCGAGGCCACCACCGCCGGCCAGCACGTGCGGGCCGAGCTGCCGGCGACGCTGCCCGAGGTGCCCGGCTCCACCGCTCGGGCCGTGTACTGGCTGCTGCACGAATCCCTTGTCAACACGGCAAAGCACGCCCCGGGCTCGGACATCGAGGTCTCCCTGCGGGATTTCGACGGCCGGTTGGAGGTGCGGGTGGCCAACACCGTCGGCCTGCCGCGGGCGACTCCGGTGCCCAAGTCGGGTTTCGGCCTGATCGGCATGCGTGAGCGGGTGGCCCTGTCCGGCGGCACCCTGTCCGCGGGGCCGTGTGCCCAGGGCGGTTTCGAGGTGGCCGCCACGTTTCCGAAGGAGCCACGGTGATCAAGGTGTTGTTGTTGGAGGACGAGGAGATGGTGCGCCTGAGCATCAGGATGATCCTGGAGAGCAGCGGCCGGGTCTCGGTTGTCGCCGACCGTGACGACGGCGTCGACGCCGTCGACTTGGTGCGGGAGTTCCAGCCCGATGTCGTCGTCACCGACATCCGCATGCCCACTGTGGACGGTCTTGAGGTAACCCATCGCCTGCGCGCCTTGCCTTCTCCGCCGCCCGTGCTGCTGCTGACCACCTTCGACCTCGACGAGTACGTGTATGAGGCGCTCGGCGCTGGCGCCGCCGGTTTCCTGCTCAAGGACACCCCGCCGCGGGACTTGGTCCGGGGCGTCGAGATGGTCGCCGCCGGCAACGCCGTGCTCGCCCCGTCGGTGCTTCGTCGCATGGCCGTTCGCTATTCCGGCGGGGCCGTGGCCAAGCAGGCCGCCGCTCAGGCCCGTTTGGACACTCTCACCGACCGTGAACGCGAGGTCGTGCTGGCCGTCGCCACCGGCGCCGGCAACACCGAGATCGCCGCCCGGCTCGGGGTCAGCGAGGCCACCGTCAAGGTGCATGTCAGCCGGGCCATGACCAAGTTGGGCCTGGACAACCGCACCCAGCTGGCCATCCTGGCCTTTCAGGCGGGCGCAGCCGGGTGACCCTTGGTGACGGTTCCCGACCCGGCGCGGTACAGTTCGTGGCAAGGCACACGCGGGTGCCGAGCGGCGTCACATCCCCGGCTTCGGTGGCGCTCCTCGTTGAAGGGTTTTGGGTCATAGCCCACCGCGTCACCTTTGGACGTACGCCGAGCCGGGCGGCCCGCATCCTGAGGACCCGCCATGCCCCGTCAATCCCCGCTGGTGTCCAGCGTCGCCCGTCTCCGCCGCCCCTACACCGGTGAGCCCCAGTGGGCCGTCGAACCCGAGGTCGGCGGCGCCCTCACTGATCTTTCCCCCGTGGAGCTCTCTCACCTCCTGGGGCACCTCCCCGGCCCCGTCCCCGACCGTGTCCGCCGCATCGTCCTGCCCGACGCCCTTGATCCGGTCCAGCAACGCTTCGAGGCCGCCGTCTTCGACGCCGCGTCCACCTTGTCCCGCCCCGTCTTCTGGATGATCCAGCCCCGCCCCGACCAGATCCGCCTGTCCCTCATGCCCGATGTCGCCGCCGAGCTCGTCCAGGCCCTCTACGCCCGCGTCCCCGGCCTCATCTCCCGCCCCATCGGCATGCACGTGTTCTTGTCCCACGGCCCCGCCACCGTCGTCCTGGCCGGTGTCGGCACTGAACGCTGGACCGCCCTCATGGACGACTTCTCCGTCCCCCCTTCCCCTTCCTCCCCACCCGAGCTGGCCCCGCTGCTCAGTTCCCTGCTCCGCCGCTCCTGCCTCTTCCCCCTCCCGCCCCGGGTGGCTGCCGGCGAGCTCCGCTGGCAGGACGGCCCCACCACCGAGTGGATCTCCGCCGCCCTCGCCCACCCCGTCACCGGCCTTTCCCTTGCCCAGCCCCTGAAACTGGTCTCCGAGTCCCCGACTCCCGGCGCTTTCCGCTACCGCCCCTCCGCCCCGCAGTCCCAGACAAAGGCGAGGTAGTCGCCTCACACTCCAGCCCGAACCAGCCCGGTCCTCTTCACCGTCGTCAGGATGGGCGTGACCTCGATCCCCACGCTCCGGTCCACCCCGCCCCCAGTCAGAAACTCATACAGCGCAGCCAGGTCCGCCGCCGCGACGGCCACCACCAGATTC
>Ga0307511_10000187_pt1 | contig 61443 bp, 53 predicted proteins | sample 13_EM_MG_FD_200266 | JGI IMG/M metagenome (GOLD analysis project Ga0307511, IMG submission 200266) | Populus trichocarpa ectomycorrhiza microbial communities from riparian zone in the Pacific Northwest, United States - 13_EM | ecosystem: Host-associated > Plants > Roots > Unclassified | place... | reverse complement strand
CGGCGGCGGGCCGATCGACGCTGGTCGACCGGCCCGCCGCCGCAGAGTCACTTCTTGGCGCGCTTCTTGGCCACCGGCTTCGCCTTCTTCGCGGCCGCCGTCTTCTTGACCGTTGCCACCTTCTTGGTCGCCGGCCGGCTCGCTTTCGCGGTGGCCTTTGCCGCGGCCGGACGGGCCGCCTTGGCCGTCTTTCCGGCGGCCGGCCGAGTCGCCTTCGCCGTGGTCTTGGCGGTGGTCGCGCGAGTCGCCGACGTGGTCTTTCCGGCGGCCTTGGCCGTGGTCTTCGCGGCGGTCGTCCGGGTGGTCTTGGCGGCCGCCGGTCGCGTGGACTTGGCCGCCGGCCTGCTGGCAGTCGCGCGGGTCGTCTTGGCGGCGGCCGCGCGGGTCGTCTTCCGCGGGGTCGCGGTCGACGCGGCCGCGGGCTTGGCGGCCGGCGTCATGGCCCGCGCGGCCGGGGCGCGGCCGAGCTTGCGGGAACCCTCGACCACTTCCTTGAACAGCGTGCCGGCCCGGAAGCTCGGCACGCTCGTCCGCTTCAACCGCAACTGCTGCCCGGTCCGGGGATTGCGCGCCGTCCGAGCCGCCCGGGCCCGTTTCTCGAACACGCCGAAGCCCGTGAGCATGACATTCTCGCCCTTGTCGACGTTGCGGACGATGATGTCGAACATGCCGTCGACGGCCTGGGCCGCCATCTTCTTGTCCATGCCCAGTCGCAGGCCGAGCATCTCGATCAGCTGTCCCTTGTTCATTTCCTGCCCTTCCGTGCGGGACTTCAATGTCAAGCACGGTAAGCAGAAAAAGCGCCGACTCGCACGCATATGGACGGGAAATACGTTGCGAATCGGTGGATTTCACTCCTTCGAGTGACTGTCCGATGTGGAGTGCCAGCCGATGTCGCGCAGCAGCGACACCCCGTCGAGGACAAAGGATCGGAAGACACGGAACCGCGACATCCGAACCAGCTGGTGCGCCATCGACGCCGTTCTGCTCACCAGCAGGCGGGTTTTCGCGGCGCCTTCGGACCGGTCGTGCACCCAGTACAGCACGATCGCCATGTGGTACAGCCACAACAGCTCGGGCAGCTGGGCGAGCAACACCGGATCGACCTTCACCGTCGACCCCGCCACCACTTCGCGGTGCAGCGCGATGACGGCGTCGCGGGACGGCTGCGACTCCGCGGAGAAGGGGCTGAGCGGACTCGCCGGGTCGGCCGCGTTGCGAAAGAACTGCGCCGCGAAATCGTGATACGGCTCGGCGATGTCCAGCCAGGCCAGCAGGACTCCGGCCAGCCGCGCGCCGAAATCCCGCTCGGCGGCCAGGACGTCCTGGCTGGCCGCCAGGTGCAGCTGCTGGATCCGCTCGTAGAAGCCCTGGATCAGGTGTTCCTTGGAGGCGAAGTAGTAGTAGGCGTTGCCCACCGAAACGCCGGCCTCCTTGGCGATCGACCGCATGGTGGTGCGGTCGTAGCCGTTCTCCCGGAAGAGCCGCAGTGCCGTCTCGACGATCAGGGTGCGGGTCTGCTCGCTCTTGGACGCCTTGGACGCGCTCGAGGCCTCGTCGCGCTCAGCCGCAGTGGTCAGTTCGGGCTCCTTCACACCGCTCACCGTAGTGATCAGGTGCCTTCAGCACGGTGCGGATCCGTTCGGCGGTGCGGGCCGCCGCCCGCACGTAGCCCTGGTTTCCCGGCCGCGAGAACCTGATCGCGGCCGACCGCCAGGCCCGCAGCGCCCACAGGCAGACCAGCCAGGCTCGTTCGCCCGTGTAGACGGACCCGTTGTCGCCGATCACGGTGATCTTGCGCAGCGTGCTGTCGTGGTCGAGGGCGGGGAACCTGGCCCGGGCCGAGCCGGCCGGGACGAACAGCAGGGGCACCAGCTGCGCCTGGCCGGCCAGCCATTCGCGGCTGCGGCGGCAGATCGGACAGTCCGCGTCGTACAGCACTGTGAGCCGGTGGACGCCGGCGCGCGCGGCCGTCACTGCACGCCGGTCCAGGCGTCGGGCTCGACCGGCGGCACCGTCCCGGCCTCGTCACGGCCGCGCCGACGCAGCCGGTTGAAGATCCACACGTTGGCCAGGTGCAGCACGCCGAGCACCAGCAGCACGGTGCCGATCTTCACCGACAGCGTCTCGAACACCTGCTGGGCGGCGCCCACAGTGTCGGTGGTCCGCAGATACCAGGCCACAAAGCCGAAATTGACCAGGTAGAAGCCGACGACGAGCAGGTGGTTGACGGCCTTGGTCAGCTCCTCGTTGCCATGGAAGACGTCGATCAGAAAGACCCGGCCGCTGCGGCTGAGCGTCTGGCCCACCCACACGGTGAGGCCGATGCTCAGCGCGAGGTACAGCAGGTAGGTCGTGACCAGCATGTTCATCCCGAACTCCCCCTTTTGAACACGTTCAACTTCCGACGTCTCGCAGCGTAGACGTCTTTTTGAACGTGTTCAACAGGCTCGCCGGAGGAGTGTGCGGACGCACACCCCGCCCCGAGCCGTCCGCGCGGTCAGTCCGCGTCCGGGTCGAGTCCGGCGTCGGCGATCGCCACCCGTTCCCGTTCCGCCGTGAGATCCAGCGAGCGGCACAGCACGAGGTAGAGACCGGCGGCCACGAGCAGCCCGATCGGCATCGAGATGTCGGCCCCGCCCAGCATTGCCGCCGCCGGTCCCTTCAATTCGCCGACGACGGCGAACGGCATCATGGCGGCGAAGCCGACGGCGTAGGCGACCAGGCCGCGCCAGCTCCACCGGCGATAGATGCCGTGCGGGTTGAAGATCTCGCGGATCGAGTAGTGCCCGCGGCGCACCACGTAGAAGTCGACCAGGTTGATCGCCGTCCACGGGGTGAACAGGTAGCCGAGCACGGTCAGGAAGTACTCGAAGTCCTCCAGGAAGGTGTTGTCGGAGGCGAAGGCGATGGCGGTGGCCAGCACCCCGACGACCACAAGCGCGCAGACCCGTTTCGCGGTCGTCGGCACGAACCGCTTGATCGAGTCCACACAGGACAGCAGGGTCAGGCTGCCGCCGTAGAAATTGAGGGTGCCGATGGTGATCAGCGGCAGCACCGATCCGATCAGCAGCACCAGACCGAATCCCGGGAACACCGCGTTCCCGGCCGACAGCACGGCGTCCACGGTGTCGGCCTTGGGGAACAGGCCCGCAGCGGCGGTCCCGACGAGCATCATCCACGCCCCACCCACGCCGGCGCCGAGATAGGTCCACCAGAACGACGCCCGCACGCCGACATCGCGCGGCAGGTAGCGGGAGTAGTCGGAGACGTAGATCGACCACGACAGCTGGTACACGGCGGCGGTGAAGAACTGCACCAGGAACGGGGTCAGCGCGAACTGTCCGAGGTCGAGCTGCTCGGCGCTGAACGGGTGCACGACCGCCAGCCCGACAGTGAACACCACCAGCAGCACCAGCATCAGGTAGGTCAGCCAGCGCGAGGCCTTGTGGATGAAGTCGTAGCCGACGACCGCCAGCACCACGCCGATCACCGCGTAGCCGATGTAGCTGACCGGGGTCGGCAGGTTCACCAGGTGCTGCATGGTGCTGCCGACCAGGATCTGGTTGAAGCCGGTGTACCCGATGTAGGTCACCAGCGCGACCACCCACACCAGTAACGCGCCCACGAAGCCGAACTGGGGCCGGGACTGCACCATCTGCGGCAGTCCCAGCTGCGGCCCCTGGGTGGAGTGGAAGGCCATGAAGAACGTGCCGAACGCGTTGCCCAGCACGACCGCGATCGCCGACCAGATCAGGTTGCCGCCCATCGCGACGCCGATGACGCCGGTGGCGATGGTGGCCAGGTGGGCGTCCCCGGCGAACCACACCGGGAACAGGTGCCACACCTTGCCGTGGCGCTCGGCTATGGGCACGTAGTCGATGGAGCGGGACTCGATGCCCAGCGACCGCTGGGACCGATGGGACTGGACCACGGTGGGTGGATTGGCCGCCATGCCTGTTCTCCTCGTTGAGCTGCGGAAGGCGTGCGTCCCCCAGTTTTTGGACGCCCGGCTCAGCCGATGCGGTTGAGGGTGGCGTACGCGAGTTGTTCGAGCAACAGCGCGGTTTCTTTGGATGCGTCGGTCGCCGCGGTGATCACCTGTTTTGCCACCGAGACGGCCAGCGGCGGCTGCGCGGCCAGCTCGCCGGCGATCTCCAGCGCCGTTGACAGATGACTTCCGGCGGGCGTGGTCTCCGTGACCAGGCCCCAGGAATGTGCTTGCGTCACGGACATCCGGCGGCCGCGCAGCACCAGGTCCCGGGTGCGGGCCGGCCCGACGGCGCGGACCAGCCGGGTCACGCCGCCGGAACTGGGCAGGATGCCCAGCCCGACCTCCGGCAGCCCGAACACCGCCGTCTCGTCGGCCACCCGCAGGTCGGCCGCGAGCGCGAGTTCGAAGCCGCCGCCCAGGCAGTAGCCGGCGATGGCGGCGACGGTCGGCTGCGGCAGCGCCGCGATCGCCTCGTACACCGCGCCGCTGCCCCGGTAGTACTCGGCGATCGCCTCGGGCGTCATCTCCCGCAGCTCGGTCGTGTCGGCCCCGGCCGAGAACACCTTGTCGCCGCCGGTGATCACGACCGCCCGGCTGTCCTTGACCTGGCGCACAGCGTCGAGCAGCCGCGACTCCAGATACGTGGACAGGGCGTTGAGCTTGGCCTCGCGGCGCAGGGTCAGCACGGCCACCGCGCCGTGCCGGGAGACCTCGACGTCGCCTGCGGTCATCGGGCCGTGGGGAACGACAGCAGGCCGGACAGCCCGCGCTTGGCCACCTCGTTGGCGATCACCAGCCGCTGGATCTCCGAGGTGCCCTCCCAGATCCGGTCCACCCGCAGCTCGCGCCACAGCCGCTCCACCGGGTAGTCACGGATGTAGCCGCGGCCGCCGAAGATCTGCACCGCCCGGTCGGCGACCCGGTTGGACGCCTCGGACGCGGCCAGCTTCACGGTGGCGGCCTTGGCGTGCAACAGCTTCCGGTTCTCGCCCTCGCTCTGGTCGAACTCCCACGCCACCTGGTGGGTCAGCGCCCGGTTGGTGGTGATGTCCACGACCGAGTCTGCGATCATGCCCTGGATCAGCTGCCGCTCGATCAGCGGCTGCCCGCCCTGGATCCGCTGCGAGGCCCACTCGACGGCCAGCGTCAGGGCCCGCTCGGCCGCGCCGATGGTGCGCGCGCCGATCATCAGGCGCTCCTCGGTGAACCAGTCCCGGGTCAGCTCGTAGCCGTTGCCGATGCCGCCGAGCACCGCGTCCGCGCCGACTTTCACATCCTCGAACAGGAATTCCGGGTGCTCGTAGACGAAGGTGTGGGTGTAGCGGGGCGTGCGCTTGACCGACACGCCGGGGAGGTCCTTGTCCACCAGGAACAACGTCGGCTGCTGGTTCACGTTGGCCAGCACGATGAGGAAGTCGGCGGCATCGCCGACGGTCACGAACCACTTCTCGCCGTTGACGCGGTAGCCGTCGCCGTCCGGGGTGGCGGTGGTCTCGATGCCGGCCGGATCGGAGCCGGCGCCCGGCTCGGTGATGGCCACCGCGTCCCGGCGCTGCCCCAGGATGTCCGGCGCCAGGTAGCGTTCCCGCTGCTGCGGCGTGCAGGCCCGCAGGCAGTTGGCCGGCCGCCACACGGTGTCCCACAAGGCGTTGGTGAGCTTGCCCAGCTCGTCCTGCACCACCACCTGCTCCAGCACGGACAGGCCCGCGCCGCCCCACTCCGCCGGCATGTTGACCGCCTGGAGGCCGCTGGCCAGCACCTCCTGGCGGATCGCGTCCAGCGCCGCCGCGGACAGGCCGTTGTCGGCCTCGCACGCGTCCTCGTGCGGCATGATCTTGGCGGTGAGGTCGGCGGCGCGCTGCTTGAGCTCGGCCAGCCTCGGGGTGTACGCGAACTCCACGGTGGTTCTCCTTCAGTCTGCTACGAGCACGATCCTGGCGTCCAGGCCGAGGCAGCCGGCCGGCGTCGCCAGCAGTGGGTTGACTTCGAGTTCGGCGATCTCCGGGTGGGCCGCGCCGATCTCGCTGATCGCCGCGACCGATCGGGCCGTGGCGGCCAGGTCGACCGGTTGACCGCCGCGAGCGCCTTGCAGCAGCGGGGCCGCTTTCAGGCCCCGCAGCATGGTTTCGGCCTCTTCGGGCGTGACCGGGGCCAGCGCGAACGCGACGTCGGAGAGGATCTCGGCGAACACACCGCCCAGCCCGACCATCAGCACCGGGCCGAACCGTGAATCCCTTCGGGTCCCGACGATGAGCTCGACTCCCCCGCCGGCCATCTGCTCCACGCAGTACTCGGCGACGTTCAGCCTTCGCGCCATGTCCGCGTGGGCGTTGCGCAATTCGTCCGGAGTGGACAGTCCGATCGCGACTCCACCGACGTCGGACTTGTGCAGCAGTCCCATGGCCTTCAGCACCACCGGATAGCCGATCTCCTCCGCCGCGGTGAGCACATCGTTGGTCAGTCGGGCGTCCGGGAAATCAATGCCGACCTTCAGCAATTCCCTTGCGTCCCAGTAACCGGACTCGGTGACCGGGGCGGCCGGCGGCGGCAGGTGCTGAGCCGCCGGTCGGTGCTCGGCGTGATCGGCCAGCATGCCCAGGGCGCGGGCGGCGTCGTCGACCACTCGGAACACGCCGATGCCGTTGCGGCGCAACTCGTCGGCGGCCGCGCTGTCGGAGCACATCGTGTGCAGGGCAAGGGGTTTGCCGTGCCGGTGCACGTGTTCTGCCATCACGGTGGCGGTGGCGATCTCGCGGGCGGCCAGCTCGGGTCCGTAGTCGCCGTACCCGCCGAAGTACCCGGTGACCAGCACCGAGTCGACGTCGGGATCGGCCAGCACCAGGTCGATCACGCGGCCGAACGAGGTGATGTCCTGCTCGCCGGCCCCGGCCAGGTCCACCGGGTTGGCGACGCCGGCCGACGGCGGCAGTTCCGCCTTCAGCGCGGCGACCAGCGAGGGCCGGAACTCGTTGACGGCCAAGCCGTTCGCGTCGGCGATGTCGCTGGCCGTGGACGCGTGCCCGCCGCCGTCGGCGATCACCGCGACCCGGCGGGCCGGCTTGGAGCCGTGCCGGTGCAGAGCGGCGACCAGGTCGGCCATCTCCCGCGGGCTGTGCACCCGGTCCACGCCGGCGGCCCGGCAGGCGGCGTCGATCACGTCGTTGTCGCTGGTCAGCGCGCCGGTGTGGGACATGGCGGCCCGGTTGGACGCCGCGCTGCGGCCGACTGTCAGCAGCACAACGGGTTTGCCCGCGGCCGCGGCCTCACCCGCCGCGGCGACGAAGGCCCGGCCGTCCTGGAAGTCCTCGCAGTAGGCCGCGATCACCTCGGTCCCCGGGTGGTGCGCGTAGGCCCGGATCAGGTCGGCGGCCCCGAGATCGGCCTGGTTGCCCAGCGAGGCGAAGCGGGAGAAGCCCAGGCCGCGGTCGGCCAGGAACTTGCTCAGCTCCAACGCCATGTTGCCACTCTGCGAGACCAGCCCGACCGGCCCGCACGGCAGCGGGTTGGACACCAGGAACAGGTCGCTGGTGGTGTCCAGCACGCCCAGGCAGTTGGGGCCGAGCAGCACCGCCCCGGCGGCGCGAATCCGTTCCGCCACCGCCACCTGCGTGGCCCGGCCCTCGTCGCCGAGCTCGGCAAAGCCCGAGGTGATGGCCACGATCGCGGTGGCCCCGGCGGCCAGCGCGTCGTCCACCGCCTCGTCGAAGCCCTTGGCCGGCACGGTGATCACCACCAGGTCGACCGGCTCCGGCAAGTCGGCCAGCCGCTTGAAGGTGGGCCGGCCGAGCACCGGCTCGCCGCGGCGGTTGACCAGGTAGAGCGGCCGGCGCTCGCCCATGCGCAGCGCCTGCACGCTGATCCAGTTGCCGTACTTGGTCTCGTCGTTGCTGGCGCCGAGAATCGCCACCGAGCGCGGGGTGAACAGGGTGTCCAGGTTCCTCATGGGGCCGCGACCTCCGGTGCGGGGTATCCGGCGCCCCAGGCGTCGGCGCCGCCGTCGACCACGATCGTCGTGCCGGTCACGTAGGCGCCGCCAGGGGAAACGAGGAACGAGATCAGACCCGAGACGTCCTCCGGCGTGCCCAGCCGGCCCAGAGGCACGGCCTGCGCCCACTTCTGCCGGTCGGCCTCGGTGTAGTTCTCGTCCAGCGCCTCGGTGGCGATCGTGCCCGGCGCGACGCACAGCGACCTGATGCCGTACCGGCTCCACTCCAGCGCGAGGCCGGAGGCGAGGTTCTCCAGCGCGGCGCGGGCGGCACTGGCGTGCACCATCCCCGGAATGCCGCGGCGCGGCGAGAAGGCGATGAAGACGATCACGCCCGACCGGTTGGGGATCATCGACCGGACGGCGACTTCCCGGGTCATCGACCAGGTGGCGTCGACCGCGAGCCGGTGCACCGCCCGCCAGCCGGACGGGCTGATGTCCTCGGCCGGGGCGGCGAACTGACCGCCGGCGTTGTTGACCAGCACGTCGATCCGGCCGTACTCCTCGATCGCCGCGTCGACGACCGGGGTGACGTCCTCGCGGATGTCGGCCACCTTGACCAGGCATTGACCGCCGGCCCGCACGATCTCGTCGCGCACGGCTTCCAGGGGCTCGGGCCGGCGGCCGCAGATCACCAGCCGCGCCCCGCCGGCGGCCAGGTCCAGCGCCGTCGCCCGGCCGAGGCCGGTGCCGCCGCCGCTGACCACCGCCACCTGGCCCGCGTGCACGTCCGGCCGGAGCACACCGGTCACCGCCACCTCCCCATCGAGGGTCTGACTGACGCGTCAGTCAGACTCATTAAACGGGCCATGTCAAGAGCTGGGGGTGTGTCTGACTGGTGCGTCAGTTATGCTGATCGGCATGACTCGTGCCGACGAGGACCGTCGCGTCGCCATCCTCGACGCCACCTGGCGGCTGATCGCCGAGCGCGGCTACCACGCCGTCCGGATCGCCGACATCGCCAAGGTCTGCGGCACCAGCACCGGCACCGTGCACTACTACTTCCCGGGCAAGCACGACGTGCTGACCGAGGCCCTCAAGTACTGCGTGGAGCAGGCTTTCGACCGGCAGAGCCGCGAGCTGCGGCCGATCGACGACGCCTACGAGCGGCTGCTGAAGCTGATCGACATGCAGCTGCCCAAGGTCGGCCCGGTCCGCGACGAATGGTCGGTTTGGCTCCAGTACTGGGCGGAATCGGCCATTCGCCCCGAATTACGGCCGGTGCACAACGAGTTCTACGCCCGCTGGCGGGACGCCGTGGTGCGCATCGTGCGCCGCGGGCTGCGGCAGGGCGTGTTCCGCGACGTCGACGCCGAGCAGGTCGCGCTGCGGCTGACCGCGCTCACCGACGGCCTGGCCATCCAGGTCCTCACCGGTGCGCCCGAGGTCACCGTCACCGTCATGCGCGAACTGCTGGTCGACTTCGCCCGCCGGGAACTCGTGGCCAATGCGCCAATCTGACAATGCGCCGATCTGACGGTTTTCCCGGAAAGCCCCGCTGACCGCTGGACATCGCCGCTACCCTCGCCGCGATGGACGAGCACGGTGATCAGCGGCTGCCGGCGGCGGCGGTCACGCGCGTGTACGCCCGCTCGGGAGAGGTTGGCGGCGCGGGCTTTCTCGTGACCCCCGACCTGGTGTTGACCTGTGCCCACGTCATCGGGGACGAACCGCCCACCGAGCCGGTCGCCCTCGACTTCCCGCTGCTCGACGGCCGGCCGTCGGCGCAGGCTGATGTTGTTGCCTGGCAACCGATCCGGCCCGACGGCACCGGCGACATCGCGGTGCTGCGGCTGCGCGAGCCCGCCCCGCCCGACGCCGTGCCGGCGCGGCTGACGCGGGCCGGGGCCGGGTGGCGGGAGCAGGTCCGGCTGATCGGCTTCGCCGAGGACGACGGCGTGTGGGTGGAGGCGGAGCTGCGGGGCCGGCAGGCCACCGGGTGGCTCCAGATCGAATCCGAGCTCGGCCGGCACGCGATCGCCCGCGGGTTCAGCGGCTCCCCCGCGTGGAGCGCGTCGGCTCACGGCGTCGTCGGCATGGTCGTGGCCGCCGAACGTGGTGCCACCACGGCGTATCTGCTGCCGGCCGGCACGCTGATCGAGGCACACGAGGGCATCGCCGTCCCGGTCAGCTGCCCGTATCGGGGACTGGAGCCGTTCCAGGAGGAGGACGCCGGTCTCTTCCACGGCCGCGAGGCCGTCACCGCGCGGCTGGCCGACGCGGCCGCCACCCGGCCGCTCGTGGTGCTGGCCGGGCCGTCGGGCAGCGGCAAGTCCTCGCTGGTGCGCGCCGGGCTCATCCCCCGGCTGCGGGCGCGGACCACCGCGGTCGCCGCGTTCCGCCCGATTCCCGGCCTGTCGCCGGCAATGTTGCTGGCCACGGCGGTGCTTCCGGTGCTGGAGCCCGAGTTCGACGAGATCCGGCGCATGGACGCGGCCCGGGAGCTGGCCGAGCGGCTGGACCCGCCGCTGGTGGCCGCCCGCCTGGCCGAGCGGACGGGGGACGGCGGGCTGCTGATCTTCGCCGACCAGTTCGAGGAGATCGCCCCCGATCACGCCCGTGAGCTGCTGGGTTTGCTGCACAGGCTGGTCACCGCCGGTGCACGCCGGGCCGACGGCTCGCCGGTGCTGGTGGCCGTGGTGACCCTGCGATCGAGCTCGCTGGACACGGTGGTCACCGCCGACACCGCCGACGCGGTCCGGGACGGCGTGGTCTTCGTGCCGCCGATGAGCCGCGACGAGTTGCGCGCGGCCGTGATCGCCGGCGGCGAGGTCACGTTCGAACCTGGCCTGGTGGACCGGATCCTGGACGACGCCGGCACCGCGCCGGGCCGGCTGCCGCTGGTGGGGTTCGCGCTGCGGGAGCTGTGGGACAAACAGAGCGCCGGCCGGCTGACCCACGCCGCGTACGACGAGCTCGGCGGCGTCGCCGGCGCGCTGGTCGGCTACGCCGACGGCGTTTACGCGACGATGCCTGAGACTGAGCGGCCGGCCGTCCGACGGCTGCTGGTCGGGTTGGCCCGGCCGGCCGAGGACGGGGACTTCGTCCGCCGCCCGGTCCTCCTGTCCGATGTGGACGAATCGCTGCGCCCGGTGCTGGCCGAGCTGGCCGCGAGCCGGCTGGTGGTCATCGGACGGGCCGCGGACGGCACGGAGATCGTCGACCTGCCCCATCAGGCGCTGGTGCAGCGCTGGCAGACCCTGCGCGACTGGCTGGCCGAGGATCGGGACTTCCTTTCCTGGCAAGAGGAACTCCGCTCCGGCGTGCACCGGTGGCAAAACGACCCGGGAGCTCTGCTGCGTGGCGCGGCGCTGACCACCGCGGACGACTGGTTACGCAAGCGCCCGGACGAGATCGCCGAGGCGGAGCGGGCGTACATCCGAGCCAGCGACGCTCGCGAGCGCCGCCGCATCCGTACACTGTGGACGATCGTGGCGGTGGTCTCCGCGCTGGCACTGATCGCCGGCTCACTGGCCGGGGTCGCCGCCTACCAAACCGGGGTGGCACAGACCCAATTGCGCGCCGCCGCCTCGCGCGCGCTGGCCGACGACGCCAATCGGCTGCGCGGCATCGACCCGACCGCTTCGCTCCAGCTCGCCGAGGCCGCCTGGCACTACAGCGACTCCCCCGAGGCCTACGGCGCGCTGTTCACCCAGTACGCCGGGCTGCAATCGGTCGACAAGCTGTACGAGAACATGTGGTCGGGGACCATCGCCAGCATCACCACGAGCGACGACGGCTCGGTCGCCGTGATCACCAACGCCAACGGCCTGCCCGCGGTGTGGCTGGGCCTCAACGGCGACCATCCGCAGCAGTGGAAGCCACCGACGCCGGCCCGCGTCGGCGGCACCTTCCGGCTCAGCGGCTCCGGCCGTTTCCTGGCTTACGCCAACGACAACGGCGGGGTCGTGCTGTGGGACGTCGAGCACCGCAGCGGGCCGGTGGAGCTGGCGCCGGACCGGACGGCCGGCAACCCGGAGCCGCAGATCGTCAACACCATGGCCTTCTCGCCCGACGAGTCCCGGCTGATGGTCCGGCGAACCGGCTACAACGGAGGCACACCGGCGATCGACGTCTGGGATGTCCACACGCATGCCAAGGCGCCGGTGGCCAACCCCATCGCCCCGGACGTCACCGTCGTGGACGGCGTCGCCTTCGGCCCCAGCGCCACGACGGTGGCGGTGACCAGCGGGAAGACCACCGGCCTCTACGACCTCGCCAGCGGCCGCCAGACCGGCGCCGCGCCGCCGTCCGATGTCACCCACGACGCCGTCGCCGAGAACGGCCGCGTGTACGCGCGCTGCGACGACGATGACCGGCTGCACGTCTTCGATCTCGCCACCGGGGCCGAGCAGCGGGTGATCCAGGTCGCCCAGTGCTTCGCCCTCACCTTGGACAACAGCACCAACTACGCCCTGTTCCCGCAGGCCGATGTGGCCGTAGGCGACTCCAACAGCCAACTGGTCATCGCCGATCTGCGCACGGGCAGGACCTATCAGCTCACCATCCCGCCCATCGTCAATCTCAACAACAACCTCGGCCCGCTGAACAACGTCAGCGTGTACGCCGGGCCCGGCGGCGCACCGACCGCGCTGATCGCCAACAAGACCCTGCTGTACCGAGTCCATGCGACCACGCCGGTCAACCTCACCTCCGCCGACAACCCCGCGACCCCGTCCTACGACTCGCATGCGCTGAGCCCCCACGGCGACCTGATCGCCGGCCTCGGCGAGGACGGGACGATCGACCTCGTCGACGTCAGGACCAACACCACCATCGCCAGCACGACCGGGGCCACTCGGCCGCTGGCCCCCAACTTCCAGGGCAGCTGGTTCACCTTCACCGCCGACCAGAAACGACTGCTCGTCGCCGAGGGCGACACGCTTGTCACCTACTCCGTGCCGTCACTGGCGGTCGAACACCGGGGCACACTGCCCGTGCCCACGGATCTCGGTGGTCCGCCCGCCGACAGCGGTTTCTTCTCCGAATGGGCCACGTCCGTGGTTTCCCTGACCGCCGACCAGGCCGTGGTGCTGCACGCCGGCATGCTCACCCGCTGGGACCTCGGCAGCGGCCAGCGGATCGGCAACCCGGTGCGCCTGCGCCAGGATGCCGCCGGCGAGCGGCGTTCCGCCCTGCTGGCCTTCGCCGCGCCTCGGGCCAACCACCCCGAGGACGTCGCCGTCGTCGAACCCAGCGGGCAGGTGGAGGTGTGGGATCTCGCCCAGGGGCGCGCCGTCAGCACCGTCGCCACCGCGAACACCGCCCAGAAGCAGAACGCCGTCCTGTTCAACACCACCGGCGACATGCTCGCCGTCCAGTCCGCCGCCGGCGCGGCCACCCTCTGGAACGCCGACACCGGCGCCCAGATCGGCCGTCCCATCCCCACCGGCCTGGTCGACGGGCTGCTCGGCTTCACCCCCAAGGACTACCTGATCGCCATCAACAACATCGGCAGCGCCCCGCAGGCCCAGATCTGGGATTCCCAGTCCGGCAAGCAGCTGGCCGGACTGACCGCCCCCGAGAACACCAATTCCTGGACACTGACCGGCGATCTCCTGGGCTATGCCGGCCGCTCGGTCACGCTCGACCCAGCGCTCTGGTTCTCCCAGCTGTGCAAGATGAGCAACCGCGCCTACACCGACGACGAACGCAACGTGCTCAAGCAGGACGAGGGCAACGAAGCCGACGGCCCGCCCTGCGGCTGAAGGGTCACGTCGACCCGCAGCCCGCCGCCGGGCACCGGGCACGCGGTCAGCCGGCCGCCGTGGGCCGCGGTGATCGCGGCCACAATGGACAGTCCCAGGCCGTGTCCTTGCCGGCGACGGCGTTGGCCGTCGAGCCGCCGGAACGGCTGCACGAGCTCGGCGATCTGATCCGCGCGGATCACCGGGCCGCTGTTGACCACGCACAGCGTCGGCCACCCGTCGGGAGTGCCGGTGCGGACGTCCACCCAGCCGCCGGGCGCGTTGTGCCGCACGGCATTGTCGACGAGGTTGACCACCAGGCGTTCGAGGAGATGCTGATCACCGGCGACGGTCGCGGGTGCGAGGTTCGCGTCCACCCTCACATCGCGGTCGTCCTCCCGTGCCGCGATGATTTCCTTCACCAGCACCGCGAAGTCGACCGGCCGGCGGGCCTCGATGCCGCGCTGGCTGCGGGCCAGCATCAGCAGCGCCTCGATCAGGCGTTCCTGATGCTGGCTGTTGGCCAGCAGCCGCCGGTGCGTGTCCTGGAGCGACTCCACGGTCGGGTCCGGATCGGCGAGCGAGACCTCGATCAGCGTGCGCTCCAACGTCAACGGCGTGCGCAGCTCATGCGAAGCGTTGGCGACGAACAGGCGTTGCGCCTCGAACGCGGTCTCCAGCCGGGCCAACAGTCCGTCGAAGGTGTCCGCGAGGTCCTTGAGCTCGTCCGGCGGGCCCTCGACGGCCAGCCGCTCGTGCAGATTGTCCTCGTACAGGTACCTGACCCGATGGGTCATCGTCCTCAGTGGACGGAGCACCCGGCCGGCCATCACCCAGCCCAGCAGCAGGGACACCACCGCCATGATGCCCAGCGCCACCGCCGACTGGACCAGCAGCCCGCTGAGCACGTCCGCGCGCTGGCTGGCCAGCTGCTTGGTCACAAGGCCGGTGTCCGACATGGTGCCCGGCTGCGGCGTCGCGAGCACCACCGTGAGCCCGACCGTCGAACTCGTGAGCACGTAGGTGATCGCCAGCAGCAGCGCCCCGGTGGCGATGAACAGTCCACTGTAGAGCGCCGTGAGCCGGACGCGGACGCTGCGCCGCTCCAGCCGCCACCGCTCGGCCAGGCTCATATCCGGTAGCCCCCGCGCGACACGGTCTCGATCACCGGCGGATCGCCCAGCTTCTGCCGCAGCCGGCTGACTGTCACCTTCACCGTCTGCGTGAACGGGTCGGCCGCCTCGTCCCAGCCTCGTTCCAGCAGCCGCTCCGGCGACACCACCGCGCCACGAGCCGACAACAGCAGTTCCAGCACCGTGAACTCCTTCGGGGACAACGCCAGCCGCCGCCCGGCACGGGTGACGGTCCGCAGCGCCGGGTCCAGGTGCAGGTCGCCGTGGCTGAGCAGCGGCGGCACCGGCGGCTGCGCGCGCCGGGCCAGCGCCCGGATCCGGGCCACCAGCTCGGCGAAGGCGAACGGCTTGGGCAGGTAGTCGTCCGCGCCCATGCTCAGGCCCTGCACCCGGTTCTCGATCGTGCCCGCCGCCGTCAGCATCAGCACCCGGCTGTGCGCGCCCTCCTCGATCATCCGCCGGCAGACCTCGTCGCCGTGCACCACCGGCAGGTCCCGGTCCAGCACCACCACGTCGTAGCCGTTGTCCCAGGTCCGCAGCAGCGCCTCCGCCCCGTCGAACACGACGTCCACCGCCATGCCCTCGCGGCGCAGGCCGGCCGCCACCGTCTCGGCCAGTTCCTCGTGGTCGTCCACCACCAGCACGCGCATGCGCCCCAGTCTGGCCCGACCCCTGTGGTGCCGCGGTAACAGCGCTTGTTCCCGGGCGGTAACCGCCTTCCTGCTTCGCTGACCCCGAACCGTTCGTCAACGTGAAGGAGGACTTGGGATGAGGTCGACCCTTGGCCGTTGGACCCGGCTGGCCGGGCTGCCCGCCGCCGCCGTGGTCGCCATGGCCCTGGTCGGCGCGCCGGCATTCGCCGCCGCCTCGACGCCCACCCAGCCGCTGCCGCCCGAGTGCACGATCATCACGCACCCCGGCACGGACGCCAAGACCGCGCTGCCCGAACCCGGCAAGCCCGGCAAATGCGTGATCTGCATCATCAAGGCCTCCGGCGGCAGCACCGGCACCGGGCAGGGCACCGGTACCGCCGGCGGCACCGAGCAGGGCGGCGTCACCACCGGCACGGCCGGCGGCGGCGAGCAGGGCGGCGTCACCACCGGCAAGCCCGGCGAGTGCCCCGTCTGCCCGCTGCCGCCCGGCAAGCCGACCACCGGTTCCGGCCAGGGGGCGGGAACGGTGGCCACGCCGCCCGGCAAGGGCAAGGTGTGCGTGATCTGCATCATCACCAAGCCGGGGACTCCCGGCGCCCCGCCCACCACCCAGCCCGCGCCGGGCAAGCCGATCCCGGGCGACCCGGCCAAGTGCGAGATCCACACCGGGCCGGCCACGAAGTAGCGCACCACAGGACCTGGCGGCGCCCACATGTCGTATGCCAGGGCGCCGCCTTGTCCTGAGCACCGTCACGATGCCAGCGATCCCCGGCAACAGACCTGCCAGGGATCGCTGGCCTCAACGTCAGGAAAGACCCCTTCACCGCGTCCAACGCCAGTATGGGGCCCTTCCTGACATCCACCGCGCCACGTCTGGAACACGGGCTGGCGGCCAAATCCCTCCCTCATTCCAACCTGAGCGGTTTCTCAGGGGTAGGCGCTATGACTGGGGTCGGCGCACTCCGCTCTCTAGGGAGGGAAACCGTGATCTTCGGCCGCGAGCCGGCCCTGGTGGCCGGACTCATCGAATCCATCATCGCCCTGGCAGTGGCCTTCGGCCTGCACGTGACGACCGCGCAGGTGGGCCTGATCAACGCCGTGGTGGCGGCGCTGCTCGGCGTCTACACCGCCTGGGCGACCAAGGAAACACTCGCCAGCGGAATCCTCGCACTGTCCAAATCGGTGCTGTCGCTGCTGATCGGCTTCGGCCTGGACCTGACCACGGACCAGACGGCGACCGCCATCGCGATCGTGACGATGGCCCTGTCGCTGTTCAACCGCACCCAGAACAGCCCGGCGGCGCCCGCGGAGCGCGGGTTCAGCTCGGGAGTGTCGGCAACGAAGTGAACGTCAGCGGCGCGCCAACTCCGGTTGGCGCGCCGCTTGGCGTTCACGCGTCCGGCAGGTGCTGGAAGGTCCGGCGCAGCGGGGTGATGCCGGTGTCGCTGGTGATCCACGCCAGCGGCGCGTACCGCACGACGGGGCCGGCGGGCGGCAGCAGCAGGGCGCGGCCGGCGGCGTCGCGCGGCCACTCGACGTCAGCGGTGAGGGTGCGGGCCGGGATGAGCCAGTAGTCGCCGGTCCGGTAGCTGCCTCCGGCCTGGAACCACACCTGGACGCCATCTTCGAGATTGAGCCACGCCCCCTCGGCAACCGGCACGGCGCCGTCACGAAGGCCAGGCCCCTGCTGGTCCCACCGCCGCAGCAACGGATGCCGAGCGGCGGTCCCAGCGATGGTGGGCTCCCCCGACAGCAACACCCGACCGCCGGCCGGGTCGAGTTCAGCAACCTGGAGCAACGGCGAAGCGATACCTCGAGCGGTAGTGGCGTCGTCGACGGCCTCGACCCAGTCGCCGACCTCGATCGCCAGCTTGTCGTCCCGGCCCAGGGAGGACAGCGAAACCCAGCGCCCGTCCACGGCGGTGATCGGGAAGACGATCGAGCCGTTGTCCCGCGACCACTTGAACGTCGCGGCCGAGGCGGCGCCGGCGGCGTGGATCTCCACCCGGTACAGCTGGTTCTCCGGACCCCGATACGCGGCGTCGGGCGCGATCAGACACGGGTCGTCGTCGGTGCCGGACGGCTTTTCCACCTGGGCCGCAAGGTGACTCTGCACGGAGGTCTGGTCCTCGACCCACTGGTCGAATGCCTGCGCCGGACCGCCCTGGTCCGAGGACACGGCGAGCGGCAAGGGCAACGCCTGCCAGGTGACCTGGCTGCGGGCCGCGGTGTCGGGCAACGCCACGCCCAGCGCCGACTCCCGGATCAGCGGATCCTGCACCGCCGTCACGAGCTGCTCGACCACCCGCAGGTAGACCAGGAACGGAAACTTGGCCGGCAGCAGGTCGTCGTTGTTCTCCTGGTCCAGATAGGCAAAGGGCTGGTTCCAGTAGCCCAGCCCGCCGGCCGCCTCCGTCTGCTCCGCGCCGACGGCGAGAAACGCCGGCGCCGGCGTGGAGTCGACCGGCACACCGTCCACATAGTACCGACCGGGCACGATGCTCAGGTCCGCCGGCTGTTTGCCGTCCGGGCTCGGCACGTACGCGACGGTGAACCCGTCGGCCGGGCCGCCGTGCGGGCCGATGACGTCGGCGGCGGTGGTGCGGGCCAGGTCCAGCTGGATCGCGGCCTGCTCGTTGGCGTCCGCGTCGAGCTGCACCCGGCCCTGCTGGGACAGCACGGCGGAGTAGTGGGCCGCCGGCCGGAAGGTCGCTCGCGAGAAGTCTGCCTTCATGGTGCGCTCCTAGGACACTAAAACAACGGCGGCTTCCGAGCCGGCCGGGGTGAATTCGGTGAGCCGGGCGGCCAGGTTGTCGGCCCGCTGCGGCTGGAACAGGTCGTGGAAGACGCCCATCTCCGACCCGTCCTCGGCGCCCCGGGAGATCTCCACCCGGCAGTGCGCCGACAGCTGCGCGTAGCCGGGCGTGCCGTAGCGGGTGCTGGTGAACCGCGGCTTGACCCGCGCCACCACCAGGTCTCGCTGCCCCGGGGCGGCGGCGATGGCGAGGTCGGGCTGGCAGTGGTAACGCCGAGGAGTACGGGAACCAGTTGGCACGTAGCAGAAGCGCACGCAGCCGTCGCCGCGACGGGCGACGTTCAGGCAGCCGTCGAAGATCGAGTTCTCAGCGGTGCCCACCGCGTGCGTGAACACCTCGCCGATCACCGTGGACCGGTGCGCGTGCAGAATGGCGTTGGCGTGCCGGCAATCCGGCGCGGACAGCGCCTCCCGGCCGGGATCGGTGGCGTCCAGCACGCTGTCGATGAGGTGGATCGGCAACGGGTCGGAGCACACCTCGTTGGTGATCACGAGGATGGTGCCGATGATGCTGCGTTCCACCTGCACGCAGGCCGTGGTCCCCTCCAGCACCAGGCTCGGCTCCTCGGGATGGCTCGGTTCGCAGTGCGGCTCCAGCGACCAGCCCGGCACCAGCGTGCAGTGCCGGATCACCACCGCGCCGACCGGTCCCGTGACGCTCACGCCCCGGCCGGCGATCAGCAGCCCGTCCAGCACGATGTGGCCGGCCGGCCGGCGGTCGCCCTCGGCCGGCGGATTCCCCCTGATCTGCAGGGAATCCGGCCGGTTGCTGTACCAGTCGAGCAGCCGCAGCACCGGGCGCACGCCGTCGGCCGCCCGCACCTCCAGCCGGTCGTCCGGCTCCAGCACGAACTCCAACTGCTCCTGGTACGCCCCGCTGTCGGTGATCTCGATGATCGCCTCGGACCCGCCGTCGCTCTTCCACCGCTCGTACGCGGTGGTGATCCGGTCGAAGTCCTGACCGGGGCCGACCCGGTAGACCGGCGGCCCGGCGGTCACGGTGCGCGGGTACTCGCCGCCGCCCATGTCGTCGGAGAACGCGTAGTGGTAGGTCACCCACACGCCCCGGCGCGGCGCATGCCGGGCCCCGAACACGATGCGGCCCAGCACCGGGTCCACCACGATCTGGTGCCGCTTGGGCCGATACGCCCAGCCGGACAGGTCGGCGACCACGAAGTCGGCCGCCGGCACCGGATCGCTGCCCGGCCCCCGCCAGACCGTGAGACTCTTGCCCGGCCCGTAGAAGTCGGCGAACCGGTCGGCCAGCGCGCGCCGCCGGATGAACAGCGGCAGGTTCTCCTCGGTGGCCGGGCGGCCGGCCGTCGGCACCGGCTTGGTCACCAGCGGCACATCGTTGCCCAGAATGGAGAACGTGTACTGGTTGCGGGCCCGGTCCACGCAGTAGGCCGGCGCGTGGGTCACCGAGTACGGCTTCAGCCGCCAGATGAACAGCCCGACATCCTGTGGAGCGTAACGACCTTGCCGGCGGCGGGAGCCGATCCCGGGTGCCTCGGGGCCGTGGGCCAACGGGTCGAACGCCGTGCCCGCGAGGTCGAGCAGGTCGCCCCGACGCAGATCCACCAGCCGTCCCCCGGCCGCCAGACCGCGACGCCGGACCGCGGCCGCGCCGCCGGCGTACAGCCGAACCGGTTGCGTGCTCGACAAAAGCGGCAGGAACTCCACCGCCCGGGCCGGCCATTCGGCCACCGACGCGGCCGCCTCTTCCAGCAACGGCAGCGTTCCCTTGCGCCGCCGGTTCCCCACCGTGTCGGCGACGTCCCGCCGCGGCGCGAGCCTGGCGGCCAGCCGGGCCACGGCCTCGGCGGTGGCGGTGCCGCGGGCGCTCAACGCCTCCTGATAGCCGCCGAGCAGCCGATAGCCGACCAGGTCGCCCAGGTACGGCACGGCCCAGTCCTGGCAGGTCTCGATGAACCAGTTGTCGTACAGTTGCTCGATGTCGCCCTGCACCAGGTCAAGCTGCTCGGTGATCACCGCGAGCAGCGCCCGCAGCGGCTCGCCGGCGTCGACGTCCCGGGCACGGACGAACCGGGGCAGCAGCTCGTAGAGCCGTTCCGTCACGGCCGGACCTCCTTGAGAATCAACGTGTCCGGCACGTCCGGCGACAGCAGCGCCAGTTGAGCCGGCCGAATGCCGCGGAACACCACCACACTCCGTCCTTGCGGCAGGGGTTCGGTGCTGGTCAGGTCCGGGTTGAGCCGGAACAGCTCGGCCACCGAGATCCCGTTGGACGCCGCGATCTGGGTCAGCGTCTCGGTTTCCGCCTGCACGATGTACCGGGTCTCGTCGAAGCGGCCCAGCCGCGACGGGACCACCGCCTGCGGCGTGGTCAGCCGGTCCGCCAACGTGTCCAGGTCGGCCGGTGTCAGACTGCCTTCCACCCCAGCGAAAACGTCGATGTCCACGTAGTCCACGCCGGCCACGGACTGCGCCGCCGCGATCGCCTCGGACAGGTAGGCCGGCTGGCCGAGTTCCCGCCGGTCGAAGCCGAGCCGGTCCAGCAGCGCCGCCCGCACCGCCGGCTCCACCAGCCGCCAGGTGTAGGCCGGGGCCACCTTGATGTTGACCGCCAACACCAGCAGCACCAGCTCCCGCACCGCGACCCGCACCGGCAGCTGCGGATCACCGAAGTCCCCCAGGGAAGACCGCAGCGTCGTGACGATGTCGGACGTGTCGGTCAACGGGATGTCGTCCACCCCAGCCACGGTGACGTGCACGACCTGCCGCGACCCGTCGGTGAGCCGCCGCGCGCTGGCCCGCCCGATGCCGGCCCGGGCCCGGGCGAAGTCCTCGTAGTCCGGCACGGACACCAACCGGTCCAATGCCGTCACCGACAACGGAATGGTCCGCCGCGCCTGCTCCGGCCCGTCCGCGTCGGCCCCGCCGGTGGCCGGCAGCGGGTTGTTCACGCCGGACACCCACAGCGGCCGGGTGACCAGCTGGCTGATCTTGCCGGCCGGCACGTTGGCCGCCTTGCCCACTCCGACCCGGTAGGCGGCCCGCACGTTCTGCGTGCCGGTGGTCAGCCGGGCCCCGTTGATGCCGTCGCCGAAGGTCACCGACACCCCACCGGACGCGTCGACCGCCGTGGTGTAGACCCGTTCGGCCGGGCCCAGCCCGGCCAGACTGTCCACTTCGGACCACAGCACGCCGTCCACCCGAACCTCGAGCGTGCTCGCCGCGCCGAGCGGGGTGTCCGCGGCCAGCCAGGTCACCGGGCTCTGGAACAGCTTGAACGTCTGGTTGGCCTTGCTCGCGTCGCCGCTGCCGATCGGCTCGTCCCGCGAGGCCCCGTTGGTCGCCGGGCCGACGTTGGCGTACAGGTGCACCGTGTCGCGCTTGTACCGGTATGCCAGGTCGGCGGCCAGCGTGATCCGCGTGTGCACGGTGTCGCCCGGCAGGCTCTTGTCCACGAACTGCTCGACCGCCGCGATCATGGTCAGCTCGGTGCCGATCACGCCGGGCGTGCCGGGGATGTCGGTCCGCTCGCCGCTGACGATCAGCCGGCGGCCGGCGGTGAGCCCCTGGTACAGCTGGCCCAGTTCGATCTCCTTGCCCTGCACGTCAACGGTGACCGGCTCGGTGGCCAGCGTCAGCGGCACGCCCCGGGTGTAGACCGTGGCGTCCCGGATGTCGGTCAGCATCGTGTCCTTGTCGTCGAGCCACTCGGCGACCAGCGTCAGCTCGGTGACCTTGCCGGTGATGCCGAAGTCGGACCGGGACACCACCCGGCTGTCCTGCACCCGGGTGATCACCGTCTTCTTCGGCCGCTCGATCAGGACCCAGCTGCTCGGGCCGATCCCGTCGTACACCGCGTCCAGGGCGAGGAGGTTGCGTGACAGCGTGGGCAGCGAGGTGCGCATCGACAGCTCGACGAACGCCCGTGTCTCACCCTCCTTGCCGACCCGCTTCCCGGTCAGCTGGAGCTCGGCCTGCACCTGGTCCGAGACGTCGCCTTCGAACAGCTTGAACTCGGCCGGATTGACCTGCTCCTTGGCGATCGTGATGTCCACGGGCTTGTTGTCCTCGATGGTGGACGCCGTGACCGTCCGGTCGAACAGCTTGGCGTCGAAGACGAACTTCACCCCGATGACGTCGCCGGGCGCGGGCGCCGCCTCGGGCTCGGCCAGCGGCAGGTTCGGCACGGCCTCCAGCGAGATGGTGACGGTGCCCGGTCCGACGTTGGCGGTGGTGGTGTTGTCCCCGGTCGGCATCGGGACCGTCACCACGGAGGATCGGCCGGTTTCGGTCCACGTGAAGGTGGCGTCCGCCGGCTTTCCGTTGTCGTCGTAGAAGACCTGGACCGTCAGCAGTTGGGTGCCCAGCAGCGGCCAGTCCTCCGTGCCGGTCGGGCGTCCGCTGCTGTCGAAGGTCGTCTTGAGTGGGGCGGTGGCCCCGAACGGCGTGGCCACCGTCCGCAGCAGCTGCAACTCCTGGAGTTCCAGCGGCGCGGTCAGATCCACGTGCTGCCAGGCCGGGTAGAGGGTGTCGCGCAGTCGGGGATCCAGCGCGGCCAGGAGTTGCACCGCCGCGTCGGAACCCTGCTTGAACACGTCCTTCGGGTCCCGGCCGAGATCGATCGGGGTCGGCGGCAGCTGCGCCGGCGGGGTCCTGAGCGCGCCGAGCAGCGCCCCCAGCCCGACCGCCGCCGAGCTGTCCGGGGCCAGCTCGGCGAACAGGGACGAGGAGGGTTCTTCGTCCTGCTGCGGGGGTTCCAGCTGCGCGACCTCCGCACGGATGTCCAGCAGCTGCCGTTCAAGCTCGTTCCGCAGCCAGTCGTGCACGTTCTGGTACTGCTCGGCCAGCGCCTCGGTCTCGTGCAGCCGCTCGATCGCCTCGTCGAGACGGCGCCCGAACTCGGTCGGCGTCGTGACGGTGGGGTCGGGGGCGCCTTCCACCGGAGGGTCGGTCGGCAGCTCGGCGGCGAGCGTGATCAGCACCTCGTCGACGTACCGGCGGACGATCCGGCTGCGGTGGTACATGTCCTCGTCCTTCAGCGCGGTGACCCGCTGCCGAAAGTCGTCGACGATGTGTGTGAAGTCCGGCTGCGGCGTGCCCGGCAGGCCGACCGCGGTGATCCCGGTGGCCTGGTCGATCTCCACGTGCGGCACGGTCTGGCTGAGCTGCCGGCCGGTCTCGGTGCCGAACACGAACAGCAGCCGGTCGCCGAGCTTGATGTCGTTGGCCGTGCCCGCGACGTGGATCAGCCCGCCCCGGCCCAGCCCGGCGAGGTCCACCGGGTACGGCTGGCGCAGCCGCACCTGGAGATCGTTCCACGACCAGCGGGCCGGCAGGTCCTCGCCGATCTCGAACGGCTGGGCCTGCTCGCCCTGCGCCGGGATGCTCTGCGCCCGGGTCCCGCGCGGGACGATCACCGCGGTGTCCGGCCCGGAGGCCGGGTCCTTGTCGATGGTGTAGGCCAGGAAGGTGCCGGCCGACACGCCGGGCCGCGGCCGGTGGCCGACCAGGTTTCCCAGCAGCCGCAACGACTCCTGCTGGGTGGCGGTGCGCAGGTAGCCCTCGTTGGCGATCCGCTCGGTGTAGAAGGTGAGCAGGTCGGCGACGATCGCCCAGCCGTCCAGCAGCGCGATGCCGGCGTCGTCGGTCGTGCGCACGGTGAGCCCGGCCAGCGCCGGGTAGGCCGGGCTGGACAGCCGGGCCAGCATCGATTCCAGGAACTCGCCGTGCGTGCCGACTCGGACCGGGAGCTCGGCCAGCCCCGGCGGGTTGTTCACCGTCAGCGGCGTCTCGACCTGCACGCCCTGGCACGCGCCGCCGCACCCGCAGCCGCACTCCGTCGTGGTCATCGGCCACCTCCCGCCACGATCGCCAGCCGGCCGTTCTCCGGCCGGTCGCGGTCGTCGTCCAGTTGGGCGATCTCCAGCGGCCCGATCGGCAGCACCCCGGCGTCGAGTTCGCCGGCGGCCGGCCGGAACAGCCGCTTGAGCCGGGTCACCTGCACGCTCTGCACGCCGGCCACCGCGCCGGCCGCGGTGACGATCCAGCTGACCCGCACCGGGTCGCCGAAGGTGAGCTGGTCCGGGGCGAACATCCGCCGCAGCGTCAGGCGGACCGCCTGCGAGACGTGCGCCCGCTGGTAGCCGGCGGCCACGCACAGCGTCACCTCGACGTCCAGCGGCACCAGAACCGCCGGCAGCACAACGAGTTCGTGCCCGATCCGGCGGTATGTCGCCAGTCGCGCCGCAACGGTGTCGATCAGCGCCGGGCTCACGTCCTCTGTGCCCAGCGCGTCGATGGCGACGTGGGCCTCTTCGCCGGTGCCGGTCCAGCGGATATCGGCCGCGGCCCGCTGCACGCCCGGCACCTGGCCGGCCAGGTCGGCGTAGTCGGTCGCGGTCACCGCGCGCAGCCGGGTCCGGTGCAGCGCCAGCGGGGCCAGCTGGCGTACCTGGTCCAGCGGCTCGGGATCGACGCCTCCCTTGGCCGGCAACGGGTTTCGCACCGCGACGACCCCGTCGCCGTCGGGGGCGCCGCAGCACAGCACGAGGTGGCTGATCGCCTCCGCGCCCACGTTGCCGGGCAGGCCGTTGCCGACGCGGTAGCGCAGGCTCAGGTCGCCGCCGGCGGGCGGCGGCTGGCCGTGCTGGCCGTCGCCGAAACGAATCTCCAGCTCGCCGTCGTCGTTCAGCTCGCCGACGAAGTTCCGGTCGCGCGGGCCGCTGGCCAGCAGATCCCTTTTCGGCAGCCACATATCGCCCGCGTCGTCGCTGATCTCCAGCGCCGGCAGGGCTTCCCTAGGGTCCTGGACCGTCGCCGCGCTCGCCGGTCCGGCCAACTGCGGCGTGCTGCTGTCCAGCTCGTTGGCTGCTTCCTGGCCCCAGGTCTGGGCAATCTCCCACACGACGTCGTCGCCGAGGACCTCGCCGGAGCGGGCCCGGTCGGCCAGCACGGTCAGGCGCGTCAGTTTGGGGGCGAGGAACTCCGTGAACCGGGCGATCAGGATCCGCAGCGCCGGCCCCGGGTACTGCCGCAAGTTGTACTTGATGAGCGTCGCCGAGCCGAACAGCCGGGTCAGCTCCTCGATCTCCGCCGACGTGAGCTTGTGCCCGCCGACCACCTCGCGCCACAGGTGATTGAGCCGGTCCAGGACGCGATCCGGCAGCGTGGCCAGCACTCGGGACTGGCTCAGCGAGATCCACGCCGGGCTCGGGAACTGTGCCCGCTGCGTGATCGGCGCGTAGTGCGGCCGCGGCCGGAACCGTTGCTTCAGCTGGGGATACGTGATCTGGGCCAACAGCGCCTCCACTGCGGTGGCCTGCTCGGCGGCGGTCAGGTCCACGGTGAGTTTCGACCGGTCGACCGCAGCCTGGCCGAGCAGCGGCACCAGCCGCTCGATCTGCTCGGCGCTGGCCGGCGTGCCCGACCTGGTCTGCACCAGCAGGCCCTGGATGAACAGCATGGTCGGGTCGTTGTCCGGGCGGTCCGGGCAGCCCAGCGCGGGCGGATCGCACGACGGCGGAAGCACCTGGGCCGGCGGCACCGTGATCACCTCGGGCGCACCGCCGCAGTAGGTGATGTCACGGCCGTGGTCGGTGAGCACGACGTTGCCACGGGCCACGCTGACGTCGGTCAGCACCTCGCAGTCCGGGCCGCCGCGAGCCGACAGGCACACCGGGAACGTCAGCGCGTCCTCGTCGGCCCAGGTCACGTCGAGCAGCGGCTGCTCGAACAGCTTGTCCTCAATGGACTTGACCTTGACGATGCGGACCGCCTGCCGGTGCGTCGGATCGGCGTCGGCGAGAGCGCCCGTCTTCGGTCCGAGCACCTCCTCGATCACCAGCACGTCGCCCGGGCACAGCTGCAACGGCGCGTCGGGATCGTCGCGGAGCACCGCCGAGGTCGTGCCCTTGGGCAGAAAGCACTCCTGCTCGCCCCAGGTCCAGAAGCTGATCGCGTTGTGCTGCGGCCACAGCCGCAGGGTGCGGGCCGGCAGCGGCTCGAACACCTGGATCCCGGCCGTGGGCGGCAATTCCTCCAGCTGCGCGTCGTCGATCACGGTGGCGACGTCCGGCCGCTGGGCCGGGTCCAGCTGGCTCAGGTCGATCGCGGCGAACCGGTAGTCGCCGGGCGCGAGCTCGACCGGGCGTTCGGTGGACAGCGTGACCCAGGCCCGGGCGTTGCAGCCGTCGTGCATGGCGTAGTCGATCAGTCGCACGTGCCGGCGCACCGACTGCCGCCGCCGCGCGGTGTCCAAATAGGCCTCGGTGGCCACCGCGTCCTGTTGGTAACTCAGCTGATCACCGACGTACGCGAACATTTCCAGCACGGCGACGCCGAGATCCGGTTCGTGCCGCTCCACCCACTGCGGGATGGTCAGCGTCATCCGGTCCAGCAGCAGTCGGCGCAGCGTCCCGTAGTCCCGGGCCAGGTAGTCGATGGGCGGCGCCGGATGCTGCGGCAGCGCGGGCGGTTCCTCGGCCGCGCAGTCGAAATCCGTCGGGCAGGCCAGCCGGAACGAGAAGCTCGCGCTGGTGTAGCGCGGATCGAAGCCGTGGTACGGCCGGGTTCCCGGGCGGCCGAAGGCGTCCTGCTCGACCACGTTCAGCGTGTAGCCGGAGCTGTCCCCCGGCTCGTTGATCGTGACGTGCAGCTTGTCGTCCAGGTCCGGCTCCTCGGCCGCCTCCAGCTCCACCTCGGTCGCGTAGAGGCCGGTGATCCGCCGGCCGCCGTCGATACGGATGTTGTGCGGCTTCAGGTTCTCCGGGGCATGGCCGAGAAAGGTGACGGTCAGCAGCGTGCCGCTGTCATCCACCTCGACCTCGTCGATGCCGTTGAGCCGCGCCGCCCGCACGTGTGGGCGGCGCGTGTCGGTCCCGCACTTCACTGTCACGGTGTTCCCCCTTGCCCGAACACGTCCGTGCGCTGGCTGCCGGTGGGCAGCACCACGTAGGACAGGTGGACGCTCAGCTGGCCGTCCTGGCTGACGACGTCCAGTCGCTGCACCGTGATCACATCACCCAGCCAGCGCTGCAACGCGGCCTGCACGGACAGCTGCAACGTCGAGGCGAGCTCCGGGCTGTTCGGCTCGAACACCAGGTCCAGCAGCCCGCAGCCGAAGTCCGGCATCATCACCCGCTCCCCCGGGCTGGTGAACAGCAGCATCTCGATCATCTGCCGGACGTGGTCGTCGTAGCCGGCGCTCGCGCTCCGGCCATGACTGTCTACTTGGTAGGGAAAGGCGATGTCGGTGCGGGCCGGCAGGCTCGACTGCGCCGGCAGCACGACGAGCTGGCTGGTGCGCTGCGCCCTCACTGGCCCACCGTCCTCTGCTGGATCACCGACACCATCGGCGCGCCCTGCGGAATGTGCTCGGCACTCAGGCACAGGCCGGTGGAGCCCTGCGTGATCACCTGCGAGCCGTTGACCCGGATGCGGGCGCTCGGCGTGATCCACTGCACGGTCACGCAGGGCTGGGGCTTGTTGCCGACGAAGAAGGGGCAGCCGGTGACCGTGGTCAGGTCGGCCACGGTCCAGACGACCTGGCCGGTGACCGTGCCGCGGGTCTGCGACGGCTGGAAGGCGACCCGGCCGCCGTGCGGGCACATGACGGTCGCGTTGAGGTGCATCAGATTTCCCGGCATGGCGCTCCTTCAGGTCACCGCGAGGGCTTGCTTGTTGATCGACACGGTCGGGCCGGTCAGCTCGATGGACGCGCCCTTGCCGTTGTCGATGGTGATGCCGAGATCGCTGATCACGATGGACGCGCCGGTGATCGTCTTCAGCGTGATGCCGGGGCCGCCCGGCAGGTCGGACATCACCAGGGTGTGGCCGCCCGGGGTCTGCACCACGATGTTCGGCTGCGCCGGGTTGCCCAGCAGCGCGTCCGTGGGCACCTCCGCCTGCGAGCCGTACCAGCAGCCGACCCAGATCGGGTAGCTCAGGTCGCCCTGCTCGAACTCCACCCACACGCCCGAGCCGATCGACGGCACCACGTAGACGCCCATCTGCGGGCCGGCCACCGGGTAGCAGGGCATCGCCCAGGTCGACGGCGTGTCGCCGAGCACGTCCGGGACCCGGACCTGGATGCGGCCCTGGCGCATCGGGTCCACGTTGGTCAGCACGGTTCCCCGGTACTTGCCGAGGTAGCGGCCGGCTTCGGGCATCGGTCCCCCTAGGGAATCACGTTCGGTGTCAACGAGATCAGGCCCTCGCGGGCCAGCGTGAAGTTCTGCGTGTAGGACCCGGGCTTGAGGTTGTGGGTGACGCTCTTGACGTAGTACAGGCCGTCATACGTGATCCCCGCGCCGCGCACCCCCACCAGCTCCCTGGGCCGCAGCACATGGCCGTAGCGCACCACGTCCAACTGCCCCGACCCGCTCACCGCGTCCGAGGTCTCCACCGCCTTGGCGATGCTCTCCGCCAGCGCCGTCGGCGCGTCCTTCTTGGCCGTGTCGTCGATGACCGTCTTCTTCAGCGCCGGCGCCGGCCGCAGCGCCAGCGGCGGGCGCAGCACGCTCACCTCCGGCACCGGCAGCAGCACGTCCGTCTTGGTGATCGGGATCTGGATGCGCACGCTCGGCTGTTCCCGGGCCGAGCCGTCGAAGCCGAAGGACATCTGCTCCACTGTGGACAGATGGTCCATGTTCACGTTGATCGCCGGCTGCGGCACTCCCAGCCGCACCTCCGGCCCCCAGTAGGCCTTGCTCACGCCCGGCACCGGGCCCGGGTCCAGGTAGAACGTGTACCCGTTGGCCTTGGCCATCGCCGTCACGTACTCGAGGTCGTTGCCCTTCTGGGCCTCGATGCGCTGGGTCGGTATCGGCGTCTGCGGGATCAGCTCCGGGATGACCAGCGGCACGATGCCGTACTGGGCGTACTGCGCGACGATCGCCACCACCCGGGCCGCCGGGCCCATCGCCGGGAACTCCCGGCCCGTGTGGTCGTCCAGGTCCATCAGGACCGTCAGGTCCTCGCCCGTGACCGTCAGCGTCGACTGCCCCGGCACCCCCGAGATCCCCACCTCCTGGCGGGTGATCACCCCGTCCATCAACACGTTCGGCGTTCCCGCCACCGTCGCCACCAGCACCACCCGGGTCTGCGGGTCGAACGCCCCCGCCGGCAGCAACGCCTGCTGGATGATGCCGTTCTTGGTCAGGTCAAAGGCCAGCTGGAACCCGCTCCGCTGCCCCGCCGTCACCGTCACCTGCGCCGACAACAGCGCATCCGTCACCGGCTGCGGCGTCGGGGCCACGATCTGCCGTCCCATCAGCAGCGTCAGGTGGATCGGTCCGATGTCCCCCATCAGCCCGGCACGCCTTCCGGCAACGTGATCCTCAGCCGCCTACCCGGCGTGTCCGTCAGTTCCCTCGGATCCACCACCGGGTTCGCGTCCGCCAGCCGCCACCACTGCTCCGCGTCCCCGAACTGCCGGAACGCCAACACATCCGCCCGGTCCCCCGCCCTCACCTCGTACGTCCCGATCGTGGCGAAGCTGTCCGGGTCCGGCAGCAGCCTCGGCCGCAGATACGGCACCCCCGCGTGCTCCAGCTGATCCGACGCGAAGTACCGGCTCGTCCTCGGATACTTCGACGGCGCCGGAATCGCATCCAGCGGACTGCTCATCGCTGCCTCCCCTAGAGTCCCGTGATCCCCAGTGCCTCAAGCCGTCCCGCCGCCGCCGTGCCCGCCAGCTGCTCCTTCTGCGCCAGGTGCGCCAGGTACAGGTCCGCTCCCCGGTGCCCCGTCGGCAGGTCGCTGGAGGACAGCACCCGCAGGCCGATCCCCACCGTCGCCATGATCGGATTCAGGTCCACGTCGAACGCCGTCTCCGTGATCGTCAGCTCCGTGAGCCGGACCGGCAGCACCCGCTTGCTGCCCCACACGAACAACGTCAGCGGCGCCTCCACCGGCGTGATCTCCAGCGTCCCCACACTCGCCAGCGCCTGGTTCCCCCGGATCCTCGCCGCCGGCGGATTGATCAGCATCTCCAACGCCGCCAGCTGCGGATGAATCCCGTTCGGCGCCGACACCTCGAACTGGTCCGTGGCATCGACGTCGGCTTCGAACTTGATCGTCTCCACGGCTGGGCCGGTGAGTCTGAGGGCCTCGGTGCGGTCGCCCTGCTGCTCATCCCCCGCCGCCTTCGGCGCCAGACTCCGCTGCAACGTGTCCGGATTGAACTGCATCACGATCACCCGCTGCGGCGTCCCCCGCACCGGATCGACGATCACCAGCCCGGACCGTATGGGCCTGGGTATGTCGGTGTAGCCGATGGCGGCGGTCACCGGGTACACCCCCGGCGCAGAGTCTTCCTATTCCGTGCCATGCAACCGAATCCCTTCCAACAACAGCCGGGCGTCATCCCTGACCACCGGGTCCGAGTCATTCCGACGCAGCTCGTCGACGTGCTCGACGAGCGCCGGCCACGGCAGGTAGCCGACCGCTTCGACAAACGAACGGCGAACGCTCACGTCCGGGTCGGCCGCGGCCTCGCGAAGCCGCCCGACCACCTCGTCGTCCGGCGTGGACGGCGCGGTGAGCGCGACAACATAGAGCGCAAGCCGCTTGGCGGCGGGGCCGTCGGCATCTCGCAACGCGTCGATCGCCTCCGAAATCGACCAGATTTCGAGATTCTCCTGAATCTGCCGCTCGACCAGGTCCACGGCGTCACCCTGCACCCGGACGTAGTTCAGCCCAATGGGGCTGTCGTTCACAAAACGAATGATCGTCGCACCGTCGGCGGTGGCCCAGGTGTCCACGAGCGCCCCTGCCTCCTCCTCACCCATTTCCCGGATGAGCCAATTGCAATCCCAGGCGGCAAGCTCGAAATCGGAGTCGGTGACGTGCGGCTTGAGCACCAGCCGCTGCGCAGATTCGGTCGCCATGACATCTCCTTAGTGAAGTCCGTAGAATGCTAGCAGGTAGGTGGATATGAGCTTTCTACCCGCTTCGATGGCAGCATCCTCGGTGGCCCCCACCAGCCCCTGCCCATTGGTGACCGCAAGCGCCCACTTCTCACCCAATTCGGCCTCACGGCGTCTCAACTCATCGCGTTCGTCCCGCGTCCCCCCTTGCTTCACATTGCCCGGGTTCAGTCCCTGTTCCTCGGCCGCCAATCCACGCGTAGCGCGCGCAGCCCCCCGCATCGACATGGGGAACTGTCCACGCTCCCCCGTGACGGAAGTGCCTTCAAACTCCGAGAACGCCTGGTGCAGATCGATACCGCCGCGCTGCGGTCCCCGCTGGACCAGATCCATCGTCATGGCGGCGAAACCTATATTGGCCGGATTGCGCACGGATTCCCGAACGAACATCAGCCAATGCATGTTCTGTATCAGCGACCGCTGGCCGGGTGTCAGTATTTTCGACAGCTCGCCCGTCTGGTTGTAGGCGCGGACGATGCTCGCGATCCGTTGATCGGTCAACTCGGTGTCCCGCAGCTTCTGCATGATCTCCGGGTAGGCCGCAACGCCGCGCGTGAAGGCGTTTGTGTCACCGGGCGCGTTCATTTCCTTCACCACCGCGCGCTGACGGCCGACAATGTAGTGGTCGTCCTTCCACGGCGGCGGGGTCTGCGCGGCGACCGTCATACTCCCACCGCCGGGCACCGGAACCTGCTGGGGCGCCCGGCGTTCCCGGAGATATCGAACGGCGGCGGGAACCTCGTTGGGAACGGCAGTCTCCAGCGGTTGTTTGCTGGAACGCGCCTTGGTGAGATGCATCCGCATCGCACCATCCTTGACGTCCTGCCGGCTCAGGATCTGCTCCGAAACCTCGTGCACGATCTTGCGGATGTCCTCACCGGTGAGCCGGAAACCGCCACCCGCGACCGCCTCGGGATTCAGGGTGGCAGTGATCGTGAACTCGCGCCCGCCCTGCGCGGTCAGGCTCGTCAGGCGATACCAGGCTCGTAAACCGGCCAGCGCCGCGCGCATCATCAGCTCCACCACACCGCGGCGAAGCATCCAGGAGACCTTCGGCTTGATCCGTGCCACGGCCTTCGCCAGGCGCTCTTCGGGAGTAGGCGGCTTCTTCGGTTCCCTCTTGCCCTTGAACTTGTCGATGATCTTCTGCTTGGCCTTCTGGTAGCCCTTCTTGATTTTGTTGCCTACGTTGATGAGGGCCTTGCCGAGCTTGGTCTTGGCCAGCTTCGAACCGAGGGACTTCAGGCCGCCCTTGATCTTCGACAAGCCCTTCTTGGCGACGCCGAGGACCCTGGTGGCACCGCGGCGGACCAGGCCGCCGGCCTTGGTGGCACCGCGTTTGAGGAAGGAGAGGCCGGCCTTGCCGGCCTTCTTGGCTCCGTTGAAGGCTTTGCCGGCGAACTGGCGGACCTTCTTGGCTCCGCGGGCCAGGGCCTTCATGATCTTGTCGGCGATGCCTTTGAGCTTGCTGGCGACGCCCTTGGCGGCGGAGGCGAGCTTGGAGATGAGGAAGTTGGTGATGAAGTCGAGGAGGGCGACCGCGCCGGCGGCGACGGTTTGGGCGAACAGGCAGGCGGCGGCCACGCCTCCGGTCCGAATGGCCTTGAGGAACGAGAGGAGCTTGGAGAGGGCGCCGAGGATCTTGGAGATGGCGCCCCAGGCGGCCTGGATGGTCTGGATGATGGCGAGGATGGCCCCGGCCCCGGGAATGAGGGCGGCGACGACCTTCTCCAGGACGAGCTGGATGATCATCATGGGCAGGGCCTTGATCACCGCGTTCCAGACCATGGAGGCGATCTGGCCGATCTTGAGGCAGCCCTTGATGAGGATGTTGAAGACGAGCTTGCCGAGGCCGACGACCTCCTCGACCTTGTCGTTGAACCACTTCTTGACGGCGCTGATGATGGCGCCGAACAGGAAGTTGCGAACGCCGTCGCGGATGGCCGCCCCGAGGTTGCTGAGCCAGCGGCCGGGGTTGAGGGCGATGTCCTTGATGATCGCCGCGAGCTCGCCGAGGATGGCGATGGCCTGCTGCACAAAGGCGACGGCGGCGTTGACGGCGTCGCGGACGAACTTGACGGCCGCCAGCAGGCCGGCTTGGAGGACGTCGAGCAGCTTGGACAGGGCGGCGCCGAGGGCGTCGAGCAGCTTGTTGACGGCGTTCTTGAGACCGTCGGCGATCTGGTTGACCTTCGCGATGGCGGCGTCGCGCAAGCCCTCGATGGCCTTGCGGAACTTGTCCCGCAGCCCGGGGAAGGCGGCCAGCAGCGTGTCGCCGAGGGCGATCAGGGCGGTGGCCAGGGTGTTGATCAGGCCGACGACGGCCTTGCGAGCCAACTCGATGGCGTCGTTGACGAACTTCTTGAAGCCGTCGATGACGCCCTGAATGGCCGCGCGGGCGGCGTTGAAGATGTCGGTGATGGCCGAGACGATGGCGTCGAACGCCTGCTTGATCTTCGACGCGACCCAGCTGAAGAAGCCGCCGTCGTCGTTCTTCTTCTCCTCCTTCTTCTTCCGGGCCTCCTCCTCGGCCTTGGCCCGCTTGTCGTCGATGTCCTTGTTGTCGGTGGCCGTGCGGTCCTGGATGTCCTTGTTGGAATCGGTGTGCTGCTGGTCGATCTGCTTGGTGGCGTCGCCGTGCTTGTCGGCGGCCTGGGTGTTGGAGTCGGTGACGGCCTTGTCCTGCTCGGACCGCCACTGGTCGCGCTGCGCCGAGGCCTGCGTGGAGGCGTCGGCCCGCTGAGCGGCCTGCTGCTGGCTGCTCTCCTTGATCGCGTCGTTGATCTGGGCCTGGTTCTGCTGGTGCTCCTGGACGGCCTGGTCGTCGTGGCCCTTCTGCTCGGTGTCCATCTGTCCGGCGCCCTGGCCGAACGCGGCCTGGATCTGCGGACCCCGTTCCTGCTGCGCTACGGCCGAGATGGCGGCCTTGTCAGTGCCGGACGTCGTGGCACCCGGCGCGGGACCGCCGGCCGCGGGGGCGCCGCCACCACCGGCGGGCACCTTGCCGGTCAAGGTCTGGGGCGGCACGTTCGGGTAGACGTGATCCTCGCCGAGCGGCTGAGCGGCGTCCTGACGGCCGACGTCGACGACCTTGGTGGTGGTCTCGCCGAGGTTCTTGACCTGCTGGTCGGTCAGCGCCGGATCGGTGTCGCCCTTCAGCTCGAACTGCGGCGCGGGCCCGACGGTGGCGTTGAGGGCCGGGTCGCTGGTCGGGATGTCGTCCACGGCGCGTTCGAGGTGGGAGCTCTCCTCGGGGCTGAGCTTGCCCTGCGCGTCCCCGGCGACGGTGGGCGCGGCCGCGCCGGCGGTCGCCGCCGGTCCATTGTGGACGTCCTTGTCGGCGGCCTGCGGCTGCTTGCCCTGCTCGGGTGGCTTGGCCTCGCCGACCCGGGGGATCTCGGCGGCCACCGGCGGGGCCTCGGGCGGCTTGCCGCTGAGCGTCTCCGGCGCGCCCGAGGGCCGGTCGGCGGTGGGCGGCGCGGACTGTAGGTCGGAGCGGTCCTTGCCGACCGAGGTGCTCACGGACGAGTCGACCTGGCCGAGCGAGTCGACCATGTCGGCGGGCTGTTGGGTGCTGACGGAGGCGAGCGCCGCCCGCGGCTCCTGGGCCGACACGTCAGGTGCGGCCGCTTGCGGCGGCTCGGCGGCGGCCGCTCCCCCACCGCCCCCACCGCCGCAGCCGCCACCCTGCTCGGGGGCCGCCGACTGCTCGGGCGCGCCGGCACAGCCGCCGCCACCGGCTTCGAGGGAGGCGTCTTCGGACGGCGCGGCACCGGGGGCTTGATCCTGGCCAGGCTCTTGAGCATCCGGACCGGGGCCGGCCGCACCGGGGGCTTGATCCGGGCCAGGGCCAGCAACGGTCGGACCCGGTGTGTCGGCGGAGTCGAGCTCGGTGGGCTCCTCGCCGACGGGCTCCCGCTCCTCGGCGGGCGCCATCCGCTGGGTCGGAATCCGCGCCGCGACGGGCGAAGCGGGTTCGGGCCGGGTCGGCACGGCGGGTTCACGCTCGATGGCGTCCTCGTCGACCTGCCCGGCGGCGGGCTGGATCTCTGGCGATTCCCGCTGCTCCTGAGCCTGCGCGGCCCGGTACTCCTCGGTGCGGGCCTTGGCCTCCTCGGCCGGCTTCTGCTCGGGCTCGGGCGGCGTCGGGAACGTCGGCGCCGCGGGCGGGGGCGGCGGCGAGCCGTCGGCGGGCAGCGTCAGCTTGTCGGCGGTTGGCACAGTGGAGACGTCCAGGTCCGCCTTCGGCAGCCCGTCGTCGGGCTGCTGCTGCTCCTGCGGCACGGGCGGCGGCGCAGGCGCTTCTGGCTCCTCCGCAACCTCGGCGGTGGGCGCGGCCTCCAACCCCAGCGGCTCCTCGCCAGGTTCGGCCTCCTCCTTGGGCTTCTCCCCCGGACGCTCGACCACACCGTGCTTCGCCAACGGGCTTTCGGGCCCCTGCACTGCCGTGTCGATGACGCTGTCGTCGGCCACCCCCGGCGCAGCCCCGGCGTCTGCGCCGGCGCCGCCGGGACCGCCGACGGCCGCGCCGCCGACGCCGGCGGCCGGGGCCATCGGCGGCTGCTCGGCCTGGAGGGCCTGCCGCTCGCCCTGCTGGGCGGCGGCGTCCTTCTTGTCCGCCTCCTGCTTGTCCTTGTCCCCCTTGCCCTTGTCCTTCTCGTCCTTGTCCTGCTGCTGGTCCTTGTCCTTCCTGTCGCCACCGTCCTTGCTGTCCTTGTCCTTGTTCTCCTCGTCCTTCTTCTTGCCGTCCGCGTCCTTCTTCTGGTCGGCGTCGGCCTTGTCCTTGTCCTGCTTGTCCTTGTCCTCCTGGCGTTTCCGCTCGTCCTCGGACTGGCCAGCCTCGTCCTTGGCGGCCTTTTCCTTGTCCTGGTCGGCCTTCTCGTCGGACTGGCGGTCGTCCTTGGCGGTCTGCTCGTCCCGCTGCGCGTCGGGATCGGGCCCGGTCTGCGGGTCTTGGACGGTCGCCGGCTGGTCCACCGGGGCGACGTCCGGCGCGGCGTCGCTGTTCTCGTCCGAGCCGATCAGGTCGACAACCTGTTGGTACTCGGGCGAAGGCAGCCGCACCTTCAGCGTTTCGAGCACGGTCTGCTGGAGTTCCGGGGTCAACCGGCCGAGCTGCAACCGCACCCGGCCGGACGTGTCGGCCGGATCGCCCCGCAGGCTGCGCAGCACGCCGGCGACGATCCGGTCCACGATCGCCGCCGGGTCCAGCCTCTCGGCCCGCTGCTGGTCGGCGGTGACGCGGGTGAACCGCAGCAGCGAAGCCTGTTGCTGCGCACGCTTTTCGACGCCGTCCCGGCGGCCCTGGGCAGCCGCCTCGGCCTCCACCTCGACCGGCTCGCCGGGCTGGCTGAGCACGCCGTCGGTGCGGCCCAGCCGGAGCGGCCCGGGCGCGGTCGGCACTTGCACGGTGTGCAGCAGCTCGTGGGCCAGCAGCAGCCGCCCCTGGGCGGTCTCCGGATGGAAAGCGTCCTCGGCGAAGAACACGTCCTGGCCGACGGTCACGGCATCGGCGCCGATGAGCTCGGTGAGCACCGCCGCGTCGTGGTCGGCGTGGATGCGAACCCGGCTGAAGTCGTGCCCCAGCCGGGATTCCAGCTCGCGACGCAGGCCGACGTCCAGCGGCTGTCCGGCCCCGGACACGATGTCCTTGACCTCCGGCCGCTTCCGCACCGGCGGCCGCTTGGCCGGCTTCTTGACCGCAGTGACCTTGGGGCTCATCACGCGCCGTCCAAGGTCGCGTGCACGGTCCGGGCGAGGTGGATGCCGATCCGCCGCGACGACATCCCCGGCGTGGGCGCGGAACCGGCCACCGAGACGTCCACCGAATCATCCATAGTGGACTCGAACACGCCGCCGAGCGGGCCGGTCAGCAGTCGGGTCAGCTCGCGCCGGAAGGACGCGGCGACCAGATCGCGGTCAGCAGCGGGGAAACCGTCGAGCACCAGCTCGCCGATCTCCACCAGCACACGCCGCGGCCCGGTCACACCCATCCGTCCACCTCGCCCGAGGTCAGCGAGCGCTCCAGCTTCAGGTACTCGGTCCGCGACGCGGCCAGCAGGTGGCTCATCCGCACCGGGGACTGCTCGTCGGCCGCCAGGAACGCCGCCGACAAAGCGATGTTTCGGATGCTGCCGCCGGCGACGGTCAGCTGCGCCAGCCGGTCCACGTCGATGCGGTCGACCGGGGTGGCCGGCGGGATGACGCGCCGCCAGATCTCGGCGCGCTCGACCACCGAGGGGAACGGGAAGTCGACCACGAACCGGATCCGCCGCAGGAAGGCGCTGTCCAGGGCCTTTTTCATGTTGGTGGTGAGCACGGCCAGCCCGCGGTAGGACTCCATCCGCATCAACAGGTAGCTGACCTCGAGATTGGCGTAGCGGTCGTGGCTGTCGCGAACCTCGCTGCGCTTGCCGAACAGCGCGTCGGCCTCGTCGAACAGCAGCACCGAGCCGCCCCGCTCGGCGGCGTCGAACACCCGCCGCAGGTTCTTCTCGGTCTCGCCGATGTACTTGCTGACCACCTGGGACAGGTCGATCACGAACAGGTCCAGGCCGAGCCGGCCGGCGATCACCTCGGCCGCCAGCGTCTTGCCGGTGCCGCTGCCGCCGGCGAACAGCGCCGTGACGCCGAGGCCGCGCCGCAGCACGGACTCGAATCCCCAGTCCTGGTAGACGATTCCACGCCGCCGCACGTGCGCGACGATCTCGTCCAACGTCGAGAGCTGGGCGTCTGGCAGCACGAGGTCGTCCGGCGTGGCCCGGGGCTCGATCCGCCGCCCCAGCTCCTCCAGCGCTGTCCGCGCCTCGGTCAACCCGGCCCGCCAGGCCAGGTCGGCGGCGTCCTCGCCGGCGACGCCACTGCGGCGGACTGTTTCACCCGCGCGGCGAATCACGTGTGCCGGCAGGGAGAACTGGGCGACCAGGCGCTTGAGTTCGCCGTCGGCCACGGTCGCGACGCCGTTCAACGCGTTCGACCACAGCTCGCGCTGCTCGTGCTGGGTCGGCCCGGTGACGGTGAACTGCGGCCGGATCCCGGTGACCGCTTCGTCCGAGCTGACCACTACAGGCACGTTCAGCCGTGTGACAAAGGAATCCAGCGCATGGCGGTGCTCACCGTCGAACTCGATGGCCAGCGCGGCCGGCAGCAGCACGGCCTCGCGCTCCCACAGCCGGCACAGCGCGTCCCGTTCGGCCGGATCGGACGGCACGTCATGGCCATCCATTGTGTACAGGTCGAGGCCCCGAGCAGCGAGGGCCGCGGTCTCCCAGCGGGTCTGCCGGTCGCCGCCGATCAGGTCGACGTGCGGACACCCACCGCCCCGCCAGGCCGCGGCCACCTGGTCGGCCACCGCGACCTGCGAGGCCGGCAGATCGTCGGGCCGCGAGGCCCGCTGCACGATGCCCCGCAGTCGAGGGTCCAGTCCCGGCGCACCGGCGAGGAAGTGCAGGATCCGCTCGTCGACACGCAGCCGGGCCGTGGTCAGCGTCCCGGTGTCGGCCACATCGAGCAAGCCCCAGCGGCGCAGCGGGCCGTCCGGGGTCAGCGCGCTCCAGTGCGGCTCTCGCATAGTGGCCAGGGCCAAGGAAAAGGTGGGGAAGCCGGCAGGCCCGAACCGGTCAGCGGCGGCGGGTTCGATCTCGATGGCGGCGGCGAGCACGAGCAGGTCCCGTTCGAACGGCGTGAGCCCGAAACACGCGCACACCGCGGCAAGGGCCGAATCCCCGTCGTCGCCGGCGGGAAGGTCCTGGCCGTCCAACCGGGCGAGGACGTCAGCCACGGCCGCGCTCAAGGCCCGGCCGTGCGACGTCTCCTTCCCCACGCCCACTCAGACCCCCAACCGAGCCGACGGCGTCCGCAGGTCATCGCCGGTGCGACTGCGCACGCCGTCTACCTGCACCCGCACGAGGTAGTCGGCGGCGCGTACGGCGGTGATGGTCACCGTGACCGTGTGGTCGTCGGGCCGCAGGCCGAGCGGCACCGGCGCCGGGAACTGGTAGCTGGCGGCATTCCGGCCGGCCGGCGGGTCGAGTTCGTCCAGCAGCAGCACGACTCGCTGGTCGTCCAGCACCGGCAGGTCCAGGTGGACGGTCACGAGGTTGCCGACAACCTGCACGGGCTCGATCACGCTTGGCTGCCGGATCACCGCGATGGCGTTGGACTCGAACGCCTTGCGGACCGTACCGTCCGGAAAGGACAGATCCTGCACCACCGACACCGGGTAGATGCCGGGCGGCAGCTCCTGGCCCGTCTCCGGGAACCGGAACACCACCTGGTCCTCACGGGTGGTCTGCGGCACAACATCCACGTCGCCGATCCGCACCGTGTCGCCGTCGCCACTGAGCTGGTTTCCCCGCAACAGAATCTCGCTGCCCCGGGGCACCGGGCCCTCCACCGGCGTCTGGGCGCTGCCGGCCGGCCGCGACAGCACCTGCTCCAGCACGGGCCGCCCGCCGGCCACCGCGCGGACGTTGCGCCGCAGCACGGGCTTGCCGGCCGCGGGCACGCCCTCGCCGTCGAGCAGCACCAGGGTTCCCTGGTACATCACGGAAAGCGCGTACGGGACCTGGATCAGCATCGTCCACAGCTTGTACAGGTCGTCGACGTCGAGCTTGGTCGGCGTGAGGCGCACCTTCTGCGGCGAGCTGGCCAGATCGGCCCCGATCAGCGGCGGCCGGACCGCCGCCGCGTTGAGGTCCTCCTCCAGCAGCACCGGGCTGGTGTGCAGGCTGCGCACCACCGAGCCCAGCAGCTTCTGCGGCTGCAGCTCGGCCTCGTCGCCGTAGAAGCTGATCAGGTAGTGCAGGTCGATGGCGGCCTGCGGCTTGGTCAGCAGGGTGCCGTCGGAGCTGCGGGTCGGCGCGTCGAAGTTGCGCACCGAGGGGTTGGGCACGACCTCGTACATGAACACGGTGATCGTCGGCTCGGCCGGCGGCTCGGTGAACGGCTTCTGCGCCAACACCCGCACGGCGAAGCCGACATCGGCGGTGACGCGGCGGCTGACGAACTGCCGCAGCGCCTCGGTGGCCTGGGCGACGGCCAGATAGTTGCTCACGAGCCCTCCCTGGCCAGGTACTTCTCCAGCGGCACGGCCGGCGCCGGCCGGCCGCTCGGTCGCGGCGCACGGGCCGCCGGGGCGGCGGCCTTCACCTCGACCCGCCCGATGCTGACGTGCACGACCCGCTCCGGCTCCGGCGCGGCGGCCCGACGGGCCGGCACGGACGCCGCCTTGGCGACAGTGGTCCATGCCCGCACCGGTTGTGCGACCGCGGGTGCCGGCTGGGGCATTACGGGGGTAGCCCCAGCCGGCTCGGGCGGTTGGATCGGGGCCGCTGTCGCAGCCGGCGCGGGGACCGGGACCAGCAGCGGCGGTTGCCGAACTTCCAGCCGTTCCAACACACGGTGGACCGATGAGTCCACCGTGGTCAATCGATGCTCAACGATGCTGGAGTGGTGTGATTCCCGTTCGTGGCGCAGGGTTTCCGTGTGCCGCTCGACGACACCGGGCGTCGGGGCGGCAAGCGGAACCACGACCGGTCTGGGATAGGGAATCGCGGTGATCTCGGGCTCGACCTCCGGCGTGCTCGCCCGCTCGAACGGGTGCGCCAGCCGAGGCAGCGCCCGCGGCCGCGAGCCGGGCAGCCCGGCCGAGCGGGTCGCCAGCCGTTCGAAGAAGTCAGGCATGGCCGCACAGCTCCAGGTAGTAGCGACGGCGGGACGGGCTCAGCGCCAGCACATCGGGCTCACGCCAGCCATAGCTGGACGCCAGCAGGTGCACGTCCAGCAGCGTGGCGCGGGCCCAGGAATCCAGCTCCGCCCAGAGGAATCCGGCGATGTCGAGCTCGGCGCCGGTGGACTCGCCGCACTCGGGACAAGCCACGTCCAGCTCGATGTCGGCCCGCGGATCGGCGGCGGCGACCGCCTGCCCGGCGCTGGCCGCCACCGCCGCCGGCAGATCGTCCACAGTGGCCGGTCGGCCGCCGCGGCTGATCTCCAGCGCGCACGACGACAGCAGCGTCCGCGCGGCGCCGCCCGCGCCCAGCAGGTCGCCGGAGGTCGGCATCCGCATCACCACCGTCCACTCCCCCTCGGTCACCGCGACCGGATCCGGTGCGGGCAAAGCCATCCCGGACACGGCCGTGGCGTCGAACTCGAACTCCAGCTCCTCTCCGCAGCCCCGGCACGCCACCCGGACCGGCATCGAGGCCCCGAACAGCGCGGCCCGCAGCCCGAACAGGTCCGCGTCCCGCTGGCCGACCACGGCGTCGAGCAGGTCGTCGGCCCTGGTGGCCGGGCGCGCGGCCGCGTGCAGCAGGACCGCGCGCCTGATCGGGTCCACGGCCAGCCCGGACTCCCAGACCTCCAACAGCTCCGCCGTTCCCAGCACTGGCTAGACCGGGAAGGTGATCGACGGCTCTTCCGGCTCGGGCACGTCGGTGTCGACCTCCCAGCCCTCGCTCTCCAGCTTCAGGCTCTGGATGGCCACCGCGTTGGCGTTGGCGTCCAGCTCGCCGACGATCTGGTACTCGCTGGGCCACGCCCGGTACACCTTGTACGCCTTGGCCACCTGGCCGGCCTCGTTGAGCAGCTGGATCACGATGTCCTTGCGGAAGTCCCGCAGCGAGGACTCCGCGCCCCGGCCGCCGTTGACCAGGAAGACCTTGTTGGCCCACCGGTCGAACTCCGGGTCGTGGGTGACCCCGCGCTCCAGCGTGATCGCGTCGAACTCGGTGCGGCCCGCGGACTTGCGGACCGAGCTGGAGTCGCCGCCGTTGCGGTGCTTGACCACTTCGGTGGTGCGCTTCATCGGGCTGATCTTGCTGACCCCGGCCACCACCTTGCCGTCCCACAGCACCAGGAACTTGAAGTTCTTGTACGGGTCGAAACGCTGTGCGTTCACGGAGAACTGCGCCATCGCGGAAATCCCCTAGACGTCGATCTGGCCGGTGATCTGCTCGATCTGGATGACGACGAACTCCGCCGGCTTGAGCGGCGCGAACCCGACGACGATGTTGACCACGCCGCGGTTGATGTCGTCCTGGGTCGTGGTCGTCTTGTCGACCTTGACGAAGTACGCCTCGCGGGCCGAGGTGCCCTGGAACGCCCCCTGCAGGAACAGCGTGTGCAGGAACGCGCCGACGTTGAGCCGGATCTGGCCCCACAGCGGCTCGTCGTTGGGCTCGAACACCACCCACTTGGTGCCGCGGTAGAGGCTCTCCTCCAGGAACAGCGCCAGCCGCCGGACCGGGATGTACTTCCACTGCGAGGTGAGCTGGTCGGCGCCGGCCAGCGTGCGGGCGCCCCAGACCACCGGCCCGATGACCGGGAAGCTGCGCAGGGCGTTCAGCCCCAGCGGGTTGATCAGCCCGTTCTCCGGGTCGGTCATCGGCACGGTCAGCGCCCGCGTCCCGGACAGCACGGCCTCGGTGCCGGCCGGGGCCTTCCACACACCCCGGGCGGTGTCGGTGCTGGCGTAGATGCCGGCGATGGCCCCGGACGGCGGGAACGAGCGCAGCTGGTTGGTGAGCGGGTCGGTCTGGGTGATCTGCGGGAAGTACAGGGCGGCGTGGTCGCTGCGGACCGAGTCGAAGCCGGCCAGCCCGGAGCGGGCCTTGTCCAGGTCGGTCCAGGCCGCGGGCGCGTCCACGATGAAGAAGGCCCGGCGGTCCTCGCACAGCCGGATCGCCTGCGCGATCACCGGGACCGGATCCCCGCTCAGGGTGGCCAACTCGGGGATCACCAACAGGTTCAGGTCCGGCACGTCGGCCAGCGCGTACAGGCCGGTCTTGTCCACGGCGCTGCCGATCAGGTCGGCGGCCTGGGGCGGCGTGCCGTCCGCGCCGTCGGCCAGCGGGATCGACGCGGTCGCCGAGTTCAGCTGGAGCTTCAGCGTGCTGGCGGCGTCACCGATCATGGTGAGGGTGGCGTCCGGATTGCCCGACACGGTCTGCAGCCGGTTGCCGACCACGGTCACCGTCGCGGCGGAGAAGCCGCGGTCGCCCGGGTCGGCCGAGCGGAGCTTGCGCTCCAACAACACCGCGAGCTCGGCGATGCTCTGCGGCTTGGTCTCGCCGCTGGCGTAGAGCGTGATCACCTTGCGGTTCGCGGCGCCGCCGGTGGGGGTCACCGTCGCCTCGAAGGTCTTGTCCGCCACGTCGGCCGGCACGCCGTTGATCGCGTCGGAGACGGTGCCCGAGAAGGTGGGGTCGGTCGGGTTGTCGGCGACCGCCACACGCACCGCCGCGGACGCGGCGTTGACCGTGTTCGCCAGCGTGCCCAGGGAAACCCCGCGATACGTCTCGCGGACCCGTCCGCCGAGATCGAACACCCGCAGGTCGAACTGGTTGGCCGTGGCGCTGGGATCGACGGCCACCCGCAGCGACTCGCCGGCCTCACCGGGTTCGAGAGCGGTCACGGTGAACGAGTCGCCGTCCTCGACCTTGGCCGTGGCCGACTTCGCGCCGGGCGACAGGCGCACCACCACCGCGATCGACCCGCCGTTGAGGAAGAACTGCTGCACGCTGTAGCTCAGCGGGCTGACCTGCGACAGGCCGCCGAACCGGCGCTGGAAGTCGGCGAAGCTGGTGAGGGTCACCGGCGTGCTCACCGGACCCATCGTGGTGTAGCCGACAAAGGCGGTCACGGAGGTCGAGACCCCCGTGATGGTGCGCACCGAGCTGCTCAGCTCCTCGATGTACACACCCGGATAGGTGGGCGTGACTGGCATGGCACCTCCGTTGCGAGGAGGTCGCCGGCGAACGCGCGCGACGGCGCGGCAGGCCCCCGGCTTTCCCCCGTTTGCTGGTCCTTCAACACGTTTCGCGAATGCCGAACTGCGCCGGCTGGCGTTCCCCTCTCACGATGAGCCGTTCTCCAGCCAGCCCCGCAACACGCGGACCATGGCCTCCCAGTCACCGAACCGGCCCCGGACCCGCCCGCTCGCGTCGACCACCTCGCCGTGTGACAGCCGGCCGCTGCCGTCCAGCACCAGTCGCAGAACCACCACGCTGTGGTGGCGTTGCGCGAGGCTGTCACCGTCCGACGTGTGGGACACAAGGCCCTCGAACAGTTCTGTCCACCACTGAGTTGTACCGGCGGGGACTCAGCCGGCACTGAGACCGCGTGCGGGGTCCCGGTCAGATTCCGATGAGGTTGCGCTCAGATCGTGCCGGGCGCGGTGCGCACCTGGTCGTACAGCGCCTCGGTGAGCGGCTCCGGCCGCGCGTCGAACTCCGATTCCAGCATGCGTTCGCACGTCCGGTACTGCCGAAACGCCTGCGCCCGCTGGCCGAAGCGAACATAACAGCGCATCACCAGGCGGTGGGCATCCTCGCGGCAGGGGTCGTGCCGCAGCAGGAGCAGGGAGTAGCGCAGCGCGTCGCTGTAGTCCTTCTCCCGGAAGTAGTGGTCGGCGACCTGCCCCAGCAGCGACAGGTACACGGCGCGCAGGCGTTCCCGCTCCACCAACGCGCGCACGCCGTCCACCGCGCACAGATCCCCTTGGTACATCGCGATCGCGTGCAGCGCGCACTGCACAGCCGCCGGCACGTCCCCACGCCGGAAGCCCCGCTCCGCGCGGTCGACCAGCAGGTCGAACTGGCCGATGTCCACCGCGACACCGGCCGCGGTGTTCAGCTGGTATCCGCCATCCGTGTACACCACCGGCGCCGCGCCGGCGAGCGCGTCACCGAAAGACTTTCGAGTCGCGTGCACAAGACTGTTCAACGCCTGTGTGGCGTGCGAGGTGTCCGACTCCGGCCACACCGCCTCCAGCAGCCACTCCCGTGGCGCGCGGTAGTGTTCTTGCAGCGCCAGCAGGCACAACAGCGCCTCGGTTTTCCCGCCCGGGCGCAACGTCACCGGAGCCCCGGCCTTCACCACTCGAAACCTGCCCAGCAGGCATATCGTCACGGGCGAGGAAGCCCCCGCGATCATCACGCCTCCGCCCCCTCACGGACTTCACGTGCGCGTACCGCAGAAAAGCAGCGCGCGATCCCACGAGGTGTCGCAGCGCGCGGCCCCAGTCGCCAATTGACGCTACCACTTGGCCATCCCACAATCCGGCAAGTCCAGGAGGATTGCCTCGAAGGGTGCAAACCCCTGCCACACAGCGGACTTCTTCACCCGATCGGCCCTGGCTCGTTCGTCACCGAACGGCGGATTCGACCACGGGAGGAGGGCTACCATGCCGCCGCTTGTCGAGAACAGGTTCGGAGTGACCGAGGCCGTTACCGGCATTCCGCTCGACCGGTCCCAGCCGTTGGCGTGTCCACTGTAGACGGGCTGGGCTGAGTGGTTGCGTTCGTTGGTTCGGCGCGAGTTGGTCCGCGGTCACGTTGGTAGGCGTTCTTGTGGCTCTTCTACTTCATGTGGTGTCGCGGATTATTAGGTTGGGGGCTAGGAGGGTGCGGGCCACCGCGTGGTTGGGGGACTGGATCAGGGATCTCAGGACTTCGGCGGCATGGCGGCCGGACTCGGCGAAGGGCTGGCGCACGGTGGTGAGACCGAGGCCCTCGGCCAGGGGACCGTCGTCGATGCCGGTGACGGCGACGTCCAGGGGGACGGTGGCGCCGGCGGTGCGGAGGCCGGCCAGGAAGCCGGCGGCCAGGAGGTCGTGGTGGCAGATGACGGCGGAGGGGCGAGAGGGCTGGGAGAGGAAAGTCGAGGCGAAGGTGCGGGCGGTGGAGAGGTCGCTCTCGGGGAGTTCGAACTCCTCCAGGGTGATATCGCCCAGGGCGCGGTGCATGCCGTTGCGGCGGAGCATGCCGGGCGAGACGTAGTCGGACGAGCGTTGGACCTCGTGCAGGTAGCCGACACGGCGGTGGCCGCGGTCGAGGAGGTGGCGGGCCAGTAGGAAGCCGGCCTGCTCGTCGTCGAAGGTGACGCTGGTGAAAGAGGGGTGCGAGGAGTCGACCAGGACGGTGGGGGGACCCCAGCGGCGGAGGCGGTCGGCACCCTCGTCGGCGAGGGGGATGCCCATGATCACGAGACCGTCGACGTCGCCGCGGACGGGCAGGGTGGCCAGCAGGGGGGAGCCGGCGGCGGCTACGGAGGGGGCGTCGTGGACAACGACCTCGACGTCGTCGGGGCCGAAGGTGTCGAGGATGCCGATCAGGCGGGTGCGGTACGACTCGTAGCTGCTGAAAGGGGCGACGACGGCGATGCGGCCGGTGCGGCGCTTGGCCCGGGCGGACGGCGTCGCGCCGGGGCGGTAGCCGAGCTCGCCGGCCACCTTGATGATCCGCTCCCGGGTCCGCTCGCTCACCCGGTCCGGATGGTTGAGCGCCAGCGACACCGTCGAGATGCTCACCCCGGCGGTCTCGGCCACCTGGTAGATCGTCACGTCCGAACTCCCCACACGATCACCCTAGCCGTCGCGGCCGGCCGTTGACGCCCGTCCACCCGAAGTTTAAAGTACTTTGTCGAAGCACTTCGATAACGGAGGTTCGATGACGACCTCAGCCGCGCGGGCCCGCTGTGAGCCGGCCGTGCTGGACTGGCTGGCCGCGGCGGAGAAGATCGGCGCGAGCCTGCCCGACATCCGGTCGGAGGACTGGGACCGGCAGCGGAGGGCGGCGAGAGAGCTCGCGGATGCGCTGGCCACAAGGTTCACGCTGCCGGGGCCGGCGGAGTGCCGCGTCAGTGAGTATCGGGCGGGTGGGGTCACGGTCCTGCGGTACCACGCGCCGGGGGACGACATCAGGGCGGCGCATCTGTCGGTGCACGGGGGCGGGTTTGTGCACGGCAGCGTGCACGAAGAGATCAACGACCGGCTGTTGCGTCGGCGGGCGGTCGACAGTGGGGTCGACTGCTTCGCCGTTGCCTATCGGCTCGCGCCGGAGCATCCGTTCCCGGCGGGGCTCAACGACTGCCTCGACGTCCTGACCTGGCTCATCGACTCGGCCACGGAGCTGCGGATCGACCCGGGCCGCATCGGCGTCGGCGGCTGCTCGGCCGGCGGAAACCTCGCCGGACTGGTCGCGGCGCACGCCCGAGAGCTGGTCCACCACCAGGTGCTGGAAGTGCCGGCGGCGAGCCTGGACATCAGCCAGGACGACTCGTGCCGCGAATTCGGCGAGCTGGAATCCTTCGGGGACCTCGGTGAGCTCCGCGCCGCGTACTTGGGCGATTCGGATCAAGAAGGCGAGTGGACAGCACCGAACGAGGTGCCCGGTCTCACGGGGCTGCCGCCGGCCCTGGTGCTGACCGCCGAATGCGATCCGCTGCGCGACTGCGGGCAGGCCTATGCCGCCCGGATGGCCGAGGCCGGCGTTGACGTCGAGACCTGGTGCGCGCCTGGACAGACGCACGGCTCCCCCGGAATCACCCGGACGTCCGCGATCGCGCGGGAGTGGCAGGACCGGGTCAGCGACTACCTCCGAAAGATCACCGCCGCCTGAAGGAGACCTACCGTGCCCATCGACCCCATGCTGCTCGCCGCCGTCGCCGGCACCGGGGTGGTGCCGCCGGCCGAGGCGAAGGACCCCGAGGAGCAAAGGAAACTCGCCTTCGAGTACGAGCAGGCGGTGTTCCCGACGCTAGGTTTCGCCGGGCCCACGGTGCCGACGAGGGACCATGTGCTGTCGGTGGACGGCTATCCGGATGTGCTGGTGCGGCTGTTCTACCCAAGCGAACCCGTTTCCGGGCAAGCCATTCCGGCATGCCTGTTCTTCTTCGGCGGCGCCTGGCGCCAGGGCGGACTACATCACCCGAGCGTGGCGGCCATGTGCGCCCAGCGGGCGGCGCGGGCCAACGTCGTCATGGCGGCCGTTTCCTATGCGCTGGCCCCGGAACACCCCTACCCCGCCGCGTTGGAGCAAGGCTACGCGGCACTGGAGTGGCTGGTGCGCGAGGCGGAATCCCTTGGCGTGGAACCGGCCCGCATCGGGGTGTCGGGGCAGTCGGCCGGCGGCAACCTCGCGGCGGCGCTGACTCATCTCAACCGGGCCCGCGCCAGGCATCCACTGGCGTTGCAGATCCTCGAGGTCCCCGCTCTCGACCTGACGTTGGGGCACCTCGATCGTGGCGCGGTGGAGTTCACCGACGGGCAATGGGCAGCCCTGGAAAACATCGTGGACGACTACGTGCCGCGGGCCGAAGACCGGCTCACGCCAACGGTTTCGCCGCTGCTCGCCGACAACTTCGACGGCCTGCCGCCGGCCTACGTCTTCACCGCCGAGGTCGACCCGCTGCGCGGCGACGGCGAGGCGTACGCGATGGAGCTGGCCGCCGACGGGGTGCCGGCGGCGGTGACGCGGCTGATCGGCCTGCCGCACGACGGCCTGGCCTACGAACGGGTTTCCAGCACCGCCCGCGTCGCACAGGCCGCGGTCGCGGACATCCTGCTTTCCCTGCACACCTGATCCGGGAAGAGGACAACGATGTCCGTGACCTTGACCGAGCGCAGACAACAGGCGGCGTTCCTGCCGCTGTTCGTGCTCGCCTTCTTCGGCGGCTCACTCGCCCTGTACTCGGCGGTGACCGTGAGCATCCCGCTCAGACTGTCCACACTGGACCATGCCGACAAGACACAGCTGCTCTCGCTCACCGTCGCCATCGGCGGCGTCGTGGTGATGCTCGTGACGGCGCCGCTGGGCCGGCTCAGCGACGCCAGCGCCTCCCGCTTCGGCGTCCGCCGGCCGTTCATCCTGGGCGGCGCGATCGCCGGCACGTGCGGCATGCTGGTGCTGGCCTTCGCGACGAACGTGCCGCTGGTCATCGTGGGCTGGGCCTTCACCCAGGCCGGGTTCGCCGTGGGGACGATGGCGCTCAACGCGCTGCTGGCTGACCAGATTCAGGCCCGGATCCGGGCCCGCGTGTCGGCGATGCTGGGCCTGGCCAACGCGATCGCGCCGTTCGTCGGCGGCAGCCTGATCGGGGCGCTGCCGGTCAGTCCACTGTGGTGGTTCGGCCTGCCGACGGCGATCGCGCTCGTCACCAGCGTCGGCCTTGTGATGGTGTTGAAAGACATCGTGCACACCGAACGGGTGCGAGTCGACTGGCGCAGCCTGCTGCGCAGCTACTGGATCAACCCGGTGCGGCACCGCGACTTCGCCTGGGCGTGGGTGTGCCGCCTGCTGGTCACCATGTCGCTGGTGACGGTGGTGATCTACCTGCTGTACTTCCTCACCGACCGGCTGGGCGTCGCCGCGAACGACGCCGCCACCATGTCCGGCACCGTGCTGGGCGCCTACTTCGTCGGCAGCGTGGTCACGACGTTCGTGTTCGGCTGGATCTCCGACCGGACCGGCCGGCGCAAGGCGATCGTCTGGTCCTCGGTGCTGCTGACCGCGGCCGGCCTGCTGATCAGCCTGTTCGCCCACGACATCGGCCTCTTCGCGGCCGGGATCGCCGTGGCCGGCATGGGCCAGGGCGCCTTCATCTCCGTCGACATGGCCATGATGACCGAGGTGCTGCCGGCCACCGCCGAGGCCGGGGCCGGGCTGGCCGTGGTCGCCCTGTCCTACCAACTGCCCCAACTGCTCGTGCCCGTGCTGGCCACGCCCCTGCTGGCCATCGGCCACGCCGGCCCCAACTACTTCGCCCTGTTCCTCGGCGCGGTGGTGGCGGCGGTGCTCGGCGCCGTCGCCGTGCTGCCGATCAAGAGCGTGCGCTAGGACGCCGTGAGAAAGAGCGAGTGACGCCTGCACCACCACGCACGACTGGATCAGACGGTGAGGACGAGCTTGCCCTGGAGGTGACCGCCGTCGAGTAGCCGGTGGGCGTCGGCGATGCGCTCGAACGGGAACGTCTCCTGCACGTGGACGCGGAGCCTGCCCTGGTCGACGAGTTCGACGAGCCGTCGCAGGGCGACCGGATCCGGGTCGACCGCGATGCCGCTGAAACGCATGCCGGCCGCCTCGAACTTGGCGGTGAGCTCAGAATCCTCCTCGGCGACCGCCGTCACCAGGTGCCCCCCTGGGCGGAGCACTCCGAGCGACCGCTCGACGGTGTCGCCGCCGATCGTGTCGAGCACGACGTCGATGTCGCGGACCGTCTCGGCGAAGTCGACCGTGGTGTAGTCGATCACTTCGTCGGCGCCGAACCCCTCGACGAACTCCCGCTTGCTCCCGCTGGCGGTCGCGATCACGTGCGCGCCGAGTGCTTTCGCGATCTGGATCGCGACGTGGCCGACCCCACCGCCACCGCCGTGGACCAGGACGCGGTCGCCCGCGGTCACGCCGCCGAGGTCGACGAGGCCCTGCCACGCCGTCAGGCCGACGACCGGCAACGCCGAAGCCTCGACGTGTGAGAGCGACGCCGGCTTGCGCGCCAGGTGCAATGCCGGAGCAGACACGACCTCGGCATACGCGTTGGCAGCCCGGGGGAACAGCGGCATGCCGAACACTTCGTCGCCGGGCCTGAACCGCCATGTCTGCGGCGCCTGTTCGACCACGCCGCTGATGTCCCAGCCGAGGATGAACGGCGGCGTGCCGATCAGCGGGAACTCGCCGGCGCGCAGTCGCGCCTCCAGCGGATTCAGCCCGATTGCCTTGACACGGACGAGGACCTCGGTCGGCAGGGGCTGGGGCGTGGGCGCGTCCACGATGGTGAGCACCTCGGGACCGCCGAGCTTGTGCTGGGTGATGACTCGCATGACTCTCCTGGCTTGGGGAGGGGAAGCGAATCCAGACTATGTTTCCGATAGGAACCAGCAGGTACCTTTGGCGCCATGAGCGGTTTCGGTCCCGGTGATCCCTTTCTCGCCGACTGCCCGGCGCGGCTGGCGGTCGAGCTGATCGCCGACAAGTGGACGGTGGTCGTGCTCTACGGCCTCAGCAAGGGCCCGGTGCGCCACGGCGAGCTGATCGGCCTGATCGGCGGCATCTCCCGCAAGATGCTCACCCAGACGCTTCGACGGCTCGAGTCGCACGGACTCGTCCGCCGCCACGCGTATGCCGAGGTGCCGCCCCGCGTCGAGTACGAGCTCACCCCTCTCGGCACGACGCTGATCGATCCGATCCACGTGCTGACCGAGTGGGCGAGGGCGAACGGCGACGCGGTCCTCGATGCGCTCGACGCCGATCCCGAGCCGGTCGCCCATCACGGCTGAGGTGGTCTCGGACGTGTTCCCCTGGGAGCGGCTGCCCGAGGCGTTGCCGCGCAAGTACCTCAAGCCGATGTTTGTCCGATCCGATGCCTTCGGACCGCGTCGGTGTCCCAGTCCAGGCCGTTGCCGGGCCGGTCCGGCGGGGTCGCGTGGCCGTCGACCAAGCGGAGCGGTTCACGCAGGATCGGATCGGCCCAGTCCACGTACTCCAGCCAGTGGGCGGTCGGGCTCGCCGCCAGCAGATGGACGCTCACCTCGGGAAACAGGTGTGAGGACAACGGAATCGCCGCCGCGTCGGCCAGCGCCGCGGCGGCACGCCAGCCGCTGACGCCGCCGATGCGGTCCAGGTCCGGCATCACCAGGTCGCTGGCGCCATGCCGCAGCGCGCGGGCCATCTCCCGTGGGCCGGCGAAGTTCTCCCCGATCTGGACCGGGGTCCGCAACAGGTCGGCGAGTTCGGCGTTGGCCGCGTAGTCGTCGTGGCGAACGGGTTCCTCGATCCAGTACAGGCCCCCGTCATCCAGGGCCCGGCAGCGATCCCGCGCGTCGAACAGCCGCAGGGCCTGGTTGTAGTCGGCCATCACCGCCACGTCCGGACCGACGGCCTTGCGGACGGCCCGGACCGCGGCGAGGTCGTCGTCCGCCGACGGGCGGCCGAGCCGCATCTTGACGGCGTGGAAGCCCTCGGCCACCAACTCCTGCGCCTCGTCGGCGGCCGCCAGAGGCTCGATCAGCCCGAGGCCGTTGCTGTTGTATGCCGGTATCGGCCGCAGGCCAGCGCCGAGAATCCGGGCGAGCGGCACGCCGGCGGCGATGGCCAGCGCGTCCCAGCAGGCGACGTCGACACCAGCCAGCACCGCCGCCACCAGCCCCCGCACGCCCAGCAGCTTGAACCGGGATTCCAGCGCTCGCCGCACCTCCCCCGGCGCGGCCGGCACGCCCTTCAGCACGGCGTCCACGTCCCGGACCAAGGCCAACTGCGCGTGTCCGGCGGCTTCCAGGTAGCAGAACAGATAAGCGTGTCCCGTGACGCCGTCGCTGGTCCGCAGGTCGATCAACAACAACGGTGCCTCGACCACACGCGCCGCGCTGGTGCCGAGCGCCCGGCGCATCGGCACCAGCACCAGCGTTGCTTCCACCGACTCAACCACTGCCGCCATGGCACCAGTCTGGTGCCGAACCGCCCGTGATGGGGACAGCGGTCACCAATCCGTAAGAGGGTTCAGCGGCGGCGCTGCGCGGGGTCCAGGAACGGGCTGGCCCAGCTGTTGTCGAACGGGTTGATCGTGGTGCCGGGCGGCACGATCTCGTCGATGCGGTCGAGCACGTCGTCGGTCAGCACAACCTCCGCCGCGGTCAGCTGCGACTCGAGGTGCTCCATGGTGCGCGGGCCGATGATCGCCGAGGTGATGCCCGGATGCCGCAGGACAAAGGCGATGGCCAGCTCGATCAGGCTGAGGCCGGCGTCCTCGGCCAGCGTGGCCAGCGCCTCGACGGCGTCGAGCTTGCGCTGGTTCACCGGCAGCGACAGGTCGTACCGGGCGGCGAAACGCTGCCGCATCGCCGACGCCGGCCCGACGGCCTCGCGGTCCTTGCGGTAGCGGCCGGACAGCCAGCCGCTGGCCAGCGGACCGTAGGACAGCACGCCCATGCCGTAGCGCTGGCAGACCGGCAGCACCTCGTTCTCGATGGCCCGGACCAGAATCGAGTACGGCGGCTGCTCGGTGACGAACCGTTCCCGACCGCGGTCGCGGGCCGCCACCTGGGCCTCGACGATGGTCGAGGCCGGGATGGTGGAGTGCCCGATATAGCGGATCTTTCCGGCACGGACCAGGTCCGTCAGCGCGCCCAGCGTCTCGTCGAGGTCGACGGCCGGGTCCCAGCGGTGCATCTGGTACAGGTCGATGTGGTCGACGTCCAGCCGCCGCAGGGAGTTCTCCACCTCGGTCGTGATCCAACGCCGGGAAGCGCCGCTGTGGTTGGGATCCTCGCCCATCTGCATGAAGAACTTCGTGGCCAGCACGACGTTGTCGCGCCGCCCCTTCAACGCCTTGCCGACGATGACCTCGGATTCCCCCTGCGAGTACACGTCGGCCGTGTCGACGAAGTTCACGCCGCCGTCCAGCGCGCGATGGATGATCTTGATGCTCTCGTCGTGGTCCTTGGTGCCCCAGTCGCCGAACATCATGGCGCCGAGGCACAGGGAGCTGACCGAGACGCCGGTGCGGCCCAGCTTTCGCTGTTGCATAGCGGTTATGTCCTTACCTAGTCAGGAGATCCTGGGTGGCGGCCCAGCTGGCGAGCATCGTCAGGCTGTCGGCGGCGGGGCTGCCCGCGGCCGCGGTGTAGACGCAGAGGGTCAGGCCGGGCTCCGCGAGCAGCGCCATCGACTCGTAGTCCAGGTCGAGCCGGCCCACGACCGGATGGCGGATCTGCTTCAGCCCGCTGCGGTGGTACTGCACGTCGTGCGAGGCCCAGTGCCGCCGGAACACCTCGCTGCCCGACGACAGCTCACACACCAGTTCCCGCAACCGCCGGTCGTGCGGATCGCGGCCCGCCTCCAGCCGCAGCAACGCGGCGATGTGAACGGCGACGCGGTCCCAGTCGGCGAAGAACTCCCGCGCGGCCGGATCGAGGTAGATGAACCGGGCGGTGTTCGCCGGCCGTCGCGAATCGGCCAGTATCGGGGCGTAGAGGGCACGGGCCAGGCCGTTGGTCGCCACGAAGTCGTGCCGCCCGTTGCGCACCCAGGCCGGCGCGTCGGTGATCGCGTCCAGCACCTGCTGGACTGCGGGCCGAACGCCTTCGGCCTGAGCGCGGACAGCCGGCTCCGCGACACGCGCGAGCGCGAGCAGGTGGTCCCGTTCGGCCTCGTCCAGCCGCAGCGCCCGGCTCACGGCCGCCAGCACGCCGTCCGACACTCCCGACAGGTTCCCCCGCTCCATCCGCACGTAGTAATCGACGGAGACGCCCGCGAGCATGGCGACTTCCTCCCGGCGCAGCCCCTTCACCCGCCGGTTCCCGTCGTAGGCCAGTCCCGCCTGCTCGGGGGTGATACGCGCCCGCCGCGAGCGGAGGAACTCGCGCACCGTGGCGCGGTGGTCGGTCTGGCCCATGCCCCCAGCCTAGGCGGCCGGTCGGGCCGGTGGGAGGGACCGCCATTACGCCTGACGAGGCTTCGTCAGGCGCGGGCGTGGGCGTAGCGGGTCTCCCAGTGCTTGGCGATGGACCGCGACAGCACGCCGGCCATGTCGTGCGCGAGGACGTCGCCGAGGACCTTGAGCTGCACTCGGATGAGGTGCTCGGTGGTGGCATCGCTGATCGTGCCGTCGGCGCCGAGCACGGCGTGCGCGGTGTTGACGACGATCTCCGGCTGGGGCACGACGATGTTGCCGAGGCCGTGCAGGATCTGGGTGGTCTCGGCCAGCCCGCGGAACCCCAGCGCCCGCCCGACGGTGGCGACCAGGATGACCACGCCCTTGCCGGTCAGCGGCGGGTCCCGCAGCGGGCGGGAGGCCCAGTCGATGGCGTTCTTGAGCACGCCGGAGATGGAGTGGTTGTACTCCGGCGCGGCGATGACCAGCCCGTCGGCGGCACGAATCGCCGCACGCAGGTGGGCGACGGTCGGCGGCGGGTCGTGGTTGTCGCGGTCCTGGTCGTAGAGCGGCAGTTCGCCGAGACTGTCGCACCAGTCCCACTGCACGTCGTCCGGCGCCAACGCGGGCACCGCGTGGAGGAGGCGGGTGTTGAAGGAATCCTTGCGGGAGGATCCGGAGATCGCGAGCAGGCGGGGCATGTCCTTGCCTCCCTAGAGTGCGGCGACGCCGGCGCGGGCGATCTGCGCGTCCTGGCCAGGCAGCACGCCGCTGACGCCGATCGCGCCGAGGCAGTGGCCGTCGTTCATGATCGGCACGCCGCCCTCCAGCACCCCCTGCAGCGTGGGGACGCTGAGGAAGGCGGTCCGGCCGCCGTTGATCTGCTCCTCGAACGCCTTCGTCTCCCGCCGCACCAGCGCGGCGGTGTTGGCCTTGGCCGGCGCGATGTGCGCGGTGGCCGGGGCGGCGCCCTCGAGGCGGTTCAACGCCAGCAGGTGCCCGCCGCCGTCCACGATCGCGATCGTGACGGCCCAGCCGTTGCTGGCGGCTTCGGCCTCGGCGGCCGCGGCCATCCGCAGCACGTCCGAGCGTTCCAGGTAGGAACCGGTTTTCATGCTTCCGTCCTCACTGCGGGGTGAGCCCGAACTTCAGGGCCGGGGACATGGTGAGCCGTCCGAGCCGGCACGCGCCGTCGGCGTCGACCACCACCTCGTCGTCGTGGTCGCCCACCACCAGCTCGCCGGCGGCATCGGGCGCGGAGTCGATGGACATCAGCAGAATCAGCGAGCGCACCCGGAGCTTGCCGCCGCCCTGGTCCTCGATGGTGACGTTGGAGATGAGGTGCCGGGACGTGCGCCCGTTGTCACGGCGCTTCCGCGCCAACGAAAGCAGCAGCTCGGTGACGGCCTCGCGGCCCTGCTGGCCGCGGAACTCCGCCTCCTCGGTCAGCAGCTCGCGAACCGGCTCGGCCCGGTCGACGCGGCCGTAGAACTCGTCGAGCAGCTCCGTCACCCGCACCCGGGTCGAAGTGTCCACAGTGGTCACGATGTCTCCTGTTCACCGAAGTTGCGGCGCCAGCCGAGGCGCTCCAGGTCCGGCATGTCCGAACCGGTCTCCCGGACGACGCGGTCGATCTCGAGCGGATCCGGCATCGGCCGGACCTCGACCTCCGGCGGCAGCGTCATCGACCCGGCCGGCATGCCGATGAACCGGAACAGGTCGACGTTCTTGTTCACGGCCGGGAACTCGCGGTTGGCGGTGACCGTGAAGGAGAAGACCCGGGTCTGCGGCGCGGTCGACATGAACCAGTGGATGCGCCCGGCCGGCAGGAACATCAGCGAGTCCTGGCCGACGTCGAACGGCTCGCCCTCGATCCACACGGTGATGCTGCCCTCCATGACGAAGAACAGCTCGTGGTCGTAGTGGTGGATGTGCGGCGGCGGCCCGATCCCCTCGGGCAGGTTGCCCACCCAGACACAGCAGGTGTTCTCGACCGGCCCGCCGTTCGCGTACACGGTCATCAGCTGGCCCTCGTACCACACGGAGCTCTCGAGCGAGCGCTCCGCGACGAAGGCCGGGAGGGGCTCGTAGTCGGCCAGCCCCCGTTTTTCCCGTAGGGCGGCGGACTCCGCTGTCCAGTCCATCGAGTCTCCGTTCAAGACATCCAAGCCGTTGCAGAAGTTCAGGAGAGGAAGGCGTCCAGCGAGGCGGCCAGCAGCACCGGGGTCTCGTCGACCGCGTAGTGGCCGGCGTCGGCGATCGTCTCCAGCTCGCAGTTCGGGTACCACGCCAGGAAAGTCGCCCGCATGACGCCGGCGGTCAGGTCCGGGTCGTGCGCGCCGACGATCGTCTTCAGCGGGGTGGTGAGCCCCACGACCTCGTCGTGGAAGTCCGTGCCGCTCCAGGAGTCCAGGTAGCCGGCGAAGGCGGCGGCCGTCGAGCGGCGCACCGAGTGCCCGACCATCTGGTCCAGCCACACGTTGTGGTAGCGCCCGCCGGTGCCGACGTCGATGATCGTCCGCCGGGCGGCGGGGTTGCCGATGGCGTCGCGGAACAGCGCCGCGCCGGCCTCATCGAACGGGACCCCCGAGGCCGGCACCGGCGAGATGCCGACCAGCTTCCGGACCCGGTCCGGGGCGTCGGCCAGGACCCGTTGCGCCGCCTTGCCGCCCATCGAGTGGCCGACCACGCAGAACGAGTCCCAGCCGAGCTCGTCGACCAGCCGGAGCACGTCCCGGGCCACCTCGTCCAGCGTGAACTCGCCCGGCATGTCGACGGCCTCGCCGTAGCCGCGCACGTCCGGGAAGACGAACGTGAACGTGTCCACGTCGATCAGCGGCAGCAGGGCGTCGAAGGCGTGCCGGTCGCTGAGCCAGCCGTGCAACGCCACGACGCGCGCCGGCCCGCTTCCGTGACTGCCGTACGGCAGGACGACCTCGTCCATCGGAAAGTCCCTCGGTAGAAGGATCACTGGGTGTCGAAGGTGACCGCGAACTTGAAGCGGTCCCCCCGGTAGTGGATCGACGCGATGTCGACGACGCGGCCCGGCACGCTCCGGGTCACGCCGACGCAGTACAACACCGGGCTGGTCAGCGGAATGTCCAGCAGCAGCGCCACGTCGGGCGAGGGCAGCCGGGCCTCCGCGGTGTCCTCGATCTGTCCTATCTGGACGCCGAGCCGGTCGCGCAGCACCGCGGTCATCGGCATCCACCGCAGGTCGGCCACGTCGATCCGGGCGGCGATGTCGGCCAGCACGAAGTTCTCGGCGTAGCTGGTCACCTCGCCCGCCTCCTTGCGCAGCCGGCGAAACCGCACCACCTCGCCGTCGAACAGCTCCGCGAACTCGGCCGGCGGCTCGGCCGGCTCCGCGCCGAGCACCACGACGTCGTCGCTGGACTGCTGGGACACCACCGCGTCGACCGAGCCCAGCAGCCGCAGCGGCTGGCCGCCGGTCCTCGGGTTGACGAAGGTGCCGGCGCGGCGACGACGGGTGATCAGCCCCTCGTCCTCCAGCTCCCGCAGCGCCTGGCGCATGGTCATCACGCTGACCCCGTAGTGCGCGGCGAGATCCTCCTCGACCGGCAGCCGCGACGGGCGGTCCATCGCGCCGGCCAGGATGCTCGCCCGCAGGTGCTGGGACACCTGGTACCACAGCGGCAGCTTGCGGTTGACCGTGAACGGCGCCAGCCGCAGCGCCCCGGTCAGTCCCTCCGCCATGTGCCCGCCACCCTCTTCTCTAATCCTACAGAGGAACGTAGTATTGAAGTCGTTCGTATGTCAACGGTCGGCCGAGAGGCGCACTGATGGACACCGTGCGACAAGGCGGTTTGGGCAGCTACGACCTGGCCGGCAAGGTTGCCGTGGTCGCCGGGGGCAGCGGGGCGATCGGCGCCGCGACCGCCCGTCGTCTCGCGAAAGCCGGCGCGACGGTGGTGCTCGGCTGTCGCAAGCAGGACGATCGCGTCGACGAGATCGTGTCCGGCCTGCCCGGCTACGGGCACTGGGCCGTGCCGCTGCCGGTGGACGACACCGAGGCCGTCAACCATGCCGCTTCCCTTGTCGGGCAACGGCATGGCGCGGTGCACGTGCTGGTCAACGCGGCCGGCACGACCCGCCAGATCGACCACAACGACCTGGACGCGCTCGACGACGACCTGTTCGACGAGATCTTCCGCGTCAACGTGCGCGGGGTCTACAGCACGATCCGGGCGTTCCGGCGATGGCTGGTGTCCGGAGGGGACTCGATCGTGGTCAACGTGTCCTCACTTTCCTCGGAAACCGGTAAGGGAAGCAGCATCGCCTATTGCGCCTCCAAGGCCGCGTTGGACACGATGGGCAAGTCGCTGGCGCGGGTGCTGGCCCCGGAGGTCCGGGTGATCGGCGTGTCGCCGGCGGCGGTGGACACCGGGTTCGTGCCCGGCCGGAGCCGGGAAGCCGTGCTGGCCCAGGCAAATCGCTCGCCCCTGCGCACCGTCGTGGCCGCCGACGACGTGGCCGTCTCGATCGTGGGCGCGATCACGCAGCTACGGTTGACCACCGGGACCGTCGTGCTGGTCGACGGTGGTTGGCATCTCTAGGAGGGATCTCATGCCCGAGTACATGTCGGGATTCGGCAACAGCTTCGAGACCGAGGCGTTGCCCGACACGCTGCCGGTGGGCCGCAACTCGCCGCAGCGCGTGGCCCACGGGCTGTACGCCGAGCAGCTCAGCGGATCCCCGTTCACCGCGCCCCGGGCGAGCAACGAACGGTCGTGGCTGTACCGGATCCGCCCGTCGGTGCTGCACTCCGGTCGCTTCGAGCGCGTCGACGCCGGCCTCTGGCGCAGCGCCCCGGAGCACGAGCACCACGTGCCGCTCGGCCAGCTCCGCTGGGATCCGGCGCCGCTACCGGACACGCCGCAGTCCTTTGTGGACGGCGTCGTGACCATCACCACCGCCGGCGACGTGGCCACCCACAACGGCATGGCCAGCCACCTCTACCTGATCACCGCCTCGATGGTGGACGAGTACTTCTACAACGCCGACGGCGAGCTGCTTTTCGTGCCGGAACAGGGTAATGTCCGGTTCTGGACCGAGTTCGGCGTCATCGACGTGGAGCCGGGCGAGATCGCGGTGATCCCGCGGGGCGTCAAGTTCCGGGTCGAGCTGCTCGACGGGCCGGCGCGCGGCTACCTCTGCGAGAACTACGGCGGCGCCCTCACCCTGCCCGAGCGAGGCCCGATCGGGGCCAACTGCCTGGCCAATCCCCGCGACTTCCTCACCCCGGTGGCCGCGTACGAGGACCGGGACGGCACCGCGTCCCGGCTCACCGTGAAGTGGGGCGGCGCGCTGTGGCGCACCGAGCTGGCCCACTCGCCGCTGGATGTTGTCGCCTGGCACGGGAACTACGCCCCCTACAAGTACGACCTGCGCCGCTACTCCCCTGTCGGCCCGCTGCTGTTCGACCACGCCGACCCGTCGATCTTCACCGTGCTCACCTCGGCCTCGGAGACGCCGGGCACGGCCAACGTGGACTTCGTGATCTTCCCCGACCGCTGGCTGGTCGCCGAGGACACCTTCCGGCCGCCCTGGTACCACATGAACGTCATGTCCGAGTTCATGGGCCTGATCTACGGGGCCTACGACGCGAAGCCGCACGGCTTCGTGCCGGGCGGCTTCAGCCTGCACAACTCGATGACCCCGCACGGCCCGGACGCCGAGGCGTTCGAGGGCGCCAGCGCCGCCGACCTCTCGCCGCAACGGCTCGAGGGCTCGCTGGCCTTCATGTTCGAGACCCGATACCCCCAGCGGGTGTCGGCGCACGCGGCGGCCCTGCCCGGCCTCCAAGACGACTACGCCGACTGCTGGAGCGGGCTGCGACGACATTTCCGGTAGACCGACAGGAGCGACTCACCGATGAACAACGACGTTCAGCCCGATGTCGAGTCCGTGTTCGCGGACGCGCCGATCAGACCGTTCCACTTATCCGTGTTCACACTGAGCTTTCTCGTCGTGCTCATCGACGGCTTCGACACACAGGCGGTCGCGCTGGTCGCCCCGGACATCGGCAAGCAGTGGCACGCCCCGGCGGCCGGCTTCGGCGTCGTCTTCTCCATCGGCCTGGTCGGCGCGGTGATCGGCGCCGCGCTGTTCACCATGGCCGCGGACCGGTTCGGCCGCAAGGTCCCGCTGCTCATCTCGGTGGCGCTGTTCGGTGTGGTGTCGGTGCTGACGCCGCTGACCTGGTCGCTCGAATCCCTTACGGCGGCCCGGTTCCTGACCGGGCTCGGCCTCGGCGGCGCGTGGCCGATCCTGCTGGCCACCGTCACCGACTACGGGCCGAGCCGCAGCCGGATGGTCACCACCGCGCTGGCCACCTGCGGCTTCCCCGTCGGCGCGACGTGCGCGGGCCTGTTCACTCCGCTGCTGCTGGGCCCCTTGGGCTGGCCGGGTGTCTTCCTCGTCGGCGGCCTGCTGCCGCTGGTCCTGCTGCCGGTGATCGCCTGGCTGCTGCCCGAGTCCGGCCGGTTCCTGATCGCTCGCGACCGCCGGGCGGCGCTGGACCGGGTCATGCGCCGCCTCGGCCGTCCCGACCTGGTCGGCCAGCCGCTGCGGGCCCGGCCCGTCACGCGCCGGCTGCCGGTGTCCGGGCTGTTCGCCGAGGGCCGCACGGCCGGCACCCTGCTGCTGTGGCTGACGCTGTTCTTCAGCCTGCTGCTGGCCTACTTCCTCAACAGCTGGATCACCACGGTGGCCCGCGCCAGCGGTTTCGACGCCCACACCGCGATTCTCGGCGCGGCCGCGCTCAACCTCGGCGGCGTGGTGGGCTGCGTCGTCCTCGGACGGCTGCTCGGCCGGCGGCGCCGGCCGGCGCTGGCCATCGGCGGGTGCTACGTGGTCGGCGCGGTGTTCGTGGCGCTGATCGGCCAGGTGCACAGCTCCGGCACCCTGTTGCTGGCCACCGTTTTTGTCGCCGGCGTCTTCACCATCGGGGCCCAGCTCTGCACCCTGCCCATGATCGCCGCCTTCTACCGGGTGGAGGAGCGGGCCACCGGGTTCGGCTGGTCGATGGGCGTCGGCCGCTCGGGCGGCATTCTCGGCCCGGCCATCGGCGGCGTGCTGGTCGCCGCCGGATTCACCTCGTCGTCCA